>Ga0315554_1000750_pt1 | contig 19179 bp, 17 predicted proteins | sample SalMarSW160370MG_FD_202114 | JGI IMG/M metagenome (GOLD analysis project Ga0315554, IMG submission 202114) | Salt marsh sediment microbial communities from the Plum Island Ecosystem LTER, Massachusetts, United States - Salt Marsh Sediment SW1603-70 ... | reverse complement strand
AGCCCCCGTTTGATGTGCCTTAGCTCCCCTGATTATGATGCCGTCACTGCTTCGCTCGACAACATGAACAAACATGTCTCTGTCCGCCTGCTGCATTGGTGGCACGCCGCGGTTACCCTTGACATCAGTCATGGCCCCAGCGACACATAGGTCATTCTGCTGGACGTAGCTGAGCCATTTTTTAAACCGCTGATGATACTCAGTCCCATACTTTTGGTCAATTTCATAGGTAGTGCTGAAAACGGCGTTGATTCCGTCCATGCCAACACACCGCTGGAAGCAACAAGCTGTCCTCTGTCCCAGTATCCTCTGCAGCTTTACCTTCTTGACGAGGTCGTCGGTGCTAAGAAAGAGAGCATTGAACTTATTCACCTTCTCGCCGCTTAGACTGGAATCCACACTGGCTAGTGCGCTATTTTCAGGCTCATGGGCAACTTTGTAGGTCATGGCGATAGCATTGATTGAAGGCCTGATAATTGGATGGTCAACCCAGTTTTCAACCTTGTCACCTAAGAGGTAGAGGTTCAATTCTAGTTTGCGCAAGCTGTTGATGTATTCTCGGGCTGTCATTAGCATCGAAGTTACTACCTCCCTTCCCTAATTAGATTCCTGAGTGCAGCCACTTCAAATAGAGCCTTCCACTCAATCAATTGACGCCGAACTCCTGACGCCTCTTCATAAGCCACGGTGAAGTTTCGCATTACGGAAATGGTGCCTGAGGGAAGTCCAGCAATCAGAGCTGGTGAGAGTATCTACTCAATTATTATACCAATAATGTACTAATAGTATACCAACTGCTGCCAGAAATGCAATCTAGGTAACTAGCTCATCACCGGTTGGCTTTACATTAAGGGCGGTGGTCATATTTATTGGGTAACATTACCTTAGTGAAGCAGAAATCCACACCTCGGCTCTGTCGCCGTGTACCCCTGCCTTGCAATGCCCCGGGATAGAGTTTTATAAATACGAGGGTTAAAAACAGATGTGTAGGCATTTCTGTCTATCAAGAAAAAGGAAGAAAGCCCGCGTCGTAATCATTGGGGGGCAGTGCTGCTGGCTGACTTTCTCAATGGCTTCGGTTCCGGACCCACAAGCACCGACCACTTCCATACCTGGTTGGCTAGCCAGCAGCCTACTCAGCCCTTCCCGAAATATCTCCCTTTTGTGAACCAACAGTAACCTCATTAGCGCTTAGCTACTGTAGCTGGTTACATTCCCAGACACTGTAGGACGCCCCCAACTTAGTTGACCGATGAATTATACCTCATCATGGTTCCAAGAGCAGACTAATCAGGCTAAAAAGTAATACCAAATAATTAAAAATTAGGCAAGTAAAAATACCGCTTCTGGGCTATGGCTAATCAGTATGCAGCTAATAGTATAATAGTATCCAATTGACTGATGTGAATCCAAATCCATCCCAACTAATCGGTAAAAATACCGGGCTATTACCTTCGTCAGTGTATAGAGTATCACCTAATACTAAAGAAAACCAAAGAGAGTTATTGGGGGCACAAAGCATGCCAGGTGAGCCGCCTAAGGAGAAAGCTTCTGGCTCGGTTCTGAAAAACCGCGTGCTACAGCTAACCAGAAATGAAAACTTCACCCTCGTTGTTATCCTCATAGTACTAGTTGCTGTCTTTGGTACTCTGACCGATCGGTTATCCCTCAGTAGAGATAATGTACTGAATATTATGTTACAGTCCTCCATGAGGGGGGTGGCAGCGGTAGGACAGGCGCTGGTTATATTAACAGCTGGCATTGATGTTTCAGTCGGTGGCATAGCAACCTTGGTAGCATGTATAGGCGGAGCACTAGTCACTACCCTGCCAGGCTATTTAGGCCCTATTCCTTGGGGTGCGGGTTTAGTCCTCATGCTGCTAGCTGGGGCTGGTTTGGGAGCAATCAATGGTCTCTTTGTCTCACGTCTGCGCCTGGCTCCGTTGATAGTAACACTAGCTATGTGGCAAATAACTAGAGGCGCGGCTTCTATAGTTAGCAAAGAAGAATCTATGCACCTACCAGATGCGCTGGCTTTCGTGGCGCATAGCAGTATTGGCGGAGTGCCGATAGCCGCCTTTATTTTTGTAGCCGCGATCGTGCTCGGTTACTTACTCCTCAACCACACCACCTTTGGTAGCTCAGTCTATGCCGTTGGCGGCAATGAAATAAATGCCTGGCTCTCCGGCATAAAAACAAGAAACACGCACTTTTGGGTCTATGTTATTTCTGGATTCTGTGCGGCAATCGCGGCTGTAATACAGATATCTCGCGTTATGAGTGCTTCACCGGTCATATGGGGTATCACTGGTCTTGAACTAGCCATAGACACCATAGCGGCAGTTGTCATCGGAGGCGTTAGCCTATTTGGCGGCAAAGGAAGCATTATTGGAGTGCTGTTCGGAGTTTTGATAATCGGAGTTCTTAATAATGGCATGAACATAGCCAAGCTAGGTATCTTTGCTCAGAGTCTGCTAAAGGGAGGGGTCATACTAGCTGCTGTGGGCGTTGACGCTTGGCGCAGACGCTCGCTGTAAGAATCCTGGTAAAGTCACATAGATGGATACCAGAGGAGACATAAAGTATGCCTGAGACGATGCAACAAGGGGAATCTCTCCGCCCAGCTATGAAAGATCGCCTGTTAAGATTGACTAGAAACGAGAACTTTGCCCTCGGTGCCATTTTGGCAGCACTGATTGTAGCGTTCGGTGTCATGACCCAAGGAGCATTTTTTACCACAACCAATGTGAGAAGTCTTCTATTGCGGTCTTCAATTAGAGGAGTAGCCTCGGTAGGTCAAGCATTTGTCATGTTATCGGCGGGTATTGACCTCTCCGTTGGTGGAAACGCCATTTTAGTGTCATGCTTAGGCGCATCGTTGATGAGTGAGTCATCGCGCTATCCGGCTCATCTGGCGATGCCTCTAGGGGTATTAATTATGGTGCTGGTTGGAATGGGCATTGGGGCAGGTAATGGCGTTATGGTCTCGCGTTTTCGCATGTCCCCCTTAATAGTAACACTGGCCATGTGGCAAATAAGCACAGGAATTGCTTTTAAGGTGACTAAGGGAGGAGAGACGGTTCGCTACCTGCCCGAATCCTTAGCCTTCTTCGGGAAAGCGAGCATCGGAGGTGTACCAGTACCAGTCATTATCTTTGTCGCGGTCATCATAGTCGCCTACTTAGTTCTGCATCACACCAGTTTTGGCCGTTTCGTTTATGCCATTGGCGGTAGTGAAGTGAGCGCCATACTATCGGGCGTAAAAACAAAAAGGATACGCTTTTGGGTGTATGTCATCTGTGGATTCTGCGCTGGAATTGCTGGGGTAATACAGCTTTCGCGCATTATGGCTGCCAACCTCATGGCACTATATGGTCTGGAGATAGACACCATAGCGGCAGTTGTCGTTGGTGGTTTCAGCCTGCTTGGTGGTAGAGGAAGTATTATTGGAGTCCTGCTCGGGGTCTTAATCCTGGGTGTTGTTGCTAATGGCATGAACATACTAGGGCTAACTATTTATATGCAGTGGGTCGTAAAGGGAGTGATAATATTAGTCGCCGTGACCGTTGATGCCCTACGCAGACGTTAATGTAGCGCTACTATCATTTCAACAAGTAATATGGCAATTGAATGTAACAAGGGGGATAAAAGCAAGGACCAAGGTATTGACAACTGGCGGTGGGGACGATGAAGCTAATTTCACGGTTCTCGCCTGGTTTCTTAATGAAGTTTTAGTATTTTTTGATAAAAGGAAGGTATGTCATAAAGGTATGTTAAGACTATAGGCTCTTCCAATCCTGGATGAAATATCGGGAAAAGGAGGTACTTTTGCCTATGGAGCAGAGTAACTAAGCGGTGAAAACTGTAGTCAGAGTTTCTAAAGTCTCTCAAAGAAAGGAGAGGAAGATGAGAAAGATCGTGGTGCCACTACTGGCAATAGTCGTAGTAGTAGCGATAATTCTGGGTGGCTGTGCCGCCCCGGCAGCAGCACCACCCACAACACCACCTACAACACAACCATCAGGAGAAGCGACCTTCCCGTGGGACAACTGCTTTGCTAAACCTGACGGCACACCATATCGGGTTGTCTTCATCACCGACCAGGCGGCCAATCTCCCCATGATAATGCATACCCAACATGATCAGGGCATTATTGAAAAGGGCGGTGGCGAATGGACGCTATTCAGCGCCGATATGGATGTAGCCAAGCAGTCGTCGGCCCTAGAAGACCAGTTGATAGCTAAGCCAGACGCTATTATATTGCACCCGGTCGCCGCAGACACGACTATCCCCTACGTTGAGCAGGGCACTGAGGCAGGCATCAATTTCTACGTGAGTATGGTGCCGCCACTCACCACCACGGGGGAACTTCACCCCGATATCGTTGCCTGCATAGGTGACTACCAAATGAGTAGTGCGCTAGCAAGGACAGCATACATGCTAGATTACTTCGCGGCGAAAGGTACCAAGGCAAGGGTGCTCTTCGCCTGGGGTACCTACGGAGCGGGTAGTTTCTGCGAGCCAATCTACGAAGCTTTCATGGACACAATTGGTGATAGCCCCTTGGTCGAAGCAATATATGAAACCCCGGCAACAGATTTTTCGATGGAAAGGTTATACGATGCCGTCATGGATGCTTTTACCGCTCACCCTGACATCAACGCCATCATTCCCTGCTGTGGCATGGGTGAGCAGGGGATCACCAATGCCCTGCAGGATCTGGGGGTTTGGTTTGTTGATGGCGACCCCGGACATGTCTTTGTGGCTACTCGCGATGCAGAACCATGGGCTCTAGACCTGGTTAAAGAGGGCTACCTCAACTCTGATGGTGATATGCACATTGACAGGTATTCTGATACCTGCGCCAAGGCAGTATGGTGGTACACTGTCAAAGGAGAATCGATTGCCAATGTGAACACGAGTGAGGATTGGATGAATGGCCAATCGCCCGGAGGACGTCGAGATATACTCATGCGGGACGACATAGTCATGCCGGAAGACGTTGACGCGATGAATGCCTACTGGGAAGCCCTGGGTGATGACTACTACAACTGGCCGTGTAAGGATGACGAGAAGTTCATCAAGTACCCAACTCCATAAGTAATTGGTCTCCGCCACACTCGCGGTAGATAAGGTGGTACGCTGCGGCATCAAAGACGTTGTTGCGGCGTACCACCGGATGGCAACTGGTTTTAAAGGCGTAGCAAGCTAAGAATCTCCAGGCAACTGGAGTGGAGGTAATGTGTGTGGCCGAAGTTGTCCTAAAGATGATCGATATTAATAAATCCTTCGGCGGCGTAAGCGTGCTCAAAGACGTCTCATTTGAAGTACGGCAAGGTGAAGTCCATGCCCTGGTTGGCGAAAATGGGGCTGGTAAGAGCACCTTGATGAAGATTCTAATGGGCGTGCACCATTATGATAGCGGCAGGTACATCGTGGGCGGCCGAGAGGTTAAATTTTCAAGCCCGGCTGACGCCCAGCAGCAAAGCGTTTCCATGATTTATCAAGAGTTTGAGCTAGTGCAGTTTCTCTGTGTCGCGGAAAACATTCTGCTCAGCAGGATGTCTTTAAGACGCGGTGGGTTAATAGACTGGCCCAAGGTTTATGAGGAGGCCGGGAAATACCTAGCAATGCTGGGGAGTAACATTTCTCCCCAGGCTATAGTATCAAGCCTGCCAGCCAGTGGTAAGCAGGAAGTGGCTATTGCCCGGGCGCTTTCCTATGACCCATTGGTGCTTGTTATGGATGAGCCAACATCTGCCCTCTCACTGGGAGAAGTCCAACATCTACTTAACAGGGTTAGAATACTGCGGGATAGAGGTGTGGCCATCGTCTATATTAGTCACAAACTTGATGAGGTCTTGCAGATTGCCGACCGGGTCACAGTGCTGAGGGATGGCATAGTAGTTTCCACTAGCGACATCAAGGACATAGAAGCGGGCAAGCTTATCGAGCAGATAACGGGTAAACAAGTCAGCAAGAGCGCTAGGGTTAGAAGTGAAGCTACTGCCCGGGATACGTCACAGAGCATAATCGAGCTGCGTGATTTTAACGCCGAAGGCCTGATTTATGACATCAACTTGAGCGTAGGGAGGAAAGAAATCGTCGGTGTGGCTGGGCTCATCGGTGCCGGCAAAAGCGAGCTGGCTAGGGCGATCTGTGGTGCCTTACCCAAAGCAACTCAGGTGACCGGGAAATACATATTTGACGGCCAGGAAGTTGAGGTCAAGTCGCTCAATCCGAACAAGGCCAAGAAAATGGGAATCGGTTATGTGACCGAGGATCGTCTGATAGAAGGGATACAGCCTGAGCAATCCATGCTTTTCAATGTGACCTTACCAAACTTAAGCAAGGTGGCTCGGGGATTTTTCATAAACGCCAGATTAGCCCTGGCCATGGCACTTAATGTTATTGAGACAGTAGTTGTTCGGCCGCCGGAACCCAAAAAAATGATGAAGTTGTTTAGCGGGGGTAACCAGCAGAAGGTAGTTATCGGCAGGTGGCTTGCCGCTCAAGCCAAACTGTTGATTCTGGATGAGCCAACACGTGGCGTCGATGTTGGCGCCCGACAGGAAATCTACAATGTGATTTATGAACAGGCAAGGTGGGGAACTGGGGTTTTGCTTCTGTCATCAGACCTGAGAGAGGTCTGGGAGGTCGCTGACCGAATATTGGTCATGCGCGAAGGGCGCATTGTATATGAAGCCCTGCACCATGAAATCTCGGAGGAAAAGCTACTTCAGCTCGTATTCGGACAAAAAGAAACAGGGGAAGATAACTAGGCAGGTCATAGCTGGTGCTACCCGGCCTATACCTATAGAAGAAAAGGCAAAGACGAGTGAGGACAGCAATGGGCAAGACAATATTAAGTATCGAAGGCTTGAGGAAGTCCTTTGGTAAGTTTTGTGCTATTGATGGTTTAGATCTCAACATAAAGTCGAACATAATCACCTCTCTAATCGGCCCCAATGGTGCTGGTAAGACCACACTCATTAACCTGGTAACCGGTAGTCTACGCCCCGACAAAGGAGTGATCACATTCAAGGGCGAAGATGTTACTCGCCTTACCCCTGACAGAATGGTTAGCAAAGGTATAACCCGCTCATTTCAGGTGATGAACATCTTCCCGAGACTAACCGTGTTTCAGAATGTTGAGCTACCTATCCTGTCCCTCTTAGGCAAGAGCCGAAAGTGGTTCTCTGGAGCCAATGACTATCCAGATGTAACCGAAGAAGTCAACAAAATTCTGGAAGAGGTTGGGCTTTGGGATGAAAAAGACGTGCTTGCTGGTGAGTTAGCCCACGGTGACCAGAGGCTATTAGAGTTAGGCATCGCCATTGCGCCCGAGCCTGAGCTTTGTTTTCTAGACGAGCCATCATCAGGCACAAATCCGACAGAGAGTGCCAAGGCATTGAACCTGATTAGAAGGCTCAGTGTCAAGGAGAAAATAACTTTTGTCATCGTAGAACATGATATGGACGTTGTCTTCTCCCTCTCTGATTGGATAGTGGTTATGAATAGAGGCAGGATACTCGCCGAGGGGGAGCCGGGACAAATTAGAAAGAACAGAGAGGTAATGGAAATCTATTTGGGAGAGGAGGCAGCTTGAATCGTGCTTCTGGAAGTAAGTGAGATCGTCACCTTATACGGACAAAGCTTGGTACTTGATAAGGTATCGCTAACGGTCAATGAAGGGGAGATTGTAGCTCTGCTGGGCAGAAATGGGGCAGGTAAAACTACCACATTGCGGAGCATTATGGGCCTAACCCCCCCCCGAGAGGGGAGCATTAAACTCAGGGGCATCGAGATAACTGGCAGGCGACCCTACGAGATTGCCCGGCTTGGGGTGGGCTATGCTCCAGATGACAGGCGAATATTTCCTGACCTGAGTTCTGAAGAGAACCTCTTAATCGCCGGCAGGATTTCCAAGAAGAATGGTAATGGTTGGACAGTGCAGAGAGTCTACGAACTTTTCCCATCTTTAGAACAAGTGCGCTCAAGTAAAGGGGGGGCCTTGAGTGGTGGTGAGCAAAAGATGCTAGCCATAGGTCGAGGTTTGATGAGTAATCCAGAGTTGATGCTCCTTGACGAGCCGTGTGAGGGCTTAGCACCCTTGGTAGTCAAAGCCCTGGCCGAAGCCGTTGTCCAAATTAGACAGGCGGGTATCACTGTCCTTGTCGCCGACCAAAACATAAGATTCTGTCGAAGGATAGCTGACCGAGGCTACATCTTAGAGAAGGGGGTTATTCGCTACCAGGGTGAGATGAGTAAAATCTGGCAAAACGAGGAGATAGTGAGGAAACACTTGGCCGTCTGAGGCCTCATTTTATATAACAAAACAATGGGGGTGATATATGGCGTAAAGTGGGTAAACGAACTGTAATCTCTTAGAAGGAGGGTTCAATTGAAAAAGAAAGGAATAAGGGCACTTCTGGCTACCTTTTGTGTAGTCCTCATCATCGCCGCTGCTTGCGCCGGCCCGGCAGCAGCTCCACCTACAACAGCGCCCGAGGCACCGTCTACAGCACCATCTGCACCGTCTACAGCACCGTCTGCACCGTCTGAGGCACCATCCCCGGCAGCGCCTGCAGAATATCCACTAGGTAAGCCAGTAGTCAGGGTCGGTGGCCAGGATATCTCGACGGGACTTCTCGCTGACTACGGTTGGATGATGAAGGCCGGGTCAGAACTGGCGGTAGAGGAGATAAACGCCTCTGGTGGTATTCTGGGCAGCACGGTCGAGATGAAGTTTATGGACAGTGAGTGGAACCCAGAGGTCGGGCTGAGGAACTCCGAATATATGGTGCATGACTGGGGCGCCGACTTCCTCTACGGATTCAGCGCCGACGCCGTCCCTGAGGCAATAATTCCCCATCTGGAGGAGCTTGACGTCCTCTTGATGCAGTGTCACTCGGCGGACACTCGACTCACCGAGGAACTGGTTTACGAGAAGGGTTACAAGAACTACTTCCGGCTGTCTGTCCCAGAGTATCAGGATGCAATACTGCCAGCCCTCTACTTCGCTAAAAACCGGCCTGATATTAAGACATATGCTCTGCTAGATGCCTGGGAGTATGGCCGAACGTGTGGCGTCATCTTCGATGATGTCATGAAGAAGTATAACCCCGAAGCCGAGAAAGTGGCTGAGGTGGAGTTCCCCTACGGACATGCTGCCTTTGGCCCTGAGCTGGCGACACTGACGGCTGCCAAGCCAGATGCCATTTTCACGACGGCACCCGGCGGCATGGGTATCTCGGCACTACGGCAGGCAGTAATGATGGGCCTCTTCCAGGAGGACTGGTTTAAGCTATGGTACCACTGTATGGGTGGCGCCTTAGATGTGGGTGAGGCAATCGGGCAAGACCTCGCTTGGGGGAGTATCCCCGAGGGTAAGCTCTGGGCCTCCTCACGCTACCAGTGGAACCAATCCGACAGGGAAGCCAACGTGAAGTTTGTTAATGCTTTCTATGATCGCTTTGGTCGGTATCCCACCTACACCGCAGCCACCGGTTATACCGCCATCATGCTGTTCAAGAAGGCTGTGGAGGAGGCGGGAACCCTAGACACGGATCAGCTGATAGCCGCCCTGGAGGATATGGAGGTCTATGATATGCCTCTAGGCATGGAAGGAGAAAATTGTGGTCATGCGCCTCTCTGGATTAGAGGTGCTGACCACCAAGGTTGCTACACTACCCCGTTAGGTATGTATGTCTACGACCCAGAGGTCACCCACCAGTGTGGCATCCTGACCAACTTCAGCGACATACCGTGGTGCGAGTACTACCGCAATCCACCGGATTACGCTAACCCATAATAGTTATCGGGTGACAGCGAAGCCTGTGGGGCTGCCGTATAGTGGCCCCACAGGCTCAACGCAGGCACTGATGCCTGCTTGTCACAAGGGTATGCTAGTGTAATGGAAGGTTGAGATAAAACATGGCAGACTTGGCTTACCAAGCCTTAATTGGGCTTACCCAGGGGATGATTTACTGGTTGATCGCCGCCGGGCTGACCATCGCTTTCGGGGTACTCGGCATACTCAATTTTGCCCATGGCTCTTTATACATGTTCGGGTCTTACCTAGCACTTACCTTCTATCAATACCTAGGGATGAACTTCGGGCTGGCTGTTTTCCTCGCCGTAGCTAGCGTGGGCGGCATAGGCTTTCTGCTGGAGAGGTTCGCCCTACGCCCTATCTACGCTCGGAGCCTTGAGATTCAATTAATATTACTTTTCGGCGTAATGCTAATCTTCGCTGATACCGCACTTCTCGGGTGGGGCACTAACCTAAGTTTCCCTCCCGTGCCCCCGTTGCTCGCCGGGACGACAGAAATACTGGGTCGCAGGTTCCCTATTTATTATATCTTCCTCATCGGCGCTGGTGTCGCTGTGTTTTTCGTCATCCGTGGTATCCTGGAAAAGACATGGTGGGGAAGGACAATGCGGGCCGCCTCCTCAGACCGGGAGATGGCCAGTGCTATTGGCATTAATATCCGTACCCTGTTCGCCACCTCTTTCGTCTTCGCTTCGGCAATTGCGGCTTTTGGTGGAGCCCTGAGCATGCCCTGGCGTATCTCCCAACCCAGCCTGGGTACAGATGTGATAATACCGGCCTTCGTCGTGGTTGCCGTAGGGTCACTGGGGAGCCTGGTGGGCGCCTTAGTCGCCGCCATACTTATCGGTGTGGTAACCGCCCTGGGCACATTCTACGTGCCGATTATGGAAGTAATCGCCATGTATTTAATCATGACTATTGTTCTCATTATACGGCCGCAGGGACTATTTGGTAGGGCGAGGTAAGGCATGAACTGGTTTAGAAAACAATTACAGACTCAGCGTACCAGGTTTATCCTCCTGGTAACGCTGGTCGCTGTTATGCTGGCAATGCCGGCATTTGCCTCAGAGTATATTCTGTACATGCTGACAAGCATTCTCTTCATCACTCTGTTTAGTTTGGGCACGAATCTCCTTCTGGGATATACCGGGCTGCTTTCCTTTGGTCAGGCAGCCTTCTATGGCGTCGGGGCTTTTGCTGCCGCCAGGATCCTGCTAGCTTACCCCAGCATGCCGCTGGCGATACTTGGTGGCATGGCAGCCTCCGCGCTGGCGGCTCTTATCATTGGCCTGATTGTAGTCAGGCACACGGCCATTTACTTCACCATGCTCACCCTTGCCTTCGGTATGCTGTTCTACGAAGGTGTTCAAAAAGCAGAGCTCATCCTTTCTTATATTACCGGCGTCAAGGTCCCCGAGGCCACTGTCTTCGGCGGCGGCTGGGGACTACTTGACATACCAAGAGGCACCATCTTTAACCTGCCGATGGATTCAATGGTAAACTACTACTACTTCACCTTCATTATCGCTGGCATAGCCATCTTTCTCTTTTATCGGCTGGTTCACTCACCCTTAGGTTTAAGCTTTCAAGCTATCCGTGATAGCGAGAGCCGGGTCGCTTTTGCCGGCATCTCGGTAAGGAAGCACCGTCTGATCTGCTTTGTCATCGCCGGGGTATTCGCTGGGCTAGCAGGAGCCATCAGAACCGGCCTGCTGGGTAACGTAGACCCGCTCGTCTTTCACTGGTCAACATCGGCAACTCCGATAGTGTCTACCCTGCTCGGTGGCATGTACACCTTCGCCGGTCCCATAGTGGGTTCGGCCATTTATTATATAATAAGAGACTTCGTCTTTCGCTACACCTTCGTCTGGCAGATGGCGGTAGGTTTAGTAATCGTCGCCTTAGTTCTCGGCTTATCTGGAGGTATCGTCGGAAGCTTTGAGCAAAAATTGCTGCCCAAGTTTAGAGCACGCTTCGCACCGGATAAGAATCAGAAAGCAGGTAAAACAGTTTATTGAAGACATGGTGCCGGAAAGGCCTCTCTCTGGTAACTAAGTAACAATCTAGCTCTTGATTAATCTAAATAGAACCTGCAACTCGTGGTATCCCTGATCGTATACGATCGGATAATGGTTCCTAATTTACCAGGACGGCAAGGAAGTGGCTGGCGCGACTTGGCGCAAAGGCCTTTTTATTATTTCACCAGCGAAGCGCCGACTATTGACTTGTTTATCTCCAGGCTGACTGAGATGACGGCATTTCCTGGCTGGGCTCGATATAGTCTCTCTATCTTGAAGTCCTTGGTATAGCCATAGCCGCCGTGGAGTCGTAAAGCCGTGCCTATCACGTCTGTTATAGTCGGCTGAACAAATATCTTGGTGGCTGATGCCTCTGTTTGGAAATTGGGCGAGTCTCGCTCCAGCAACAATGCGGTTCGGTAGGTCAGCCATCGGCATGCCTCTATTTTGGCGTACATATCGGCTATCATCCAGCGGATACCCTGCATAGCCGACATTGGTTTCCCTCTTACCGTTCGGTTCTTGGTGTAGTTTACTGCCTCATCTAGGGCGGCCTGAGCTAATCCTACGGCAACAATACACCCCTCCACCTTTTCGACTGCTATCCAATACAGTAGCACATCGAAGCCCTTGCCCTTTTCCCCCAGCATGTTCTCCTTTGGTACCCGGTAATCCTCATAGTACACATCTGCCGATTCGACCCCGCCTCCCCCCATCAATTCCCAGACCTTTGACGTCGAATACCCCTGGGCATTCTTCTCCACGATAAAGCAAGTGCAATTCCCCGTCTCATCTTTAGCCCAGAGCAAGGCGTTACCATCCCTGGCAGCAAAGGTGCTGAAACGTTTCATACCGTTTATCAGATAACTATCTCCTTCTGGCCTAGCGGTGGTGATTAAGGCGCTAGGGTCTGAGCCTGTCTCCGCTTCGGTAAACTGGATACTAAACAATCTTGTACCGTCAAAGTTTCCTTTAACAAACTTTTCCTTTTGCGCCTCCGTGCCAAAGCGGCAGATTATTTCCGGGAGGCTATTATTGAACGCTACCGGCCACCAGGCAGATGACCCCGCATAAGCTAGTTGCTCAATAGCCAGAATGTGGGCGAAACTACCAGCCTCAGTTCCTCCATATTTTACCGGGACTGTCATCCCCATTAGTCCGATTTGGGCGTATTTCTTGATTAAGTCATCGGGCAGCTTGCCTTCTCGGTCCAGTTGCGCCGCTATGGGCTCGATTTCACGCTCAGTGAATTCTCTCACCATTGTTTGCAGCATCAACTGGTCCTCAGTTAGGTTAAAGTCCAATGTTCTCTCCTTCGATTTGATCCGTATGCTGAAAATTGGTAGCGCGAGAAGCCAAAGAATAGCTAGAGTTCACTTCCTGAATTCCTTTATTCTTTCTTCGGTATCACTGATGACAAAGGTGGTCTCGGCCTCTAACTCAAGCGCGGTGGCTAAATTCTCTCTAAACCCGCGGTTTATTAACGCCTTGTAGGCGGCAATAGCATCCCGGCTGTTGTTCATTATTTTCTCCGCTAACGTCCGCACCGTGGGCTCCAACTCTTCGGCGGTGACCACCCTGTTTATCAAGCCAATTCGCTCTGCCCCTTCAGCAGAGATCATTTCCGCGGTAAAAGAGAGTTCCTTAGCTTTCATAATGCCTAGTGCCCGGGGCAGCTTCTGAGAAAGTCCCCAGGTTGGACGAAAGCCCCAGCGAACATGGGTATCCCCAAATTTAGCATTCCCTGAGGCGACTATCATATCACAGCCTAGGGCTATCTCCAGGGCACCGGTGAGACAAAACCCATTCACCATGGCTATTATCGGCTTGGGCAGCTTTTCCATAGCCTGGATGAGGCTGCGAGCGGCCCGGTTAATCTCATCACCGACGCTGCCCCCCTCTAGCTTCCGCCTTCCAATAGATTTGAGGTCCACCCCGACAGAGAATGCCCGCCCTGTCCCGGTGAGGACCACCACTCCAATACTGTCATCCTCCCGAATGGCGTCCAGCGCCTTCCGAATCTCCACTAAGATTGCTACATTCAGGGCGTTGAGAACCTCGGGGCGGTTCAATGTGATCGTAGCGATACTATCCCTCTTTTCCAGGATTATATTCTCGAAATTCATTTCTCACCCTTGTCCTTCCCATAGCGTCATAAACCCAGCCAAGATTACTCCCTAGTGAACCAGATTACAATGGCCCTGCCATATTCTCAATCCCTCGATTTTGAGAAAACTGGGGTTCTACCGGAAGAGTGAGCAATACTGACACCGGGGTTTGAGGTCTTCCTGATTATCTTAGCCATCAGCTAGCTTATTTCTGACTCCCTCCGGTTCAATCTGAGCTTAATTCTAAATGAAACGGGCGAATGTATGCAAACCAGGGTGGTGCTTGTTATCGCCGGGAACAGCGGGACTTTGATTCGAAAGCCGTCATCGCTATCCAGATTTCTAAGACGGTCCGTGGTAAACGTACCGTAATCAGGCCATAGCTCGCTGGATGTAGCTATATTTCTATCGAGGCTAGACCTGGTCTTATTCAGATACAGAAACCAGGTTTGGTCAGTGAACTTCCAGGCTCTGGAGCAACCGGGCGACGTCCCCGGGTTTCTCAGCTACGACCACCCCAGCGGCAACAAAGGCATCAATTTTGGACTGGGCGGTCCCGGCACTGCCCATAATTATAGCTCCGGCGTGTCCCATGCGTTTTCCTGTTGGGGCAAATCTTCCGGCGACATAGGCAACCACCGGTTTGGGATAGTGCGTCTCCGAGATGTATTGAGCGGCTAGCTCCTCAGCGTTGCCACCTATCTCACCGACCAGAACTACAGCTCTTGTTTCCTCATCCTCCCTAAACATCTTGAGGGTGTCAACGAAATCCAAGCCGGTAATTGCGTCACCGCCCAGACCGACACAGGTGGTCTCCCCAAAACCAGCGACGCTGATATGATGGGCTATTTCGTAGGTCAGGGTACCGCTTCTGGAGGCGATACCTATGATTCCGGGGCGGAAAACGTGGTGAGGCATGATGCCAATCTTGACCCTGATTTTCGGATTTATCACCCCGGGGGTATTTGGGCCAACAATGGTGATATCTTCATACCCTCTAGCTCTATTGATAAACTCGACGGTATCTTTCTGAGGGATACCCTCGGTAATAATTACCAGCGTTTTAATACCCGCGGCCAGTGCTTCAAGAACTGCCTGCCGGGCGGCGTTAGCTGGGACGAATAAGATCGAGGTATTGGCCCCCTGGTTACTAACCGCTTCCGAAACCGTGTCGTAAACCGGGATGCCGTCTAGAGTTTGTCCTCCCTTACCCGGCGTGACCCCAGCCACTACCCTCGTCCCGTAATTCTTCATCAAAGCCGAGTGGAAGCTCCCCTCGCGCCCGGTTATCCCCTGAACCAAAACCCGGGTATTTTCATTCACTATGCTTCTCAAGTTAGCCCTCTCCTGATTTCACCACTTCCTTAATCGCCTCTTCCATATTTCGGTAGCTTCCAATCCCGGCCTGACGCAGTATACGGTTAGCTTCGTCCTCGTTGGTACCGGTTATTCTAATGACTAACGGCTTCTTTATGCCGGAATTACCCAGCACCTGGACGATAGCCTCAGCCACTAAATCGCAGCGGGTTATGCCGCCAAGGATGTTTAGCAAAACCACCTTTATCTCGGGTTTAGCCATGACCAGCGTGATTCCCTGTCTAATTCTTGCTGCCTGACTGCCCCCGCCTAAATCCAAGAAGTTTCCCGGCCTGCCACCGTAAAGCCTGACCATGTCGATAGTCGACATAACTAAACCGGCACCGTTACCAATGATGCCAATATCACCGTCCAGTTCAACGTAGGTAAGCCCCTCCTTTCTGGCTTCAGCCTCTCTCGGGGTATCCTCGGCTCTTAGAAGGCCTCGCGCCGTAAGCTCGGGATGTCTAAAAACGGCATTATCATCGACTATTATTCTAGCGTCAGCAGCCACAAGGGCGCTAGATTTCGTCTTGACCAGTGGGTTTATCTCAACTATCTCGGCATCATAATCCAGAGTTACTTCATACAAGGTGCCCAGGATAGCCGCCAACCTCTCGGCATCGGTTTCAGCCATAGGGAAGCGGCTCAGCATCTCCAGGGCATCCTTCTTACTAAAGCCGTTAGTGACTTCAATCCAGTGCCGGGCTATCTTATCCGGCGAGTCTTTAGCCACCTCTTCGATATCAATCCCGCCGCTAGTGGAAGCCAAAGCGAGGTAGGTTCTGGCTTGTTTATCTATCGCCAGTGAGGTGTAGAACTGGCTAGTTATCTCTAACCTTTCCTCCACCAACAGGTGGTTTACGGGGCACCCTTTAATCCTGCTGCCCAGCAGGCCGGCAGCAGCCTCTCCAGCCTCTGCGGCACTACTAACAAAGACTATGCCCCCCGCCTTGCCTCGCCCTGATACCAGTATCTGAGACTTTAGGACAGCAGGTTTCCCGATTTCCTGGACTACCTTTTGAGCCTGCGATGGCTTACCTACCAGCTTACCTTGGGGAACCAAGATACCATATTTCTTCAGAATATCCTTGGCTTCAAATTCAAAAAGCTTCATCACTTTTCCATCGGTGTTACCCAAGAGGCATTATCAGTCTACTGTCAGCGGGCCAAATAGTATGAAGCCTTAGAGGAAGTTATTTCTTCGGCTCAACCAGTTCCAAAGATATTTTAGCTCCTCTGGGGTGTAGGAAAGCTACCCTGGTTCCGCCAGTGCCCGCCCTCGGTGTTTCATCGACAAGGGGGATTCCTCTAGCCTTAAGAGAACTTAACGCCGTCTCAATATCATCTACCTCCAGAGCCAGGTGGTGCAGCCCTTCACCCTTCTTTTCGATGTATTTAGCAATGTTGCCTTCGGGGTCAGTCGGTTCCACAAATTCGATTCTACTATCACCTACGGGGATTATGGCAATTTTCACCTTATACGCGTCTATAGTCTCTATGTCTTGGACTTCTAATCCTAAGACTTCGGTATATAGCTTGATGGCTTCCTCAATGCTCCTTACCGCAATCCCGATATGATTAATCTTTGTTATCACGTTTCTCCTCCGCTAGATTTTCTCTGATAAAATCGGCGATTTCCTTAATAGGTGTGCCCGGACCGAAGACCTGAGCCACACCTGCTTCTCTGAGTTTAGGCACATCCTTCTTCGGCACAATCCCGCCACCGATAAACAGGATATCCTTGCCGCCCTTGGCTCGAGAAAGGTTCACCGTCTTGGGGAACAAGGTCATATGAGCACCAGATAGGCAACTCAGCCCGACCACATCCACGTCCTCTTGCACTGCCGCCTCAGCGATCTGTTCCGGAGTTAACCGTAGTCCCAGGTAGATTACCTCCATCCCGGCGTCCCTTAGACCCCGGGATAGGACCTTGACCCCACGGTCATGTCCATCCAACCCCGGTTTGGCAATCAAGACACGTATCTTTCTCTCGGACATAGCTGATGTCCTCTAAACCTAGACTAAACTTGGTTCTCTATATTCTCCAAATACGTCGCGAAGAACGTCACTTATTTCGCCAATAGTGGCGTAAGCCTTGACGGCTTCAATGAGCACCGGCATAACATTCTTATCACTCCGGGCTATATCACGAATCTTGTCTAGTACCTGGCCTACCCTCTCGTCATCCCTCTCTCGCTTCAGTTTTTCCAACCTGGCCACCTGCTTTTTCTCCACCTCAGCACCGATCTCCAGGACCTCAGTATCAGACTTCTCCTCTGAAGTAAATCTGTTGACGCCAACGATAACCTGTTCTCCGGAATCTACGGCTCTTTGATAGCTGTAGGCTGACTGAGCAATCTCCCTCTGGATGTATCCCTTCTCAATCGCCTTTAGGGCACCCCCCATGTGATCAATTTCAGCAATATATCGCATTGCCCGCTCTTCTATCTGATTGGTTAACCTCTCAAGGTAGTAGGAGCCCCCAAGAGGGTCAACGGTGTCGGCAACACCACTCTCGTGGGCAATTATCTGCTGGGTGCGCAGCGCAACCTGCACTGCTAGCTCGCTGGGCAGAGCCAGCGCCTCGTCAAAGGAGTTGGTATGGAGCGACTGGCAGCCACCCAACACTGCGGCCAGGGCCTGGAGAGTCACCCGGACAATGTTATTCAGTGGCTGCGGTTCGGTCAGGGTAAAACCGTCAGTCTGGACGTGATACCTCAGCATCATCGACTTGGGATTTTTAGCCCTAAACCTTTCCTTCATTATCCTTGCCCACATCCGGCGTAAGGCGCGAAACTTGGCGACCTCTTCCAGAACATTAGTGTAGGCGGCAAAAAAGAAGGAAAAACGGGGGGCGAAGGAATCAACGTCCATCCCTTTGTCAATCATTGCTTCAACATAGGTAACTGCGTTAGCCAAGGTGAAGCCAGCTTCCTGGGCTGCTGTCGACCCCGCCTCCCGCATATGGTAGCCACTGATGCTTATCGAGTTCCACTGGGGCAGGTTTTGGGCGCAGTAGCTACATAGATCAGTGACGAGTCTCATGGAGGGAGCCGGGGCAAAAATATAGGTATTCCGGGCAATGTACTCCTTTAAAATATCGTTCTGGACGGTCCCCCGGAGTCTATCGGCGGATACCCCCTGCTTCTCAGCGGTGGCGATATACATCGCCAGCACGATAGCAGCGGTGGCATTGATAGTCATCGAAGTGCTTACCTCGGCTAAGGGGATACCCTCCCAGAGCCGCTCCATGTCTTCGAGTGAATCTATAGCCACGCCACACCGTCCTACCTCTCCCGCTGAGAGTGGATGGTCAGAGTCAAATCCCTCCTGGGTGGGCAGGTGGAAGGCGACGCTAAACCCGGTCTGCCCCTGCCGGTAGAGGTACTTATAGCGCTCGTTCGTCTCTTCCACGGTGGCAAAACCAGCGTACTGGCGCATTGTCCAGAGCCGAGTACGATAGCCGCCGGGCATGATATGCCGGGTGTAGGGATATTCACCAGGTAAAGGAACATCCTCCTCACGGCAAACGTTCACATCGGCTGGGGAATAGACCCGCTTAACTACCGTGCCGCCGACTGTGGTCCTGAACTCCTTACGTCTCTCCGGTCTCTCTTCCTTTTCTTCTGCCATCAGCTTACCTTGAGCCGTGATGCTACGCAGCGTCGATATATTTCCTGGAAGAGTTCCTCAATACCAACGTCATTTATGGCTTGGGTCGCGACCACTGCCGGCTCGTTTCGGGGGTGGCTTTGGAGTTGGGCGGCTCTAAATTCATCGGCCAAGCCTTCCGCCCCCTCCCGGTCGGCCTTGTTGATGACAATTATGTCAGCCAGTTCTACGATACCAGCCTTCAGGG
>Ga0315554_1000748_pt1 | contig 19215 bp, 15 predicted proteins | sample SalMarSW160370MG_FD_202114 | JGI IMG/M metagenome (GOLD analysis project Ga0315554, IMG submission 202114) | Salt marsh sediment microbial communities from the Plum Island Ecosystem LTER, Massachusetts, United States - Salt Marsh Sediment SW1603-70 ... | reverse complement strand
CTACGTGGGTTGCGGCAACGGTGAAGGTGCAGCCGCCCGAAGCGGACAGCCCGTAGTCATCCCGCCCCGCAGCAGGCGGCGGGGCTTATGGGTTGTCAGGCATGCTGGAGGCCAGGCTAACTTCACTCCTAGAGACGCCAGCTTCACAGTGGCGTCAGCCCTGTGGTTAGGAATCCACCCAGCTGACGCAGCTAGTGCAAGCGATTGCTCCCTGATGGCAGGCATAGGCAGCGTCAGTCGGGCCGCCGCTATCGTTTCTGCAATTGTCCCAAATGCTCTCTTCTGGCTTGCCCCTCACGAGCATGACCAGTTGGGGTTTCTCCCACGGTTTCTTCATGCTGATACCTTCTGCATCCATAACACCAAACGTATGCTATTGTACAATCTCATTTGAACAGAGTGCATCTGTGCCGCGCTCGTCCCCTCTGTCAGGGACTCTGCAGAGGCAACCGTACTCTGCCTAGCTCGGGTCCGACTTGAGGGGTCAGGATGGACCGTAGCTAACGCACTCCAAACATGGATTGTATTGGCATGCGTTGAAGATACTGGATGGGTCGCCAGAACCGTACTGTCCCTTGCAGTTGGTCAATATCATCTCCTCTGAATTGCCCCTCACGAGCACCACCAGTTTGGGTTTTTCCCACGCTTTCTTCATCTCAGAGCCTCCTTCAACTATGCAGTATCCATTGAGCGCCATCTGCTGATACCATTATGCCACATCCTGTCAAGTTGTGATGCAGGGAAGCGCACCTTGACCATCCATGAGTCTGCTGGCATACTGCCGCCACAGCAGATTCTCGGAGGCACGGATGGAGAGAACCCTGGAGGGTGACCACGAAGAAGCCCGCGCCTGGCTCGCGCAGGTTGGTGCCGCATACGCTGCCGGTGCCGACGAGTGGCGCGAGAGCGGCGTGACGGTTCGCCGCATGTACGGCGGCGCCAACAACGCCCTGTACCGCGTGGACGCGGACAGCCACGCTTGCGCCGTCAAACTGTGCGCCCCCGACGACCGCCGCCGCGCCGCGCGGGAGTACAACGCGCTCCGCCTGCTGCGGGCCGCCGGGCTGGACATCGCAGCGGAGCCGCTGCTGCTGGATGAATCCTGCGCCGCCATCCCGTTCCCTGCCGTTGTCTACCGGTGGCTCCCGGGGGCACCTATCAGTGGCAAGCCCGACGCGCGCCAGTTGGCTGCCCTGTCGGGAACCTACGCCAGCGTCCACAGTCTGAAGCCGAGGGACTTTCCGGACATCGAGGTTCTCGACGCCGTGTTCCACTGGTTCGATTTCGCGCCCTACGTGGCCGAACTCGGTCAGTTCATGGCCGATTACAGCCCCTGGCTGGCCGCGTCGCTGCCGGACGGAGACGCGCTGCGGGACAGGCTGGCTAGCCTCGTAGACCATTGCGCCGAAGCGCTGATGGATGCCCGCGTCGAGGTGAGCCGCGAGAATGTGCCTCTGCGTCTGTGCCGCGTGGACCCCAACCTGGGCAACGCCATCTGGTGCCAGGACGGCCACCTGCGCTGGGTGGACTGGGAGTACAGCGGCTGGGGCGACCCTGCCCTGGACTTGGCGGACCTGCGCTGGCACGGCGCGCTGGAGCGGATGAGCGAGCCGAGGCACGCGTGGCTGCGCATGAACTACCGCCGCCCGCCTGACGACCCCGCCTTCGACCAGCGCCTGGCCCTGTGGGACCGCCTGCTGGCGACCCGCTGGCCTCTCCTCGTCCTGCGCTGGCTGTGGAGCCAGGACAACGGCCCCGACCGGGTTCGCCTGAGTCAGGTTGCCGCCGACCCGGAAGAGTTGCGTCTTCGCCTGATGCGGCTCGTTGAACGGGCCGAGCGCTTCTCAGGTATCCATGAGTAGATGCCCCTGGCGTAGGGAGTAGAGAGCATGAGTTGGAAAGACAGAATGAAGGCAGACCCCATTCCCTGGCTGCTGGAAGCGGACCCGGAGAACCCCGGCCCGCGCCTTTTCGCCCTGCGCGAACTGCTGGAGCGGCCAGCCGACGACCCGGAGGTGGTGAAGGCACAGCAGGCGGTGATGGCGGGCGGCCCCGTGCCCAAGATTCTGGACGCCCAGTACCCCGAAGGCTACTGGGTCAAGCCGGGGCCGGGCTACTCCCCCAAGTACCGCAGCACCGTCTGGTCGGTCATGTTCCTGGCCCAACTGGGAGCAGATGGCACAGACCCGCGCGTCCGGGCCGGCTGCGAATACCTGCTGGACAACGCTCGCGCCCCGACCGGGGGGTTCAGCGCAGGCGCAAACGCCACCGGTTTGATTCAGTGCCTTGCAGGCAACCTGTGCGCCGCGCTGATTGACCTGGGCTGGTTTGGCGACCCCCGTCTGGACGAAGCCCTGGACTGGCTGGCTCGCAGTGTCACGGGCGAGGGAATTGCGCCTGCCCGTGAGCGGGATGCCCCCGTGCGCTACTACCGCAGCGGCAACAGCGGCCCGGGCTTCGCCTGTTCCGCCAACGACCACCAGGCGTGCGCCTGGGGCGCTGTCAAGACCATGCTGGCCCTGGGCAAAGTGCCCGAATCAGAGCGAACCCCCGCGATGCATGCCGCCATCCAGGCAGGCGTCGACTTCCTCCTCGGCCGCGACCCCGCCGTGGCCGACTACCCGCACCCCTACGCTCCCAAACCGAGCCAGAGTTGGTTCCGCTTCGGCTACCCGATTGCTTACGTGACCGACCTGCTCCAGAACCTGGAGGCGCTGATGGCCCTGGGCATGGGCGGCGACCCGCGCCTGCGGCGGGCGATAGACCTGGTGCTGGGGAAGCAGGACGTTCAGGGGCGGTGGAAGATGACCTACTCCTACAAGGGCAAGATGTGGGCTGACGTGGAGCAGAAAGGCAAGCTCAGCAAGTGGGTCACGCTGCGGGCGTTGCGCGTGCTGAAGCGCGCGGGAGAAGCGACAGGGTGAACAAGCAAGATGTGCTGGCCCGCCTCGAAGCGGCGCGAACAGAGTTGCTGGACGCCATCGAGGGCCTGAGCCAGAAGCAGATGACGACGGTGCCCGTGGCTGGTGAGTGGACGGTTCGAGACATCCTGGCCCACATCGCGGGCTGGGCGGCCTGGGACCTGGCTGCGATTCGCGGCGTCCTTGCGGGCGACACCCCTGACTTCGCCCCCATTCAGGACGTGGATGCCTTCGATGCAGGGCTGGTCGCCGAGCGCTCGTCGTGGCCGCTGGCGCGCATTCTGCGCGAGATGAAGGAGGCGCTGGATGCCACACGGGAATTGCTCGCGGGCATGTCCGAGGACGAGGTATCCAGCGACATCCGGTTCCAGGGGTTGTACTGGCGCAACCTGGCCGAGTGGCTGCAGGTGGCATGGGAGCACGAGGGCGAACACGCGGCCCAGATACGCAAGTGGCGAGAGGGGATGGACAATGCGCATCGAGAGGGCTGACCCGCAAGCGATGAAAGGTTGGTACGTTGGCCCCTGGGACTCGAATCTGAGCGTGGCTGTTGGCTATGCCAACCAGGGCGTGGGCGAGCCGCATCTTCACAAGGCGACGACGGAGATCTACTGCGTCGCGCGCGGGACGGCTCACGTGCGTGTCGAGACCGAAACCTTCGTTCTTCATGCGGGAAGTCTGCTCATTGTCGAACCTGGCGAGGCCCACACCTTTCTGTCCACCTCGCCGGACTACCTCCATTTCGTGATGCACACACCCGGACTCGCCAGCGAGGCCGCAGAGGCGGACAAGGTTCCCGTGCCGAGATCGCGCCTGGGGCTGTGAGAGAGGCGCATTTTCTCTTGGTGAATGCCTTGGCAGTTCCGACCGCGCGCCTTCCGATTGCCCACCTGACCCACTCATGGTATAATGGCGGCGTTGAACCACGCTCACCAAAGGACGCTGACGATGACATGGATTGCCGCTCTGATTGGGTACGCAATGGGCGTTTTTCTGAACCTGTGCGCGGACTACCTGCCCGCCTCTCCTCGGCCAGCCGCTCTTGGGATGCCCCGGTGCCATGCCTGTGGGTCGGAAAGGCGTCCCCTCAGCCTCGCCGGAGTGGTAGCCGACCTACTGCGATGGAGCTGCTGTCCCCAGTGTGGGGCCGGGCGGCGTCTCCGGGAGCCGCTGGTTGAGGCAGGCACGGCAGCCCTCTTCGCGTTTCTGGCCTATCGCTACGGGTTCACTCTCCAGTTTGCGTTCATGGCCGCCTACTTTTCCGTGCTGGTCCTGGTTCTCGTGACCGACCTGGAGCACCGCCTGATTTTCCGCGTTGTGATGTTCCCCGCCATGGCCGTCGCCCTGGTCGGGAGTTTCTTCCTGCCCAACATGACGCCCGTGAAAGCCCTCATCGGCGGCACGGTGGCAGTTGCGCCCTTCTACCTAGCCGCGATAACCTACCGCGCCATTGCCCATCGCGAGGGGTTCGGAGGCGGCGACATCATGCTGTTGGCCTTCGTCGGCTTCGCCACGGGGTTCCCGGTCGTCCTGGTGGCAGTCATTGTAGCCATCCTTCTGGGCGGCCTGGGTTCTCTGGCTCTGTTGGTGGCGCAGCGGGGAGGTCTCAGAACTTACCTTGCGTACGGCCCCTACCTGGTTCTGGGCGGGGCTTTCGCGCTGCTGTATGGGCGCAACCTGCTGCTTTGGTATCTGACCCCTTACGCTCAGTGAGGTTACTTTGGAGGACGATGCTATGTTCCAGACGCTGATTCCCGCTTTCATGGACGAAATCTCAGGTCTTGGTGCGAAGAACTATGTGGCCGAAATCACCCGCTTCCATCGCATGCAGGCCAGTCCCGGTTTCCGTGCTGCCGCCGAATACGTCGCGGAAACCATTCAAGGGCAGGGGCTGGACGCGAGAATCCTGTCCTTCCCCGCCGATGGCCGCGCGACCTTCTGGTCCATGCGCAGTTTCCTGGAGTGGGATTGCGAGGAGGCTTCTCTCTTTCTGCTGAACGAACAGGGTGAGGTGGCCGATAGGCTGGCCGACTATCGGGAAGAGAAGATTTCTCTGATACAGCGAAGCGCCTCTGCGGAAGGCGAGTTCGAGGTAGTCGTTGTGGACGAGGGAGAGGAGCAGGACGACTACGAGGGACTAGACGTCGAGGGCAAGGTTGTCCTCACGGGTGGGGATGTGGGCCGCGTCCTGGACCTTGCGGTGAAGCAGCGCGGCGCTGCGGGCATCCTGTTCGACGGAATGAGGAAGACGCCGCCTGTGCGGGAGCGTATTGACCTGCCCGACGCGCGGCAGTACACGTCCTTCTGGTTTCGAGGCGATGAGACGGTGCCGGTGTTCGGCTTCGTGCTCACGCCGCGCCAGGGCGATGCCCTCCGCGAGCAGTGCCGCGAGGCCGGCAGCGAAGACAAGCCCCCCGTTCGCGTGCGGGCAAAGGTAGTGTCCCGCATCTATCCCGGCCAGATGGAGGTGATGGAAGCCACGCTGGCGGGCGAAACGTCGGAAGAGATTGTCCTAATCGCCCATCTATGCCACCCTCAGCCGTCTGCCAACGATAATGCTTCTGGGGCGGGCGCTCTGATGGAAATTGCCCGCGCCCTGGCCGCGAACGTCCGAAGCGGCAAACTCTCCAAGCCCAGGCGAACCATCCGTTTCCTGTGGGTGCCGGAGATGTCCGGAACCTACGCCTATCTGGCGCTGCGTGAGCAGGACTTGCCGCAGATGATTGCGGGCCTCAACCTGGACATGGTGGGGGAGAACCAGGACCTCTGCGGCAGTTCCCTGCTGGTTGAGTCGCCCCCGGCGGCCTTGAGCAGTTTCGCACCTGACCTTGCTCAGTTCATCCGCGACCGCTTGCTGGGAGGCGCAAAGAGCCACGCGGGGCAGGGAGACTTCCCGCTGTTCCGATACGCGGACACGCCCTTCTCGGGCGGCAGCGACCACTACATCCTGTCGGACCCTACCGTTGGCGTGCCCACCCCCATGATTATCCAGTGGCCTGACCGATTCTACCATACTGGCGCCGACACCATTGACAAGGTAGACCCGACCATGCTGGCAAACGTGGGCGTGCTGACGAGCACCTACGCCTACTGGCTGGCAAGCGCGCGGCGGCGCGAAGCCGAATGGCTGGCCCACGAGATGCACGCGCGTTTCAGAATCAGCATGGTGAAGCGAGTGCAGGATGCGCTCTCAGAGGGCATGGACGGTGAGGCAGGCGACGCGGCGTCCCTGGGCAAACTGGAGCGGGAAGTCGCGTTTCGGGTGTGCCGCCACAGCGATGCCCTCGCCACGCTGAAGAGACTTGCCGATGTGGGCATAGGCCCGCTCCAGGCGAGTGCGGCGGCTTTCGCAGAAGGAGAGATGAAGCGAGCCAAGTCCCTTCTGGGGAACGGAGCGCCGGGGGCCTCCGCGCCCTCTTCGGACGAGTGGGAGCGCAAGGCGGCTTCGCTGGTTCCCACCCGCCGCTATCGTGGCCCCCTGTCGATTCGGGACCTGATGACGAGACCCCAGGACAAGGAGACGTTCTACCGCCTGGGCAAGGAGCACAAGGCGTTTATCTATTCCCATGCCGTGCTCGCCGTGTACTGGACGGACGGCGCCCGGACGATTGCGGATATCGCGGAGCTTGTGGAGTTGGAAACAGGCAAACGCTCGACGGAGAGTCTGGTCAAGTTCTTCGAGTTCCTGGCCCAGATAGGCGGTATCGAACTGCGTGGGAAAGAGAGCAAGTGATGCTCCAGTCGATGGTCTGGCGGCGCATCGGCCTGCCGGCCTCAGAAGGAAAACGCTCCGTCGTGACATCTTTGGGAGGTATTTGATGAAGAAGTTGCTGTCCGGCAATGAAGCCATCGCACGCGGTGCGTGGGAGTACGGTGTGGCAGTTGCCTCGGCATACCCCGGGACGCCAAGCACGGAAATCTTGGAGGAATTTGCCAAGATGCCCAATGTCTACGCCGAATGGGCGCCCAACGAGAAGGTGGCTATGGATGTGGCCATCGGCGCGGCGTACGCGGGCCGCCGCTCTCTCTGCACCATGAAGCACGTCGGGCTGAACGTGGCTGCGGATGCGTTCTTCTACGCCGCCATGACAGGCGCGGAGGCCGGTATGGTCTTCGTTTCGGCGGACGACCCCTCGATGCACAGTTCGCAGAACGAGCAGGATAACAGAAACTTCGGCAAGTTCGCCCGCGTCCCCGTGGTGGAGCCAACGGACAGCCAGGAGGCGAAGGACCTGGTAAGTGCCGCGCTGGACATTAGCGAGAACTTTGACACGCCGGTTCTCCTGCGCATCACCACCCGCATCGCTCACTCCAACACGCCGGTGGAACTGGGCGAGCGCCGCGAAGGTCCAGGCCCGCTGGAGACGTACCTCCGCAATTTTGAGAAGTATGTGATGCTGCCCGTCAACGCCCGCAAGCGTCACCCCGTCATCGAAGAGCGCATCGCCAAACTCGCGGAGTTCGCGGAGACATTTCCCTTCAATCAAATTGAATGGGGCGACACCCGCCTTGGAATCGTTTCCTGCGGCGTCGCCTTCCAGTACGCCAAAGAGGTCTTTCCCGACGCGTCCATCCTGAAACTGGGGATGACCTATCCCATCCCGCCCAAGATGATTCGCGATTTCGCCGACAAGGTGGACCGCCTCGTTGTCATTGAGGAGTTGGACCCCTTCATCGAGAATGAAATCCGCCTGCTGGGCATTCCCGTGGAGGGGAAGTCGATTTTCTCCCCCATCGGCGAACTCGACACCCGTTCCGTTCGCGAGGCCGCCGTCGAGGCGGGACTGCTGCCTGGGTCGGCGCGCAAGACCTACGCGGAACCCGACGCCGGCCCGCTGCCTGGCCGCCCGCCGGTGCTGTGCCCAGGGTGCCCGCACCGCGCCGTGTTCTGGGTGACCCACAAGTTGAAACTCCCCGTGAACGGCGACATTGGCTGCTACACGCTGGGCGCGCTGCCGCCGCTGGATACGATTCACACGTGCGGCTGCATGGGAGCGAGCATCGGCGTCGCCCACGGGGCCGACAAGGCCGGTTCGCCAGAGCGCAACATCGCCGTGCTGGGCGATTCCACCTTCTTCCACACGGGTATGCCCGCCCTCCTGAATGTGGCGTACAACCGAGGCAAGACCATCACCTTGGTGCTGGACAACCGCATCACGGCCATGACGGGGCATCAGGAGAATCCAGGCACAGGTGTGACGCTCCAGGGTCAATCCACAAAAGAGATAGAGTTCGAACCGCTGTTGCACGCTTTGGGCATGGAGCAAGTGCGGACCGTGGATGCCTTCAACGTTCGCGAAGTGGAGGGGGCGTTGCGCGACGCGCTTAAAAGCGACGAGGCGTCGGCGCTGGTGGTGAGGGGTGAATGCGCTCTCCTGCCCGAAGTGCGCAAGAAGTACGTCCCTCTCCGCGTTGACCAAGAACGGTGCAACGGGTGCGGGCTTTGCTTCCGTGTGGGGTGCCCTGCCCTTGTGAAGCAGGCGGACGGAAAGGCGTTCATCGACCCGCTGCTGTGCACGGGGTGCGAGGTGTGCGCGCAGGTGTGCGGACGTAAGGCCATTCTGTTCAAGGACCAACTTCAAGAGCCTTCGGTAGCGTAGAAGAGGTGCAATGCTATGAAAGCAGTCGATTTCACCCTTGTCGGCGTCGGGGGACAGGGTACCATTTTGGCCAGCGACGTGCTTGCCCAGGTGGCTCTGGAAGCCGGCCTCGATGCGAAGAAGTCAGAAGTGCACGGGATGGCGCAGCGGGGCGGCAGCGTCATCAGCCACGTGCGGTGGGGACAGAAGGTATTTTCTCCGCTGATTGGCAGGGGCGAAGCCGATTTCCTTCTGGCGTTTGAGCGGCTGGAAGCGCTGAGATATGTGGGCTGGTTGAAGCCGGGCGGAGTAGCCATCGTGAACGACCAGGCAATTCCTCCGGTGTCCGTCAGTTCCGGCGGCGCTGAGTATCCCACCGACGAGCATCTCCTCGAGGTCTTCGCTGCGGTGACCCCGAGGCTGTACGTGGTGCCGGGGAGTCGCGTGGCAGAGGAATTGGGAGACGCCCGCGTGAACAACGTCGTCCTGTTGGGGGCGCTCTCCACTTTTCTGGATGCGGACGCGGCAGTGTGGAAGGCTGTGATTGAGAGCAGGGTGCCACCGCGATACGTGGAAATGAACCTGAAGGCCTTCGACCGGGGGCGCGCTCTCATCTCTGCCTAGGGCGCTGCCGGGGACGGATGGCATACAGAGCGGGGCGGCGGGAAAAGATGCTGCCCCGCTTTCGCTTGCAGGTAGTTTCAGTCCGCTCTGACGACGAACTCCCCCTCTACGACCTGACCTTGTGGCGGGCGGGCTGGTGCAGCGCCGGACATTCGGCGGATGTGTTCCTCGACAAGATCTCTGGGGCACGCTGAGATGAACGCCTGAACGGCCAGGGTGAGGAGCGCAAGGTCATCCAACTGTCCCACGACGGGAATGAGGTCAGGGAGGAAATCCAAGGGGAAGAACAGGTACGCTAGAGCAATGCCCGGAATCAGAATCTTGGCCCACAGCGGCACCCGTCCATCCCTGAGTAGCCTCCACGCAAGGCGGAGTTTCGTCCAGAGTTTGGACAGTATCCCCAGTTTCCCTTCTGATGAATTGCCGCGCATGTGCATATACCTCCGAGGACATTATACACAAGCCCCGCCGGTGCTGGCAAATGACAGGCAAGGCCCCGGCGGCGCGGCCCTTTGTCGGCTGTTGTGGTGTGCATTATAATGATGCCGACCCTTTTTGGCAGGAAGGCGGTTGCATGAGACCTCTGCAAAGCAGCCTGATGGACTACTCGATGGCCAAACTGCGCGCCCTCGCGGCGACGCGAGGCATTGAGCTGACGACCAGCAAGCGCCTGGATGCCGCCCGCGACCTGGCCGCTGCCATGCGGACGCCGGACTCGATCGCAGAAGCCCTGGAGATTCTCGATGCCGAAGAGAGGCGCGTGCTGGAAACGGTGCAGGCCTCAGGGGGACAGGTTCGCGCCGACCCCTTCGTGCGCCGCTTCGGTGGCATACGTCCCATCGGGGATGGCCGCCTACTGGCCGAGGAGCCCTGGCTCGCCCCCGAGACGCCGATGGAGCGCCTCTACTATCTGGGCTTGCTGTTCAAGGAGTTCTCCGAGTACGGGGGCGGCCTGGTCGAGTTCTACTTCATCCCGACGGATGTCCTGCCCCTGCTGCCGCCTCCACAGGTGCAGCCCCATCCATCTTTCGAGCCGGTCGAAAGGCCCGCTCAGGTATGGCAGGCTCAGGACGCGGCTGCTTTGGACATCTGCACCCTCCTGGCCCTGATGCAGAATCAGGAGACGCGCTACCTTCGCGGGAAAGGGCTTGGGGCGAAGGACGAGGGAGCCTGGCGGCGCCGGTGGATTTTTGCAGCGCCGAAGCCCTCGCCTTTCGCGGATTATCTGACCACCCGCTCGCGCTTTCTATTGAGGCTGTCGGCAAGGCTGCGGCTGGTCAGAAGAGAGGGCAGGCTTCTGAAGCCTAGGGCCGAAACTGCGCGGGAATGGCTCGGCGCGCCGCAGGGAGCCCGCGTGGAGCAGTTGTGGGCCGCCTGGCGGGAAGATTCAGGTTGGGACGAGTTGCGGCAGATTCCGGGGATTCGCTGCGAGGGAACTGGCTGGAGCAACGACCCGGTGGTGACGCGCCAGCGGCTGTTGGACTTGTTCGCGCGCTGCGAGCCTGATGAGTGGTACAGCCTTCCCCAGGTCAAGGACGCCATCCGCGAGTACGCCCCCGACTTTCAGCGGACGGGCGGCGACTACAACTCCTGGTACATCCGCGACGTCGCCACAGGCGAGTATCTGATGGGGTTCGAGCACTGGAATGACATCGAGGGCAGGCTCGTCAGCCAGGTGGTAGCAGGCCCGCTGCACTGGCTTGGCTGCGTGGACCTGGACTGGGGACAGGCAGAATCGGAGCAGATGTTCCGCTTCACGCCCAGGGGACATGCACTGCTGCTTGGTGCCGAGATGGACCGAGATGGGACGACCCCTCCGGTCGAAGTGGCACGCGATGGCCGCGTGCGCTGGCCCCCCGGCGGGAACCTCTACCACCGCTTCCAGGTGGAGCGGTTCGCAGATTGGGAAGCAGAACGAGATGGCACTCTGTACCGCATCACCCCGGCATCTCTTGCGCGGGCGCTGGCGCAGGGCGTGAAGGTGGAGACTCTGCTGGCGTTTCTGGAGCGAGCGGCGGGCGGCCGCGTGCCCGATGGCCTGCGCGAGCAGATTCGCGCCTGGGCGGGACGACAGGGGCGTGCAACACTGCGGCGGGCCATGCTGCTGGAGACCGATTCGCCCGAGGTGCTGGTAGAAATCCGCAGCGACCCGGAAATCGCGCCGTACCTGGGCGAGCCTCTTTCTCCCACGTGCGTTCGCGTGCAACAAGAGCGCTGGCGAGAACTGCTGGCGCGCCTGCGGCAGAAGGGGTACGTGACCTAGACTGCGCCCTGCAGACCGAACTCAGCCCCCCATGGCGTTGGGCATGTAGAGCAGCAGCGACAGCACGGAGTCGGTACCAGCAAAAATGGCGAAGGCGGCGAGCACCACCTTTCGGTCGGCGCGCCGCACATAAGCCCGCGTGGCCAGAAAGGCAATGGCTGCGATGGCTATGGGGAAGCCCAATATCACCAGCGTCTCGAACCGAGGTGAGATGATGTCCAGCAGTGGTGCGTACCACAGAAAAGCGGGAAGCATGAACAGTTTGGAGAGCAAGTAGAGCACTATGGCGACGGTCAGGGCAATCCTGCCCGATCGCGCTTCAAGGTCGCTGTCGGGACGCAACAGGTAGAACCCAACCAGCCAGGCGAAGGGAAGAAACAACCACACAATCAGCATGGGGAAGAAGGCAAGCGCAGACGCCGCGCTCCACGTCCCACCTGCCAAGGACGCGAGGACGTCTTCGAGCGTCAGGCGGTTCACGGCCTGCCTGACAGATTGCGACGTGCTGGCGTAGTAGACTTCGTAAATGCTGAAACCACCGGCATCGAGCCAGGCCAGATGGACGGCCCCCTGATTGTCCGCCACAGCGATGGGGCGCATCGATGCGGAGCGCGTCCGCCCTGCCACTTCGAACCCCTTCAGTCGCCCGTCCTTCATCACCACAAAGACAAGTTGAATGCTGCTGCTGCGCCTGGGCAAGGACATGGAACTGCTGAGGACAATCCCCAACTCGTCTCTCTGGCCGGGGACAATGGAGGGCATGTAGGTGTAGTTGCTGTCTAGGCTGGTGGCGGCATCGCCCTGCCCTCGAAAGGCGAGCACCTGGTAGTTGAATGCGCCGCTGGAATACACATACTCCGGACGAGCCAATGACGGGATTCCGAGGCTGCTTCCCGTGTGCGCGGCAGGGTGGCCGATGGGAAAGGACTCGTAGAATGTCGTAGCGGTTCCGGCCCCAAGCCCGCCGCCTCGTCGCTCCAACGACCAGACAATGTACACGCGCTGGGTGTCAAGCCCGATTTCCGGAGTGTACAGCGCTTGCCCGGTTCCGCCGGGAAACGCTGCAATGGGGTACGGCTCCCCCAGGTCGAGGGTCTCCGGGTCGAACGCGGCGTACCAGACTTGCTCGCTCCCGAGGGCTGCTGTCGCATGCCAGGCCAAGTGGATGACTCCATCGTTGGATGCGGCAGAGGAAGGGTGCTCCCCGGCGACGCCAACCGGCACCGGGGTGCTCGTCAGTTCTCCGGATGCTGCCATGCGGACGTGATACAGTTCAGACTCGCCGCCCGTCACGTCCGACCAGAAGATATCCAACGTGCCCGGCACCGCCTCGGCCACGGTGTAGCCAGTGACATCGCTTTCTGGGCCGGAGATTCTCTGGGGCCCGGACAAAGGGTCTCCTGTGGCGGACATCATGGCGTGAAAGATGCCTGGACGGTCTCCGCTTCCCTGCGTGTCCAGCCAGAAGAGGTGGAATCGGTCCTGGCTGTCGTGGAAGACAGTGGAGCGCGTAGGCTTGTTCATGCCAAGGTCAAGGATTTGAGAATCGGCGACTTGTCCCTGGTTGTTCACACGGACGTATTCCAATCGCCACTGGCCTTCTTGGGTGGTCAGCCAGGTGAGAATGGCGCTTTGGGTGTCGGCGTCCCATGCGATGCCTGGGCGGTTGTTGATTCCGGACACGCCGAGCATCCTCCCGCGGCTCCAGTCCGGACCGGCAATCTCGCTCTTGTCCGACGTGAGGTCACACCCGGCCAGGGAGAGCGCGGCCAGAACGAGGGCCAGCAGAAGAAAGATGTTCCGCACGAGGCGGGTTCGCGTCGTGAATGGGCTTAACATAAAGCCTCCAAAGGATGCGTCACGCTGCATCCGAAAGAAATGGGCCACAGGCACTCCCCCGATTATACGTCCTTGTGGCATGTCTGACAACTTGGTAGCGGGAGCGAACGGGCGGACCGCGAGCCATGCGCCATCAGCCTTCAGCCTTCAGCCGTCAACCTGCGTATCGGCGGGCTGGCCTCAAGCCTGCGGTGGGCCAGACACAAGGGCATACGTGCAGTTCTGTCCAGGGCTTTCTCGGAACTCGCGCAGTTCCAGCCTCAGCGTGGGCGACGCGATGTGCAGCAGCGCAATCTGGTCTGGCTCGATGATGACCTCGTGGCGGAAACATGCCTGGCAGAGGGGGCGGGCTTTTTCCAGGTCTCCGTCGAACCCGCGGACAATGGGGCAGTCAACGCCCCACGGGGATTCGACGATGACCTCGTCCTCGGTGACATGCACGGGTTTGGGATATTTCAGTCCCATGATGGATGCGAGGAAGCGAGCGATTCTGCCGAAAATCGGGCGTCGGCGCACGAAGTTGTCCCAGTAGTAGGCCTGCAGTATCCAGAAGGCGGTGCGCGCATCCTGCTGCGCGAGGTCGTGCTTCTTGCGGATGGCTCCGACTCGTTCTTCGAGAGCGCTGCTGTCCGCCATGCCTGCAACCTGCCCGGCCAGGCGCTTGGCCGCGTTCTCGGCTCCAACTTCGTCGGCCATCTGAGGCAGCGCTCCGAACAACTTGTAGTACTCCGTCAGTCTGTCCATGCGCCTCTCCCGAAGGGCAATGCTGTGCAGATTGTAGCGGAACAGGGGCGCGCGGGCAAGCCTTGCCCGGAAGCAGAAACCCTGCTATACTCCGCTGCGATATTTCGGCTTGGCGGGCCGCCGCCCTGTTCCAGGGAATCTATCCGCGCGCCACGAGGCTCCGGCGGGCAGGAGCGGTGATGCAACACTCGTGGTTGCGTGAGATGCCGCGAAAGCGACCTATCGAATTCCAGTGCAGACCGAACGATGAAGAGTACTGTCGAGAATCTGTTCCGAAAATTCCTTCCCCCTGGATGGAGGCCGCAACCCTCGCTTCCGCCGAGGTGTCGGTGGGAGCGCGTGACCGTTGGCCGCGGACGCGCGGAATGGGTCATCGTGTGCCCGCCCGTGGGAGCGCATAAGAATGCGTCCTGGCCGCTGCTCTATCTGCTGCACGGAGCGGGACACAGCCCGCTCTCGTTCTTCTCCCTTTTGCCTATGGAGAGCCTGCTGCCGTTGGTGGAGCAGGTGTGCCTGGTCTTCGTCGAAGGACAGAACGGCTGGTATCTGGACAGCCGGTTGGCGCCGGACAGCCTTCGAGAGCAGGCATTCTGGAGAACGCTGGAGCAGACTGAGAGGCGCCACCTGGGACACCTGTCTCGCGGCAGGCGCGGAATCTGTGGGTTCAGCATGGGGGGCTTCGGGGCGATGTACCTGGCTGCGCGCTACCCGGCCCTGTTCGACAGCGCGTCCTCCATCCTGGGGCCGCTGGATATCGAGCAACTCTGGCCCCATCACGCCATGCTGGCCCGCCTGTTGGGCGGGAATCTGCTGGATTGGCGCAAGCACAACCCAACTGCTCTCGTCGCGTCTCTGCGCGGCGTCCGACTTTTGGCGACCACTGCACTGGATGCCTGGGACCGCCCGCTGAATCAATCCTTTGTGCGCGCCTGCCGAGCGCGGGGAATCGCCGCTGCGTACCGCGAGTACCCTGGCCTCCACGACACCGCCTTGGTCGCGGCGCACCTGCGAGAACATCTGGAATTTCACGCGCGGTCTTTGCTGCTCCAAAGCCCAGGTGCGGAGCCTTCCTGGACGATTCGACCTGCTCGCCTGGAAGACGCCGAGACTCTGCACCGGAACTGCTTTTCTCGCATGCAGAGGGAGGAGTTCCATCGGCATCTGATGTGGGCTTTCGGCGAGGCAACGCAGGGACGCAGGGTTCACCTGGTCGCGGAGATGGGAGAGGTTGTAGCCAGTGGCGAGTTGAGCATCCTGGGAGAGGAGGCGGAGATAGCCAATCTCGTGGTCAAGGGGCCGCTGCAGAACCAGGGGCTGGGGACGGCGCTTATCCAGGCGCTGACCCACCAGGCACTGCTGCGGGGCGTGCGAATCCTGGAGATTGGCGTGCGAAGTTCCGATACGCGGGTGCGGGCGCTGTACGAGCGCCAGGGTTTCAGATTCCAGAGGCAAGCCGAGCGACTTCTGGGCGAGGAATACGCCTCTGTCGTCTACCTGCGAAAGACTCTGACGCGAAGGAGCCGTGAGTGAGCGAGAGGCCAGCCCGCACCGGCGAACACCGCAAGGGACTGCTCTACGTGGTTGTGGCGACCGCGCTCTTCTCCACTTCGCCGGTTCTCATACGCTGGGCTGCGCCTGTCTCGCCGTATGTAATCACGTGGCTGCGCCTGGTCCTGGCGGCTGCGACGGTCGTCACATTGTCCCTCGTTTCCGGTCAGCGCATCCGCCTTCGTCGTGAGGACACCCCCCGGTTTCTAGTCTTTGGCGGGATTACGGCGGTTCACTTCCTGTGCTATATTGCGTCGCTCAGTTTCACCACCATCGCGAACTCGCTGACGCTGACCTACACCGCCCCCATCTTCGTCACCCTGTTTTCCGCATGGTTTCTTGGCGAGAGAATCGCCCGATGGAAGTATGCCGGCATCGCCGTAGCGGTGGCGGGGGTCGCCATTCTCGCCGGCTTCGAGCCGCGCTTTGACCGCGCTATGTGGATTGGCGATGGGCTGGCGTTGGGGTCGGCGGTTGCCTTCGGTTTCTATTCCATCGCAGGGCGCTCCCAGCGCAAGCGCTATCCGCTTTTCACCTACGCGGCAGCGACGTACGGCGCGGCTGCCCTGTGGCTGACACCCGTGGCGCTGCCGATTGCGGGCGTGGGTTGGGGATGGCGGCAGGCGCTGTCGGTGCTGGCGCTGGGCATCTTCCCTCTGGGAATTGGGCACACGCTGTACAACGCTGCTTTGCGCAAGACACACGCCACCTACGTCAATCTAGTCGCCACCCAGGAAGTCACCGGAGGGGTGTTGCTGGGCTGGCTCCTGCTGGCCGAAGCGCCACCTTGGAACGCAGCGGTTGGCGCGGCAGTCACCTTGCTGGGCGTCGGATTGGTGTTGCTCTGAGGCATAAGGAGGTATTTGCAATGGCACAGAAAGTATTCATCATCCCCCATACACACTGGGACAGAGAGTGGTACCAGCCGTTCCAGGAGTTTCGCCTGCGGCTGGTCCAGTTGGTAGACCTCCTGCTTGACATCATGGTCAATGACCCGGCCTACCGCTTCTTCATGCTGGATGGGCAGACGGTCGTGCTGGAAGATTACCTGGCCGTGCGCCCTGAGCGTGAACCCGTGCTCCGAGCCCTGGTGCAGGAGGGGCGACTCCTGGTCGGCCCGTGGTTTGTGCTGCCAGATGAATTCCTGGTCAGCCCGGAGGCGCTTGTGCGGAACCTCCTTCTTGGGGAGAGGGTCGCTCGCCGCTTCGGAAAGGCGATGCAAGTGGGGTATGTGCCCGACCAGTTTGGGCACGTGTCACAACTGCCGCAGATTCTCCGAGGATTTGGCATGGAAGACGCAGTCCTCTGGCGCGGGCTTGACGACGAGCCCTTCGAACTGCGCTGGCAGGGGCCGGATGGGTCGGAAGTGCTCTTGATTTACCTGCGGGGCGGCTACGGGAACGCCGCACATCTGGCCGCGGACGATCCGGAGGCATTCGCAGCGGAAGTGGAGGGCCTCGCGGCGGACTTCTCGCCGCACAGCCACAGCGGTTGCTTGCCATTGATGCTGGGGACTGACCACATGGAACCGTGGCCTGGGTTGCCTGCGGCCATCCGCCACGCCAGGGAGCGGACGCATGCCCTGGAGGTCGAGCACAGCACGCTTCCGCGCTACATCCAGGAAGTGCGCGCGTCGCTGGGGGAGAAGGGGATGAGTGCGCTGCCCGTGGTTCGCGGCGAACTGCGCGCCTGCAAAAGACAGCACCTGCTCCCCGGCGTTCTCTCGATGCGCATCGGCCTGAAGCAGCGCAATGCGCAGATACAGGGCTTGCTGGAGCGATGGGCGGAGCCTTGGGCGGCCTTCGCGGAGTGGCAGTCGGGCCGTCTGGGCCGGCCTCTTGTCGCGATCTCGCCCACACGTGAGATTTTGTGGCAGGCGTGGCGCTACCTGCTGGAGAATCAGCCTCACGATTCCATATGCGGCTGCAGCGTAGACCAGGTGCATCGGGAGATGCAGACCCGCTTTGATTGGGCCGAGCAGGTGGGAGAAGACGTCACCCGCCGCAGCCTGGAAGGCATTGCCGCCGAGATAGACACATCGGACTCGGACGAAGGCGCTTTGGCTGTCGTCGTCTTCAACCCGCTGGGCGCCCGGCAGACGGATGTGGTCGAGGCGACCCTGGTTCTTCCTCAGAGCCTGGAAGACTTCTGGCTGGCGGATGAAGAAGGGCAGGCCATTCCTTTTCAGATTCTGGAGCGAGTGGAGCGGGAACTGCTGAACATGACGCTGGACCCGCAGTCTCTCCAGGCCATGCTTGGGCTGGTGCAGGATGGGAAGGTGCAGGGCAGGGTCATCCTGGACGTTCAGGTGCGCAGCAGCGGCGAGAAGGCACGGATAGACATCGCGTTGGCCGACAGCGGCTCGCTCGGCGGCCAGGCGCTGGAACGGCAGATGGCGCAGGTGCAGGCGCTCCTGCAGGATGACCGGGTTCGCGAGATAGAGATCAGGGCCAGAGAAGCGCCGCAAGTCAGCGTCGCCTTTGTTGCTTCGGAGGTTCCATCGCTCGGCTACAGAACCTATTGGGTGAAGCCAGGCAGTCGCCCTCAGCGGCCCTCACCCGTGGTCGCGTCTCCGCTCCGCATCGAGAACGAATTCCTGGTCGTGCAGGCAGACCCGCAAGATGGCACTTTGACCGTACTGCACAAGGAGTCCGGAATGCTGCTCCCTGGGCTGAACCGCTTCGTGGACGGGGGCGACCGGGGTGACGAGTACAACTACTGCCCCCCTGAAGATGACAACGTGGTAGATGCGCTGTGCGCCGCGCCCGTCGTCCGCCTGGCCGAGTCGGGGCCTGCGAGGGCCACACTGGAAGTCCGAATGCTGTATCGGGTTCCTGAAGGGCTGACGGCCGGCCGCATGGCGCGTTCCCGGCATTGGGTTGTCCTTTCCATCCAGACGCGGGTTTCCCTTGCTGCCGGAGTTCCCAGGTGCGACATCGAAACTGAGGTGATAAACACGGCGCGGGATCATCGTCTGCGCGCCCACTTTCCGACGCCCATCGCCACGGAGCACTCCTGGGCGGAAGGGCATTACGATGTGGTGGAGCGTGGCCTCACACTGCCCACCGACACGGCTGACTGGGTGGAGCATCCCCAGCCGACGTTCCCGCAGCGGGCCTTCTGCGGCGTGAGCGACGGGGAGCGCGGCCTGACCATCGGCGTCCGCGGGTTGCCCGAAGCCGAAGTTCTCCAGGCCGAGGACGGCGTGGCGGTTGCCGTCACCCTGCTGCGCAGCGTGGGATGGCTGTCGCGGGACGACCTCAGCACGCGAGAGGGGCATGCTGGACCTGGCCTGCCCACACCGGACGCACAATGCCTGGGCCACCACACGTTCCACTACTCGGTCATTCCCCACGTCGGGGGCTGGGAACGGGCATTCAGGCAAGCCCACGCCTTCGAGACACCGATGCGCGGGGTGCCCACGTCGCTCCATCGCGGCACGATGCCCAGCACGGATTCTCTGTTGCGAGTGCAGCCTGAGTCTCTGGTGGCGACGGCCGTCAAGGGAGCAGAGGATGGAGAGGGCGTTATCGTGCGGGTGTGCAACTACGCCGACAGGGCCGTGGATGCTGAGGTCGAGGTGCCGTGGCCGATTCGCGGCGCAGAACGCGTGACCCTTGCTGAGCGCCCGGTGGAGGTGTTGCCGGTGGCAGGAGGGCGGCGAATTGCCTTTGGATGCGGGCCGTGGGAGGTGGTC
>Ga0315554_1000745_pt1 | contig 19272 bp, 17 predicted proteins | sample SalMarSW160370MG_FD_202114 | JGI IMG/M metagenome (GOLD analysis project Ga0315554, IMG submission 202114) | Salt marsh sediment microbial communities from the Plum Island Ecosystem LTER, Massachusetts, United States - Salt Marsh Sediment SW1603-70 ... | reverse complement strand
AATTGGTCACGGTTTCGCTTCGGTAAAAGTAGAAAAAAGTGAAAATCACTTGCCCGTTGAAATAAAAGCTCCCTCGAAAATAAAACCTCTTACTAAGCAGGAAATTATAATTAAAACTCTGCCTGACAAAGAAATATATGTAACTCTTGCAGCAGTCGATGAGGGGATACTTCAAATAAAAGATTTTCAGACACCTGATCCATACAAATATATATATGGCAAGAGACCATTAAGTGTTTCCAGTTATGATTTGTATAAGCTTTTATTGCCTGAAATTGTCTCCATTAGTTCATCACCTGGCGGCGGTTACATGGAAGAATCTAAGCAATTGCAGAAAAGATCAAACCCGGTCAAATCGGAAAGATTTCATCTTCTTTCTTTATGGAGCGGAATAAAGAAAACAAATAGTGACGGAGTTGTTAAAGTTGATTTAAATATTCCGCAATTTAATGGTGATGTAAGACTAATGGCATTGGCATATTCCGGTTCAAGATTCGGTAGTGCAGAAGAACATATGAAAGTTGCCGATGATATAATCATCGAACCGCAGGTACCAAGATTTTTAGCTACGAATGACTCTTTAATAACTACAGTAACTGTTATTAATACAACTTCATCTAAAGGAAACGTAAATGTAAATTTAAAAACCGAAGGTCCTGTTAAAATCAGTTCATCATCAAGTAAATCGGTTACTGTTGATGCAAATTCTACTGGGCATGTTTCATTTGCAATAAAAACCGGTTATGAAATAGGAACAGGTAAAATTATTTTTGAAACATCGGGAATAGCAAAAGTAAAAGAGGAAATTGAAATAGGAGTTCGTCCAATTTCACCTTTGGTTGTTGAAAGCGGCAGCGGTATAATAAAACCAAATCAGCAAGTCAAGTTTGATATGTCGAAAGATTATTTACCATCGACTCAAAGTACAACTTTAACAATTAGTAAGTTCCCGGCAATTAGATTTGCCAAGCAGTTGAAGTATCTTGTTGGTTATCCGTATGGGTGTATTGAACAGACAGTTTCCAAATTATTCCCTCAATTATATTTTGAAGATCTTGCAAAGCTTGTTTCACCTGATTTATATAGAACAAATAACCCGGAATACTATGTTAAAGAGGGGATTAGAAAAATAGAATCAATGCAGTTATACGATGGTTCGATCGCATTCTGGCAGGGTGGAACTTATACAAATTGGTGGGGGAGTGTTTATGCTGCTCACTTTTTAATTGAAGCTAAAAAAGCGGGTTACAATCCTTCGGAAACCGTTATCAATAAATTATTAAATTATATTGCAAAAAGAGCAAAAGAAAACAGTACATATGATTATTATACATATTATCAGAACAGAAGGACTGTACAAAAAATAGCAAATAAAGAAATTTTATATTCGCTTTATGTCCTTGCTCTTGCTGATAAAGGTGACATTTCAACTATGAACTATTATAAAGCCAGACCACATCTTCTATCAACCGATACAAAATATTTGCTAGCCGGGGCTTATGCTCTTACAAATAACTGGAATACATATTATGAGATAATACCTTCGTCTTATGTACCTGAAAATACAGACAGAATGAGCGGTGGAAATTTTGATTCTGAAATAAGAGCAAATGCAATAATGCTTAATGTATTGCTTGAAGTTCAGCCAAATAGCGGCCAGATTCCTTATATGATAAAACATTTGACACAAGAAGCTGATCAAATGTATTCGACACAGGAAAGATCTTTTGCTTTCCTTGCACTTGGAAAAGCAGCAAATAGAACTGCAAATACAGATATGAAAATTGATATAAATGCTGGAGGGAAAAGAATAAGTACTTATAATAATAATGATTTGACCTTAACATCAAGTGACTTGAACAAACGTGATATAGTATTAACATCTTCCGGTAAAGGTGAAGTATATTATTTCTGGAATACTGAAGGAATAAAAACTTCCCAGAATATTAAAGAAGAAGATTCTTTTATGAAGGTACGAAGAAGCTATTATGATTATAGAAGCGGCTACCCGGTTATGAATGATAATTTTAAGCAGGGACAATTAATTGTTTGTAAAATAACACTTGAAGGTATGTCTCGCTCAGCAGAAAATATTGTAATAACAGATTTGCTCCCTGCCGGTTTTGAAATCGAAAATCCAAGGTTATCCGCTTCAACGGAATTACAATGGAAATCCAAGAGTCCAATAAACGTTCAATATATGGATATAAGGGATGATCGCCTTTTATTATTTACTAATCTTGATAGAAATACTAAAAGAGAATTTTATTACATGTTGCGGGTAGTAAGTAATGGGAAATATCAATTACCTGTAATCGGCGCCGAAGCTATGTACGATCCGGAATTTCATTCTTATAACGGTGCGGGTGTTATACAAATAAAAGAAAATTAATTAAAATAACTTAAGAAAATATTTTTGTTAAAAAAGATTTTTGTGTTATCTCTGTGCCTTATCTAATAACTCTGTGGTAAATAACTTTAGTTGTTAGAAAGCCTTAATTTTTATTTTCAATCAATATAGCTTTGGGTTATTCTCTTTGCGTATAAGAAGATAAAAACCTAATTTAAATATTATAATTAAAGATTTTATTCATGAATTTGCAGGAGACAAATTAATGGATGAAATGGTTGCATACTGCGGTTTATCATGTCGAACCTGTCCTATCTATTTAGCTTCCAGGGAAAACGATGAAAAGAAGAAAAATGAATTAATAACAGGTATAATATATGAATGTAAAGAACGCTATGGAATTGAATATAATATTGAGGATATTAATGATTGTGATGGCTGTAAATCCATAAACGGCAGAATATTTTCAGGTTGTTCCGGGTGTAAAGTAAGAATTTGTGCAATAGAAAAAGAAATTGAAAACTGTGTATATTGTGAAGATTACATTTGTGATAAACTGAATGAATTATTTAAAGTTGCTCCTGAAGCAAAAAAATGTTTGGATATCATTCATAAAAATCTTGGTTTTTCTTAAGATTTGTGATAAAATAGATGGATAATTTATTAGGCCCAATGGAAAAATTTAATTTTTTAATTGGTAGCTGGCATTTGAAATATAGAGTCCCTAAAAGCATATTTAGCAATGAAGATGAAGGAGAAGGTACCGGTGAATTCAAAAAAATATTAAATGATAAATATGTTGTTCTAAATTATTCAGCCAAACTAAAATTATCTGCAAACTCTGCAAAAGGAATTTTTACCTGGGATAAAAAATCAAATTTATATAGATACTGGTGGTTTGAAGATTCCGGAAATTTTTTATCTGCAACTTGTGATTTTGTAAACGATGAAACTCTTTGTCTAAATTGGCACGACAGCTTACTGTTTCAGACTTTTAAAAAAGAATCCGATAACAAAGTCATTCTTAAAATGAAATATCCATTGAATGAAAATATGCATGATTTAATACTGGAAGTTATTTTAACCCGGGAAAAGTAATAATTTTCATCCAAAATATTTCTAACCGAACTTGAAATTTTGCTTTAAACCTCATTTGCCAGTTAAATAATCTTAGTTTATTAGTTTGTGGTTATTTACACCCTGTCAACCTACAAAATCTAATAAGTAAGTTGAAAATTAATGTTAATGAAAAGAAAAAAATTATTCGGTTAGAGAAAACGGAAAATTAATCGAATCTTAATAATTGCAAAAACAAAAAGCCTGCATAAAAAATAATTAGATATTTAAATTGTATTCAATTTTAAATTAATAATTACAAGAATGGGATTATTTTTTGGATAATTACTTTAATATAATTTCTATTGTTTCAACAAATTCAAATCTGGCATAATAAATCCAAAACCATAAAAATCGCAACTCACTTTCACTAATTACCGCTTATTTTTTCCTGAAGCCGTTTACTTCAAATTGCAAAATTAAAATTTTAATTTTTCGAGAATATAAGTGAATCTATAATGATTATTTGATTTAGAATAGTAGTCTATTTATCTAAAATAGGAGTTAATTATTGGTAAAAACAATATTCAATTATAATATTTTCAGATCTACTATTGAACTTCGTGTAAAATTATAAATTGAACTTATGAATTATCTAAAGATATATAGAATCATTTTAAGTAGATTTTCGTTAAATAGCTAAGTTGAATAATCGGTGCATACATTGGCAAAGGTTCCCTCCTTAACGCCAATAAATAGAAAGGGCAGCAAATTAGTTGCCTTTTTTTATTCTTTCATATTTGCTCAAGAAAATATGTAACCCTGTTTAAATTTAGAAAATAATTCATCATTATTACTATATTAGACAAACCAAATCAGTAATATATTTTGTAACTTCTGTTACTTCTTTGAAGCTCTATTTATGTTCCTTTAACTGATATTAAAGAAAGATTCTCGAAATTACTTTAGTTTTAAACCATTTGAGATTATTTTTTGTCAAATCTAAGAATTAATTCTTCTTTTAACAGAAATAGCAATTTAGGAAAAATCATATTGAACAAATTTACTGTTGTAATTCTTGCTTTTATAATATTTCCATGTTTAGTTTATAGCCAACAGCAATTAAGAAAAGGCTCAGGGATAATTTCCGGGAAAGTTTTTGACGCTGATTCAAAGACACCTGTCGAATATGCTAATATTGTTGTTTATAATCCTCAAGATAGTTCTCAGGTAACAGGCGGTATAACTAATAAAGATGGGGAATTTTCCATAGCAGGGATTCCGAACGGAAATTTTTATGTTGATGTTCAATTTATTGGCTTTGAAAAGAAGCGGATTAAAAATATTTCAATTCAACCTTCAAAAAGGAATGTTGATTTAGGAGATATTTATATAAAGACAACAGCAGTAAACTTACAAAATGTAGTTGTTGAGGGAGAACGGAACCCTGTTTCGTTTCAAATAGATAGAAAAGTAATTGATGTTAGTAAAATGCCGACATCTATTTCTGGAAATGCAGCCGATGTCCTCGAAAACGTTCCTTCTGTTACGGTAGATATTGATGGAAATGTAAGTCTTAGGGGAAGCAGCAATTTTACGGTTTTAATTGATGGGCGCCCATCTGTTATGGATGCTCAGGATGCATTGCAGCAAATTCCGGCAAGTTCAATTGAATCTATAGAAATAATTACAAATCCATCTGCCAAATATGATCCGGAAGGAAGTGCCGGTATAATTAATATTAAACTAAAAAAAGAAAAGAATTTAGGTTTAAGCGGTATTGCAAATGCTAATGCCGGTGCAAACGATAAATATGGCGGTGATTTTCTATTTGAATATAAAACCTCCGGATACAATTACAATTTCGGTATCGATTATAACAGGAGATTTTCTCCCGGTACTGGCCTGGATCAAAAACAATTTGAAGTTGGAGATAATACATCATTTCTTAATTCAGAAGGAAACAGGGAACGGGGCAGAATTTCTTTTGGGATGAAAGGTGGAATCGGTTTTAACTTTAGTGATAATGATTTGTTAACCCTGGGTGCAAGGTTTGGAACAAGAGAACACCAGAATAACCAGGCTTCCAATTATATTCAATGGTCGGATTTAGAGCCGCAAAAAATATACTATTTAAATTCTAATAACAGCAGCAGGAGCGGTTCTTATTTTGCATTTAATACAAATTATACAAGGAAGTTTAATCAGGATGGTCACGAGCTGGCAAGTGAATTTTTTGTAAGCCATAATAGCTCCGATGAATCCAGCATTTCTTCAAGCACTCAAGGTAATATTCAAACTGACGGTAAAAAGACAACAGAAACCGGTCCTAGTACGCATATCAGGGGGAAGATTGATTATACTTTGCCCTTGAGTGAGAATTCGAAGTTTGAAGCCGGAACACAAGGAGAAACAGAACTGGAAAACGATTCGAACGGACTATATGATTTTGATTCATTATCTAATACTTATAACTTCCAATCACTTTATAGTCATTCTATTAAATCGACAATTAGTAATCTTGCAATATATTCTATTTATTCCAATGAATGGAACAATTTAAGTTATCAAGCCGGTTTACGAACAGAGTTAACACATAGGACAATAGAACTCACAGATAATAACCAGAAGTATCCAATAAATAGATGGGACTTTTTTCCGTCTATTCATTCTTCATATAAATTTAGTACAATTACTCAATTAATGGCGAGCTATACAAGAAGAATTAATAGGCCACGGGGTTGGAATCTTGAACCTTTCTTAACATGGTGGGATCCTAATAATGTACGAAAGGGGAATCCGGATCTTCAACCTGAATTTATTGATTCTTATGAATTCGGATTTCAAACAATTTTAGGTGATATAACTTTTAATAATGATCTATATTATCGTATTAATCATAATCGAATTGATTGGGTACGGTCTGCTTATGCTGAAAATGTTACTCTTAACACTTTTGCAAATGTTGGTACCGATTATTCTCTGGGAAGTGAGTTTATGATAACCTTTAATCCATTAAAACTTTGGAACATAAATTTAATGGGTAATATCTATGATTACCGGATAAAAGGAGTTATAAATAATATACCGTATGAAAGAAAAAGTTTTAACTGGAATATTAGGTTTAATAATGGCGTTAATATTTCAAAAACAACTCAATTTCAATTGAATGTAAGATACAACAGTCCATCGGTTTCATCACAGGGAAGATATGAAGGATTTTTTAGAACCGATGCTGCTGTTAAACAGTATCTATTTGATAAATCAATATCTTTAACACTTCAAGCCAGGGATTTATTTAAAACAGGAAAAAGGGAATTTACGTCACAAGGTGCTGATTTCTATTCTTATACATATTACACAAGGGAAGCGCCAATGGTTATGCTCAATGTGCGGTTCAATTTTAACAATTTTAAAGAAAAGAAGCAGCAAAATATCGGCGAACCGGATAATGGCGGAGGACCTGAAGAAAGTTATTAAGTAACTAAAGTTCTGTCGATTTCAATAATTATACGGTTAATTGAATTGTCGAATGAGATTTTAATATTGTATTAAATTCTATCAGCTAAAAAACAACCATTAGTCAATTATTCTTTCCCAATAAGCACTTAAATTCTGGAACATTTTTTGTTTTGAAAACATTTTTGTGATTGAAACAAGAAATTTTTAAATAAATTATTTATGACACGAAATTAATTTGATTTTAAATTTTTATTGTTTCATTTTCATTTTAGTCGTAAAAATAGTATCGCAGTAATTATTTATCCTTTTATACTCAATTATATTTTACCGCGGTGTGTAATATATTTGTTAGAGATGATAAGGAATCGAAAAGTTAAAACGAATAAGGTGTGATGAACACACTGCGGTTATATTATTCGTTTTTTATGATAATTTAATAATTCATACCTGATAATTTACAATTTCCATTTGGCAAATAAGCTTCTTTTAACCCTTCGTATTTACCGTTTATCATCAATTATTTGACTGTAAAATATCTATTGTATAATTTTTTTATCAAAATTATATGTTACAATTAAGTGGAATTTAAACAAAGTACTTATATTACCGGTGCTTATTTTTTATTCCCCAAATAGAAGAGTTCTAAAATGAATGGAACATATACTAATACAGGGCAAAGATTCACAAGAATCCTTCATGATGATATCAAAAATATAAAGTTCCAGAAGGATGTTAAACGTGAATTTAAAGAATTAAGAAATTTCTACATAACCGAAGAGCAAAATAAACGTCTTGCAGGTATGAATTCTCTGCACAAGGGTTTTCATATAATTGTATGGATGATTAAAAGCTTGTTCCTCCATTTAACACCTATTAGGAGGATATTAACAACAATTGGACTTTTAATAATTCTATTCGGGAGCGGTATAGTAATAAATGATGGCAGTACACAGGTTAATAACACAGGTCTTGTGGGGGGCGCTATTATTTTTATTGTTTTAATGTTTGAGTTGAAAGACAAGCTTTTAGCCAAAGATGAACTGGAAGCAGGCAGAAAAGTGCAAAAGGCATTAATGCCGGAAATAAGCCCAAAAGTGGAAGGCTGGTCAATATGGTTATTTACTCGGCCTGCAAATGAAGTGGGGGGTGATTTGGTAGATTACTTAAAAATAAACGGCAGCAGAATCGGAATTGTTATTGCAGATGTGGCGGGCAAAGGATTACACGCAGCTCTCCTTATGGCTAAGCTTCAGGCAACTATAAGGGCATTAGCTGCAGATTACGAATCTCTCTCTGAACTATGTACTAAAATAAATTCAATATTTTTTCGTGACAGCCTATCAAATATTTTTGCATCGATGTTTTATTTTGAGATTAAACCCGAAGATTCAAAAATACGCTTTGTAAATGCCGGGCATTTCCCCCCTTTTCTAATAATCAAAAATGAAATAAAAGAACTTCCCAAAAACAACCCTGCCATAGGTTTGATGAATTATTTTTCTTATAACGAAGATATTGTTAATATGGAAAGCGGCGAAATATTGATTGCTTATTCCGATGGTGTTACTGAAGCACAGAACGAATATGGACAATTTTTTGAAAAAGAAAGATTTCTAAAAGTATTATCGAATATAAAAGATTATAAAATAGAAAATATTGGTGAAGCAATTGTAGATGCAGTTAATAGGTTTGTAGGGGATGCTCATGTAACTGATGATTTGTCCTTGATTATTATCAAAAAAGATTAATTAAAAATTAAAGATCGTTTCTAATAAAAATAATATAATATAATCTTTTATCCTTCATAATTTTGCAATCTCTTAATCATTTTAATATTTAACCGCTTATCATATTCTTATTTAAGTTGATACAATTTATTTTTTTATCAATAAATTCCCCGAGTATTTTTCATTAATTATTTAAGAAGTCATTTTTTCTTAAGTTCTATTAGATTCTTAACATTAAATTAATTTGAATTTATAACAGAATAGTTGGAATTTTAATATAGAAATTTAATTCTTCTAAATTGAAGGGGCTCTGTTGAATAAAATGTTTAGTAAAAAAATTATTATTTCAATTACTTTATTTATTCTATTTGTTATAAGTACGGCAAAAGCACAAACAGGGATTTTAAACGGGAAAGCCACAGATGCAGACAACGGCGAACCTTTAATAGGTGTTAATATTATAATTTTAGAACTTGAAAATACCGGTACTGCTACTGATGTTAATGGTTATTTTGAATTGAAGCTGCCTGTCGGAAGTTATTCTCTCAAAGCAAGTCTCATAGGATATACTACTTCAATAAAAACCGATGTCATAATTAAATCAGGTGTAAATAAAACTTTAAATGTACAATTATCTTCAACTGCTATTGAGCTTGAACAGGTAACTGTAAAAGGGGATTATTTTGATAAAGCAGTAACAGAAAATAATTTAAGTACACTAATTATTGGCTCCGAGGAAGTGAGACGTTCTCCCGGTTCCGACCAGGATTTCCAAAGAATTCTACAAGCAATGGCAGGAGTCTCATTTTCAACTGATCAAACAAATGAATTGCTTGTAAGAGGCGGCTCACCAAACGAAAACCTAACTGTATTTGATAATATGGAAATACATTCTACAAACCATTATCCGAATGAAATGAATTCCGGTGGCCCGATAAATATGATAAATGTTGATCTTATTGATGATATTCATTTTTCTACCGGCGGTTTTATTTCAAAATATGGAGACAAATTATCCTCCGTTCTTGTAGTAAATACAAGAGAAGGTACTCGAATTAAAGATCTTGCAGCTAATTTAAATTTGTCAATGGCTGGTTATGGAGCCGTTTTAGAAGGAAAAATAAATGAAGGAAAAGGCTCATGGATTTTATCTGCCAGGAACAGTTTTTTAAGCCTCATTGCGGGAAGTGTTGGGCTGACATCTGTACCTTATTATTATGATTTACAATTTAAAGCTGTTTATGATCTTTCTCCAATTCACCGGTTGTCTCTTTCGGGAATTTATGGTAATGATAAAATCGATGTTGAGGGGGAAACAGATCATACAAATTTAAATTTGGCAAATTCAAAAGATTCGGTGGATATTGGAAATGTTTTTGTAAGACATCATCAATATGCTGTGGGATTATCATTAAAAAATTTATGGACTAATAATTTTTATACACTTACCACGCTTTATACAAATAGCTACTTTCGTAACATAGATGTGAAATTGGATTTTACAGAAAGACAGTATAATGGTTTGGGTGAAGTTGGCATTTCAAAAATTCTTGGCACAAGAAGTGTCTTTAGATCAAAAGGGAATGATGGAGTAACTGCATTAAAAAGTGAAGCGGTTTGGAATGTAAATAGCTGGAATGGAATAAATATCGGGGGTTCTATTAAAACAGGAAATTATCATGAAGACATTTTTGTTGATGCTGATACCGCAAGATATGATGTTAATGGGGATGGTATTTTTGATGCTCTTGTTTTGCAGCCGCAATCTGCTTTTACAGTTGATTATAAATTGTTTAATCAATTCAAATATTACGGTTTTATTAATGATAAAATAAGCTTATATGATGACAGATTAGTTATAAATGCCGGTTTTCGTTATGATTATTTTTCTTATAGCGATAAAGGGAATTTCAGCCCGCGGCTTTCTCTTTCTTACTATATTCAACCGAATATAACAAGCTTAAATTTTTCTTACGGTGAGTTCTATCAAAATTTATCATATCCGGAATATGGAGATAAATATAACACTGAAATAAATAGGTATCTTGAGAACTCTCATGCACGGCATTTTGTTTTTGGAATAGAACATATTCTTGCGGATGGTTTAAAATTAAATCTCGAAGGATATTATAAGCAGTATGATAATATCCCCGTCGATGAAACTTTTATTCATTATAACGACAGAACATTTAGGTCGGAACAAAAATTAAGTATAGGTAAACAAAAAACTTTCGGAATAGATTTATTAGTTCAACAAAAGCTGGTTAAAGATATTTACGGCACTTTATGTTTCTCAAGGATGTGGAGTAAGTTTGATGATCCTCGTATCGGGTATGAAGGAAAAACATTTCCTTCAGATTACGATTTCCCTTATGTTGTAACTGTTATTGCCGGTAAAAGATTTAAAGGCTTAAGAAATGAAATGAATAAACTACCGGTTTACTTGAGGATTCCAACTTATATTCTTCCTTTTTCAAATGATATGGAAATTAGTGTAAGATGGCGCTATGCGAGTGGTATGCCTTATACCCCAAGAATTTATACAACATATGAACAACACAGACAGGGTGCGGTGAAATGGACTAGTGGTACTTGGATTCCGTCCGATAATGTAAATAGTGCCCGGTATCCTGCTTATCATAGGCTTGATATAGCTTTTAGTAGCAGGTTTAATTTTAATAATTGGGCGATTTCTGTCTTTCTATCACTTCAGAATATTTACAATAGAAAGAACATTGCATTCTATCAGTATATTTCCGACGGTACAATTGAAAATGTTTACCAGTTTTCTTTTTTACCGGTGGCTGGAATAGAAGTTCTGTTTTGATTATTTAAATAATTATTAATGGGGACATTTTATGGAAAATAAAAATCGTGTTTGCCCGGTTGAGATAGCCGGTTCTCTAGACAGTAAAATAAGAAGCTGGCTGCAAAATCCTGTGAAGATATTAAAACCTTATGTCAAGGAAGGAATGACCGCTCTTGATATTGGCTGCGGACCAGGTTTTTTTACTCTTGCGATTGTGAAACTTATTGGTGAAAATGGAAAAGTTATAGCCGCTGATTTGCAGGACGGGATGCTTCTCAAATTAAAAAAAAAGATTAGTGGAACTGAGCTTGAGAATAGAATTAAACTCCACAGATGCGAACAGGATAAAATTGGGATTACGGAAAAAGTCGATTTTATTCTTGCTTTTTATATGGTCCATGAGGTTCCAAACCAGGATAACTTTTTGAAAGAATTGAAATCATTATTAAATTTAAATGGGCTACTCTTTATTGTAGAACCTAAATTATTTCATGTTTCTAAAAAAGCTTTTTGGGAGATGGTAAAAAAAACCGAGTCAATTGGATTAAAACCGGTTGAGTATCCCAGTCTTCCTTTTAGCTGGGCAGTTCTGTTGAAAAATTAATTTCTAAATATGGGGCAATTATTTTATGATTGAATTACCTGAAGCTGCTGTTTTGGCAGAGCAATTAAATAAAAAAGTTAAAGGGAGAAAAATAAAAAGGGTAGTTGCTGCCCAATCACCGCATAAGTTTGCTTGGTATCATGGTAATCCTCAAAAATACAATTCATTATTAAAGGGTAAAATAATTAACAATGCAGCAAGTGCCGGAGGTATTGTTGAAATAAGAGCTGATAATATAATTATTGCTTTGAGTGACGGTGCCGGATTAAGATATCATTATGATGATAAACAGCTTCCCCAAAAACATCAGCTGCTGCTTGAATTTGATAATTTTACTTTTTTAACTGCTTCAATTCAAATGTACGGCGGAATCCTATGCTTTAAGCAGGGGAAGTGTGAAAATAAATATTATTTAACTGCAAAAGAAAAACCATCACCAATTTCTAAAAAGTTCAATGAAAAATATTTTCATAATCTTTTATCTGATACAAATATGCAGAATAAGAGTGTAAAATTCTTATTAGCAACAGAGCAAAGAATCCCGGGATTAGGTAATGGTGTTTTACAGTATATTCTTTTTAATGCAAAAATTAATCCCAAAAGAAAAATAGATACCTTAACTGAAACAGAAAAAAAGGAACTTTATCATTCAATAAAAACTGTCTTAATTGATATGATTAATAGAGGCGGAAGAGATACGGAGAAAGATTTATTTGGTAATAATGGCGGTTATATTACAAAATTGAGTAAAAATACTGTAGGCCAGCCTTGCGTTTGTGGTTCATTAATAAAAAAAGAAAATTATATGGGCGGAAGTATTTATTATTGCAGTAAATGTCAAGAGCTGAAATAATTATAAGATCTATTATTTCTATATAATTTATTCTCTTTAATGTAAAAATAAAAAGGGAAATAATATGGTGGATTTTCCCGAATACATTTCTTTTACACTTACAAATTCGTGTAACCTTAGATGCAGGATGTGCGGGCAATGGAGCGAAGAAGGGTATATAGCTAAGCGAGTAAAAAATCCAGGGTCACAAATGAAATTGGATCAGTGGAAAAAGATTATTGATGAAATTGCCTTATACAATATCAAATTTATTTTGATACGGGGCGGTGAACCGTTCTTATTCCCCTGGATCATTAAGCTGCTGGAATACATTAACAGTAAAGGAATTTTTATATCCATTGATACCAATGGAACAATATTGAAAAAGTTTGCCGAAGATCTTGTTCGCATTGGAAATATGCATATTACTTTTTCTGTTGATGGCCCTGAAGAAATTCACGATAATGTACGTAAACTAAAAGGAGGTTTCAGAAAAATAAAAGAGAATATTGATTTCTTTAATGAAATAGAAAAAGATAACAAGAATAAAATAAGTAAAAGTATCTGTTTTACAATCAGCAAGTATAATTATAAAGAATTGGGTGAAATGCCTAATGTAGCTAGGTACATGTCCATACCTTCAATAAATATAGTGCCATATTACTATTTTCCACTGGGAATAGGTAAAAAATATGAGGAAGAGTTAAATGAGAATTTTAATTGTCATGCTTATTCATGGAAAGGATTCCACAACGAAACTTCCGGGGTCGATTTCAATATATTTTTAGAAGAATATAAAAAATACATCTCAAATCTTGGAGAGGTAGATAATTTCCTTTTTATGGATTTAAATGAAAATGATTATAGAAATTGGTTCAGCGATACTTCAACGCCGGTTGGTTCAACAACCTGCATGAACATTGAAAAATTAATTGATATTCAGCCGAACGGTGATGCGAATTTTTGTGTAGACTTTCCCGATTATTGTATTGGGAATGTAAAAGATTCAACAATTAAAGATTTATGGGATAGTCCAAAGGCTTCTCAATTTCGTAATTATAGGCGCAAAAAACCTTTGGCAGTTTGTCATCGCTGCGGGGCAAAATATATATCTGAAATTAAAGAATAATTATTTACAATAATTACTTTAATTATAAAGTAGGTTATGCATACACTCGAAACCATTAATCAAAAAACAAGACTTGCATATAATAAAGCTGCAGAAAAATATTATGAGATGTTTTTTGATGAACTGGATAAAAAAGAATTCGATAAAAATTTTCTTGATAATTTTTCAAAATATTTTAATACTAATTCGATAGTTTGTGATGCTGGCTGCGGTCCCTGCGGTCATGTTGCAGCTTATATAAGTAAGAAAGAAATTAAAGTAATTGGAATAGACATATCTGAAAAATGTATAGAGATCGCTAATAGATATCATCCCGGAATTCAATTTGAAATAGGAGATTTTTCTAATTTAAAGTTTAGAGATGGTTATTTTGACGGAATTATTTCATATTACTCTATAATTGATACTCCTAAAATATATGTAAAAATAATTCTGAAAGAGTTCAAACGTGTTTTAAAGGTTGGCGGTTATTTGTTGCTGGTTGTAAAAGAGGGCTTAACGGAAGGATTTCAGAATGAATTATTAGGAATAGAAACTGAAATTTACTTATCACTATTTACAAAAGATGAAATTGAAAAATATTTATTAGAAAGTGGTTTTGAAATAGTAAGACTTGAAGAAAGAACACCATATAAAGATGAAATTAATATCAGTAGGATATTTTCAATTAGTAAAAAATTTTCTTAGAGATTATTTAATTTATTCAAATTATTTATTTTATAATATTTACAAAAATCAAATAATATAAATACTCTCATTATAACCAGTTATTATCCTCTTCCAGTGGGATTTACTTATGTGGCTATTAAATAATTCTCTTGGATATAATAGCTCATCTTCAAGAGAGTTGATTCATTAAATTGATTGGCAAGTAATTGCACGCCGATTGGGAGACCTTCTGAACTTTTTGCTGCAGGTATATTTATCCCGGGTATACCTGCCAAATTTGCAGAGGTAGTATAAATATCACTTAAATACATTTGGAGAGGATCGCTGGATTTTTCACCGATTTTAAAAGCGGGTGTTGGTGCTGTGGGAGTTAATATTAAATCAACTTTTTTGAAAGCTTTATCAAAATCATTTTTAATTAATCTTCTTACTTTCTGGGCTTTCCTGTAATAAGCATCATAATATCCCGCAGATAAAACATAAGTTCCTAACATTATTCTTCTTTTAACTTCTTCGCCAAAGCCTTCCGATCTTGAAGACCTGTACATATCAATTATTGTTTTGCTGTCTTCTGATCTAAATCCATATCGTGCTCCATCATAACGAGCAAGGTTTGATGAGGCTTCTGCTGTAGTTAAAATATAATAGGTAGCAATTGTATAATCATTCAAAGGAAGTTCAATATTTATAATTTCAAAATTATCCTTCTTTAACTTATTTATTAATTCATCTATTGCATTTTTTATTTCGGGGGACAAACCTTCTGAAAAATATTCTTTTGCAATACCTATTTTTGGTTTAGTTCCATTTAAATACAATCCTTTGGAAAACTCCGGAACGGTAATATTATATGAAGTAGAATCATGTTCATCTATTCCTGAAATAACTTCTAGTATTGCGGCGATATCCTCAACATTATTTGCAAAAGGTCCGATGGAATCGAAAGAAGAAGCAAAAGCTGTAAGACCGTAACGTGAAACTCTCCCGTAAGTTGGTTTCAACCCGTAAACACCGCAAAAAGATGCCGGCTGTCTTATCGAACCTCCGGTATCTGTCCCAAGCGAAGCGTCACAAAGGTTTGCAGCCACAACGGCAGCTGAGCCGCCGCTTGAACCTCCGGGTACTCTTTCATTATCAACCGGATTTAAAACATTTCCAAATGCAGAGTTTTCGTTGGATGAGCCCATAGCAAATTCATCGCAATTAGTTTTTCCAATTATAATTGCATCTTCATCAATTAATTTTTGTACTGCGGTCGTTGTATATAATGCTTTGAAATCTTTTAAAATTTTTGAAGAGCATGTGGTGGGCTTATCTTTTATTGAAAGGACATCTTTTATGGCTACAACTAATCCTGCTAACTTTCCATGCTTATTTTGTTTTATCTTTTTCTCTATTTTTGCTGCCAGAACTTTTGCTTCATCTTCGAATACGAAGTTGAATGCATTTAGATGTTCATTCTCTTTAATTCTTTGGAGAAAAAAATCTACATTTTCAACTAATGAAATTTTATCCTGCTTTACCTTCTGGATTTTATCGGAAAAGTTAGAGTATGGAACCAAGGAGCGAACCTTCTTTTGAATTAAAAGATTTTTGCTTGAAGATATATTTAAACTTTTTTTGAACCGGAATTATTTATTTTATCATCCGGGACTTTTATTTCATTTTCTATATCTTTCAGACCCTTTTTAAATTCACGGATTCCTTTGCCAAAACCATGAGCTATTTCCGGAATTTTTTTTGCTCCGAAAAAGATTAATATTACCAATAGAATTATTAATAACTCACCGAATCCGATATTCTCAAACATTCTAATTCCTCATTAAGAAATTTTATTTGAATTTTCAGTTATCTGTTTGTTCTCAGTTTTATTTTCATTTTTTATTTCGTCTTCAACTTCCCTTAAGCCTTTTTTGAATTCACTTATCCCTTTACCAAGACCTTTTGCTAATTCGGGAATTTTTTTGGAACCAAATAGAACCAGCACAACAACCAAAATTATTAATAGTTCACCGAACCCAATATTCTCAAACATTTTACGCCTCTACTAAAAAAATCTTTTAAATAACAATTTTATTTTTCAGTTTTATCTTCTTTTTTATCACCGGATTTTATTTCATCTTCAACATCTTTTAATCCTTTTTTGAATTCACTCATACCTTTGCCAAGACCCTTTGCCAACTCGGGAATTTTCTTTGCTCCGAAAAGGATTAAAATAACCAGCAGGATAAGAATTATTTCACCGGCACCAAGGTTTCCAAACATTTTATCACCTTTAATTTAAAAATGAACTTGCTATGGAATTAAAAACTAAGGAACCATCTGTTTTCCCAAGAATTGGATCACAACTTCTTTCCGGATGGGGCATTAATCCTAAAACATTTTTCTCTTTGTTGATGATTCCCGCAATGTCCATAATAGATCCGTTAGGATTAAAATCATCATTACCATTTAATGATGTATATTTAAATACAATTTGATTATTATCTACAAGTTTCTTTAATGTATCTTCATCTGCAAAATAATTACCTTCACCATGAGCAACCGGAAACTTTAGTTTATCTTTGCTTCTAATGCCTCTCGTGAAGATTGTGTCTTTATTTTCTACTGAAAGATAAACATCTTTGCAAACAAATTGTAGAGATTTATTTTTCAACAAAACTCCTGGTAATAATCCTGCTTCCAGAAGTATTTGAAAACCATTACAAATTCCCATGACATAACCGCCTTTTTCGGCAAAATCAATAACGGATTTCATAATAGGAGAGAATCTTGCAATAGCACCCGTTCTAAGGTAATCTCCATATGAAAATCCCCCGGGTAAAATAATAACATCACTGTTTTCCAGGTTAGTATCCTTATGCCATAAAAAAACCACATCGAAACCTAATACTTTTTTTAATGAATAATAAGCATCATGATCACAATTTGATCCTGGGAACACTACAACTCCAAATTTTGGTTTCATTTTGCTTTTTTGCTCTGGCTTGCTAAAGGTGAGGCAGGTTCCAAAGTAAATTCATAATCTTCCATAATAGGGTTTGCGAGGAGTTTATGACAATATTCATTTACTTCATTTTCTGCAGAAGATTTATCATCGGTATCAACTAAAAATTCAATATATTTGCCGATTCTTGTTTCTTTTATATTTTTTAACCCGAGGTGTTCTGCTCCTTTTTCAACTGCTTTACCCTGGGGATCCAATATTGATGGTCTTCTTTTTACCAGTACTTTTGCTTTATACATGTCTAAAAATTTTATTAAAAATATATCTAAAAATACCAAATAGAATTATGAAAACAAAAATGTAAAATAATGCCTTCCCAGATGTGATAAAAAGAATTATAACTGCTGCTACTATAAAAATGTAATGATATGGTTTCTTTTTTATTTTACTAATTGAAGGTTTCGGGATTGTATCATATTTAATTCTGCTAACCATTAAAAATGATAAAATTAAAACAAGAGGAATGATGAAATTTGTATATGGTTCAGTAAAACCGATTCCTTTTTCGTAGTAAGCCAAAACAAATGCAGCTATTGTAATTCCGGCAGAGGGGATTGGCAGTCCGGTAAAATATTCTTTATCAAAACCTACCAGTTGTACATTGAATCTTGCAAGCCTAAATCCTCCGGCAATTAAAAGCAGGGAACTAATGATTATTCCTGCTGAATTAAAATCATGAAGATAAGTTGTGTAAATTAGGAAAGCAGGTGCAACACCAAAACTAATAATATCAGAAAGAGAGTCAAGTTCTACACCAAGCTCACTACTCGATTTTGTTAATCTTGCCATTATTCCATCAAGAGCATCAAATATAGCGGCAATAATTATTAATATTGCAGCATAATCATATTTTCCCTGGTCTGCATTAATAATTGAGAGGAAACCGGAAAACATATTCATCGCGGTAAAAAGATTGGGTATAACAGACCTGGTAACTCTAAATCGGTTCATTACTTATTATATTCAAAAAGTATTGTCTCGCCTGCTTTAACTTTCTCATCTTTTTTTACCTTCTCCTTCCAATTGAATGGAACAACAACATCCACGCGGCTTCCGAATTTTATCATGCCGAATCTTTTGCCGATACTAACGTTGTCTCCTAATTTCAATTCATAGATAATTCTTCTGGCAACAAAACCGGCAACTTGCGTAAAAAAGATTTTACCAAACTTGCTCGTTATGCCGAATTCTGCTCTTTCATTTACATCAGAAGCTTTATCATCAAAAGCTGCGATATAATCTCCCTTATAATATTTTAAATATTCCACCTTCCCGGAAATTGGTATTCTGTTTACATGTATATCCAATGGGGACATAAATATTGATACCTGTTTGGCTTTTCCGTTTATAAATTTGTTGTCTTCAACTTCTTTTACAAAAAGCACTTTACCGTCCGCTGGTGAAACAACAACATTATCTTTATCAGGCGGCGTACGATCAGGATCACGAAAAAAATTTATAGAAAAAAGTAAAAAAAGTGCTGGAAAGATAATTAAAATTGCTTTTAAATATCCGTTGCTGAAAAAAAAACTTGAAGAGATAATAACAAATGCTGCAAATGAAATTATACCTAATGTAGAATATCCATATTTAGTAAGCATTTATTGAATACTCATCAAATTGTAAA
>Ga0315554_1000743_pt1 | contig 19300 bp, 15 predicted proteins | sample SalMarSW160370MG_FD_202114 | JGI IMG/M metagenome (GOLD analysis project Ga0315554, IMG submission 202114) | Salt marsh sediment microbial communities from the Plum Island Ecosystem LTER, Massachusetts, United States - Salt Marsh Sediment SW1603-70 ... | reverse complement strand
CGATGAAAACCACCTGTTATCTAAAGCCGGCCTGGACACATAATAGCTCCATAAGAACAGACCTTCCCTTAACCGTAATCACAAAGACAAGCAAGAGGAAACTTATGGAAATGGTAAGCCCGGGCCAGCTCTGCTGTGTTGGCAAAGTCTACCTGAAGACCAACAACGGCTTAGTAAGAATAAAATAATCAATCAAGTTTTTTAATATTAACTTAAATTCGAAAGGGAAAAAATGGACACTATTTGGCATGGCATCACGGCGTTTATAATACTATTGGGTGTATCGAGCCCAATCATTGTTGTCGGCGTTATCTACTATCTCAAGAAACGCCTCGAACACAAACAGATTATGATGGCCATTGAAAAAGGCACGCCACTGTCGGAAATCATACCTCCAAAACCCAGGCCGGTGGGCCCCGCGTGGATAAAATATGTCTCAACCGGAATTGCACTGATTATCATCGGGCTTGGCTTTACCTATTTTAATCCTATGGATACGAGGTATTTTGGAATGTCGATATTTTGGATTCTCTGTGGCATAGGTGTTGCAATGCTGATTCGCGGCCTGTTACATCGAAAGTACTACCTGAAAGGGCAGGCTTCAAATGGGAACAACACCGTGGAAGGCAAGAAATCGCCTTAAAGACGAACTCAATATCGGCGTGTTACTATGTATCAGGGGCGATTCTCAGGTATCGCCCCTTGTTCTTTTACATCCGTTACAAATAAATAAACGGCATTGTGTGTTCTGTGCGCCGGATTGATAAAGGCAGCTATCACATTTCTACATGCTCAAGCACCCTCTCTGCACCTGATTCACTTTCGCCGTCGGCCTGTTCGCCGGGTCTGAAAGGAAGCGGTTCGGCGAACTGGACAACAACACGACGCAGGAAGTTATTTATCTCATCAATCCGCGAAATATGACCTGGGCGGTCAAAATTTGCCATATCGAAGCAATCTTCCGGGCCATAGCGAGGGACGCTAAAGCGAGCAGCTATAGGCTGGCCGACGCAGGGACAGCTATTGTCGGCATGGCAGGTAAATGCCGCAGCCCTACTGGAAATATCAACCATCTGGCCCTGTGACAGCACTGTGTCAAAGTCTTCGGCGAACCAGATGGGCCAATAATAACGCAGTCTTTGCTCTGTTCTTCGCTCGGTTGTTTCACCCATTTTATATCCCCTTAAACCTGAAAAACCATCACTTACTGTGCTGTCCAAATCGACAGATTTAAGAGGCTACTTTACGAGCGAACGCCGAAAAAATCGCCGCTGATTGAATTGATAAGGTCGGTTTGACCTGTTTTTGCCTTAGAGTAGTAGAATAGCACAAGCAGATTTTTTGTAACTTTCTCGGCTTTTTTAATTTCCCGACAGGGATATTCCTATAACTAACCGCCGGTCTATTGTAAAAAATTGCAAAAAACCCGTTTTTATTTAGATTAAAATAGGTGGTTAGAGTGTATTACAGGTGACGGACGTTCGTTTAAGATAAAGCGTATGGAATATAGATGATAGAAGACAAGCTGCTCGTATGGAAATTTAAGAACGGCAGTAATGATGCCCTCTGCCGCATCTATGAAAAGTACAAAGATAATCTGCTCAGGCTGGCTTCCGGCCTCTTGAACGACAGAACCGCTGCTGAAGACATTGTGCACGATTGTTTCGTATCTTTCGCACAATCCGCCGACAGGTTGAAACTTAGGGGTAATCTCAAAAGCTATTTGTCGACCTCCGTTGTCAATCGTGTACGCAGCCGGCATCGCTCAAGACGGCGACACAAAACAACAAGCCTCAATAGAACTGAAGTAGCTATCTCAGACACAAAGAGGCCGGAACAATGGATTATTGAAAATGAGCAATTAAAACGACTGAACAACGCCTTCTCCCAGCTTCCATACGAGCAGCGAGAAGCTATATCTCTTCGGCTGCAAGGCGGAATGAAATTCAGGGCAATTGCCAAATCTCAGGATGTTTCAATCAGTACAATCCAGAGCCGGTACCGGTATGGATTGGATAGACTGCGGTCAATTTTAGATAGTGAGGTTAAATTATGAGGCCGGCAGAAAATATAGAAAAGCTGATAAAAAACACAAAGATCGATACAAATGCCAAAGTCGATGAAGTAGTTCTTGATGATGTCCTCAGAGTATTCGAAAAATCAAAGAAGAAATCGGCGATTGCTCAGCCGAGCATCTGGGGAATAATTATGAAAAGCAGAATAACAAAATTCGCCGCTGCGGCGGTGATAATTGTCGGTACTTTACTGTCAATGATCCTTTTTGATAAGACTGGTGCCCCCGCTTTTGGTATGGCTGAGGTTATGGCTGCTATGACAAAGGCTGAATGGATGCACATGACCTACGAATATGCTGAAATCAACACAGGATTTGAGGTCATTGAGCCGGAGATAAGAGAAAGGTGGATTTCAGTTAATCCTAAAAGGAACATCACCGTGTACAATAACGGCAAAATCAATTTCACAGAATACTCAACAGATGAAATAAAAGCACAACAATATGACGTTGAAACTAATGTGCTGACAACACGATATATATCCACCAGTAAGAATTATTCATATACTACCATTGTCGGCATGATTCTTGGAGATATTACAGAATTGCAAAAAAGAGGAGCCACAGTTGAATATATTGATAGTGTTTACGATGGTAATCCAGCTAAGATTATTAATGTAGACACCATTGATGATAACGGTGTGCATCACAAAAGCTCCACTGTGGTCGATGTTCAGACGCATTTGCCAAAGCGCAGGACATACCTCTCTGAAGGGCCAGGTAAAAGTACAAAAGCAAACATTATATTTGACTATCCGCAAACAGGCCCAACCGACATCTATCAGGCCGGAGCACCACGTGATGCAGAAGTCAGGGTGATTGGACACAAACTAACCCCTGAATTTCTTGAAACCATTAAACCATATCGTGCAGCCAGGCAAAGCCTGCCCCAACAACGTATTGTTGTGGAGGTGGCAAATGAAAACGATAATCATTCTGTAGTGTCTGTAATATATACCAATGGTATTAAAGAAAGATTTGAACAGATAAGCTACGTGAAAAATGATACACCTCCGCTCACAGATGATTTTAAAACAATTCTGGATTTTGCTAATAAAGCCATGAGCAATGAACTGGGAATACATGGAATACAACTGAATGACGGCGCCATTGTTTATTGTGCTAATCGTGATTACTTTAATCGCTGGACCAGTGAAAAGGTGTCTCAATTACACTACGGTGTTGGTCTTGTTCCCAGCGGATTAATTCATCGTGGTTGGCCAATAATTCGAGTAGGAATGCCTGTTGAAAACGATTATGCTGCTAATAATAATCTTTTATGCATAGAAACCACGAGCGAGCCGCGATTTACCGGGGACTCAAAGTTGGCTGAAGCTGCTGAAAAAACACTTTATTACATTGATCCTGAGCATGATTATATGTGCGTTCGCATAGAAAGTTTCAGGCATCCTGTGCCCCCACCCTATGGTAATCCCGCAGTTAACGTGCCGGTTTTTGATCCTATAGATATTCCTTTTGAACCATACTTGGTAACAGAGGTGGCCCAATTCAGCCTGACAGACAGAGGCCACTGGTATCCGAGCTGGATAATAACCACAAACAAGCAATCTTGGTCTGATCCCGGCAGCGGTTGGGAGATGAGGAAAAAAATATTTGATATAAGACTGTACATCGATACCAATCCAGAATTTCCTGATGGTATTTTTGATCCCGAGAATTTGCCAAAAGCAAATGATTAAGCGGGTAATTTGAGAATTCTCAAGACCGGGCTGGTTTAGCCCGGCCTTTCTTGTTGCTACTTCAACCGCCGAGTCCTCGCACGAGTTTAACAAACTCGTGACCACGATGTTCAAAATTATCGAACATATCATAGCTTGCGCAAGCGGGGCTTAACAACACAACATCACCGCTCTCTGCAAGTCGATTCGCCAATTGAACAGCCTCGGAAAGAGAATTGGCAATCTCAATCCGACTATTCCGGATTGCATCTTGTGCCTTGAGTCTTGAATCCTGGGTCTTGCGTATTGCTTCGGCTTCGCCTACGGCTCTGCCTCAGCAATACATGCTGGAGAAAGTAGATAACTCTCTAATGACAACTGGTACACAAAACGGGGTCAGACCACCAAAAATACAAAAAAACCGATTTTTCTCGACACACTTTGGCCTTGAAGCGCAAACTATTAAGTGAAGGCCAAGCCATCGATGGCACTGGAGACTGGTTAAGTTTGTACTTGGATAAGAATACAGAGCGCCAAATAGCAAAAGGTTTGCAGGAAGGCAGCCGCCAGGCCTGGCTGCAACTGTACGAAGCGTACGCCGAACCTGTCTGGAAAAATATCGCTCGCCTTATGGGTGGCGATTCTGCGGCGGTCTCTGATGTAGTGCAGGAAACTTTCCTGGCGGCGGCCCGCTCAGCGAAGAATTTCGACCCTGACCGTGGCTCACTCTGGACATGGCTGTGGACAATCGCCGCTCGTCAGGTCGCTCTGTACTATCGAAAACAAAAATCGAATCCGGCACTAACTCAGGCTAAGAACTGGTGGATTGCCCTGGACGGCGAAAAACTCGATTGGATCGACGCCAAAGCAGACGCACCGCCGGATATTTTACAATCCCGCCAGTTGGCTACGCTGGTTAGATGTGCCCTGAGCGAACTACCGGCCGAATATCAAACTTTACTATTAGCCAAATACGTTGACAGCAGCCCGGCCGACCAAATCGCCGAGCAAATGGGCTACTCACCGGTGGCCGTTCGGTCGAAACTGGCACGGGCAAGGAAAGCCTTCAAAAAAGCTTTCAGGAAAATAACACGTTCCGCGCCGGGTGCGCAGGAGGTGTCATTATGAATGAACAAAATGATAAACAAATAGATAAGCGAGTATCGTCGTTTCTGTCTTCCGTAGACCGTGGATCTGCCGCACTGGATGAACAATTCCTGGTTAAGCTGCAAAAACAAACCTCAGCAGAATTCATCGCATCCTCGGTTCACAAAAATGCGAAATCAGAAAAAGCATCAATCTCTTTATGGCAAATAGTTACAAAAAGCCCAATCACAAAACTCGCTGCCGCAGCAGTGGTGATAATCGGGGTATTGGGAGCTTATCTTTTCTTTGGAAACGGCCAGGCAGCCCTTTATGCACAGGTTATGGAAGCATTCGAAAAGGCAAAAACCATCTACGCCGTCGGATATATCTTCGAAGACGGCAAAATGAAAAAGGCCTGCGAACTGTGGTATCAAAAGGAGCTGGGATTGCGCATGGAAGAAATCTTTCAAGGTAAAACCCGCACAAAGATAGACAACGGGAGAAACGAATGGGAATATCTGCAGGGTAATGATTTTGCAATTCAAACGGAAAGCATTCGAAAAATGCGGATGCCAGGGGAAATAACAGAACCAAGCAGATATCTGAAAAAATGTACACGCAATCCCGACGGCGATATGGAAATCGATGGGTCCACCTGCATGTTGTATATCCACACACATCCCGGAGATGCCGAACGACCAGAGGTCAAATCGATGATGTGGATAGATGAGCAGATGAGATTCCGTCAATACGAAGAACGGAAACTCGTGGATGGTGTCTGGCAAAAAATCGAATTCTCAATTATTTCTTACGACATACCAATTAAATCCGAACTCTTTGAAGCCGATTTCGGAGCGAAAATTGAGATCATCAAACCTCAGAATTCGATTAGGAATCTATTCCCTTTAGAAAAAGCAATCGCCGTCAAAGAGGTAATGGGACTGGTTTTTGCATTGCATGAAATCAAGCGAAACGGAAATTACGTATTCACGACCTGTTCGGTTCGTCTGACCGACGAAACCAGAGACTTACTCCGGAATTACGGGGCTTCAAATGATGGTAGCGTTTCTAAGAATTATGGAGATATATATCTTACAAGCTGGTGGGAGCGTAAGAAAAACGGTGACCTGATGGAACGCCCCTACTCACATACAATGCTCGGCTACTATCAGGTTGACGATGTTTTGGTTCGCTGTTTTGCGTCGCTGCCGAAGGCGCAATGGCCGGGCGTCAACGAAGAATTTGAACTGTCTGTCGGCTTCTCGTCAATAGGCAAACTCAGGGAATTACGTGTGCAAAAAGGACAAAGTAGACATACAGAAATATTCAGGCCTTTATTTACCCTTCCTCTTCCTGCAGAAGATACAGCCGTTGATGCAATCGCCGCAAATCTTTATGAAAGAGCAAAGCTGATTGCAACTCTTAAACCGATACAACTTGAACCGCGGCCAACCAAAATCACCAGTGAAGAATTTACTTTGGAAATTGAAAAAAAACTAATCGGCCTTCGTCCAATGAAGGAAATATGGAAATCGGCCGGTTCAGAAGTGACGTTACAGCTTCTTGACGAAAAAGGTCAACCAGTTGAGGAAGCTGCAATCGGAAGTGATATTAGAAGTTATGACGGGCGGCTTTATTGGTATTCTCAAGGCAAGCGAATAGATTGCGCTGTCTCGGATTCAGAAGGGAAAGTTGTATTGCAGGGACAACAAATGTTCGAATCCAACGCTTCCCGTCAGCGTCCCTGCATGCTTTTTTGCGTACAGGAAGATAAACAGTTAGCCGGCATGGTAAAAATAACGGACGAGGATTTTGGCAAGACCGTCAAATTAAAAATGCAGCCGGCCTGTCGAGTTTACGGGCGGTTTGTCTGTCCGGAACTGAGCGATACTGGTAACACTCTGAACCGAAAAGTTGATACTTACCTGAGTTTCTCCAGTGGGAAAATGGGGTATCGTGTGCTTTGCCATAGTACCGACAAGCAGGTGTTCGATACTCTGCTTGTGCCGGGGAAGTATGAAATGAATTGCGAGAGCCTTGATGCAAATAGGATATGGATTGCGCGTGCGGGGCAATTTCTCGATGTGCCGAAGGGCAAACGAGAACTGAACCTGGGCGAGATTGTCCTGAAGCTTGAAAACAATAGATAGGGTTCTGCCGGAGGTAAAATTACCGACTTATTAGGCCGGTCTTTTTATGTACTTTGTGTTTTAGAATCCGCACTCTCAGTAACGAGTTCCCGCGCGAGTCTGGTAAACTCCCGGCCGCGGTGCTGGAAATTCTCGAACATATCGTAGCTTGCGCAGGCAGGGCTCAGCAGAACAACATCGCCGCTCTCTGCAAGTCGATTCGCCATCTGGACGGCCTCGGCAAGAGAGTTGACAAACTCAATTCGCGCCTGGTTTTTGGAACAAGCCCTGATTGAATCTGCAATTTGTTCGGCAGTCTGACCAATCAAAATAGCAACTTTAGCGTCTTTGGCTATCTTTCGACCAAGCCCATCGAAAGCCACATTTTTGTCATATCCCCCGGCAATAATTATCGTGGGCTCCTCAAATGCTTCTATCGCGGCAATCGCACTTTCGGGCGTGGTAGCTTTAGAATCGTTATACCAGGACACCCCATTTATCTTCGCGACAAGTTCGAGACGATGGTGCAATGCTCTAAATTGTGGCAACGAGTTTCTGATTTGGTCATCGTCAATACCAAAATGTCTGGCGATGGCAATAGCGGCGGCGAGGTTCGAAAGATTAGCTCTGCCCGGCAAGCCAAAACCCTTGCAGATTTGCTCACTTACATCATCGGCAGAAAATGTAATGCAGTTCCTGCCGGCATCTTTTACGTACTTTTCAAACCACTCCGCACTAACTTTGTCATCAGCATTGAAGATAGACACAGCAGGGAATTTATCGTCCAGCTTTTGAAACCGGAAAATATTCTCCTTGGCGGCACAGTAATCTTCAAACGTGCCGTAGCGGTCAAGGTGGTTTGGGGTAAGATTTGTCAAAAGTGCAACTTTCGGTGCTTTTGGGATTTGCGCTAATTGCTCTATCTGAAAACTTGATAGCTCCAGTACAACTAAATGCACAGGGGCGACTTGGTCTAACCTGGTTAGTAACGGCTCGTTGCCGATATTACCGCTGAGCCAAACATTTTCGTATTGCGCCGTGCGTATTGCGTATTGCGTGTTTTGCTTCGCACTTTGGATTGCTGCTTTGAGCAAATGGGCCGTTAACGCCGCTGTTGTGCTTTTGCCGTTGGCTCCGGTTATACCGATTATCTGCGCGGGACAAAGCTCGAAAAATATGCCTATCTGGGATGTGATGAACTTGCTGTGGTGGCGAGCGAGTTTGAGAAATTCATTATCACCGGGCACGGCGGGATTGGCGATGATAATGTCGGCTTGTTCAAAATCTACAGGATTGTGTGAGCCGAGATGAAATTCAATATCTGAAAATTCTCCAAGCTGCTTTATCGAATCGCTCAATTGCTCGTGCGAAGCTAAATCCGTTATTATTACTTTTGCACCGGCTTTTGCGGCAAATTTAGCTGCATCGACGCCACCTCCGAAGCGCCCCAAACCCATAATCAGAACTTTTTTGCCTGCAAAGAATTCTTGGTTCATATCAGTGTCTGCATTGCATTTGCCAAATCCACCTTCGCGTCGATAACTGCATGCTCAATACATCTTTTCCAGTCATCACCGAATTGCTCTTTGTATTTCGGCTTTTCGTATGCGTAAATTATCGAACGCGATGCGTTGATTAAAGCTCCACTGCCATCGGGTTTGCAGAATCGCACACAGTCGGCGGCAGAAGCACCCTGTGAACCGTAGCCAGGCACAAGAAACCATATCTTATCATACTTGTGGCGCAGAGCAGTTGTTACGTTCGGCGCAGTACCCCCGACCACCATTCCGACGTTACTATAGCCGCTATCACCGATTCGTCCACTTTCATTGGCAATTCGGCTAACGACTTCGGCGAGCTTTTCATACATAGCCTGGCCATTTGCATCGGCAAAATCCTGAATTTCCGCGGCGGAAGGATTGCTGGTACGAACCAATACGAACAGACCCTTGCCCTGCTTTGTCGCCATTTCCGCAAAAGGCTCAATACCATCAGTTCCGAGGTAGCCATTGACAGTTATGGCATCGGGAGCAAGAGTGTCCTCGAGGCCGACGAGCTCCGGATTCTCAAGATGGGCCGCAGCGTACAGTTCTGCGGTGTGGCCTATATCGCCGCGTTTTACATCGCCGATTACTTCCAGCCCCAAATCGTCAGCTTCGGAAATCAACGCATAGTACGTCTCTATGCCTTCCCAGAGATACTTCTCAAAAAAGGCTATATTTATCTTCACTGCCGGCACCATTGGCGCAATAATCCGCATCGCTTGCGTGCAAAAATCGAATATTGCGTCCACAGCGGCATTTGCATCAAACTCGTCGTTCATCTCGCGATGACTTCTTATCGCCGAGGGGAGCCTGCCGTAAACGGGGTCCAATCCGACGATCAAAGAAGTTTTCCTCACTTTTACGGCATCGAAAAGACGGTCGCCAAAGTGACTGGCCATCAGTTAATCTCCTTATAATCCGTTATAAAAAAAAGATTTCTCAATTTTCAGCAATTGAGAATAATCAGTAATCAAGTATAATCATACAAATAGTTTCGAGCAAGATAGAAATTGACTATGAGTAATAAAGATACAGACAAAAACTTAAAAGTTCGCAAAAAAAGGAAGTTCAAAAAGAGATATTGGCTCTTACTTGACCTGGCTTTGGCGACTATCATCCTGGCTTTACTATTTTACAAACCCGCTCGCTATAGACCGCCCAATACTGTTCCAGCCGATAACAAACAGGAAGAAATCAGTCCGTATCTCACCAACGAACTACTGCCTCAACTTTACAACAGTGCACAGCGAGACGAGCCTTTTGATCTGGACATCAACCAGAAAGGGATAAATGAAACAATCGCTCGATTCAAATGGCCAAGAGAATCCGATGGAGTCATTTTGTCCGCACCTACCGTGTTTTTCGTGCCTGATAGTATAGTATTGATGGGAACAGCAAGTATAAAAGGTGCGGAACTGGTCGTTACCGTTGTGGCCAAGCCCAGGCTTGATGAAGAAGGCCTCCTGCAACTGCAGGTAGATAAAGTAAAAATTGGCGCTATGAATATTACACCCATTGCCAAGCTGCTGGCCAAAAGAATGTACACAGAGAGGATAGCAGGCGTACCTATAGATATAGAAGACTTACGAACAAAGATAGCAGCATCATTACTAAATGAAGAACCTTTCGAGCCTATCCTCGATGTTAGGGATATTTTTGAAGATGTGGATAAGAAACTACGGGTGGAAAAAATAACCATAATACAAAAGAAGCTGACTATCCGCCTGGTTCCGGTTTCATAGCGGATAGTGTATCTCGTATCGCGGTCCGATTCGTTTGTGCTTAGCAAGTTGCTGAACACATCAAGAGCGGCTCTTGGCGGGGCAAGGCGGAGGCTTATGCCATACAGGAGGGAGGAGATGAATTTATTGAAAAAATTGAGGGGAGCCTGACAAACGTGATGGGGCTGCCAATGGAACTTCTGCAATCCGTCCTTGCCGGACTGAAAAGATTTGTCGATTGAAAAAGCGACGCTGTAGATTGCGCAGTTTAACATTGTTGAGCACCGAAATTGGGTTCGTTTGGGTTCGTTTTGGGTTCGTTATTCCCGCGTTCACCAAGTGTCCTTTTATTATAATCCATTCTAATATAACAACTTACGTTCATTTGACTTTTTCGGAAATTGGGTTCGTTTTGCATAAAAGGTCTGATTTGTAAAGAATCCTTTACAGTTGTAGAGGAAGTAAGGCATAAGGCACAAGAGCATAAGGCATAAGTTGTTAGTCTCTGAGACATAAATCCTAAACTCTAAATCCTAAATTCTAAACAAATCCAAATTACCTAAATTTAAATGTTCAAAACTTTGGCTTTATTGCCAGAAAATGGGTTTTTTGCGTGTATCTGCTGATACGAAACCTGGGCCTGCTGAGCCTAAGACCTTGCTGCGCTGCAGCTTACGACTTGCGGTTCTCCGCGAAACCTTCGCCTACTGGCGTCTTACATTTGCCTATTAGCAAACATACTGGTATTTTAACAGATTTTCAAACAATAGTCAATAAAAAAAATGACCAAAAATGAACTTTTTTTTGGTCATTCGAATTTGGGTTTGCGGATTAGGAAGTTGGGGGGGGTGGTAGGAGCGGTATAAGGGTACTTAAAAAGCATTTTTTTCTTGAAAATGAGAAAGCAATCTGGTATTGTACGTATTGCTATAACTTTGTCAGAAGGAGGAAATGGTAGGAAAAAAACGGACCTATCATATAAAATTCGCAAAAAATCACGAAAAAGTATCGGTGTGCGCGCCTCCAAATTTAACAATTTTTTGAAAGGGTAAAAAGATGAAAGGTAAAAAAATGTTAACAATTTTGGTTTTGGCTATTGGCCTGATGGTCTGCTCGGCGCCGATTGTACACGGCGCTCAATACATAACGGTAAACAAGCAGCCGGTCGATTCAATTATCCTTGAGGTGGGCCAGTCGTGTTCTTTTGAGGTGGTATCGGATGACAGCGGGGTCTACACTGATGTTATCGGCTTTGAAAATGCCGTGGTTCTGGGCAGTTTCCTGCATTACAAAACCACCAAGGAGGCTGGCGACAGTGCACGCGTAACTCCAATTATTAGGCATGACTTTTACGGGTACGAGGTTACCGCAAGTGGTTTTACTACGCCGCCGAGTCCAGGTACTCATTTCATCTTCGAGTATCAGGCGCAAGAGCCTGGAGAAACCGACCTGGTACTTAAAGACGGTAAGTCTTTGAAAGTACTGGATTCGGTACACATCAGGATTGTGCCCGATGAAATGGGCACGGCGTTTACATACCAGGGACGGCTGATAGACAGCAGCACGGCGGCAGATGGGGAGTATGACTTTGAATTCGAACTTTATGACGCCCCATTTGCCGGGGGGCAATTGGGAAGCACGATTGATGTGAACGACCTTGATGTCATCGACGGCTACTTTACGGTGGAACTGGACTTCGGCAGCGATGTGTTCGACGGCAATGCAGTCTGGCTGGAGATTGGCGTGCGGCCGGGCGAGCTGAACGACCCAAATGTATATACTACTCTGAGTCCACGGCAGGAGCTGACGCCAACGCCGTATGCCCTCTATGCAGAGACCGCAGGTTATGCCCAGAGCGCCGGGGGTATTCCGGGTGGCATCAGCGGCAGCGGCACAGCCAATTATATCGCTAAATTCACAGGCTCAGATACTCTCGGCGATTCAGCGATTTACGAAGAGGCCGGAAACGTCGGTATCGGCACGGCAAGTCCGGGTGCAAGATTAGAAGTAAATGGCCAGGTCAAAGTTACCGGCGGCTCGCCCGCAGCAGGTAAGGTCCTGACGTCAGATGCTGGCGGCCTTGCAACCTGGCAGACGCCCTCTATTGGTGGCGATAGCGACTGGCTCATCTCCGGGAGTGATATGTATTCAATCCCGTCCGGCAACGTCGGTATCGGAACAACAACTCCAAGAGGGAAGTTAGACGTTAAAGGCGAAGGAAGTAATATTTATCTGGATACAGGGACGGCCCAGATATATATCGGTGACAAAAGTGGTTTCGGCGACGAAACGCTTTTCACTCTGGACGATAGTGCCGGTAAATTCACCTTTGAGAATGGCAATGTCGGCATCGGCACAACAAGTCCAGGTGCAAAGCTGGATGTTGCGGGCGATGTTAAAATCAGTGGGTCAAGCACGGGCGGGACTATTGCTGCCACCAATAGCAATGCCTCCGGCTACGGCGTCTATGGTGCGGCGACAACCGGCGGGGACGTAACGAATTACGGAGGATATTTCGAGTCGCCGAGTAAATTTGGAGGTGGCGTTTATGGCCTGGCAACAAACAGCTACGGCGGCAAAGGCGTATGGGGCAAGGCCACCGGTGATGCAGGTATTGGAGTTTATGGCGAGACACTGGGGAATATCAACCCCGCTGTCATGGGTGTTGCCTCGAACACGTCGGCCGGGAAGGGCGTCCTTGGTAAAGCCGACGGCACTTCCGGTATCGGGCTTTACGGTGTGGCATCGGCAGCCAGCGGTACAAATTACGGAGTTTACGGAACGACAAACAGCCCCACCGGCTACGCCGGGTACTTCAACGGAAACGTCAAAATCACGGGCGCAGGGAACGGACTGGTTTTCCCGGACGGAACCAAACAAACCACAACAGCGTCGGAGCAGCAGGTGTACTTTTCCGTCAAGCGCGACGCCAGCTACACATTCCCCAAATACATAGTGAGTCAAGTTGATTTCAGCAGCAACTCCACAGTCTGGGAAAATGAGGGTGGCGGGTTTCATCAGGCATCGAGTGAGTTTGTCGCTCCAGTATCAGGGATTTACACCTTTCATGGGTGCCTTAACTTTGAGAACCTTGACGCCGGGGACTTAATCTATGCCCAACTTGCTGTTGTACTTTCGAGATTTTATGAGGGCTCCTGGATACATGTCAACGGCTCGACGGGAAGTTCGGAAATCAACATTACGGTACATCTAAATGCCGGGGATCACGTTTCCCTCAAAGGTTATGTATCCTCATCATCAACGGTTCTGCTGTATGGGAATTCAAGCAATTATGCTTTTACGTATTTCAACGGCGCACGGGTATTTTAGCCGGGCGATCGGATATAAACGGAAAAAAGGAGATTTGGTTATGAAAGTGCTTAAACACAGAGTTATTCAAAGCAGGATGCCGGGACTGCTGGTTTTGGCCTTGCTTGGTTTTGTCGGCCTTAGAAACGCCGCTGCGTCGCAATACATTCTGGATTGGCATACGATAGACGGCGGCGGCGGAAGAAGCAGCGGTGGGCCGTACGTGCTTACCGGCACGATTGGTCAGCCGGACGCCGCCTACTCAGCGGGCGGTGATTACGAGCTGCTCGGCGGCTTCTGGACGGGCGGGCCATTATGCTTTGTTGATTTCGAGAGCTTTGCGAGGTTCGCCGAATACTGGGGGGATGAGTCTTGCGACGAAGGCAATAACTTTTGTGATGGGGCCGACTTCGAGCCCGACGGCGATGTTGACTTGGTCGACTTAGGATTGTTTGTTGATGAATGGCTCTGCTACTGCCCGGCGGGCTGGCCGTTAAAGTGAGAGTGAGGGATGATGGACGATGGACGATAGATGACAGAGGACAGATGACGGACGATGGATGATGGACGACGGACGATAGAGGACAGAAGCTTGTATAGCAGATTGCGTATGGCGTATGGCGAGGAAAGATAATTTCATATTTCAGATCTCAGATTTCAAAATGGCAATGAAATTGCCGTGATGCCTGACGGCACGTTACAATTTGACTTGGGCAGGCTTGCCCGATTCGTGCGGTTCTCCGCAAAACCTTCGCCTACTGGCGTCTTACATTTGCCTATTAGCAAACATACTGGTATTTTAACAGATTTTCAAACAATAGTCAACAAAAAAAATGACCAAAAATGAACTTTTTTTTGGTCATTCGAATTTGGGTTGGCGGATTAGGAAGTTGGGGTGGGGTGGTAGGAGCGGTATAAGGGTACTTAAAAAGCATTTTTTTCTTGAAAATGAGAAAGCAATCTGGTATTGTACGTATTGCTTATTGCTATAATTTTTTCAGAAGGAGGAAATGGTGGGGAAAAAACGGACCTATCATATAAAATTCGCAAGAAATCACGAAAAGGTATCGGTACGCACGGGGTGCACCGCCAACAACGTTAGAAATTCTACAAGGAGAAATGATGGAGTACAAACCCCGTTAGAAGTGAGTCGGCAACTTCTAACGGGGCAAAAAAAGCAAATTTCTAACGGGGTGAAATATCAACAATTTTTTGAAAGGGTGAACAAATGAAAACTACAAAAATGTCAACAATTGTGGTTTTGGCTTTGGGCCTGATGGTCTGGCTGAACACAGCCAGTAAGGCGGCTCCATTAGGTACAGCCTTTACTTATCAGGGGCGGCTGATGGATACCAACATTCCGGCGAACGGGCTTTATGATTTGCAGTTCAAAATCTACGACCATGCCGATCCGTGCAGCGGGGTGGAGGTGGCGCCACCGGTGCTTCTGGAAGATGTGGAGATTTTAGACGGTTACTTTACGGTAGATGTGGATTTCGGAGAAGGTGTCTTTATGGGTGATGCCCGCTGGCTTGGTGTTGGAGCGCGCCCGTGGGACAGCGAGGAACCACTTGAAGATTTTGGAGATCCTCAACCGATGGGCCCGGCACCCCACGCCACCTATGCTGATAACGCAGGAAAGCTCAATGGAAAATTGTATACGGAATTTGCAAATGTTGATATGACAGGCACGTCCGGCTTCCTTCCGAAATATGCCAGTTCTTTTCAACTCACAAAATCAGCGATATATGAGCAAAGTGGTAATGTGTGCATTGGCGCTGTGGGGACTACTCAGGATAAACTGGATGTGTGGGGTGATATCAGAATTAGAGGCGGTAATATTAAGGATAATGCAGGTAGAATACGAATTACGATGTATTCAGCCGGTGACATGAGTTTGAGAGATTCCGCAGGCGCCGAAGTTTTCAGAATTAGTCAAAACAGCAATGTGGGCATCAATACCGGTTCAGGTTCTATACTTCAGCAAGACTTAGAAATCAAAGGTGGTGTCTTCATTGACCACAGCGGCAGTAATAATCCTCTTGGCGATGCAAGAGTTGCCTTTGTCGTCGACGGCAAGGAAAATAATGATATTATGCATCTTCGCGACTATGACTCGGATATTAAAGTGGTGGTTAAGAAAGACGGCAAGGTTGGTATCGGTACAACGGAGCCTGAGCAAACGTTAGAGGTCGAAGGCGGCGTCTATATTGACCTGAGTGAGTCCCACTGGCCGGTTGATAACCCAAACGTGGCGCTTACTGTTAACGGAGGCTGGGATGAATATCTGACACCTTTTGACATTGCCCATTTTCGTGATGCCAACGGTGTCATCAGGGTAAAGATTGACGGTAAAGGCAATCTTGCGGTCGGCTCATGGGACCCGGATTTTCTCGACATGAATTCGCCCACCGTGGACGTAGGAGGAACAATAAGGGTAAAAGGACCAGCGGAGTTTGAGGCGTCACTGGATATAGGCGGTAGTGTGGACGTAAATGACGGAGCGGATATAGATGGCTCTTTCAATGCAAATGGGCCCGTCACATTTACGAACCTGGCTTTTGGAGGCGGTGAGACAGTTGTGGTGGATCCCGAAGGCACATTGTTCAAGGTGGGCTCAAGTAAGCGATATAAGACGAATATAGAAAACCTTGAAACTAATCCTGATATGGTTTTGCAACTTCAGCCGGTGAGATTTCAATGGAAAACAACGGGGCACAGAGATATAGGGCTGATAGCCGAGGAGGTCGCGCAGCTATCGGAGGATTTGGTGATATACGACAAACAGGGAAGACCAGATGCCGTTAAATATGACAAGGTCAGCTTGTATCTGTTGGAAACTGTAAAAGAACTCAAAGCAGAAAATGATTTACTGAAGCAGAGACTTGATGCTTTGGAAAAGACGATAGCACAACAACACATTAATAGTGTAAAAGGAGATGCACGATGGTATTAATTAGCTCGAATAAATATATTAAAAATTGTGCTGCCACACTGTTGACAATATGTCTGGTTACGATTGTCCCGGCGCTCGGTGATTATGATATTGCCTGGCATACAATTGACGGCGGGGGCGGGGTAAGCAGCGGTGGGCCATATACACTTACCGGCACAATCGGTCAGCCGGACGCTGCCTACTCAGCAGGCGGTGATTACGAGTTGCTCGGCGGCTTCTGGCCGGGTGGGCCATTATGTATAGTCGATTTCGAGAGCTTCGCAAGATTCGCAGAATGGTGGCTTGAACCAGGAACCGGACTGCCGGCTGACCTGTACGAGGATGTTGATAATATTGTCAATGAGCTCGATTTGCAGGTTTTTGTTGATTACTGGCTCTGCTACTGCCCGGCGGGCTGGCCGTTGAAATGAAAATAGAAACCGGCTTGCCGATCTAATCCGGACAAGCTTTCCAAGCTGTATCCTGAAGTCTAATTGCCGGTCCCATCCTCAAGTGTAATCACCAGCAAAATAGGCTCCACAATGTGTAAGTTATTCAGCAACGGTTCAGTATATTTGATATCTCCGAACTCGGCCCCGCCGAAATGATGCTGCTTGCCTACATGGTTGTTCCAGTCGACGCCTTCCGTGAGGAAACCCTTGTCGCCGTGATGGTGCTTTGAAATTGCCCGCAGAATAGTGAGGGCATCCTGTCGATACGATTCGTTGTTGGTATCAAGATACGCTTCAAGATACGCCAGTGCTGCCTCAGCGTTTTCCCAGAGGTAAGCAGTGTCCCAGGTTTTCTCCATCCATAGCAGGCCCTTTGTCCGGACGCCATTTCGGTCGTCGGTCATTTTGAATCGGTCAAGGCCCGCAAGACATCTGTCGCAGGCAAAGGCGCGGATGTCATCGTCGTCGAGCAGTTGGGCCGCCTGACGCAGCACCCTAAACGCGACGGAGTAGGCAACGTTTTCGTGATGGTCGTAAGTGTCGTGATTGATGCTGCCGAAGATTCCGCCTAATTTCATAAAGACTTTTAGTTTTGCCTTGATTTGGTCAGTATAGTCCGTAAGGTCCTTTTTGGTCAGCTCGGTCATAAGCTGGACTATGAAGAGACCGTCTGCGCTTTTTTCAAAGAGGATGTCCGAGTCGCCGTAGGCGTTGTTGGGGTAGTGCTCGCCCGATGGCTTGCAGCGTCGCGGGAACCAGCCGTTAGGGGTGGATTTTACGTTTTTGTCAATCCAGGCTGCGGTTTTGCGAGCGATTTGACGCATTTTGTCTCTTCGCGGATTGTCCAGCAGGTCGCTGAAGATAAGAAGCTGATATGCAATTTTTGCCATCGAGCCGGGGCAAAACCAGTTGCTTTTGTGCTGGTAATTGAGGCAAAAAGTGTTGTTGGTAGTTAGTCGATAACCGGTGATGAATCCCGTTTCGTAATCGATAAAGCCGTCTTCGAGAACGTGGTCGAGCAGCTTTAGTGCCTTTTGAGCGAGCTGCTCGTCTTTGGTATACTTAGCGAAGGAGTAGAGCTCGTATGCTCCACCGACGGCGTTTGCGGCCCAGCCGGGGCCTTCGAGGTTTCCGAAATCGTGCCAGCCCATAATGTCGCCGTCTTTATCGACAAAGCTCGACTTACAGGCCAGCTTACCGTCAAAAGGGACGAGGGTGCCCTCCGCAAAACGCACTGAGTCCCGAGCGGAATCAAGTATCGTATACTTCGGATTCTCCGGCAGAAAGAAAGCGGAGGTGACATCTTCCAAAAGAAGATAGTCGATGCCAAACATATACTTCTTAACGGCCTTTTCATTTGCGCCGATGATTTCAACTCTCAGTTTATGCTCGCCTTTGCCAAGTTTATGAATACCCATATCCAGAACGCCCGTTGGTATGACGCCGTTGTTATAAAGGTCGATAGGCTCGCCGAGCTTTTTACCATCCAGATAAAGTTGCACAATGGCATAGTCAATCGCCTTGGTAAGCTGCATCTTCAATCTATACGCTGCGGTTTTCTGCACGGGCACAGCCAAATCGAGCGTGTCGCCGGGTTTTGCTTCGAGCCACCACAGGTGTGCTTCGTCGCTCCAATCGGAGCCGTAACCGCTCATATCCTGAATGTTGGTATTGCCGCCGGTTTTCGAGAGAATCTTGAGCTTTTCACCTTCCAAAGCTCTCTTGACTTTGAAAACCTTTATTGCGCTCCAGTATCCCTTACGTTCTGTAATAGGTGCAGGTTTGTAAGGGTCGACCTGGCCCGCGGCCTGATACCAGTATGCGGTAGCGGCGTAAAGTGTAGGTTTGCTGTTGGGATAGTATTTCTCAATCGCAGCCTCGAAAGATTTCTGGAAGGGGACATTGTCGGTTATATGCCAGCGGCTGACCGAGACGTGCCCCTTGTTGTTCATGCTTATTGTCTGATTGTGGTAGCAGTTTTGGAAGAGAGTGGGGTTGCACCAGGCGTAGCCAAAGTAATCTTCGGAGCCGGTGCCGATAGTGGAGGGGAATTTCTCGCCGTCGACGAAGAATTTCTCGTCTCCTTCGCCCCACCATCCGCCTCTTGGGTTCCAAACGTGCAGCATAACGCCGCAGAAGCGCCCCCTTCCCTGGGTCTTGAGCATCGTCCAATCCACGCACCCAGGGCTGTTGCGGCCCGGCTCCTCTGGCAGGAAAGCGTCGCGGTGCCATTTGGCGTGAAATCGTCCGAGCGTTTCAATCGGCTTGTTAAGCGGAGCGTGTCTGATCTCAAGGGTAACTTCGCGTTCTTTGGCCCCGTCATTGGTTAATTCCATTAGGGCACCGTTCTTGAACGGCATATACCAGTGTC
>Ga0315554_1000741_pt1 | contig 19303 bp, 11 predicted proteins | sample SalMarSW160370MG_FD_202114 | JGI IMG/M metagenome (GOLD analysis project Ga0315554, IMG submission 202114) | Salt marsh sediment microbial communities from the Plum Island Ecosystem LTER, Massachusetts, United States - Salt Marsh Sediment SW1603-70 ... | reverse complement strand
CGGCAACGGTGTAAAGGTCGCTTGTCTGCGGTGTGGAGCTGATCGTAAGCGCGTCACCGACCTGTTGAAGGACGGCGAACGTCGCTTGCTGTTCTGCGACTGTGAATTTCACCTCCTTGAGGGTCTCTTTCTCGCCGTCTGCCGGCCTTTGAAGCTGGAAAGCACCAACCGCGGCTGTTCTTCTTACCACCGTTCGGATGAGCTGCCGCACGTAGAGCTGCGGGATATTCTGTTTTCTCAGACGGATGAGCGCGCTCTTGCTTGCGCGGGTCGTGCGATTCAAATCGTCGAGCGTCTCCCCATACGTTTCTTGGAGCTGGCGATCAAGAATCGACCGGTTGTCCATGGAGAGATAGATGCGCGCCTTTCTCGTGTTCCCGGGCACCTGTCGCAGACAGCGCGAAGCTGCCTGGAGAACGAAATTGTTACTTGTCTTCAGCTTGCGTGCGAGACAGCAGGCGAAAAGGGAGGGGACATTCCATCCTTCCACACCACGGTCGACAAGAAGCGCGATTCGATGAGGGGAGTCTTTGAGCTTGAAGTGATCGAAGTCCGCCTTGCTTTCCTTCTTTGTATGATGTTCAACGATCAGCGTGGGAGAGAGGCCCAACGCAGCCAGCTTGGCTTCAACGACAGGCCGCAAGCGCTCGACGTCGTCGGTTTGAGGAAAATATAGAGCAAGTTTCGATGGTGTCCCATCAGGCAGAGCCGTATCGCCGTAATTATGGAAGAAGTCCTCGATGACGCGATTAATGTATTGATCGACGTTTTCATCGCTGAAATCGTACGCGATGATGTTTTCGGATACATCCTTCAGAATGCCATCATGGATTCCTTCAGAGAGACCGTACCACACCACGACGTCCCTGAGGAGCTGGCGTTGAAAGTACGGCGTGCCGGTGGTGTTTACGACGCAAATCAGATTCGGACTGTTTTTGTGCAAGTAGTCGACCGTTTTTCGCACCTTCTTCAGCTCGGTGTCCAGTGCCTGTCCGTAGGTGTGATGGGCTTCGTCCGAGAAAACGGCCAGATGAGGTAGCGAAGCCAGTTTCCGCAAGCGCCTGTTCGCAACTTCTGCTCTGGCTTCATCTTCCTTTTGTGTGGAGGCGAAGAGGCTGCCCAGGTCGGATTTTCTGATCGTCTCTTTTTGAATTCTGATCTTCTCGGTATTGGTAACCACAACATTGAAAACGCTGTTCTCGATGATCGGAATATCAGGATCACCCTCTCTCGTGAACGTAAGCTTGAGCGAAGCTGCAAAAGGCTTAAAGAGCCGTTCAGGCAGGATCCGGTTGTAAGGGATTTCTGCAAGCTCGCGGAGCGACTCGATAATGGTAAGGCCCGGTGCGAAAACCAGTGCGTTCTGCACGAATGCACCGTCCGGATATTCGAGGGCCATCGCGAATTCCGTCGCGACAATCGCACCGATCAAAGCGGTCTTGCCAGCTCCCATTGCGAGGGCAAGAATGTAGCTTGGGTATTCCAGCGTTAGTGTCTCTCGCAGTGCGGTGAGGCGGAACTCCCGTACGAATCCGTCGTCTCCCCGTATCTTCTCCCACAGCGTCTCTTCATTATAGTCAACGCGCTCGAACGCGTTCGGCGGTATTCCTAGCGCCTTCAGTAGTTCCGACTTGTTAGGAAAGAGGTTCCTGTACACATCAAACATGTGCGGCGTCTGCTGGGTGAGCCGGAGGTACCAGTATGTTTCCAGAGCTCTAATCTGGGGTGGTCGGAGAAGGAAGCCGCTCCCGTCAGGATTCTTCGCCCAGTCGAGTATCTCCGCAAGAGTGGCATAGTCGTGGCCCGAATAGCCGGCCCTTCGCCACTCGTGGACTTTGCCCCCTAAAACCTGATACAGATGGGTCATACAGTGCCGTGGATGGAAAAGAGTCGCAATCGATGCGAACCCTTCGTGCATAGTTAACAAGATTTCGTAGGAAAGTCAACCTAGGGATTCCATCTCTCCGACGATTTCCTCTCCAACTGGCATTACCCTGCAGCCGATCGGGGTCACCCCCTTCGAGTAGCTAGCCTTACAGGCAAGAATTGTTCCTTGGGCCATTGACATTTCCAGCGGACTCAATTAGTTTGTTATGAACTGGCTGCCGGTCAACCAGCCCGGATCGGCTTTTTCCTCTCGAGTCATACACCATACAGCCCACTGATCTGTTTCACGACGTTCAGCCTCACAAAAATGAAAACGATCCTCTGCATCCTCGCGATATCTGCAGGCACTCTCAGTCCAGTCCCTGCACAGACAAACGACACGACGACGCAATACCCTAAGGTCAGGTTCGGCTCGGTCGTGCCGCTCTCACGATATGTCCGGCTGGTCGCCGGCCAACGGCAAATCGACCCAGATACACCTGTGGCATTGAATCCAGAGGAGATCCTCCTCCTGCGACTGATCTTCGTCCGCGACAGTCTCTCAGCCGAAGACGGCCCGCAGTTCCTCAAGGTGACAACAACCTCAACGAACAGGAACGAACATATCCTCGACGACAACGTTCAATTTGCGATCACATTTCGTCGCTTGGCGGATGCATCCGCCGATCTCCGGGAACTTGAACGCTTTGGCAGCCAGGTCGCTCCGCTCGGCTATATGAATGCGGAAATGGTGCAAGCGGTTTCAATTCAAGTCGATTCGCTCGGAGAGTGGGGGCATCTGTTCATTCGTATTGAGCCGGAACAAGAGATTGTCAAATACTTCGGCAGGATCAAGAATAGACTCGAATACCACATCTTGGTCAAGGGTCGAACGTTGGAAACCGGATTCACGCTCAGCGTACCGAAGGTATTGTACGACACTCGCAGACCTGATTCCGTTGTATATGGAAAGAGCAGTGCCATGCTGCGACTCTACTTCCTGAATGGCGAAACAGGTATCCGATATCCGATCAGCTTCGGCGTTGGAACATTCGGCGTCGACTCGCCGATCGATGTCTCGCGATCCGGCGGGGGATTCGCGATGTCGCTCTACTTTGACGTCGTTCAAATGTTGAGGAGCTTCGACATCAAGTTATCCTACGGTGTCAATGCCGGATTCGACATCTCGCCGTTTTTTTCCATCGGGCACAAACCGCGGCTGCTATTCAACGCCCGCTTGGGGATATCACCGTAGATCGATTCGGAGAACTAGGCGACGACGTTCATGTTTGTCAGCCTCGTGAAGCCGACGACCAGGTCGAGCGGGTAACAGGGCTGCGAACGTTGAGCGCACGTTTATCGTCTAAGGTGCAGGGACCGCAAATTCGGTCCGTCTCCGTGTGCCATTCGGTCGAAGGAACTGATCAAATGAACAGACTCCATCTTTCCATTCTTCTCATAGTGTTGGTGGGATTCTCCATCAGCGGACTCTCGGCTCAGGAGAGACCCAAACGGAGCGTGCGGCCACCCGGCCCTCCCCCCGATTCCTCTCTGACGATCGTCACGAAAGTCCCGTTCAATGGTCGCAACTACTTCATCAGAATCGTGCCCGTGGACAGCTCGTTCCACGATCCCATGCCGATGTTCAATCCTGAACGTGGACGAATGATCTTCTGGAGGGACTCGCTGGAACGCCTCTTGCCGGACTCGCTCTTGAGACTCCTGCCGAGGAACAGGTGATAACGGTGAAGGAAACCTGATCGGATATCCTCTTGAAGGGCGAACCGAGGAAAAAACCTCACAACGCTTCATCGGACAATATCAAGACGGGAGAAGTATGAAAAGCACCAAACGCATCGCGCTGGTTGCACACGACAACCGGAAGAAAGACCTCATTGAATGGGTCGAGTGGAATTGGAGCGCCCTTCTGGACCACAAGCTGATCTGCACGGGCACGACCGGCACGCTGGTGGAAGGTGCTATCATGAGAAAACTGGAGAAGGGCTCGAAGAAAACGGTCAACGTCGCCAAGCTGAAATCCGGACCGCTCGGCGGCGACCAGCAGCTTGGTTCCCTCATTACGGAAGGGGAGATCGATCTACTCATCTTCCTGTGGGACCCGATGGAGCCGCAGCCGCACGACGTCGATGTCAAGGCGCTGCTGAGGATCGCCGTCCTCTACAACGTACCGACCGCGTGCAATCGTTCCACAGCCGACTTCATGATCTCTTCGCCCCTCTTCACCGCGGAGTATGAGCCGATCCTGGTGGATTACTCGGGGTACATTCACAGAGAATTGAAGCTTTGAGGCGGAAAGGCTTCCCTAGGAATCAGGAAGGATCAACCCGCCTGCTCTCTCTACTCCACGCTCAAAGGAGAGAGATTGGCCTTTCTGAGACCGTCGTTCAACCGCTTCAATTCCCTTGTCCTCAGGTCGCTCCAACGTCCCAGCACCTCCTTGAGAGATCCCTGCTGTTGACGCACACCGCCTACAGCCTGGCTCGTCGGCCTCGCGTCGGCGCTCTGGAGTAGCGCCATCAGGTAGAGGAGCTTCGTTTGAAGTCCTACCAGCGTCTCCTGCCGCCCCAGTGAAGCGGAGGGCCTGAAGTAGATGATGTCGACATCAGAAGCCCTGCCGGTTCCGTCGATCGAAGCCGCCTTCTTCTCAAAGTCATCCAGAGCTTCCTTCAGCCCGCCCAGGTTCTCCTTTTTCAGTAGCGACTGAACCTGAAGTCTCAGTCCTCGAATGCGCTCGCGCGTCGTACGTATCCTCTGCAAGCCGTCGTAACAGGCCATGGACAAGTCAAACTGCTGCTTGAGGACTGCGCCTGATATCTTGACGCGGGGATCGAGCTTGACCATCATCGGCTGCGTGAAGGACTTACCATCGACCGTCAGGCGAACCGTGTATTCACCGGGCTGCACCCAGGGTCCTAGAGGCGACGTCGGCGTGTTGTGGGAGATTGCCGACATAGGATAGGAGCGACGCACCCCCTCCGGCGGAGCGTAATGGAGATCCCAAACAAACCGCTGCATGCCTGCCTTCGCGGAAAGTACCCGGGGCGGGCGGAACCAATACGTCGGATAGGGAAGCATGTCTTGATTCAAGACCTCCGGCTTGTCCGAGCTGGAGTACTGCCGAACAAGCTTGCCCGAATGATCGAGGATCTCCAGCTTCACCTCGGAGGCATCGGTTTTCAAGTAATAGTCGATGAGAGCTCCGTCGGGTGGATTCTCCCCCGCCGGCTCCTCGGGCGGAAGCGGCGTGTCCGTGTTGTTGTTCCAATGCACGCGCATCGCCACCTGCGGCTTGAAAAGGAACGCGTCCGCCACAGCGACCTTCGCGGTGATTTGGCGGAGCGGAGTGATATCATCGAGGATCCAGAACGAGCGCCCGTGCGTCCCGACGACCACATCATCGTTATGGATCACGAGGTCGCGGATGGAGGTCGCGGGCATGTTAAGACGCAGTGGCTCCCAGTCGTCGCCATCGTTGAACGAGACGTAGACGGCCCGCTCCGTGCCGACGAAGAGGAGTCCCTTCCGAACCGGGTCCTCGCGGACCGTGTTGACGGGCCCGTTGTCCGGGAGACCGTTCGCGATCTCCTTCCACGTCTTCCCACCATCATGCGTGCGGTAGACGTGCGGCCGCATGTCGTCCAGCCTGATCCGATTTATGGCCACATAGGCTGTTTTGGTATCGAAATGACCGGCATCCATTTGGGCCACCTTGCTCCACGAAGTCACTCCAGCCGGCGTGACATTTTGCCAATGCTTGCCGCCGTCTCTCGTGACGTGGATGAGACCGTCGTCTGTCCCCACCCAGATGATGTTGACGTCTCTGTAGGAGGGCGCGACAGCGTAGATGACACCGCGGCGCGGCTGGTTTGCCATCTCCGGCGTGCGGAAGATCCCGATGTTCTCCGGAACGTCCGGCTTTTCACGCGAAAGGTCCGGCGAGATGATCTGCCAGCTGTAGCCGCCGTTCGTCGTCTTGAACAGAACACTGGAAGCAAGGTAAAGGACATGAGGATCGACGGGCGAGAAGAGCAGAGGCATCGTCCGGATGAAGCGGTACCTGCCCGATCGGATCGGTTCCGGAGCAATATTCTGCACCTGGCCGGTCAGCTTGTCGTAGCGCGTGACTTTGCCGCCGTAGACGATGTTGGGATGGAGAGGATCGGGCGCAATATAGGCATACTCCTCCGCGCCGACAGGATGCCATTCACGGAACGTGATCTCACCGTCATTGCCGCGGCTGGCGATGCCGACCGAACCGCTCTCCTGCTGTCCGCCATAGACATTGTAAGGAAATTGATTGTCCGTGATGACGTGGTAGAACTGGGCCGTCGGCTGGTTGTACCAGGAGCTCCAGGTTTCACCGCCGTTCACGGTGAGCGTCGCCCCTTGGTCGGCAGCAAGCAGAATGATGTCGGGATTGTCGGGGCTGATCCAGATGCGGTGATAATCGTCCCCACCCGGCGCTCCTTTGAAGCCGGTGAACGTCTTCCCGCCGTCCGTCGAGCGGTACGTCGCAACGTTGGCAACGTAGACGATGTCCTTGTTCTTCGGATCGGCTTTGATCTCCGCGAAATCGCCGCCGCGCCCCCACAAACGGCGTTCGGTGTTGATGAGCTGCCAGGTTTCGCCTTCATCGTCGGATCGGTAGATGCCCCCTTTCTGCCGGGCATCGACCGTCGCGTAGATGCGGTCCGGATCGCTCGTCGCGATCCCAAAACCGATCCGCCCCAGGCCCTCCTCTGCCGTCGGCAGGCCGCCAGTGAGCTGTCGCCACGTATTTCCACCGTCGGTCGATTTGAAAAGTCCGCTTGTCTTCCCCTGCCACGCGCCATTCTCCCAAGGACCTTCACGTGCAGCCCACAGATCGGTGTAGATGATATCCGGATTTTTCGGATCGAAGGCGAGCTCGATTGCGCCCGTATTCTCGTCCTTATAGAGAATCTTCTCCCAAGTCGCGCCGCCATCGGTCGATCGGAAGACGCCCCGCTGCTCGTTCGGCCCGTACGGATGTCCGAGGACGGCAACGAAAACTCGATTCGCGTCCCGGGGGTCCACGATTACCTGGCCGATCTGCTGCGCATCGCCGAGGCCGATATGCTTCCACGTCTTCCCAGCGTCGGTCGACTTGAACAAGCCGTCGCCGACTGAAAGGTCTGGCCGCTGCAGGCCCTCACCGCTCCCCACGTAGATGACGTCGGGGTTCGAGGGAGCGACGGCGAGCGCGCCGATCGATCCCGTCGGTTGGTCGTCGAAGATCGGCACCCAGGTGTGGCCGTAATCGTTGCTTTTCCAGACGCCGCCGTTGTTGACGCCGATGTAGTACAGGTTCGGCTGGCCAGGGACGCCAGTGGCACCCACAGTTCTTCCCGCGCGGTGCGGTCCGATCATCCGCCAGCGCATGCTTTGGTATAAGCTCTGGTCAAACTGCTGGGCAAGAACAAATTGCCAAAGTCCTAGAAAAGCGAGGAATAGCACCCATGTTTTAGTCTTCACCGTTCACCTCCAGAGAGTTCTTCAGGTTTGAGATTGTTGATTTCACTTTCGGACAGATCTTGCGTGAGTCGCACAGCGTTGCGGAGTCAGAGTCGTGAGGCCTTCAAGGGAAGGTATGTAAAGAGAACAAAAACTCCCAACCGAGTCGTTCCCGTGCTTGGATCGTACCGGTCGGGATCTCCGTGCCCACGCGTAGCGTCGGAACGAGCCGCGCACAGCAGTTCTTGCCCCCACGCCCCTGCGTGGGGGCGCGCTCCCAGTTTGCTCCGGTTCCCATTCCCACTCGGAGCATGGGAACGAGCCCCGCCACATGGCCCCCCTGCGTCAGGGTCAGATGTCAATGGCTGCTATCGTAGTCCCTGATCTTCTCCCTGATCATCGGCTCGGCGCCGTTGAACATCTCCTGAATGAACTCATCGTGAAAGTTGAAGGTCCGTTCCTCGAAGGGAATCTTGTCAAGACGATCGAAGAGCAGCTGACGGGCTCCCTCGATGTCCTTCCCGTAAATGTGGTAGGAATCGGCATGCCAGTTCAACCTCCCCAGCTCGACTCTCCTGCCGGTCTTGTTGGCAACTCCCGCCGCAATGATCTCTTTGTTAAGCTGGATGAAACCGAACATGTTCATGAAACTGGCTCCCCACGCATCGTTGCTCCGGAATCGAACGTTGCAATTGAGCCAGTCGACCCCATCCTCATCTTCCAGAATCCTGTACCATAAGGACTGCAGGCATGGAGGATCGTAGCAGGTGTTGTCCAGGTTCGGCATCCACGTGATCATCTGCGCCTGGCGGGTGAAAGGCTGCTTTGCCAGCTTGTCGATCACAATGTCGATCTGGTTGATGTTGAAGATACCGACCTGTTGCGATTTCCCGCCGACCAGCTCGCGCCATGCGCCGTAGGCTGCAAGACGCCCGTGATAGGTGTATTCCCACCGCGTGTCATTCGGATCGTTGATATTCTTGACCCAGTGGTCCTTCGCACCGAACAGTTCCATCGTGTACTCCTTGAGGTCCTCGATGCCGCCGGGAAAGGCCTTGTGGATCATCGGATCGGCGTAGGGATCAAGAATCGTGATGTCCATCGTCGCGTCGATGCTGGGCGGGTCGTCCGGCTTGTCATACTGGGTCTTGAACGGAACGCCGTTTCTATGAAGCTCTATGAGTGCCTTTTCATAGGCTTGTGCGAGGGTTTGTTCGGATACGGTAAGTACCGGTATGTTGTGCGGCATCCTGAGTCTCCAGCAAGATTGACTTTGTGTTCAAGTGTGCTGAGCGACCCTCTCTCTGTCCCGACTGCCGTCGGGGCATCCCTCTCCCGCAAGCGGGAGAGGGAATAAGGGTGAGGGTTTTCGCCTACCACAGGCTGTAGGGCAGAGCGTCTCGATCGAAGTACATCTGATACGGATAATCTTCTCCGACCGCGTAGAACGGCCTGAACTTCGAGCCGACGCGGCCTCCACCGGGGGGTTGTATGCGAAACACGTTCGACGGGGTATCGGGTATGAGCCATGCGGCGAGCTCGTCGTCTGTTTTCGGCAGGCGGAGTTCCGACTCATGATGATCCGAGTCGAGCACAAGCACCGCCGGTCCGCGCACAACGGCAACGCGGTCCGGATGCTGGCGATCCGCCGCCTCCATCCGCATCCGCAATGGGATACGAATCTCCATCGTATCGCCAGGACTCCACGTGCGCTCGATCGTCGCCCAGGTCCCCGGCACGCATTTCACATCGACAGCCGTCCCGTTCACCTTCGCCGACACATCTCGTGACCAGCCCGGCACCCTGAAATGCAGCGGGAACCTCGTGCCACGTTTCATCTCCAGCTTCAAGGTGCTTGTTTCCTCTTCCGGATACTTGGTATCCTGAATCAGCTTCACCTCTCCCTCCGGACCTTTCCACGTAACCTCGGAGGGCAGATACAGATTGACGAAGAGACCTTCATCATCCTTGAAGTAGATGTTGTTGTGATAGTCTGATACATCCTGAATGTACGTGCCTGAGCAGCAGGTGTAGAACTCCCAGAGGTACACCTTCATCCCCCCGGCGACCCGATAATCGGAGTAATAGAAGTTTTTCCCTCCGGTCGTGATGGGGAGGGCTGCTCCGATCCCGTTGTAGAGGAGTCGCTCCATCCAGTCGCCGTAGCGCGACTCGCCGGTGAATTCCATCAGGTACCTTGCTAGCTTAAACCCCGCCCACGAACCGCAGCCGGTCTCAAAGGTGTTGTACCGGCTCTCGAGCGCTCGACCGAGACTCCCGTTCGGCGCCATAAGCGTTTCAGCCGGACCGAAGCCTCCAGGGGCGTAGCACTGGAAATTCTGCAGGTAATCGTATGCGTTCTTGATAATCTGGAGGTACTCAGGATCGCCGGTGACAGCATAGGCCATGGCAGCGCTGCTGAATGAATTGACGTGGCTGTACGCGTGGACACCGTGGGCATCGGCCGGAGCCGCGGTGCGGGCGAACTTGTTCCAGTACGGATGATACAACCAGACCTCGGCGAAGGCTTTGAATTTCGGATTTCCCGTGAGCTGATAGGCGCGGTAGAGATTTTCGGAGAGCGTGTACCACTCGCTCGGCCTTCCTTGGTACACTCCGTCCGGCCTGGCTCTCGCCGGGACATTGTCCCGGCTGAACGTCCTGCTGGCCCAATCCGTGATTTTCTCCAGCATCGGAATAGCCTCCGCGCAGTCGGCATAAAGCTGCATATCCACGAGACCGCAGACCATCTTATCGTAGGTGTAGTGGCGCAAGCCGCAATCACCGTCGGGCTTCACGGTCTTAGCCCACTCGGTCATCAGGCGCACTGCTTTGTCGCGCATTGCGCTGTCACCTGTCGCGCGGTACATCCTCGACATTCCGCTCAGCCATTGACCGAAGACAGTTGAACTATTCCTCTCACACCATCCTCCGAGGGTCTTCCCGGGTGCCGGGAGACCGGCAGCCGCGCGGAAGCCCTTCAGAATATCGTCGTCCGGCACCCCGTAATAGTACTCCCGAGCGTGCTGATACTGATGGAGAAATCGGCTTCCCAGGAGCCGCACACCGCGGTAATCAAACGGCTCGAGCTTGACCTTCACAGCCGAATCCGCGGATCTGAGGGAAAAGGTGCCGGCCTTCGTCGCTTGAGCGACCATCATTGCCGCTGCGGGCGCGGCTTTCAAAAAGTCCCTACGTTGCATGATACTTGCTCCTTTGCTTGTGTATTCCGACTCGTCTTTCCCGGAAACTGTACTACAGATGATGCAGCATGATCCGATGATGTGTCCTTGATAAGGGCGGAACGTCCAATCCTCTGCGGGTGGTTTCTTCTAAGGGATGAGGCAGATTGCTGCAGTTCTTTGCCTCAAGACGCCGCGTTCTTTCGTCTGAGGAGTATGAGCGTCATGTCGTCGCTCCCCGCGGCATTGCCGACGTGGTCGTTCACGGCGGCGAGGATCGTTTCAACCAGCTCAGCGACAGGAGCTTGATCGTTCCGTTGAACAATCTCCGACAGCCGCTCTTCGCCGAATTCCTCCATCCGCTCATTCATCGCTTCGCAGATGCCATCAGTGTAGATCAACAAGCGGTCATCAGGACTGAGAGAGATTTCCCCCTTCTCATACGACGCGTCTTCTTTGACGCCGAGGACGATCCCCCGGGTCTGGAGAGTGACGGGCCTCGCTCCGGCGGAGAACAAGATCGGCATGTCCTGTCCCGCGCTCGCATAGCACAACGTGTGGTTCTGCACATCCAATGTCCCGTAGAAAAGCGAGACAAATGTCCTGGCATCCGTGCTTCGGAAAAGGAGCTTGTTCGCCCGTTCGAGGCACTCCTTCGGATCCACACCGATGAGCGCCTGGCTCCTGATCGTCGCCTGGAGATTTGCCATCACCAGCGAGGCCGCGAGCCCGTTGCCGCTGACATCTCCGATCGCGATCGCAAGCCGATGTTCATCCAACCAGATGAAATCGAAGTAATCCCCTCCGACGTTCAACGCGGGGATGTTCTTCCCGGCGATCTCGTACCCGGCGACGTCCGGGTTGGATTTTGGGAGGAGGTTCATCTGGATGTGCCGTGCCATCCTTGCCTCTTCGCTCGCCCGCAACCGAGCCTCCCCCGCCTTCTTGCGCTCGGTAATGTCGCGGTAGATGGCGTAGACACCCATCTGCGTGTCGCCGTGGAAGATGGGCGCGCCGAGGATCGAGACGTCGACGAGCGTTCCATCCTTCCGCCTTCGCCTGGAATCGACCTCAACCCGTTTCCCGCGAATTACTTGAGAGGAAAGTGTAGCAGCCTCATCCTGAAACTCCCTCGATGCGACGAGCTCATTGATCGGTCTTCCGATGGCCTCCTCGCGCGAGTAGCCGAAGAGCCTCGTGAACTCGTCGTTCACATTGACTACAACGTCGTCGTTGTCATGCAGGACGATGGCTTCCGGGGCGCTGTTGAACAGTCTTTCGTGATAGGCCTTCTGAACAAGAATCTCTTCCTCCGCTCGCTTGCGTTCCCTGATGTCCCGGTAGATCGCGTAGTCTCCGATCTGCTTGCCGTTGTGGATGATCGGCGCACCGAGAACGGAGACGTCGAGAAGCGTTCCGTCCTTTCGCTTTCGTTTCGAGTCAAATTCCAGGCGCTCCCCATGAAGAACCCTGTCGGAGACACGGCTGGCCTCCTCCATGTATCCCTTCGATGCCACCAGCGCGTCCACCGGTTTCCCGATCGCCTCTCCGCGCGTGTATCCGAACAGCTTCATGAACTCTTCATTCACATTGACAATAAGGCCGTTGCTGTCATGGAGCGCGATCGCCTCCGGCGCACTGTTGAAGAGGCATTCGAGATACGTTTTTTGGAGCAGCAACTCCTCCTCCGCTCTCTTGCGCTCCGTGATATCCCGGTAGATCGCGTAGACTCCCATCTGCTTCCCGTCGTGGACGATCGGAGCACCGAGGATGGAGACATCAACGAGCGTTCCGTCCTTCCGCTTCCGCCTGGAGTCGATCTCGACACGCACCCCGTGGATCACCTTATCGGAAAGCCCGATGGCTTCCTGCCCGAACTCCTTCGGGGCCACCAAACGATTGATCGGTCTTCCGATCGCCTCTTCACGAGCGTAGCCGAAGAGCCTCGTGAACTCGTCATTCACATCGAGAATGATGTCGTTATTGTCGTGCAGAACGATCGCCTCGGGCGCGCTGTTGAAGAGCCGCTCGAAGTAGGTCTTTTGGATAAGGATTTCCTCCACTGCTCTCTTGCGCTCGGTGATGTCTTCGACGATCCCGTCAAAGTATACGACCTTTCCCCGTTCATCCTTCACCGCCTGCGCGGTTTCTGAGACGATGATCGGCGTGCCGTCCTTCTTCTTGAGCCTGAACTCCTCGTTTCTGACAAACCCGTTCCTGGTCATCTTCTTGCTGAACGCAAGCCGGTCCTTTGGATTCTGGTAGATCTCTGCCACGTCTTTGACGAACAACTCCTGCTTGCGCTTGTAGCCCAGCATCCTCACAAGCGCCGGATTCACCTCAAGGAATTTTCCCCGGGAACCCGGCGTGCTCCGGAAGATGCCGACATTGATGTTCTCCGTGAGAGTTCTGTACTTCTCCTCGCTCTCCTGAAGCGCCTGTTGGACCCGTTTGTGCACAGCGTCCGTCTTCTCGAGCTCGCTTATTCGCTTTTTCAGCCGGCCCAGGATCGGCTCGCCCATATCTTGACTTCGATTCTTGACGGATCTCTTCATCTGTGGTAACCCCTTGCTCTCTTGTTCAACTCTCGAGGCCGGACAGCTCCGGCCGGCCAACACCAACAGCCTGCGCCGATCGGGGACATCAGCGGTCTATCTTAACCCCCAGCCATCCTTCCAATGTCGAATAGACGAGCTCTTTCTGCTCCGGGTCGACATTTCCAATTCTGGTCCTGTGTGAGCCTCCCTTTTTCACGATCTTGATCGCATTCGTCTTGCCGGAGAGCTCCATCGCGGTTGCCGACCAGAGATCCGTCTCGCCGTACAGGTAGATAATGTTCTTGCCGTGGTCGCGCAAGAAGGTGTAGACATTGTACATTACGTTTGGATTGAATTGCAGTTGCGTGTTCCTCGGAGCCAGAATGATGTTCGTGGGATCCTTGATGGCGGTCAGCAAGCCCTTGAAATCCGTGATGTCATATCCGTAGTACCCGATCTCGGTGTATGCCTGATATTGGAACGGCTCGAAGGCTCTGATCCCCAGGTCGGAGTAATAGAACAAGGAAGCAACCTTGTCAAGGCAGGCCAGCATCGTATCTGCCGGGGCGTCGGGCGGCGGGATGATGTCCGCAGGCTGCCCGTACTGCCAGAACCCGCATGGAAACTCAAGCACGCTGTACTCGTAGGCCATCGCCTTCCCGATGGAGAAGGTGAATTTCCTCCTCGCCGCCAGGGAATCGACCAGAAGAAGGATCTCCTTCTCCCTCTTCAGCATCGCGATCTGATAGTGCTTGAGTCTCTCCCGCACTTCCTCCGTGCCGACCGTTCGGAGAAACTTCAGGATGCGGGGGTCTTCTTGCGACAGGTTCACCGGCGCGACGTACGCCACGCTGGCATCGACATCGTTGGGGTAGTAGTAGCGATAGAAGAGCGTCGTCTGGCCGCCCTTGCTCGTTCCGCTGCTCACCCACTTTCCTTTATAGATCGTTTTCAGCAGGACGGTAATGTGGTGATGATCGTCGGCCGCTTGTTTCGTCGTCAGATACTTCCACTCAATTGAATCCGGACGCGACCTCCCGAAGAAGCGATGCTCGACAACGATCTGATTGCACTTGAGTATGGACGCCAGCTCCCTCGGTCTCCCCCCTCCACGGGCTGCATACCCTTCCGTTTCATAGAGGACGGGCTTATCGTAATCGAGATGATAGACGTAGACAGACTGGAGGAACGACTTCCCGCTTGGATTCGTATGGTCCAGGGGCTGGCGTACGCGCAGCGCATACCCTTCCTTGAACATCGAATCCACCTCCATCGTCTTGACCTCCACGACGTCCGGCAGGGCTTTGAGCTTCTTGTACAGCTCATCCTCTTGTCCGTAGGCAATGAACGTGAAAAGAAAAACCAGAAGGGCCAGTTTTCGCATCATCGTCTTAACTCCTCTCTAGGTGAGATAGACTCGGTTCGTTCGGCACCTTACTCCTTCAACCAATCCGACAGAATCGCCGCTTGGAGCGGACTCGGATTCGCTATCGGGGTCATCTGGAAGGTTCGCTCCTTCTTCATTCCGAGGACGACCTCAATCTCTCGGGTCAAATCTCTGTGCGAGACGAGGATCTTCACCTTTTCTCCCGCCTTTTTCGACTTCAGGGCCTCGACGAGCTGCTGCGAAGTGGCTTTGACTCCGTCGATCGCGAGGATCACATCCTGAGCGCTCAGGCCAATACGCCACGCCGGCGAGTCCCATTCGATACCTGTTATCACGACGTCTCCCCCTCTTTCTTGTGTGGTCGTCCCGAGAAACGCGCCGGGCAAGTCCTTGTAGGCGACATCGATGGTAAGACCCGCATACGCGAGGTACTTTGGATAGTCGATATCCTTCACCGTGGAAGAATAGACATCAAGTATCTCAGGGAGCGGACATCCGGCGATCCCTTCGCAGACAGACCGAAACTCTTCGTCGGTGAATCCTCTCTGTTTCTCTTTGTAGAACTGCCGGTAGAGCGTCCTCATCACATCGTCCAGCGACTTCTTGTTCTTCGTCTCGTGCCTGATCTTCAGGTCGAGCAGCATCCCAAGTGCACAGCCCTTGTCGTAATACGAGATCGTGGTGTTTCTCGCATTGTCGCCCCGGCTGAAGAACTGAATCCAGGTATCGAAGCTTGCCTCCGTCGCCGATTGGAACAGATGTCCCGGGATGTTCTCGTAGCTCGCGATGCTTCTGCGCAGCCGCTCCAGACAATCGTCGCGGGTCATCAGCCCGGCCCGGTTGAGAATCAAGTACTCGTAGTACACCGTGACCCCTTCAGAGAACCAGAGCAGGTGCGTGTAGTTTTCCTTGTCGTAGTCGAACGGACCGAGAGCGATAGGGCGTATCCTCTTGACATTATAGAGATGGAAATATTCGTGCGCGAGAAAGCTCAGCCAGCCTCTGTATTGAGCCGGATTCTCCGGGTTGTAGATGGAGCCGCTGGAAAAGACTGCCATTGAGTTTCGGTGCTCGAGGCCGCCTCTTCCTTCACCCATAATAATAAAGGTGTAGTGCTGATAAGGAATCTCCCCGATGACCCCCACTCCTGCCTCCACCATCTTCTTCAGATCGGCGACGAATTTCTGCCGGTCGAAGGTGCCGGGATTTTCGATGGCCACGGAGTGAGGAATTCCCTGAACGTCGAATGACAGGATCTGCTGATTGCCGACAAGGATCGGGCAGTCGTACAGGACGTCGAAGTCCTTTGCGAAGAACGTGTTCGGCTGCCCCTTGACAGGATCGAGGCCGGTCGACACCTTGGTCCATTTCTCATACGGAACCACCGTCACGGTTGCCGGATGTCGGAGGCGGCCGTCAACATACATGAAGATCCCCGCCGGAGAAATGTATCCGCGGCCGTCGTCAAGAAACGGATCAGCGACCGATTGAGTGAACGCATAGACGTCATAGCTCACCGTGAGGGCCTGAGCGTTGCCGGATTTAACCCGCCATGTATTCTTTGACGTCTTCTGCCACTCCAGTGAAGTTCCCTTTCCATCCTCGGTGCGGAAGTTCAGGACGTTCTTGGCGAAGTTCTCGATCCAGTAGTATCCGGGCGTCCAGGAAGGCATCTTGAAATCCACCGACTCCCCTTTGATATCATTGCATTGGAAGAGTACGTGATAGTAGTGCGAGTTCGGCGCTTCCATGGAGACGGTAAATGCCATGGACCCATCCGGATTCTGCCCCAGGACGGAGGTGAGGGGAAGGAGTAAGATGATGGATATCAAAACCAGCTTATAGACGGTTCTTGCCACGGGATGGGAGTCCTTTCGTCGTAGTCATGAAGCGATGATTGTCATCGTAGGCAACATAGGGGTGTAGATTGCCGAAGGCAGGTAGCTGGTCCGTAAGGGTAACGACTTGCGATCACGTGACCGTCGTCGTTGCGGCGGCCCTCCTGACACTTTCCGGCCCAAGAACTGACGGGTCCGGTCACAGCTGCAGTCCGATCGAACTCACTCCAGGCTTCCGACCGCCTTCTCAACCTCTTCGAGGATCTCGCAGGAGCGCACAACCTCTTTCATACGTGTGTGATCCGGGTAGAGCGGCCGATCTTCATCGAGGTGCTCGACGTGCCGCCGGATCACCTCCCGGGCTTTCCGCACACCGAGGCCCGGCGTGAACTCGCGGAAGTCGAGAGCCTGGGCCGCGGCAATGAATTCAATGCCGAGGATCCCATAAGCGTTGTCCAGGATTTGTGCATTCTTGATGGCCGTATTCATGCCCATCGAGACGAAATCCTCCTGATCTGCAGCAGCAGGGATCGAGGCGACGGAGGCGGGGGATGAAAGAATCCGCTGCTCGACGATCATCGTGTCGGCGGTGTACTGACTGAGCATGAGACCCGAGTACATCCCGGCTCCCTTCGTCAGAAACGCGGGCAGCCCGACGCTGAGCGCTGGGTTCAGCAGTCTGTTCAACCTTCGCTCCGAGAGCACGCTCACCATCGTGACGGCGGCCCCCACCATATCCATGGGAAGGGAAATGGGACTCCCCTGAAAATTCGCTCCGGTCAATGTCAGCTTGTATTCAGGCAGGAAGATCGGGTTGTCGGCGACGGCGTTCAGCTCCGTCTCCACCTGCCGCGCCGCGTGCGCGACCGCATCGTGCGCTGAGCCGATGACCTGCGGCGATGAACGCATGGAATACGCATCCTGCACTTTCGTCTTGATCTTCCCGGAGAGCAGATCGCTCCCCTTGATGCACGCCATAATGGACTTCGCACTGCGGATCGCGCCCGGGAAGCCCCGCAGCTCGTGCAGCCGCATGTCGTACGGCTTCATGCTCGCATAGAGCGCTTCGAGCGACATCGCACACGCGATCTCCGCCTGTTTGAGCCACCGGTTGATGTCGTAGAGGTGGAGGGCGCTCATAGCCGTGAGCAGGTTGGAGCCGTTGATGGTCGCCAGACCATCCCTCGCCTGCAGGCCGGGGATCGGGATACCCGCCCGTTCCAACGCGACCTTGCCGGGCAATCGTTCGCCCTCGTAGTACGCTTCGCCTTCCCCCATCATCAGCAGGGCTATTTGCGACATCGGCGCCAGATCCCCGCAGGCGCCGACAGACCCTCTCTGGCAGGCAACGGGCGTTACTCCTTTGTTCAGCATCTCCACGAGCGTGAGGGTGATTTCGGGGCGACAAGCGGATTTTCCCCGCGCGTGTACATTCACCCTGCTCGCCATCGCTCCGCGGACGTACTCGATCGGTGCCGGATCGCCGATGCCGGCAGCATGATTGTAGATGAGATACCGTTGAAATTGCGTCACCTGCTCGTCCGTCAAAACGATCTCGGAGAACTCCCCGATGCCGGTGTTCGTCCCGTACATGATCTCCCCCGCGGCGAGTTTTTCCTCGAGCATTGCGCGGCAGGTTTTGATGCGCTGCAGCGCCTCCGGATGGAGCTCGACTCTCTCGCCGTGCCGCGCAATCCGAACAAGCTGCTCGATCGTCAGTCCTGATCCTTTGAGTTCAATCGCCATGCACTACCCCTTTGTTGTAGCTATGCTCGGCAGGTTGGCGTTCACGCCGACCTACCGTCTTTCTGTTGCTTCGATGAGTCGTCACGAATCTTTCGTCTCGATGCATGCCCTCCCGAAGTGGTGAACCTGGTGCTGCAGAGGCGAGACGAGCCAATTGACGTAACGCCATAAAGCTACGTCAGTTCGGCGTGAAAGGCAAATCGCGCCGCTGGCTTGCAGAGTCAAAACTGCAAACAACTCCGGAGAGGGAATCCTCGAAATAGAAAATCCCCGTCGGACTTGAGCCAACGGGGATTATGAGGTGAAGCTCTTCGATTGTATGGAATGCGGCCCTTCAATTCTCAGGTGTCGAAGGGTCCGTCTATTCAAAGACTTTTTCCAGCACCTGATACCGCGCGTGCAGGGTGCTCTCCAGCTTTGCGATCTCGTCTTTCCCCTTCTTCCCCTTCACCGCCCCTGCAAACTCCTTAACGGCCTCATCCAGATTCCTGCGTGCCTTCGTGAATTGCTCGCTTTTGCTTTCCAGGCGCTTTGGCAACGCCGCACTGTTGAGTGGTCCCATCTTCAATACCAACGAATCCGCCGACGCCCTGATCTTCTCCTCCTGATATTCCGGCATATAATAGTGGTGAAGGAGGTAGAGAACCTGATGGAATCCGTCAAGCTCCTTGAGAGCCGGCCGCACAACACGAACCATTTGTTCGTAGTAAGAATGCACATTCTCCGTCGCTTTCAAGATGCCGGCGTCATCGTTTGCCTCGACGGATTTCCGATATTCTCCGACGGCCGCTTCGAGAAGTTTCAATTTCTCGCTCCAGATGCCGCTCTTGTCACGCAGGATGCCTGGCAGCTTCGCTTCGGCGAGCGCGGTGTACGCTTTCTCGACGTCGGGCCGCAGCTGCTTCAACCGGCCAATGTCCTTCGCGGGCCAGGCATCGTGCCAGAGCGCATAGATCGGTTTGTGAAACGCATCGAGTTCAGGCACGCGTCCACTCGTCTCATCCGGTAGCTGCGCAAATGCGAGACTCGCGCAGAAAACAAGCGCACACAGGACGAGAGATCTGCTTTTTCGCATAGAGTTCACTCCTCCATTGGGAATATCAACTGAACACGACCTTCGCGGTGCTGCGACGGGCTTCGCTGGAAGTAGCTCTGATGTCAAACTATCGCAGTTTTGCCTGAAAGGCAAACCGTAGATGCTGAAAGGCCTCCGAGAAGGGGATGCATTTCTCCCCTTCTCACGACCCTGACGCG
>Ga0315554_1000739_pt1 | contig 19329 bp, 13 predicted proteins | sample SalMarSW160370MG_FD_202114 | JGI IMG/M metagenome (GOLD analysis project Ga0315554, IMG submission 202114) | Salt marsh sediment microbial communities from the Plum Island Ecosystem LTER, Massachusetts, United States - Salt Marsh Sediment SW1603-70 ... | reverse complement strand
AAATCTTACCTGAAAATAAATAAAACCTCACATTTAACTCACGTTACATCAACTGTTATTATTTTTTTATATACTAAACTATACGAAGTTGTTTTATAGGAGATTCTATAACAAAGAATGTAACGCAAAAATTGATAGAAAGTCATTTAGTTGAAGGGAGAATGGTTCCCGGTGAAGAAATAGGATTAAAGAGTTATCGTCGGTGGACTTATTTCAGGATTCTTAGTTTATACCTGGGCCCCCGAAGCTGAAGGACATGGTACCGATACAGTTGTAAAGGATTTTCATCAAGATGAAGGGAGGATTAGAAAAAGAGTTATTCCTATTAAGATATTAGCTTCTGCAATTACTATTGGTACAGGCGGATCTGCAGGCAAAGAGGGGCCGACTGCTTTATTTAGTGCAGGTATAGGTTCAATATATGCATCTCTTGTTAAGAAGGCTGATAACTACAGGAGAACCATTATACTAATTGGAATGGCTGCCGGTTTATCGGCAATATTCAGATCTCCGATAGGTACTGCAATATTTGCAATTGAAGTTTTATATAATGAGATGGAGTTTGAAGCCTCAGCTTTATTATATACAATGCTGGCTTCAATAATAGCTTATGCAATAAATGGAATATTTGTTGGATGGAAACCGCTTTTTCAGATCCCATCTAATTTAGGAATTACTAAATTCAGCGATTATTCTTTGTATGCATTACTAGGAATAACAAGTGGTGTTATTGGTACTATTATTCCTATTATTTTTTACGGGATGAGAGATCTATTTCATAAAATCCCAATAAAACCACATTTCAAACCTACAATAGGAGCAGCAGGAGTTGGTTTAATTGCTTTAGCATATCCGCAAGTTCTTGGCGGAGATTATGGATGGATAGAAAAAGCAATAAATGGAGAATTGGTTGTTTCATTAATGCTGGTTTTAATATTCATGAAATTAATTGCCTTTGCATTAACAGTATCATCCGGCGGTTCCGGCGGTGTATTTGCTCCGACACTTTTTGTGTGAGCAATGCTGGGAGGATTTTTAGCAGCTGTTTTACATCAGCCGCCTGCTGCTTTTACTATTGTAGGAATGGCAGCTGTTTTTGGAAGTGCTGCAAGAGTTCCTATTGCTACCTTATTGATGGTAACTGAAATGACTGGCGGTTATAAATTACTTGTTCCTGCAGCCATTTCTGTAATTTTAGCTTTTTTGATTCAAGATTTACTTTCGATGAAATTAAAGTATAAAAGTCTGTATGAAGCAAAGGTGAAAACTATTGCAGATTCTCAGGCACATGTAGTTGGTCATTTAAGAACAGTTGTAAAATTATTATCCGAAAAAAATTCGTTTAAGGGTATTGATGTAGGGAATTTAAACTTTGTTTCATTAATTAAATCAAGCATTCCGCTTGATTTACCCGATAATAAAAATCTTTTTATCGGGTCTATTGGGAAAAAAAATAAATGTGTTGGAACCATGATAAAAGATTATTGTCTATACGAAGAAAAGACATGGGAAATTGCAGGTATTCTTAGAGATCAAAATTTAATTGTACTGCACCCTAATACTGAATTAGAAGCGGAGGATCAATTAATAATTTTTGGGACAAATGCATCTGTTGAAAAATTAAAAGGAAGAATTAAAGCATCAAATAATTGATTTTTCCGTAAGCATCAGAGTCAATAAACATTCTAATCAAATAATATTTTATAAATCAGTATATTTCTTATCTCTGTACAAATTGCTATTAGTTGCTGAAAGATGAAATTCTAATTTTCAAAGTAACTATTTACTGCATCATTAAGGTTGCTAAATATCATAAATACTTTATCCATTCTCGTAACAGTGAACATTGAATTTTCTTCCAGATCACTCCAGACAATTCTCAGGTCTCCATCCAACGCTTTAGCTTTTTTTAATGTACTTACAAGTACACCTAATACTGTTGAATCAACAAAGTTACAATTACTCATATCCACTACAAGTTCTTTATATTTCTCACAGACTATATTTGAAAGGAAATCACGAAGAATTGCCGCTATATCCATTGTAGCTCTTGATATATTAACATTAATAATACTGATTTCACCGTATTGAATATGATCAAAACTTCCATTTTCAATAAATGTGTTAACAGGTTTACTGAATATAGTATTACTTCTTAATACAGTTCCGTCATTTGTTATTATTTCATTATCTTTTTCTTCAGATATAATAGCTGAATTTTTATCTGCATCCTGAGATTTATCCGAATTACTTATTTTCTCCTCTTTAATTTTATTATTTTCTATTTCATCTTTTTTAGATTTTTCGGATAAATTGTGCTCTTCTTTTAAATTGGTGTTTCTTACGTTTTCATTCCCTGATATTTCAACTATTCCCTTACTTTGAGGTACCGATTTTTTTGATTCAAGTTCTACTATTTTTTGAGCTTGATTTGTTACGATCTCTGATAGCTGTTCTGCAGAGAATATTTTCTCTTTAAGTTGTTTATTTATTGTTTTAATTTCATTTTGCAAATCACTTATTTGTTCTTCTTTTTCGCTATTAAGTGTTTCTAAATCTTTTAATTTTTGAGAGAGGTCCTCTTTTTTATCAATCAATTCAATAAATGATTCGTTTTTTGATGAAAGTTCCAAAGAAATCTCACCAATTTCTTTCCTTAATTCCAGTATTTCGGATTCTTTTGAAGAATCATTATTATTATATTGATTAATTATATTTTCAAGTTCATTTATTTTATTCTCTCTTTCTTTCAGCTCAGTATCTTTTGCCGCTATTGATGAATTAAACTTTTCTATCTCAGATTGTATCCGGCTTTTTTGAGTAGTAATTTCTAAACTATTTTTTTTAAGTGAGTTTATTTCCAGAACACTCTCTTTGATCATGTTTTCCAGTTCCCGGTTTTTGTTATCTAAATCTGAGTAATCTGATTTAAGTTGATTAACTAATTTTTGTAGTTCATCTTTTTCTTCCTCTATATTCTTTGTATCATCAAAGCGGGAATGGATAGTTTCGTTTAGATTTTCAATATTCTTTTTATATTCTGCAACTGATTGTTCAATATTACTTATTCTATCGTCTTTTTCTTTTAAGAAATTTTTTGCGTGGGATAATTCAGTCTGGATTTCCGATAACTGATTATTTAGATATAAATTTTCTTTTTCTTTTAATTCAACTAATTCTGTTTTTTCTTTAAGTTTATTTGAAATAGTGCTTAAATTTTCATTTGCTGATATAAGCTGTGAGGCAAGGGCGGATATTTTTTCCTTAAATTGTTGTTTTTTATCGCTGAAGTTATCATTTGATTTTTTAAATTCTTCGAATTCATTTTTTAATTTATCTAGCTCAATATTACTTTCATCAATTTCTGTTTGTTTTTGCGACAATTGTCCGGATAAGTCTTCGGTTTGTTGAGTTAAAGATGTAATAGATTCATCTTTTTGCGAGAGATCAGCTTCATGATTTTTCAAAATATTCTGAAGTTCTGCAATTTTATTATTTTGATCCTCAATAATATCACTGTTATAATTTTTAATTTCTTCCCGCTCATTTTCCAATCTTTCAAATTCATTTAACTTCTTTAATTGATTGTTAATTGTTTCATTTTTTTCTACTATTATTCCACTTAATTTTTTTAATTCTTCTTTAATGTTATTTAATTCTAAAGCCTGATCATCAGTAAATGAATTTTTATTTGATAATTCATCTTTGAGCTCTTCTATTTGGTCTATCTGTTTTTTAATAATTTCATTATTATCATCCTGTGTTTTTTGAAGTTCGGTCTCGGTAGCTTTAAAACCCTCAATCTTTAAATTTTGTTCATTTATGGCAGAAACCTGTTTCTGTAAAGCTTGCTCAAGTTCTTCCACTGTTTGTTCACTTGATGCCAGGTTTTTCTCTAGCTCATGTATAAAATTGGACTGCTCTTCTTCCTTTTTTTTGTGAGTTAATTTTAGTCCTTCGAACTCATTGATATTCTGTGCATTTTCATTTAGTAAATTTTCTTTTTCTCTTAAGTCGGATTCTAATTTTTCTAAGTCATTTTTGTAATTTTCTATTTCTCTATTTAAGTTTTTAATTTTCTCATTTTTTTCTTGTTCTAAATTTTCCAGTTCCCTTGCAGATTTTAATTTTAGTTCTTCGAACTCATTAATATTCTGCGCTTGTTCATTGAGCAAATTTTCTTTTTCTCTTAAGTCAGATTCTAATTTTTCTAAGTCATTTTTGTAACTTTCTATTTCCCCATTTAAGTTTTTAATTTTCTCATTTTTTTCTTGTTCTAAATTTTCCAGTTCCCTTGCAGATTTTAATTTTAGTTCTTCGAACTTATTAATATTCTTTGCTTGTTCATTGAGCAAATTATCTTTTCCTCTTAAGTCGGATTCTAATTTTTCTAAATCGTTTTTGTAACTTTCTACTTTCCCGGATAAGTTTTTAATCTTTTCATCTTTTTCAAGTTCTATATTTTCATATTCCCCGGCAGATTTTTCAAGTTCAATTATTTTATTTTTTTGTTCTTCCAGCAATTCATTCTTTTCGTTAACTATGCGGTCAAATTTAATTCCACTTGTTTTTAGTTCTTTTATTTTATTTGATAATTCATTAATCTCTTTTTTATGATCCGAATTCTCAGTTCTTGTTTTATTATTTTCTTCTTCTAAAAGTTTTATCTTTTGGCTTAGATTATCGATGGTTTTATTTTTTTCATCTTCTATTGCTTTAGAATCGGTTAAAAGAGAATATATCCGATTTAGTTCCACTTCATTATTTTTTAATATTGTTTCATGTTCTTCTAATAATTTTTCTTTTTCTTGAATTTTCAGATTTAATTCATTTCCAAGATTTTTAAAATATCCAACTTCATTATTCAGCTCATTAATTAAATTATTTTTCTCTTCCGTAAACTTTGAGAATTTGGAATTTAATTCGGTTAAACTATCTGTCAATTCTTTTAATTGAATTTCTTTTTTTGAATTTATTTTGTTTAGTTCGTTTTCCCTGTCTTTAAATTTATTTATTGTTTCTGCTTGTTCTTCAAATAATTTTTGCTTTTTGTTTATTTCATCTTGAGCAGATTTGAATTTTTTATGAAGATCGGATAACTCATTTTCTAACTTATTGATCTCTTCTTCATTTATTCCTTGCAGTTGTAAAAGTGCTTTTTCACTTGAAAGAAGATGAGATATTTTAAGTTGATTTTTTAATATGGTCTTTTCCAATTCCTCACTTTGCTTGGACGTGCCATCCTTTCCATTTGTATTTAATTTTTTCTCTTTAACTAATGAGCTTTTAATTTCCAATTCATCCTGTAAAGAATGCAATTCTTTTTTTAAATCCGCAATTTGAGAATTAAAATTGTTGAACTTGTCTTGATACTGATTTTTAACTTTATCAAAATCCTTTTCTTTATTCAGCAATTTTTGTATTTCATCGGACATACCTTTTATTTTAGATTCTTTTTCTTTTATTAAGTCCTTATAATTATTTATATCAGGATTATCATTTAAAAGCTGCTTTTTAAGGTTATCAATAATAGTCTTTTTTTCCTCTAATCTTAACTTGAAGGCATTTTCCGAAACTAATAATCTTTCAATTTGTTTATTTTGATTTTCAATCAATAAGCCAAGATGCCGGCTGGAGGATTGATAGTTGTTAAGGTGAGAGCTTAATTGGGTGATAAGATCCTTTTGATTGTTTAAGTAATCATCCTTCTCTAATTGAATATTCTCTAGCCTTGAAAACAGTTCGTTATAATCTTCTAACTTGCAATTTAATTCCTCAATTAAATTATTATTCGTAGATTCATGTTGAGAATTAATTTCTTTAAGACTAGAATCATGATCCTTATTATTTGATATATTATTCATAGTTATTAGATCCAGATTTATATTACAATCTTTTTTAATAATTTACCTGACAGATAATTAGATTATGATCTTGCTAAAAGTTTTTATTTTATAAAAATTTCTTAATATTTGCCAAAAAATAAATTTAATCCTCACTTGAATTGATTGAGTAATTATCTTTTAATGTATTTATTATCGAAATTTTTTTTGCTAATTCAATATTAAAGATGATTAAACTGAATTTTTTATTGTTCGAATAGAAATTCGAAATGCTTCTGTGACAGGATGGACTATTGCTTATTATTTTTAAGTTTGATTGTTTCCGCATGAAAACTTATAGGCTTATTAAAAATCAATTTAATCCAAATGTTCCGCATTAGATAATTAATACTATTTACCATTTCTGTTCTTGCAACAAACTTTATGCCGTTATTCATATATTTTGTTATTTAATTCTAAGGCTAAATTTTATTAAAAATGACTTGAATTTTGCGAATTTGATTAGAATTTGTCAAAATCTAAGTATATTTTTTATTGTATAAGTTATTATTTCGGAAATTAAAACCGGTCTATTTTTGCAGTTAATCTGTTTTATAAAAATGACTTATAGGCAAATGTAAAATTGAACATAATTAGATAATTTGATTAGTAATTATGAAGTAATGGCATTTTTCCAAAATTGATTGTTCCGGGTAAATTATTGGAATATTAAGAATCAATATTTTTTCTTGCATTTAAAAAAATTACAATTAAATTAATAGTACAGTAAAACAAATCTTAATTCGGCTTTTTAATAAATATTTTTCCAAAAATTTGAAGGGAGTGATAATGGAAAGCGTTGCACAGGTTTTAGATAGAAAAGGTTATGAAATTTATTCTGTTGCTCCGGATGCAAAAGTTTATAAAGCCTTGGAAATAATGTCTGAAAAAGAAGTCGGTGCATTACTAGTTTTAACCGATGAAAACGTTGTAGGAATTTTTTCAGAACGGGATTATGCAAGAAAAGTTGTCTTATTAGGAAGGTCATCTAAAGATTTGGCAGTAAAAAACATTATGTCTACTAGAATTTATTATGTAACTCCGGAACAAAGTGTAGAAGATTGTATGTCTATATTGATACAAAAACGAATTAGACATCTCCCTGTTTTAAAAGGCAATAAGCTTTTAGGTGTAATATCTATAGGAGATATTGTTAAAGCTTTAATTGGTGAAAAAGAATTTATGATAGACCAACTAGTCCATTATATAACAGGGACTGCTTCGTTGGGAGGAAATTAAATTAAATGGAAATTTATTAGATAGTTTATAAAGAGTTCTTTATTGATCAATATTATATTTTTCTTTAATTGGATGGGAAGTTTATCTTCCAAACCATTAAAGTGAACAATAAAATTTTTCCCCAGGTTTTTATCATTTTTTAATGCCTCAATATATTCCATAATATTTTCAATATCTATTTGATCAGAAAATAAACATTTGGCAACTATTTTAGTTTTACTGTTGTTCTCCATCATTGTACCGATAATATTTATTTCCCCTTCGAAGTTGCCTTTATTTAAGAAGAGATTTTTATAACCTAATCGTGAAAAAAGTATTTCAGCTTTTTTACTTAATTCATCCAGTGAGAGCTTATCTAGTGTCTTTTTAACACTGTTTTTGCTATCTATTGTTTGATGATATTCCGGAATAGATTTTTCCGATGTTGTTCCAATTTCTAGTATTTCAAGCCATTCATCAAGTGATACCATTTCGTTTATTGTTTCCACAGGTAAAAATTCAACAATTTCTTTTCTTAACAAACCCTTCCTTAATAGAACTCCTTTGATTTTTTCTTCTACTGTATTTTTTGTAAAATAATTATATACGTTAATATTTTCATCTTCTGGATTTGCAATATTTCCTTCGGTTTTCCATAATGAGGCCGGATTCCACCATTGATCAAAATGGACTATATATTGAACCTCAGGATAAGTAATCCCGGTGCGAGCTGATTTAATTCCATTTATCAACACATTTGTTTTTTTATCTGACTCGAATTTCTTTTTAGCCGCCGTCAATTCATTCAGCGACATTCCCGAATGAAATAATTGATATTTAATTTTATTGGAATTTAAAACATGCACTAATTTATTGATACCCATTTTTTCATATTGTGAAAAGATAAGCGTCTTTTTACCATTGTTAATTATTTTTTCAATATGGTTAAGCAAATATTCACTTTTAGGGCTTGAGTTTTTTTGCGATGCAAAATTACAAACTTGCTTTAATTGATGAAGTAAAGTAAAAACATTGGACTGTATAATAAAAGGGTTTCCGGTTTGTAAAAGTTTTTCTATCCTTTCACGCCCGATAGAGAGAATATTTTCATATTCTATTTTTTGCTCGTCGTCTAATTCATGCCATATGTCTTGTCTAACCACTTCAGGTAATTCTCTATATGTTTCTGTTTTATTTCTACCTAGCTCTATAATCGAATTATTTTGTTGAAAATTTAATTCATTTTTAAAATGGCTGCCGAAATCCAATTGTCCTGAAATGAACCATATATAGGTATTTGGTTTTTTTAACTCCAAATAACGTGAGAATATTTTCGACTTTGAAATAAGATTTTGAGCTTCATCAAATATTAGACAATTAAAACTTTCAAGGATTTTTGAACTAATATTCCCGCTGCTAAAGTCATTAAAGAAAGTTTCATAATCGGAAATAAAAATATTTTTACTTTCTTGCCAGGTTGAATTTCTTTCTTCAGCGTCTCCCTGAATTATTGAAAAAGTAATATCTTCGGATAACTCTTTTAATTTGCCTGCCCATCCCTCATCGAAGTAAGGAAGCCCGATATCGCCCGGAGTGCAAACAATTAAAATTTTGTCAATTTTTCCTCTATTAAAAAGCGTTTTTAGTGCAATTATTGCCTGGTAAGTTTTACCCTGACCTAATTCATCATTTAACAGAGCAATTTTATTGTTAGCTAATAGCTCCGCCCCTTCTTTTTGAAAGTTAAAGAGGAATTGATCTTTTATTTCAACTCTTTCTGATTCAATATTTTCCGGTTTTAAAATCTTGGAGATAATCTCTTTAAAAGATTCATCATTAATATTCTCTTTCTCATCAACATTAATGGATGAAACATCATTATCGGATGTGATATTTTTATTTTCAATTTCTGAGTTAGAATATTGATTTAAAATTTCACTACTGATTGGCAATTCCCAGGATTTCATGGGATAATTAAATGAAATTTCACTGAATGATTCTTCCGAAATATTTGCTTTATCTAGCCTAAACATAAAACTGTTTGTGGAAGTATCATTCTGGAAACAAAAGTTATTTGAAAAGATTGCAGGGATTTTAAGATTATTACTTTCTTTCCAATAGCTTAATACTTTTGGATTTTCAGATTCTAATATTTTTACTTTTTTAATTGGAGGTTTATCATTTAAAAATTGTATTGAAATCCTGTCAGTTTTTCTCGATGTTTTATCATTGTTTAATTTATCGATTAATAAGTTAACATTAGGGATATCAAAATTTTTTACAAACGGAATTTTATCAAGCATTGAAAATTGTGGTTGAAATATATCTTTATAAATTTCTTTGCTCAAGGAGAATATTTCTGTTGCTAATTTGGGTTCAAGAACCTCAGTATCAATTTTTTTGAAGCTGCTTTTGATTATGGGTTTTTTAATTTCTGCTTGAATATTTATTGTTTCCGAATTAAAAGGTTCTAGTAATACTTCTTGTAGAGCAGTTTTGAGGGTTTGAAAGTCAAAAGATTTGAGAGAGTTTGTTTTTAATAAAATTATTGCTTCTTTTATATTTTTAACTGAATTATAATACTTGCTATTCTCCTGAGCTAACGAAGATGAAAAAATTATTTTTCCCGTATCAGCTTCAAAAATTTTAATCTTTCTGCTTAAAGGCTTACCCAGTCTAAAAAAAACTTTTATTGTTTTTTCTTTTGCTACTGAAAATTTTTTTCTGCTTTTATAAAGCTTAACTTTGCTTGTTTTAAAATCAAATGAATTAGTTTGTGGTAAAGTAAAAGATAAATCGGGTTTATAATTTGAAAGATTGGATGTTATTTTGGTAATTGTAAATGATTCTAAGTCTGGCTGCCTTAACCATTTGCCCCACTCAAATTGTTCAGGGGCATCAACGGTGTTAATTGATGCGGCAACTTTTTTCCGTAGAATCTTGTACATTCATTTAGTCACTGGTTTTTTGAAGGTGAACTTGTTCGCATGCTGCCTTCAATCTATCGAAAGGTTCCAGCAAATTTCTATTTTCTGCCAGCGAATTTATTTTCTCTTTAATTTCTGTGAGTTCAGATTCGTATTTCTTCGAGGTCTCTATATATAATGTACTGCCGTTTGTTCCTATAAAATGTGCGTTCTTACTATTCTTCCCTGAATTTGTATTCTGCCCGCCGTCATTATGAACTCTAATTACCCTTACACCTTGTTTATTATTTGTGCCAAGAAAGAGTGGATCTTTTACTAATATTAGATCTATTTCTTCACTGATGGCTCCTATAAGCGGCATGGCAATCAATTCAACTAAAATATGTTCCAGCAGAACATCACCATATAAAGTCTTTTGAAAATTTGTTGTTTTTATAGGTGCGGTTACTCTAAATTCTAGTGGCTTAGTTTCTGCATCAGTAACTAAAATTGCTCCCATTACACCTGATTCATCTTCAAGCATCAAAGTTTCTAGAAAAGCAATCTTTCCCAGATCCATCATTCCTCCTATTCGTTATATCTAGTTTGTAATGACAATTAAAAATTAAAGGTTATAAAGTTAAGAGTTTGGATTTATCTCCTTCTTTTCTTATAACACTTTCAACATCCAACAAATTTAATGCCTTTCTGTAATGTGATTAAAACCTCGCGGATTTGTGCATATAAACAAATCAAGTCTTCTAAAATTAAACAAAATGAATAATTAGAATTTATTTTTTTTTTGAATGCGAGTTTATTTAACTGAATTTGAAAGATTTACTGGTAAATTTTACTCGAATTAGTCAATTCAAAGAGCATTTTTATTTTTGATATTCTTGGTTTATGAGTTGGGATTTATTTTATATCTTGTTGTTAAGATTATGATAATTATTGAACTTCAATTGTAAGACAAAAATCAGATAATTATATGATTCAAAAACAGTTTAGTGCTTTTATAGTGAAAGAAATCGATGGTAAATTCTATCGAGGAATTGAAAAACAATCTTTAGAGAATCTTCCCGATAATGATGTGTTAGTAGAAGTTAAGTATTCATCTTTGAATTATAAAGATGCATTGTCTGCCACTGGAAATAAAGGAGTATCAAAAAAATATCCGCATACTCCCGGAATTGATGCTGCCGGAATTGTTGTGTCTTCAAGATCAAATAATTTTTTAGAAGGAGATAAGGTAGTTATAACCGGATATGATTTGGGCATGAATACACCTGGCGGTTTTGCTGAATATATAAAAGTTCCGAGTGACTGGATTGTAAAATTGCCTCAAAATATTAGTTTAAAAGAAAGCATGATATTAGGTACTGCCGGATTTACTGCTGCTTTAGCTTTATACGAATTACAACGGTCCGGATTAAATTCACATGGAGAAGAAGTATTGATTACCGGAGCAACTGGAAGTTTAGGTTCTCTTGCGATTTCAATTCTTTCAAAAGCCGGGTATAAAAATATTACCGCAGCTACAGCAAAAATAGATAAAACTGATTTGCTAAAAAATTTAGGTGCCAATAAGGTTATCGATAGAAACAAAAATGAAATTGATGACAAAAGCAATAAGCCGATGTTAAGAACCAGATGGGCAGGTGTGATTGATTCGGTTGGAGGAAATATTCTTGCAACAGCAATTAAATCTACACAACATGGCGGTGCTATTGCAGCTTGCGGGCTTACGCAATCATTTCAACTTAATACTACGGTTTATCCTTTTATTTTACGCGCAGTAAAATTAATTGGAATTGATTCAGGAGCCTGTCCAATGGATATCAGATTACAAATATGGAAAAAGTTATCTGGAGAATGGAAAATAAATACTTTAAATTATATTTATGAAGAAATTTTTTTGAAAGAATTGGAAAGGAAAATTCATTTAATGCTAGAGGGAAAAAATACAGGAAGGGTAATTGTAAATTTAGAAAAATAGCTTATGGATAATAATTTGAATGTTGAAAAAAGTAATAGCAAGAAACTAATAATTGTCATCGCACTAAATTTTATAATTACAATTGCTGAAGTTATAGGAGGTTTATTATCAAATAGCTTAGCACTAATCTCCGACTCGCTGCACAATTTAAGCGACGCTGCTGCAATTCTATTAAGCTACATAGCAATTAGGATGAGCAAAAAAGCTCATACTCTTAAAAGAACATTCGGTTATAGAAGGATCCAAATTATTGTTGCTTTATTTAATGCTTCTGTAATTATTCTTGTCTCATTGTTCCTCTTTAGGGAAGCTTATATAAGATTTACTAATCCAACTCCGGTTCTAGGAGGAATAATGCTGGTTGTTGCTTTAATCGGTTTAATAGCAAATGCAGTTTCAGTATTTTTACTTAAAAACGGAACAAAAGATAATATAAATATAAAGTCGGCATATCTTCATCTTTTAATAGATACATTATCTTCTATTGCAGTGGTAATCGGTGGTGTTATCATTTATTTTTATAATATTTATTGGATCGATCCTTTACTTACCACAATAATCGGTATTTATGTAATAAAGGAGGGATATTCAATTATAAAAGAAGCTTATAATATTTTAATGCAGTCAACTCCGGCAAGTATAAATTTAATTGATATAAAATCAAGCTTGGAAGGAATAAAGGAAGTGAACAATCTCCATCATGTTCATGTTTGGCAGCTTGATGAAAAGAATATCTTCTTCGAAGGGCATATCGACTTGGTAGAGAATTTTACTATTAAAGAAATAGAAATAATCCAGAAAAAAATAAAGGATATTTTATATCAAAAATATGATATTAACCATGTAACTATTCAAGTTGAGTTTGATTCCTGCCATAAAAAAGAATTAGTCTAGTTATACATGTAACCCAAGTAGTTAAATAAGTTTTAATAAGAATTCTCACCTTATAACTTTCTTTTTATAAATAATCGGGATAATTTAATTTTTGTTAAAACAAAATTTATATATAAGGGAAATAATAATGACCACGTTAAAAATAATTGTCTTTTTAGTCTTTTCCGGGTTAACATTAGCGCAACATAATATTGCTTTAAATGATACAATACCGGTCGATCCCAAAATTACAATCGGGACTTTGGATAATGGCTTAAAATATTATATACGTGAAAATAAAAAACCTGAAGATCGTGCATTTTTAAGGTTGGTCGTTAATGCAGGCTCTATACTTGAGAATGAAAATCAACAGGGTTTGGCTCATTTAAATGAACACATGGCATTTAACGGAACCAAGCATTTTGCAAAACAGGAATTAATCAATTACCTGGAATCTATCGGAATGCGATTTGGACCGGACATTAATGCTTATACAAGTTTTGATGAAACAGTATATATGATTGAAGTTCCAACTGATAGTTCGGATATGGTGAAAAAAGGGTTCCAGATTTTAGAAGACTGGGCTCATAATTTAAGTTTTGATAGTGTTGAAATTGATAAAGAAAGGGGAGTAGTAATTGAAGAGTGGCGTTTGGGAAGAGGTGCTTCGGCAAGAATCCGTGACAAACAATTTCCTGTTTTATTAAAAGATTCGCGTTATGCAGAAAGGCTTCCAATTGGCAAAAAAGATATATTAGAAAATTTTAAACATCAAACATTGATCAATTTCTACAAAGATTGGTACCGACCGGATTTAATGGCTGTTATTGCTGTCGGAGATTTTAATAAAGATTGGATAGAAAAATTAATAAAAGAACATTTTTCAAATATTCCAGATCCTAAAAATGAAAGAGTAAGAAAAGCATATCCTGTACCGGATAATGATTCAACATTGTTTTCTATAGTAACCGATCCTGAAGCAACTTCAACACAAGTTGAACTCTACTATAAACTGCCGGTTTCACCCCAGGCAACTGTAAAAGACTATAGACAAAGCTTAGTTGAACAGTTATATAACGGAATGCTTAACAATAGACTTCAGGAATTAGCCCAACAGCCCAACCCGCCGTTTATTTATGGTTATTCCGGCAAAGGAAGAATTGTAAGAACTAAAGAAGCATATATACTGGCTGCTGGTGTTAAAGATAATGGAATTGAAAAAGGATTGGAAACTTTGTTAAGGGAAGCTAAACGTATAAAAGAATTCGGTTTTACTCAAACAGAACTGCAAAGAGAAAAAGAAGATATGCTCAGTTATATTGAGAAAGCATATAATGAAAGAAATAAAACAGAATCAAGTTCTTTTGCTTCAGAATATACCAGGAATTTCTTAACTGATGAACCTATCCCCGGCATTGAGTATGAGTATAATTTGCAGAAAAAATACTTACCAGGAATTGAACTTAGTGAAATAAATGATCTCGGCAATAAGTGGATGAATAAGAGCGAAATTGTCTTAGTAAGTGCTCCCCAAAAGGATGGCTTAGTGGTCCCGGATAAAGAAAAACTTGAGTCCATTTTAAACAAAATTAAACATGAAAAAATCACTGCTTATGAAGATAAAGTATCTGATCAGCCGTTAGTTGAGAAAGTTCCTGAACCAGCAAAATTAACTAATGAACAAAAGTATGATTCTTTAGGATTAATTGAATGGACTTTATCAAATGGTGTTAAAGTTTATTTAAAACCAACGGATTTTAAAAATGATGAAATTCTTTTCCAGGGATTTAGTCCAGGGGGAAATTCATTAATTCCCGATTCCGAATATGTCACTGCTGCGACTTCTACGGCAATAGTTCAATTAAGCGGAATAGGAAATTTTAATTATATAGAGCTTCAAAAAAAATTAGCGGGTAAAATAGTTAATGTATCACCATATATAGGTGAGCTATCCGAAGGAATTTCCGGTTCGGCTGCTCCCAAAGATTTAAAAACTATGTTTGAACTTATATATTCATATTTTACTTCTCCAAGAGTAGATAGTGCTGCATTTCTTTCGTATGAATCTAGATTAAAAAGCTGGTTAGAGAATAGAAATGCAAGTCCTGAAACAGCCTTCCATGATACACTTCAAAATACACTTAGCCAGTATAATTACAGACGCGAGCCATGGACTCTAGATAGGTTAAATAAAATGGATATGGATAAGTCTTACCGGATATATAAAAACCGCTTTGCCGATGCTTCCGATTTTACATTTATTTTCGTTGGAAATTTTACACCTGATAGTATCAAACCCTTTATTGAAAGTTATATAGGTACTCTACCTTCCGTAAATAGAAATGAAAATTGGAGAGACCTTAAAATAAATCCACCTAAAGGAATTGTTGATAAAAAAGTAATAAAAGGTATTGAACCTAAAAGCAGGGTAAATATAACTTTTACAGGTCTTTTTAACTGGAGCTATGAAAACAGTTACAAACTTAATTCTATGCTTGATGTTTTAAGAATTAAACTAAGGGAAGTCCTTAGGGAGGATAAAAGCGGTACGTATGGTGTGGGAGTATATGGTGTCGGAGAAAAATATCCTGAAGAAAAATACAACATTACTATTACTTGGGGATGCGCACCCGAGAGAGTTAATGAATTAGTTGAAGATGCCTTTCAGCAAATTGATAGTCTGAAGCAGGTTCCGGTTGCTCCGATTTATATTACCAAAGTGAAAGAAACACAAATAAGGGAGCGTGAAACAAATTTAAAGGAAAACAAATACTGGCTTAACCTTTTACAAAGATACCTTTTTAATGATATGGATCTTTCAGAAATTAATAAATATCCTGAAAGAATTTCAAATCTCGGTGCCCAAGAAATTCAGGAAGCTGCAAAAAAATATTTCAACATGAAGAATTATGTTAAAGTAGTATTGTATCCTGAAAAATCAGAGCAGTCTGATAAAAATTAAAATAAAAACCTTCTAGGTTAGCCATGTTTATTATAAATTGAAAACCTCGAAGGTTAAAGTCTAAAATTTATTTATTTATAATTAATATTATATAAAATGGAAAGAATTAAACTCGGAATTATAGGATGCGGTTTAGCTGCAAAAAATTTACATTATCCTGCTCTTAAGGAATTAAAAGATGAATTTGAAATTGCAGCTGTTAGTAACCATACCGAACCAAAAGCAAAAGAATTCTCTTCAATGGTTGGTGGTGTTCCTTATTTTCTTGATTATAAAGATCTACTAAAAAGAAAGGGTATTGAAGCTGTTGATATTGCATTACCAATTGATTTGAATTATCAGGCAACCAAAGATGCTTTGGAAGCAGGAAAACATGTTATCCTTGAAAAACCTTTAGCAGCAAATCTTGAGGATGCAAAAAAAATGCTGGAATTCCCAAACAAATATAAGACTGTTATGCTGCTTGCTGAAAATTTCAGGTATAAAAGACTGTATAATAGAATAAAGGAAATAATTGACGACGGGAGTATTGGTAAACCGTTTACCTTTGTATGGTATACTTTTGATCATGTGCATGAGAATGAATATGGACAGATTGGATGGCGCAGGCAGCATCAATATAAAGGAGGGTTTATAACCGACGGCGGGGTTCACAGTATTGCGGCATTAAGACTTCTCTTTGGAGAAATTACACCTGTTTCCATGATTGTACAAAGTATAAATCCTGATATTGGAAAGGTTGATACTTGTAATTTACAAATGAAATTTCCGAATGATGTTACTGGTTCATTACTTCTGTTTTTTAGCACACCATATAATTATGAAAACAGGTTGGTAATCTTTGGTAATAAAGGGAGTGTTGCTACAGATGGTGATATTATTACTTTAAAAACTTATTCCTCAAATCGATTAACTGGTGACAAAAATGAAATTAAAGAAGAAATTAAAGCTGGAAATGGATTTAAAGAAGAGTTCGAAGATTTTTATTCTGCAATTCGTAAAGGAACGAAAATAAAAAGTACTTTTGAAGAAGGTTACAAAGATCTCAAAACAATCCTTGATGCTTTGAATATGTAAGTACTTGCCCGTCCGGCGAAGCTTTTAGCGAAGCCGGGTGGTTGGTTGTATGTTGTCATTCAGCCATTCAATCAAACATTCATTCATTAGGCTTTAATAGTAAATACTTGAATAATGAATTACGAAAAAATTCTTGCTGCTTCGGATAGACTAAAAGGAATTGCAAACAAAACCCCTGTTTTTACTTCATCCACTTTAAATAGATTGATTAACTCGGAAGTTTATTTAAAATGTGAAAACTTCCAGAAAGTAGGAGCATTTAAATTTAGGGGAGCGTATAATGCTGTTTCTCAACTAAACGAAAAACAAAAATCAAAAGGAGTTATAACATATTCCTCAGGCAATCATGCTCAGGCAATCGCTTTGGTTTGTAAAATGCTGGATGTAAAAGCCTTTATTGTAATGCCGAATAATGCTCCTATAATAAAGAAAAATGCAACAAAAAATTATGGTGCATTCATAATTGAATATGATCCGGAAACCACTACACGTGAAGAATTAGCACAAGAATTAATTTCTAAAAATAATTATACTTTAATTCCGCCTTATGATCATGAAGATATAATTGCAGGGCAGGGGACAGTCGCAAAAGAGTTGTTTGAAGAAGTCGGAAATCTGGATTATTTATTGGTTCCTTGCGGCGGTGGAGGTCTGTTAAGCGGTTCAGCAATTTCGGCTAAAAATTTATCTCCACTATGCAAAGTAATTGGTATTGAACCTGAAGTTGCTGATGATGCAGTGAAATCTTTTTACACTAAAACCCTTCACACTGTAAAAAATCCACCGACAATTGCAGACGGAACAAGAACAGCATCTCTTGGGAAATTGACATTTCCTCTTGTTCTTCAATATGTTGATGAAATGAAAACAGTTTCCGAACAAGATATTATTGAAGCGGTAAAATTTTTATTCTTCAGAATGAAATTAGTTGTTGAACCTTCCGGCGCTTTGGGGATTGCTGCTTTATTAAGTAGGAAAGTGGAGGCTCCAGGAAGAATCGGAGTAATTGTAAGCGGTGGTAATATAGATTCTGAAACGATGATAAAAATATTGAAAGAATAAAATAAAAAATCTTACTCTTAACTTTGAAATTAAGAGTAAGATTGTAATAAATTTATTATAAGGAAAAGATGATTCTAACCAAGCTTGAATGCTATAGGTACAACAATTTGGACTTTAACTTTTTTACCATTTTGAATGGCAGGTTTAAATTTTGTTTTCGTAATTGCTGTCTGCGCTGCTACATCTAAGTCTGAACCCGCACTTTTAATTACTTCAGTTCCGACAACATTACCATTTTCATCAATATATGCTCTTACGAAAACTTTTCCCTCTTTACCTGATTCTTTTGCCTTTACCGGGTACTTGACATTTTCTTGAATTGCATAATTACCACCAATCGGTTCAGGCATTTGATCAACCTCTGAAAGGAAGTCATCAGGGTTTACATTAGCCATACTGACTTTATTTTCTCCTGTATTAAAATACCATCTGTATTGGGATTTCACATTTTTATTATTTTTCATTGCCGGCAGGAATTTCCAGTTTTCGAATTGACTTACAGCTATATCTGTTAAGGCTTTATCAGGACTTTGAACAACCTCGACTTTTTCTACATTACCATTTTCATCAACTAAAAGTTTGTAGTCCAGTTTTACTTCTCCTTCCATATTTAAGTTTTTTATCTCTTGGGTAATCTTATCCGAAAGTTCTTTCTCATTTCCATCAATTAATTTAGGCGCGGAATCAACTTTAGAAACCGGCAAATATATTTCATTATAATTTGGTATTACTTCAACTGTGTCTTTCCCTTTGCAGCCAAAAGTAATTAATAAAAGAACTAATAAGGATTTTATTACATTTTTCATTTTAACCTCACAGATTTGATTTTATAATTATTTCATTAGGAAATTTTGCTTTAACTTCAGTGGTGGGAAGTGTATTCCTCATCAGTAATTCTATTGTTTCACTTTTAGTTGAAATTATATTAACTGCATCCTCCATCTCCTTCTTATAATCATTAATTTTGTTAAAAAAAATGATGCTGACAATTAATAAAATTACAGCGACAGCATAAGAACCAACAGCAAAAAAATTATGTAAAGTGAAAAAGCTTCTTCTCTTTTGATTTGTATTTCCTATAGTGTGAAATATTCTTTCTTCAAGCTCTAAAGGAAATTCTTCACGGGATTCATTTAACGATGTTCTAATAATATTAAGCTTTTTGAAATAATCGCGTGCTTCTTCATTCTGTGAAAGAATGGAAAACAAAACGACTTCTTCACTCTTTTCAAGTTCGCAGTCAAAATATTCATTTATTAGTTTTTTAATGTCGGTACTCATTTTAATTCCTTTACCTTTTACTTAATCGTCATTTCAGTTTACTATTTTTGAAATCCTTTGAATTAATTTTTT
>Ga0315554_1000738_pt1 | contig 19337 bp, 17 predicted proteins | sample SalMarSW160370MG_FD_202114 | JGI IMG/M metagenome (GOLD analysis project Ga0315554, IMG submission 202114) | Salt marsh sediment microbial communities from the Plum Island Ecosystem LTER, Massachusetts, United States - Salt Marsh Sediment SW1603-70 ... | reverse complement strand
TGGCTAAACCGACAGGATGTGTGTAAATATGTAAACCTTCGAGGTTAACGACCCCGTTTTTCGATTCGAAAACCTCGAAGGTTAGGATAATAATGAAGTTTAAGAATTATGCTCAAAGAATTGTTAGTAAATAAGAAGTCATCAATTGTTGATAATTGGATTCAGTTAATTGTTGAAACTTATCCTTCGAAGACTTCAAGTTTTTTAAAATCGCAAAAAGATAGATTTAGTAATCCTGTTGGTTATACAATATCGAGCAGTGTTGAAAAAATATTTGAAGAGATCATCAGCCAAAGAGATATTGAAAGAATAAAAATATTTTTAAATGATATAATAAAAATAAGAGCTGTCCAGGATTTTTCACCTTCTCAGGCTACTGGATTTATTTTTTCTTTGAAAAAGGTATTACGTAAAGAACTTGAACAGGAAATTATCGAAGGAAAAATTCTAACAGAAATAATTGATATTGAGTCATACATTGATAATGTAGCATTAGTTGCATTTGATTTATATATGGATGCAAGAGAAAAACTTTTTAAAATTCGTGTAAGTGAAATAAAATCACAATTAGCCTATAATAAGGGAATAACGGAATAGCGGAGATCAGGTTGAAAGGTATTGAGGTATACGGTATAAAAATATAGGGCGTCTTTACCCTATGTCCATATACCTTATTTCCCTTATACCTAACAATCTTGATTCTATTAGGAAAATAAAATTGAAGAATTTCTGAATCGAAGGAAATTAAAATGAACATTCTCTTTTCACTTGTTGCTGTTTTTGTATTGATAATTGCAGCTATGTTTGGTACCGGCACATTAAAACTGGATTTTCTTTTTGGAATTATTATTCCTTATGCCGCATTTGCAACCTTTATTGTGGGAATTATTGGTCAGGTAATTAAATGGGCACGTTCTCCGGTTCCCTTTCATATCCCTACGGTTGCGGGTCAACAAAAATCTCTTCCTTGGATAAAAAGCAGCAAACTGGAAAGTCCAAGCTCAACTTTAGGTGTTATTGGAAGAATGCTTCTGGAAATTTTATTCTTCAGATCTTTATTTAGAAATACAAAAGCAGAAATAAAAAATGGACCTAAATTAGCTTACGGAAGCAGTAAGTATTTATGGCTGGGCGCTATAGTTTTCCATTGGTCATTTTTAATTATTGTTTTGCGGCATTTCAGGCTTTTCATGGAGCCAATTCCTTCTTTTGTAATTGCTCTGCAGAATCTTGATGGTTTTTTCCAGGTTGGTCTCCCTGTACTGTTTATTACAGATGCACTGATTTCAATAGCACTTTTATTCCTGATATTTAGAAGAATTTTTGATTCCAAGATAAGATATATTTCTCTGGCATCAGATTATTTCCCGCTGTTTTTGATCCTTAGTATTGCAGTAACCGGAATTTTAATGCGGTATTTTGATAAAGTAGATATTATAAAAGTAAAAGAACTCGCAATTGGTCTATTCACCTTTCACCCGGCCGTTCCGGCAGGGATTGGAGTTTTATTTTTTATTCATTTATTCCTGGTTAGTGTTTTAATAGTATATATCCCTTTTAGTAAGCTGCTGCATATGCCGGGAATATTCCTTTCACCAACGCGAAATTTGGCAAACAACAGCCGGATGAAAAGACATGTTAATCCCTGGAATCGACCCGTCAGGGTTCATACATATGAAGAATATGAAGATGAATTCAGGGATAAGATGAAAGCAGCGGGATTACCGTTAGATAAGGAATAGGAATGGGAAATGGAAGATGTTAAATGGAAATCCGCAATCCGAAATTAAAGCAGGAGTATAGAGTATAAACGATGTCTGAAAAAAAATTAAAACCTGAAGAATTAGCTGGTGATATAAATTATGAACCTAAGCAAAGAGTCTGGTTAAATCCGGCTGTTGAGTTTAAGCATGGAGTATATAATTACAGTGGAATCCCGAAGAATGTTGAATACCTTGAATTACCTAATCCAAGGAAATGGCAGCCAACCGATCCGGATTGGCAATTACCTGAAAACTGGAAACAAATTATTCTTGAAGGGTTGAGGGATAGGTTAAATAGATTCCGTACACTTAAGTTGTATATGGATATTTGTGTCCGGTGTGGTGCCTGTGCAGATAAATGCCACTTCTTCTTAGGTTCCGGCGATCCTAAAAATATGCCTGTGCTTAGAGCTGAGCTTTTAAGATCAGTTTACAGAAATGATTTTACTCTTGCCGGGAAACTATTTGGCAAATTTTCCGGCTCTCGTGAATTAACTATTGATGTAGTAAAGGAATGGTTTTACTATTTCTTTCAATGTACACAATGCAGGCGCTGCTCAGTTTTCTGCCCTTATGGTATTGATACTGCAGAAATTACAATATTAGTAAGGGAATTGCTTAACCTGATTGGGATTAATATTGATTGGATAATTACTCCTGTTGCTAATAGTTTTCGAACGGGTAATCATCTTGGCATTCAGCCGCATGGTTTTAAGGATAGTATCGAATTTGCGGTTGATGAATTGGAATCCCTTACCGGAATAAAGGTAGATGCACCGATCAATAAAAAAGGTGCAGAAATTCTCTTTATTGCTCCATCTGCAGATTACTTTGGAACTCCTCATTATTTCACTTTGCTTGGTTACCTTGCATTATTTCATGAAATAGGGCTGGATTATACCTGGAGCTCCTATGCTTCGGAAGGCGGGAACTTCGGTTCATTTATTTCTCATGATCTTATGAAAAGCTTAAATGCAAAAATGTATGCAGAAGCTAAACGGCTGGGAGTTAAGTGGATTCTTGGCGGCGAGTGCGGCCATATGTGGAGAGTAATAAATCAATATATGGATACATTAAATGGACCTGCGGATTTTTTAGAGGAACCGGTATCACCAATTACCGGAACTAAGTTTGAAAATACTAAATCCACGAAAATGGTTCACATCTGTGAATTCACAGCCGACTTGATTAAAAATAATAAAATTCAATTGGATAAAAATCGGAATAATCATCAAAGAATAACGTTCCACGATTCATGTAATCCTGCACGTGCTTTGGGTTTAATCGAAGAGCCAAGATATATAATTAAAAATGCCTGCAATTATTTCTTTGAGATGCCTGAGAATACAATTAAAGAGCAAACATTTTGCTGTGGGAGTGGGGCAGGTTTAGGAACAGATGAAAATTTGGAAATGAGAATGCGGGGTGGATTACCAAGAGCTAATGCGGTAAAGTTTGTCAAAGAAAAAAATGGTGTGAATTTCCTTGTGTGTATTTGTGCAATTGATAAAGCAACACTGCCGCCGCTTATGGATTACTGGGTAGGTGGTGTGGACGTTGGCGGTGTACATGAATTAGTGGGTAATGCATTAATAATGAAAGGTGAAAAGGAAAGAACAACAGATTTACGTGGAGATCCGTTAGCGGAATAACTGAACTTGATACTCGATGCTGGATACTCGATAATATAAAATTAATTGGAAATAAAAATGAATTATAAAGATCTTGAAATTTGGCGGTTAGCAAGAGAAGTAGTAATTGAAATTCATGAGATGACACTTAATAAGTTACCGAAATTCGGGATGTTTGAAGAAGGAAGCCAAATTAGAAGATCTTCAAAAACTGTTAAATCAATAATAGTAGAAGGATATGGCAGAAGAAATTATAAGCAGGATTTTATAAAATTTTTAATCTATGCTTTGTCTTCAAATGATGAAACTATTGACCATCTTGAAACACTTTTTGAAACTAAATCATTAAAGGATGAAAATCTTTATAATGAATTAAAAGAGAAACTCGATAAACTTGGAAGAAAATTAAATAACTTTATCCAAAGTGTAGAGAATCAACACATTAGTAAAAAATAAAATTGAAGGATATCGGATATCGAGTATCAAGAATCGAGCATCGAGTATCCAGAATCAGTTTTGTAAAAGGGATAAACAATGTATGATGCAGGGAAAATAATATTGGGATTAATAATTTTTGTAGGGTTGTTTACCTCACCAATCTGGTATGATCTTTTAAATGGAAAAGCAGCACTTAAACGACCTGATCTGGTCCTCCCTTCAAAAGAAAATCAAAAAGAATGTGTTGCTGATACAACATTTATGAGATCCAATCATATGATTTTGCTAAATGATTGGAGATACGAAGTAGTCAGAGAAGGGAAAAGAATATTTGTATCGGAGCAACATAAAAATTTTGATATGAGTCTTACAAAAACCTGTTTAAACTGTCACTCAAATGCATCAAAATTCTGCGATCAGTGTCATAATTATGTAGGTGTCTCCCCTTATTGCTGGGATTGTCATTCTGAACAACTACATCCGACTGAACATGGATTGATATCTAAAAAGATGGAGAGCAAACAATGAACAAGAGTCGAAGAAATTTTCTAAAAATAGCCGGTATAACTGCAATAGGAATTGCTTCAGATAAATATATAAGTGCTCGTACTCAAGATACTGCATCTAAATTAGCTAAAGTTATAAATCCCACTAAGAAGTTAACTAGGACAAAAGTTGTTAAGAAAGAAAGACTGGCAATGGTTTTGGACTTGAAGAAATGTATATCTCAAAACGGCTGCACAAAGTGTATTGATATCTGCAATAAAATCCATAACATACCTGATTTTGGTGAAACAAAAGACGAAATAAAATGGATCTGGAAAGAACCGTATGAAAATGCCTTTATAGATCAGGAAAATTTTTACATGACAGATGAATTTAAAGACAAAAAGATCCCTGTCTTTTGTAACAATTGTGATAATCCGCCGTGTGTAGAAGTCTGCCCGACACAGGCAACATTTAAACGTGATGATGGAATTGTAATGATGGATTGGCACAGGTGTATTGGATGCAGGTATTGCATGGCTGCTTGCCCTTATGGTTCAAGGAGTTTTAATTGGAGAGACCCGAAGCCTTTCATAAAAGATGTTAATCCTGATTTCCCGACCCGAACAAAGGGTGTAGTTGAGAAATGTGAATTCTGTGATGAAAGACTTTCGCAAGGTTTACCTCCGGCTTGTGTTGAAGTTTGCCCTGAGAAGGCATTGGTCTTTGGTAATTTAAATGATCCTCAATCTGAAGTAAGAAAACTATTAAAAGAGAATTTTTCAATAAGACGGAAACCAGGTTTGGGAACAAACCCTGAAATCTATTATCTCGTATAAGGTTTAAAATATGTTAGAACATGCATTAAAAGGAAATAAAAAATATTGGGGATGGTTATTCTTTTTATCCTTAATAATTATTATCGGGTTTTATTTTTACTTGAGACAGTTAAACTATGGATTGGGAATAACCGGGATGAGCAGAAATGTCAGCTGGGGTCTTTACATTGCTCAATTCACTTTTATAGTTGGTGTGGCTGCATCAGCAGTGATGGTTGTCCTTCCATATTATTTGCACAATTATAAAGAATTCGGGAAAGTAACAATTCTAGGTGAATTTCTTGCAATCTCTTCTGTTATAATGTGTATTCTTTTTGTTACTGTTGATCTCGGACAGCCATTCAGGATCGCAAATATTTTTTTATATCCCACATTTCATTCTTTAATGTTCTGGGATGTGCTTGCATTAAGCGGTTACCTCGTAATAAATGTTATAATAACACGTGTAACACTGAGTGCCGAAAATAAATCGATGGCTCCGCCAAAATGGATAAGATCTGTTATTATTCTGTCAATTCCTTGGGCCGTTAGTATTCACACAGTTACAGCATTTTTATTTGCAGGCCTTGCGGGAAGGCCTTTTTGGCTGACTGCTATTCTTGCCCCGAGATTTTTGGCATCTGCATTTTCAGCCGGGCCTGCATTGCTGTTAATTTTTTGCTTAATATTAAGAAGAATTACAAAGTTTGATCCCGGTAATGAAGCAATTAAAAAGTTAGGACTTATAATCACATATGCTATGTGTGTAAATGTATTTTTCATATTGATGGAATTATTTACTACAATCTACAGCGGTATTCCCGATCATAATTCTCATCTCCAGTATCTTTATATAGGACTTGATGGGAATGCACGGTTAGTTCCCTGGATGTGGACTTCAGCTATTCTGGCTATTGTCGCATTAGTATTTCTTATTGTGCCCAAAATAAGAAATAACCAAAAAATGTTACTAATAGCCTGTATAATAGTTTTTTTATCAATATGGATTGATAAAGGTTTAGGTCTGGTTATAACCGGGTTCATACCTAATCCATTTGGAAAGGTTATTCAATATTGGCCGACAATACCGGAATCTTTCATTGCCCTGGGAATTTGGGCAGTTGGAATCTTTTTGATAACTATTTTTTACAAAATTGCTCTTTCGGTTAGAAGAGAAATAGAAATTTGATATGTCAAAGTGTATAACGTAATTATTATAGGTGGAATGGCAGCAGGCTGTAAAGCTGCCGCAAGATTGAACAGGTTATCTTCGAATTATCAAATAACGATAATTGAAAAGAGTTCATACATTTCCTTCAGCAGTTGTGGTTTGCCTTTATTTGCAGCAGGAGAACTTAATGATTTATCCGATCTCAATAAAACTCCGTATGGTATTTTAAGGGATGAATTTTTTTTTCGTGATGTTAAAGGTATAAGGATATTATTAAACACCGAAGTAAAAAAAATTGATACCGTAAGGAATGTGGTTCAATGTAATTATAAAGAAGAAGAGTTTGAACTTTCATATCATTTTTTAATATTGGCGACAGGTACAGAATCAATAGAACCGAATTTTCCATATACTTTATCTCCATTGATCTCATCGTTTTATTCTCCTGCAAGTATAAAATATTTTAGACAGGCTGTTCAAAAAGGGGAAATAGAAAAAGTGGCAATAATCGGATGCGATTTCTCAAGCTGCGAAATAGTTGAGGCATTCAGTTCAATTTGGGGTATTGAAACTATTTTAATTGAAAAAGAACATTCACTATTAGCTTCTTATCTTGATCCTGAAATTTCAAGTTTTGTTGAGAGTTGCATTAAGTCAGATAAAATTCGATTGTTGCTCTCAACATCAGTAGATAAAATTGAAATTAATGAAAAAGAATTACCTGTTATTTTTTTAGGTAATGGGGAAAAGATTGTTTCGGATTATGTTTTTTATTGTCTTGGAGTAAAACCGAATACAAATCTGGCCTGCAAATCAAATATTAGAACCGGTAACCAAGGTGGAATTCTTGTCGATGAACAAATGAGGACAAATATTCATAATATTTGGGCTGCCGGTGGCTGTGTAGAAATTAGGGATTTAGTTACTGGTAAACCTGATTATTTATCTCCTGGATCTTTATCTAATATAATGGGTAGAGTTGCAGCTGATTCTATCGCAGGAGAAAATAGCACATTTAAAGGTTCAGTGGGCTCATACTGTTTAACATTATTTAACAACAACATTTGTTCAGCGGGTCTAACTGAAAAGAGAGCTAAAGAACTTTGCTTTAAAACCAGCAGTGTTATAGGATTTATACCAGACAGAGCAGAGTATGATCCCGAGGGAAAAACGATTTTAGGAAAGCTTGTTTATGAAAAGCCAGGATTTAGGTTGTTAGGTCTGCAGTTAATCGGGGAAGGAGAAGTAACAAGATATATCGACACATTCTCTATTTTATTGTCACAAAAAAGAACTGTTCATGATTTATTTAGCCTTCAATATGGTTGCAATCCTGTCCATTCACCTTCAATTTCTCCTTTGAGTTATTTAGGATTTATGGCAACTAATCAAGAAATAGGTGGAGTAAAAAATATTAATCCTATTCTGGCTTCTTCATTTAATGGATTGTTTGTTGATGTCAGGGAGTTACCGGAAATTGAGTCTCTCCCATTTTCCGGAAAGTCAATTCATATGAAACTTTCAGAACTTCGAGAGAGGCTGAAGGATTTCGATTTGGATTATCCTATTATATTCTTCTGTCAAAAAGGTCCACGAGGATATGAAGCTGCTGGAACACTTGTGAATTATGGATATAAAAATGTCTCTTATTTAGGTGGCGGAAATCTGTTGTATAGCAATATAAGTAAATCGTGTTACGCTAAGAATCTTTCAGCCAAAGGCTGATCCGCCTCTGGCGGAAATCATAATCTTAATCCCAAAGGAATTGAGACAGGTGGATTTAAGGTAGATTAAGATTATGAGTAAGAGTAAGATTAAGAAAATAAGTTATGAGTACGGAAGTATCTAAATTAATTGTTATAGGAATAAATCATAAAACTTCAACTGTTGCGGAGAGGGAAAACTATCAAATCAATAGGAAAGAAATGCGATGTGCATTAAACTATATTAAGTCTTTCGATTATGTGGAAGGTATAGTAATAGTTTCAACATGTAACAGGCTGGAGTTTTATTTAGTAATTAAACCTGATACAGATCCTTTTTTTATTATTAATGACTTCTATTGTAAGTGTAAAAACACTGAAGCTTTAATAAATAAAAAATTTTTTTATTTATATGATGGAATTAAAGCAGCTGAACATCTCTTTAAGGTGGCTGCCGGTTTGGATTCAATGTTAATTGGTGAGTATCAAATATTAAATCAATTAAAAGATGCATATAGTATTGCATGTTCTGAAAAAACAACTGACAAAATTTTGCATAAATTATTTCACAATGCTTTTCGGGTGAGTAAAGCTGTTAGAACTAAAACAAGAATTGGTTCTTGTAACCAAACCTTAAGTGGTGTAGCATTTAAAATAATAAAAGAAAAGCTAAAGAAAGAAGATGTAATAACTATTGTAGGTGTAAATCAGAACACAAAAATTATTGCTGAGAAGCTAAATAGAGCAGGATTTTCACATCTACTGTTTGTAAACAGAACACTTTACAAAGCTGAAGAATTAGCCGACAAATATAAAGGAGTTGCCTTTGGCCTGGATTATATTGAAGAACCCCTAATAAGCTCAAAGTGTATATTTAGTTGTACGGGTGCGCCTGGATTTATAATTAACGCCAGCCTTATTAATGAAATTTACTTAAAAAATAAGCTTCCAAAACTAATAATTGATATGGCTGTTCCTCGTGATATTAATGCTACAGGACTCATAAAAGATATCGAAGTAATTAATATTGAAGGGTTAAAAAAGTTTTTGGAGACAGAGAGAAAAGAAGTTGCATTAGATTTAACTGAAGCCGAAAAAATTATTTCCAATGAAGCTAATATCTTTGAGGCATGGAATGAATTCCAATTGGATGAGAATCTATGTCAGTTCCAGGAAAAAATCGAAACAATCCGTTTACAGTTTATAGAGGAAACAAGACTGCAAATATCTGAAGACGAGATTGAATTATTAGATAAATTTTCGCGTTCATTAGTTCATAGGATGAAATCAATAATAATCCAGGCAATAAAAACAACTTCAATAGATACCGAATTAAATAAAGGATCATAATAATTCCGAGAGGCTTTATGAATATTATAACAATTTCAAGAGGTTCTTTAAGTGCAACGGAAATTCTTGCCAGAAAAGTTTCCGAAAAGCTTAATTGTTCTATTGTCACCAGGGAAGACGTTATTAAAGCTGCTGAAAAATATGGAATAAAAGAAACAGGGTTAGGAGATTTATCTTTTATTGAAAAATCCCCGACAATATGGGATAAAATGAGTGATAGGAAAAAACATTATCTATCATGTTTTCAAACTGCGCTTTTAGATTTTGCTCTTGAAGGAAGTATAATCTACCATGGTCATCTTGCACAATTCCTTCTTGGTGACGTACCGTTTGTATTGCGTATTTTGCTGTCAGCACCAAAAGAATTTAGAATAAAAACCTTGATGAAAGAGGGGGGGAAGACGAGGGAACATGTTATATCTTACATAAAATTAATTGATGAAAGAAGACAAGAATGGTCTCATTATCTATACGGTGTTGACTGGAAAAATCCTTCATACTATGATATAGTTTTTAATCTGGAGAGAATCAATATAGATCTAGCAGCAGAATTGGTTTCTAATACTGCGGCTCAAAAAGAATTTCAATCCAGCCCGGAATCGTTGAAGATTATAGAGAACCTGCATCTTGCAGCTAAAGCAAGAGTTTATTTACAGCAGTCTCCACGAACAAAAGGAAGTGAAGTTGAAATAGAAGCTGATGTTGATTCCGGTTCATTGATAGTTAAAGGAAATACTCCAAGGGTAGGTTCAAGAATGTGGGAAAGCGATATTAAAAATGTTTTGTCAAAAGTTGAGGGTGTAAAAAATATTAAAGTTATAAAATCAATTGTGGGGTATTACGAGTAAAAGATTTTGATACTCGATACTCGATTCTGGATGCTGGATAAAAGATATTGAGTATCAAGTATCGAGAATCGAGTATCAAGTACTGAGTATCGAAATAGAATTTACAAACAATCTTTATATGGAATAAATCATGACAAAAAATGAAATGAAATCAGATATATTAATAATCGGCGCCGGCATTGCTGGAATTACCGCTGCAGTTGAAGCTGCAGAAACAGGAATGAATGTAATTCTAATTGAAAAAAAACCTTATATAGGCGGTAAGGTTACGCAGTTTAGTAAATATTTTCCAAAGTTGTGTCCACCTGCCTGCGGATTGGAAATTAATATCCGGAGACTCCGTACTAATCCCTTAATTAAACTTTTTACTTTAGCTGAAGTTACCAATGTAGTGAATGAATCAGGTAAATATAAAGTGGATATAAAATTAATACCCAGATATATTAACAATCAATGCACCTCATGTGGAGATTGTGTAAAAGTCTGTCCCGAAAAAAGGAAAAATGATTTTAATTATGGTATGGATGAGATTGCAGCTATCTATATCCCTTATGAAAATGCTTATCCTCAAAAATATATTATTGATAAAGAAACATGTAAAGGAAGCAGTTGTAATAAATGTGTTGAAGTTTGCAAATATAAAGCAATAGATCTGGATGAACCGGAAAGAGTTCTTTCTATTGAGGTAAGTTCTATTATTTGGGCTGCCGGTTGGGAGCCTTACGATGCTCAAAAGCTGGATGTTTTAGGATTTGGAAAATTTCCCGATGTAATTACAAATGTTATGATGGAAAGACTTGCCGCTGCCGACGGACCTACGAAAGGACAAATTTTGAGACCATCTACTAAGGAGAAAGTTAATAGTGTTGCATTTGTTCAATGTGCAGGTTCACGAGATGAAAATCATCTTGAATATTGTTCATCAGTTTGTTGTATGGCTTCACTCAAGCAAACAAGATATATCAGGGAACAGAATCCAGATGCCGAAATTCATGTCCATTATATTGATGTTCGTTCAAATGGTTTGCTCGAGGATTTCTATCGGAGTGTTCAAGGTGATGATAAAGTCTATTTTCATAGGGGTAAAGTAGGTAAAGTATCAAAGAATAATTCAGGAAAATTAGTTGTCGAAGCAGAGGATTCATTAACGGGTAAATTAATGCAGAATGAAGTTGAGCTTGTTATTCTAGCTACCGGGATGAAGCCGGCTACTAAAAATTTACCAGTTGATAATTCGGTAATTGATACGAATGGTTTTTTACATTTTAACGGGAATGGAACGAATAATCAATCCTGGCAGGCAGGCTGCGGTGTTATCACTGAACCGAAAGACGTTGCATCAACTGTTCAAGAAGCAACGGGTTCTGTGTTAAAAGCTATCCAAACAATTAAAAGGAATTAATATTATGGCAATAGAAACAAAAGTCGGTGTTTATTTATGTACCGGTTGTGGAATAGGTGAAAGTATAAATTGTGATCAGTTAGTTCAGGTTGCATCAAAAGAGAATAAAGTACCCGTTTGTAAAGTTAGTCCATGGCTATGTAGCGAAGAAAATGTAGATATGATAAAAAAAGATATTGAAAGTGAAAATTTAAACCGGGTTATAATTGGTGCTTGTTCGCAGAGATTTTTATCTGATGTTTTCAAATTTGATTCAAAGGTTTTTGTTGACCGTGTAAATTTAAGAGAGAACGTTGCCTGGACTCATAAGCCTAACGACGAAGATACACAAATGCTTGCGGAAGATTATCTCAGGATGGGAATAGCAAAAGTTAGGAACTGCGAGCCGCCGGAGCCTTTCAAAAAAGATATTAATGAAACTATACTGGTTGTTGGCGGCGGTGTTTCCGGGATGACTTCTGCTTTTGCAGCAGCGAATGCAGGATTTCCGGTTGTATTAACTGAAAAAGAAAACCGGCTTGGCGGATGGATGAATAAATTATATAAAATCGCACCAACTCATCCACCTTACCTGGAACCTGAACTTCCCGACATTTATGAATTAATTTCCGAAGTGGAATCTCATGAAAAAATAAAAGTATTTAAATCATGCTTGATAGATAAAATTTCAGGTGAACCGGGTAATTTTATTGTTTCATTAAAAGTAAATAATTCACTTGATGAAACCCTAACAGTTGGTTCAATAATTCAAGCTACAGGTGCAAAAGAATATGATCCTAATAGGCTTGGTGAATTAGGTTACGGAAAATTTGATAATGTCATAACAAGTATGCAACTAGAAAAAAGTTTTCTGCCAGAGACTGATAAAGAAAGCAAAAATATTTTTAATGGTAATCAACCTAAAAGCATAACATTTATACAATGTGCTGGTTCACGCGATGAAAAACATCTACCGTATTGTTCATCTGAGTGCTGCTCAACATCTTTAAAGCAGGCATTGTATATCAGGGAAAAATTTCCGGATGCTTTAATATATATTATTTACAGGGATATGCGAACTCCTGCACAGCATGAATTGTTTTATAAAAGAGTTCAAAATGAAGATAATGTTTTTTTCACAAAAGGTGATGTTGTTAATGTAAATAAATCTGAAACTGGATCTATATTAATTGATATTGATAATTCTCTTTTGGGCGATAAAATTCAAATAGAATCTGATGTTGTAGTTTTAGCAACCGGAATTGTTCCTTCAACTTTAGTGGAGAATATTGAAACTGAAGTTCTGGAATCTAAAGAAGAAAGCAAAACACTTGATGGAAAAAAGGTTGCCGCATCTGCTGAAATAGGAGCAAAGATTTTGAATCTATCTTACAGGCAAGGAACGGATTTGCCGACTTTAAAATATGGTTTCCCTGATTCTCATTATATTTGTTTCCCTTATGAAACAAGGAGGACTGGTATTTATGCTGCAGGTTCCGTAAGATCTCCTATGGATATTTCGATGAGTAAAATAGATGCTTATGGTGCAGCATTAAAGGCTATTCAAGTAATTCATACTGCAAAAGAAGGCAAAGCAGTTCACCCAAGATCAGGTGATCAATCTTATCCTGATTTCTTCCTCCAGCGATGCACTCAATGCAAGAGATGTACTGAAGAGTGTCCCTTTGGAACATTGGATGAAGATGTAAAGGGTACTCCATTACCGAATCTTACTAGATGCCGCAGATGTGGTATATGCCTTGGTGCATGTCCCGAGAGAATTATCTCATTTAAGGATTATTCAATTAATATTGTTTCATCAATGATAAAGGCAATAGAAATTCCTGATGAATTTGAAGAAAAGCCTCGAATACTTGCATTCCTTTGTGAAAATGACGCCTATCCTTCATTGGATATTGCCGGAAGGAATAGGCTTCAATATGATCCGAATATCAGGGTAATTCCTGTTAGATGTCTTGGTTCGGTTAATACTGTATGGATTGCCGATGCACTTTCAAGAGGATTTGACGGTATTTTGTTAATCGGATGCAAATATGGTGATGATTACCAGTGTCATTTTATTAGAGGGAGTGAACTCGCAAATAAAAGAATGGAAAATGTTCAGGAAAAATTAAAACAGCTTGTTCTTGAACCTGAAAGAGTTAAGCTTCTTACACTCTCAATAGATGAGTATGAAAAAATTCCTAAAATATTTAATGAATTTGTTGAAGAAATTGCAGAAATCGGATTCAATCCGTATAAAGGTATGTAACAATCAAAAGACTCTTAATCTTACTCCTAATCTTAATCCTAATCAGAGTAAAGCTAAGAATATGATTTCCGCCGGAGGCGGATCAGCCCTTGGCTGAAAGATTAAGAAATCATTTAATGAATTGAACAACAAACCGATTACAGAATCTATAAACGCGTTGATTTTACTTAGCTATAACTATAAGTTTTTAATTGAAATTATTCCAGTTTGTTCTGAATAATAGTTTATATATTGTGGATAACATCTATTAAAAGGGAGATGAAATTGCCTGTTCTGATTGGGGAAAAATTTATGGTATGTCAGGGAAAATCTTTTAAGGAGCAGGCATTTTCATTGTTTATCCATCGAAATGGAAGTAGAACAATTCTTCAATTTAAAAAAGACAAACCTAAAATTTTTTAACGGAAGGAATTTTTATGTCAAAATCTATTTTGATAAGACCGCATGGAAGTGATGAATTAAAGACTCTTCTTCTTTGTGGAACAGAAAAAGAAGAGGAATTTAAAAAGGCAAACGGATTAAAAAAAATTCGTTTGACCAGCCGTGAAACAGGGGATTTAATAATGCTTGGTATCGGAGGATTCACACCTTTAGATGGTTTCATGGGACACGATGATTGGAAAGGTGTTTGTAAAGATTTGAAAATGTCTAACGGTTTATTCTGGCCTATTCCAATTACATTATCTGTTTCCGATGATGTAGCAAAATCTTTAAAGAGTGGTGATGAGATAACTTTAGTTAGCGATGAGACTAACGAAATTATGGCTACTATGAAGGTTACCGACAAATACAAAATCGATAAAGATTTTGAATGCAAACAGGTATTTACTACAAACGACCCGGAGCATCCCGGTGTTAAAATGGTAATGGAGCAGCTGGAATGGAATATAGCGGGTCCTGTAAAAGTTCTTTCGGAAAGTTATTTTCCCAAAGAATTTGGTGGATTATATCAAAGACCGGAAGAGAGCAGAAAAATATTTTCTGAAAAAGGGTGGAGAACCATATCTGCATTGCAGCTTCGAAATCCGATGCACCGCTCTCATGAATTTCTTGCTAAGATTGCTCTTGAAGTGACTGATGGATTATATATTCATCAGCTGGTTGGAAAACTTAAACCAGGTGATATTCCTGCCGAAGTAAGAGCTAAATGCATTGATGTTCTTGTTGAAAACTATTTCATAAAAGATTCTGTAGTATGTGGTGGTTATCCTCTTGATATGAGATATGCCGGACCAAGAGAAGCTTTATTGCATGGTGTATTCAGGCAGAACTTCGGCTGTACTCATCTTATTGTTGGACGTGATCACGCGGGGGTTGGAAATTATTATGGACCGTTTGATGCACAAAAGATCTTTTTTGAAATACCTGAAGATGCTTTACTTCTAAAACCTCTTCCAATTGATTGGACATTCTGGTGCTTTAAATGCGGAGGAATGGCATCAATGAAAACATGTCCTCATAAAAAAGAAGACAGACTTTTCTTAAGTGGTACAGCTCTTCGAAAAGCTCTTTCAGAAGGCGGTGATGTACCTGCAGAATTTAGCCGACCCGAAGTTTTAGCAATACTTCGAGACTATTATTCAAAACTAGAAGAAAAAGTTGAAATTAAAATGCATCAGTTTGCAACCGGTGATATTAAAACTGGTGGTAAAAAATAATCAAATTAAATTGAAGACATTAAATACAATACTGTTATTTAATTAAACTAAAAGGAGATAAACTAATGCCAAGTTATGTAATTCCAGATAAATGCGATGGATGTAAAGCACTGGATAAAACAGCATGCCAGTACATCTGTCCTAATGATCTGATGGTGTTAAACAAGGATACAATGAAAGCATTTAACCAGGAACCTGAAATGTGCTGGGAATGCTACAATTGCGTAAAAATTTGCCCAAACCAGGCAATCGAAGTACGCGGCTATGCTGACTTTGTTCCTCTTGGAGCTACAGTTACACCAATGAGAAGCACTGATTCCATAATGTGGACAGTTAAATTCCGCAACGGTACTTTAAAGCGTTTCAAATTCCCAATTCGTACAAATGAAGAGGGTAAAGCAGTGCCTGACGGCGGGTGGAATACAAGCAATGATGACCTCAAGAGCCCTGTTCTTTTTACCGAGCCTGAATCTTTAGGTCTTCCTGAAGTAGTAACAATTAAGAATTAGGAGGAAGGAAAAATTATGGCAAATTTCAAAACTGAAGAAGTAAATACCGATCTATTGATAATCGGCGGCGGTATGGCAGCTTGCGGTGCTGCAGTTGAAGCTGCTCACTGGGCAAAAAAGCATGGTCTTAAAGTCACTATGGTGGATAAAGCTGCTGTTGATAGAAGCGGCGCAGTTGCTATGGGACTTTCGGCTATCAACCAATATGTTGGAATTAAAGATGGGAAAAATACAGTTGAGGATTATGTAAAATATGTTCGAAGTGATTTAATGGGGATTACACGTGAAGATTTAGTATATAACATTGCACGTCACGTTGATTCTACAGTGCATTTATTTGAAAAGTGGGGATTACCAATCTGGAAAGATGCCGATGGTAATTATGTGCATGAAGGAAGATGGCAATTGATGATTAACGGCGAGTCCTATAAAGTTATTGTTGCCGAAGCAGCCAAAAATGCAATTGGCTCTGAAAATATTTACGAGAGAGTCTTTGTAGTCGGACCAATTATGGATGGCGATGTTTGCGTTGGTGCAGTAGGATTCAGTGTCCGTGAAGAAAAATTTTATGTATTTAAAGCGAAAGCAGTATTAGTAGCTATGGGTGGAGCGGTTCATGTATTCAAACCCCGCTCTTCCGGTGAAGGACTTGGACGCGCATGGTATCCACCATGGAACTCCGGATCCAGTGCTTATTTTACTCTTAAAGCCGGTGCAGAAATGACATGCCAGGAAGTCCGGTTTATTCCTGTTAGATTTAAAGATGCTTATGGTCCTGTTGGTGCCTGGTTCTTATTGTTTAAATCGCGGGCAACCAATGGAGAAGGCGGTGATTATATGGTTGAAAATAAAGGTGAACTGGAAAACTGGGTTCCTTACGGAAAAGTAAAACCTGTTCCTGCAAACTTGCGTAACTGGCTTATGATGCTGGATGTTATGGATGGTAAAGGTCCAATTTACATGAGAACAGAAGAAGCAATTACAAAAATTGCTTCTGAATCTGGCGATGAAAAAGCTGCAAAGAAAAAACTAAAAGAATTAGAATCAGAAGCATGGGAAGATTTCCTTGATATGACTATTTCCCAAGCAATTCTTTGGGCAGGTACAAACACTGCTCCTGAAGAAAAACCTTCTGAAATTGCTGCTGCCGAACCTTACTTTATTGGTTCACATTCCGGTGCTTCCGGTGCCTGGGTTAGTGGTCCGAAAGACCTTGCTCCGAATGAATATTTCTGGGGATATCCTAATATGGCAACGGTAAAAGGCATCTTCTGTGCCGGTGATGCTTCCGGCGCATCGAGCCATAAGTTTTCATCCGGTTCGTGTACTGAAGGACGTATCGCTGCAAAAGCTGCTATAGATTATATTGTTGATAATCCAAATTCAATCAATTATAATCAAGCAGAAATTGACGCGATGAAGGAAGAGATACTAAAGCCGCTTGATCTATATAATCAATTCAGCAGCGGTTCAAGCGATCCTAATGTTAATCCTAATTATATTAAACCGAAGATGTTCATGTTCAGGCTGCAGAAAATTATGGATGAATATGCCGGCGGGGTATCTTCACAATTTAAAACAAGCAAAAGTCTTTTGGAAAAAGGACTCGATTTTCTTACATATTTGAAAGAAGATTCTCAAAAGTTGGCTGCAGCAGATCTTCATGAATTAATGAGATGCTGGGAAAATATTCATAGGATGTGGCAGGCTGAAGCTCACGTAAGAGCTATTTTATTCAGGGAAGAAACCAGGTGGCCTGGTTACTATTATCGTTCTGATAAACCTTCTATGGATGAAAAGGACTGGAAGGTATTTGTTAATATGAAATGGGATCCTAAGAGCGATAAGTGGGATGTCTTCTCAAGACCGATTATTTCGATTGTGAATTAGTTTTTATCCGGATTTAAAGGGAATTGTCTTATTGGATAATGCTAAAGTTCAAAAGGAATCCCGTTCATAGCGGGATTCCTTGTTTTAAAAGTTCGATATTTTGAATTCAAATGTTCGATATTCTGAGTTAAAATATCGAATGACGAACAATAGAACAATTGAATTAAGAAAATAGACAAATATTATGGACACAGAAAAAACTTATAATTGTCCGCATTGTAACAAACCGTTAAAGAAGTGGTTATGCCCGCCTGAATCTTCATGGGATACTGAATTCCAATATGTGTGCTTTAATGATGAATGTTCTTACTATGTTCGGGGCTGGGATTGGATGAAACAAAAATTCAATCAAAATATTTCTTACAGGTACAGGCTTAATCCAACTAATGGAGAATCCGGTCCGCTGCCGGTTTGGTCCAAAGATGCACTAAAAAATTTTATAATCGAATGAACTGCCTATTACTTGTTATATGAAGGTAAAGCAGCTCAGAACTAAAGGTGGATAAAATGGATGAAATAGAAAAATTAAAAGAAACAATATTGAAAGAATTTCCAAGACTTAATAAAGAAAGTAAGTTTAAGTTCAATTGCCACAAAAATATTAGCTGCTTTAATAAATGCTGCAGCGATGTAAATATCTTCTTAACACCTTACGACATTATCCGTTTAAAAAACAAACTTAATATTTCCTCACAGGAATTTTTAGATAGATATACCTTTCTTCCTATTGATGAAAAACAGAATCATCCTGTAGTAATGTTAAGGATGAATTCCGATGAAAATAAATCATGTCCTTTTGTTGGTGATGAAGGCTGTTCCGTTTATGAGGATAGACCTTGGTCCTGCAGAATGTTTCCTTTAGGAGTTGCATCACCAAAAGAAATAAGTAATAATGGAGGCGGAGAATTTTATTTTATTCTTGAAGAGCCGATATGCAAAGGATATAAAGAACAAAGGAATATGACTGTTAACGAATGGATAACTGATCAGAAAGTTGAAAGATATACTGAAATGGGGGATAAATTCAAAGAGATTTCTCTTCATGATTATTTTAAAAAAGGAAAACAGCTTGAGCCTGCTAAACTCGAAATGTTTTATACAATCTGTTACAATATTGATAAATTCAGAGAATTTGTTTTTGAAAGTACATTTTTAGAACGATTTGATATTGAGGAAGAGATTATAAATGAAATAAAATATGATGATGATGAATTATTAATATTTGGATTTGAATGGTTGAAGTATTGTCTTTTTGGTGAAAAGACAATGAAACTTAAAAAATAAAAACAGCAAAAGAAGGTAAGTTCTATGGACGAAAGAAATTTAATTAAACCGGATACCGAATTCATAAATTATCTTAAAAAGAATGGCGGGGGTACACTAAAAAAATGTTTTCAATGTGCGTCTTGTTCGGTTGTG
>Ga0315554_1000735_pt1 | contig 19385 bp, 11 predicted proteins | sample SalMarSW160370MG_FD_202114 | JGI IMG/M metagenome (GOLD analysis project Ga0315554, IMG submission 202114) | Salt marsh sediment microbial communities from the Plum Island Ecosystem LTER, Massachusetts, United States - Salt Marsh Sediment SW1603-70 ... | reverse complement strand
CTCCGTCATCGTGCTGATAAAGGAACCACCATGACGATGAATCATCTTTATTTCTGCCCCATTCGGTCCAGGTTCAGGATAAGTATAAGGCTTAAATTGCTGATCAAAATAATTGCCGCAGAAGCCTTCTCCTACCCAGTGAATCGGGGGACTTAAAATAGCTTCCGGTAAGGATATACGCCACACTTTCTGGGTCACTTTATTAACACCCGGGAAGGCCGGTTTTTTCGCCACCGTGGCAAAAGCATCCCATCCGGCAGAGGCATATCCGGGCATTTTGAAATTAAAGTCCAGGGGAGCGCCCATACCGGCTCCGCCCCATACATTGACGCCCGGTTTCCCCATGCCTTGCATGGCGATAAGAAAGACCATAAGTCTGGCCCACTCCGTGGCATATGCCTCGCGGCAGGCACCTCCGGTGCCATACATAGCTCCGCAGGCCAACATGGTCTTCTTGGAAGCCCATTCCTTAGCCAAGGCTATAATAGTGTGCGCCGGAACATCGCAAATCCTGGCTGCCCACTGAGGGGTCTTAGGCGTTTTGTCTTCACCTTTCCCTAGAATATGCTGCTTCCATTCCTCAAAACCAACGGTTCGATTCTCAACAAACCATTTATCATAAGTCCCTTCGGTGATCCATACATAAGCAATGGCTTCTGCCATTGCAGCATCGGTTCCAGGGCGAGGAGCTATCCATTTATCTGCCATAATGGCCGCGGTAGAATTGCAATAAGGATCAATATAAATTGATTTGATTCCCAGTTCTTTTACCCACTGCCGCCAAATTGTGTTATCCTGCCCGTTATAGCCTACTGCGCTCGTAGCGTTGGGATCGACGGACCACATGATAATCTGTTCGGTATTTTGCAGGGCGTCGGCCAGAAGATCAAAATTATCGCAGTGCCCCAATTTCCAGTAGTACCCCCAGGCATGTACAGCACCCCAATGCCAGCCCTCCCAGCTATCCGGATTATCATATAATTCGGTGTAGCCCAGGAGGTTGTAGAAGCGGCAATAAGGCCCCATTTTATAGAAGAGCAAACCCCAGTTATGGTGGGAGGAGGCCATGGCCGTAATAGCTGCCGGCCCGTATGTCTCTCTAATCCGTTTGATTTCACCGGCAACGATATCCAGAGCTTCATCCCAGGAAATACGTACATACTCATCTTTGCCCCGCAGTTCCGGATGTCTGTTACCATTGGGATCAAAATTTTTGCGTTTCATCGGATACTTGATTCGGTTCTCAGAATAGACCCTCATTCTTTCGGCAGACACAAAAGAACCAATCGGAATTTTTCGCGGATCAGTAAATTTCCTGCCCCTGGCTTCGATTGTCCATCTGCCTTCATCCGTTTCATCCAGGACAATCGGCCGCATTTTTATTATCTTGCCATCCCTTACAGTCACTTTTACAGGTCCGCCAATTGTACATTGCGTTAATACCTGTTCTGTCATCAGACATCTCCTTATCGAAATAACCCGCTACATTCTGTCGCGCTAATACCACACAGCTTTTTCTTTTTTGCACACAATCATTTTACAATAATCAATACTGGACCCGGTCTGCAAAACTGTTATTTATATCGCGAACAGAAATCCGTAACAACTAACTCATTATAACACTTTCTATTTACTCTTTTCCTTGTCCGTCCACTTCGATTTGATATCATCGAAGTGGTGGTGCATTGCCGTCAGGTGGTTGCCGAAATTCTCCAGGCCGATTTGCAAATGGAAGTCATCCTGGAGAATGCGCTTCCAGGGGCGAGCGGTAATCGCGTGCGTAAGGCGGCGGATAGGCCGCGGCTGCTTCATAATTTGTTCGGCGATTTCCCAGGCGCGGGGCAGGAGCTTTTCCTTCGGGAGAATTTCATTCACCAGTCCCCAATCGAGACAGGTCTGGGCATCGACGCCGTTGACCATGAACATCATGTAGTTGCCGCGCTTGAGGCCACAGATCGCCTGGATTATCAGACCCTGCGCATCGCCCGGCACTGTCGCGTCACCGAAGTGGTCGTCGCGCAGGATGAATTCCGGCACGCAGAGGGTAATATCGCTCATGAAGGCGTTCTCCCAGTGCAGGCCGGGGCCGTTGATGGCGCCGATGGTGGGTACTTCAATATCGTTGAGCCAGTTATCCACGACTCTGCGGGCGTCATGCCAGACGTTGTCGAAAATAACGTTCTTATCGGGATTGTCCTCGGCCTCCGCGAAAGACTGCATATCGAACTCACCGATCCAGTACGGGCCAGTGGAGGTCAGGATAATAACTTCGTTTTCCGGGTCGTGGCCGATGGTGGTCCATGCTTCGCACATCGCCTGATGCATCTCGAAGCTCCATTTCACGGGGCCACCTTTGGTATGCAGGCGGACCTGGAGGATGCCGTTCTTACGCTCAAAGGCCATGTGCTCGGCGAACGTTTTCTTATAGTCCTCTAGTTTCGGCGTCGGGACGGGTTTTGTATTAGTCATTTTGGGCCTCCTTATATATTTGTTTTGTCTATATACATTGAAACAGTTTGATCCCTATTTACGCTTCCCATTTACAAATTTCCACCAGGCAAGAATTATTGGCTTCTCCCGGGGCATTCTTAGAAACCATCTTGGATGGGGTCAACAGATTAATACATCCACCTCTGTCAATACTGCCTGGTTTTCCCGGCTCCAGCGGATCATATTTTGCTCCAGCCTCATATGAGTGCACCGTCCCTGGTCTTACTCTTTCAGTCACATGTGCACAGCAAAGCACTGCACCACGGCTGTTATAAACCTTGACGATATCCTCATCCTTGATATTCCTCTTCTTTGCATCTGCTGGATGGATACGTATTGGCCACCAAGAGTATCCATCTTTAATAATCCTGTGTTGCGAGATGTCATCCAACCAGTAACTCTTATTATCATGGTGCGTGTGGTACGAGAACCTGGGATGAGGACTGACCAATTGTAACGGGTATTTACTGGTCAGCTTTATAGTATTATATCCTTCCCAGCTCGGGATATAGCGCGGCATCGGGGGTCTCTCCTTATCATCAGGATCAAACTCCAAAAGAGTCTGCGAGACGAATTCGACCTTACCGGAGGGAGTGCCCAGAAGGTGGGAGCGTTCGGTACCCAATTGAGGGTTATTTGTCTCAGAATACAAATCACATGGCCTACCCTCATAAAACCAGCGAAAAGATACAATGGGCTCTTCATCCGGTGGCATTGATGGCACCACGAAATAGCCTTTCTTTTTAAAGTCCTCATAGCTGATGTATTTAGGAAGATCGGAATACTCATAAACCTTCCTGTTCCAATCTTCAAAAGAATTACCCTCGGTATATTTGTCTCTAAAACCCAACCTGTCCGCCAGCATGGTATATATTTCATAATCCGGCTTGGACTCCCATAGAGGTTCGATACATTGCTGCTGGTAGATCATTATTCGGTGGTTATTATTCTGGTCATGAGCACCATAGCCTCCAGCACTATTCCATTCTGAAAGATCAGTATGTTCGAAGTTGGTAGATGCCGGAAGGATAATATCCCCGAAATTTGTCTCACTTTGCCAGTGACAGTCCTGCATCACCACGAATTCCAAATTAGAATGCTGATACATTTGCACCCAGCGGTTAGTCTCTGTCATGGTGCTGATGAAAGAACCGCCATGTCGATAAATCATTTTAATCGGAGCGCCATTGGGACCCGGTTCAGGGCAAGTGAAACGGTTGAATTGTTGCTCGACTGAATTACCGCAGAAGCCTTCTCCAATCCAGCTTACCGGTGGGTTCATTACTATCTCGGGAAGCAACAGTCGATAAGCTTTTTGAGTTACTGTATTCCCCTCTGGGAAGTATGACTTATCGGCGACAATGCCAAAGGGATCCCACCCGTTTTCAGAGTAGCCGGCCATCTTGAACCTGTAGTCTACAGGTGCACCACCACCGGTACCTCCCCAGAAATTTACGCCGGGCTTACCGAAGCCTTGCATAGCCATGAGTAAGATGCAGAGTCTGGCCCATTCGGTGGCGTAAGCCTGTCGACAGGCGCCGGTGGCACCAAATATACTACCGACAGCCAGCATTGTCTTTTTCGATGCCCACTCCCGGGCTAAAGCCTGGATAGTATGGGCAGGAATATCGCAAATTCTGGCTGCCCACTGAGGGGTCTTAGGCGTTTTGTCTTCACCTTCCCCTAATATATGCTTTCGCCATTCCTCGAATCCAAAAGTCCGGTTTTCCACAAACCACTTATCGTAGGTACCTTCAGTAATCCAAACATAGCCAATAGCTTCAGCAAGAGCAGCATCGGTACCCGGTCGAGGAGCGATCCACTTGTCACCCATGGTACTGGCGGTGCAATTACAGTATGGGTCAATAACAACGAACTTGATTCCGAGTTCTTTCATCCATATACGCCATATCAGGTTTTCCTGACCACTGTACATGTAAGAAGTGCTGTTAGGATCTACCGACCAGAATATTATCTGTTCGGTATTCTTCAGGGCGTCTTGCAGGAGCTCGGACTGCTCGCAATGCCCTAATCTCCACCAGTAACCCCAGGTGTGTACGGCTCCCCATTGCCAGCCTTCCCAGCTATCAGGATTATCAAATAATGTGGTATAGCCAAGGATATTGAAGAAACGACCAAAAGGACCCATCTTATAGTGCAGGAAACCCCAATTGTGATGGGAAGATGTCATGCCGGTAATCGCCGCCGGGCCATATGACTTCCTGATTCGATTAATTTCCCCGGTGACAATATCCAGAGCTTCATCCCATGATATACGAACGTATTCGTCCTTACCTCTTAACTCTGGATGCCTTTTTCCATTCGGATTGAAGTTCTTTCTCTTATACGGATACTTAATCCTGTTTTCTGCATATACTCTGGTTCTCTCAGGGATAATATAACTTTGGAGGGTAGTCTTACGAGGTGGTGTGAACTTCCTTCCTCTGGCGTCGATAACCCAAGAAGGGGCATCAACATTATCATCGAATATGATTGGGCGCATCCGGACGATTTTACCGTCTTCTACATAAACCCGCACCGGCCCGCCAACTGTGCATTGAATAAACACCTGTTCAGCCATTACAATTCCTCCATGTAAGAAAAATACCTTAAGCTATTCCAGTCTTCGGTGGCACTGAAAAACGAAAGTTCTTTTGCATATATAATAGTTGATTCGGTTCTTATTTGTCACCTTATTTGATTGAACGCACTATATTGATATCTTTAGCTAACCCTTATTCTGGAATCGTTCTAGATAATATTGTGCAAAATATGTTGAATGATGTGTAATCAGTTCATCTCTTACATATTCGTACAATGTTTCACCCCTCGTTTTTCTGAGTTTATCCAATTCAGGCATCTTACTCGCAAGTACGCTGGGCTCAATTTGCTCTGGTTTTCCTTCTAATACACATTGGTTAGCAATATCCATTATTCGTTGGATTCCATCCAGAGTGCGTTTTATTACAGCTTTGGGATTGTTAGAAATCCCATAATGACCTAAATAGAAATGTGCGATCGGAAGTTACATTAAGTATTGTAGGGTGTTCTTTGTTTCTAAGACGTCAGAACGTGGTGGCGTAAGTACAAGGGAGAAATCAGCATCAACGAAGTAGTTTCCTACTAGATCATTGATAAATACACCGTTGTTTTTTTCATCGACGGTAAACCTCATCGAATTTGACAAATATCACACCCTTGAATATTATTAGTGAGAAAATTGATTATGAGCAGTATAGAAATGCTTTAAGGACGGAGGTAAGCATGGCACAAAAGGATAAGCTTAATACGAGAGGAGAGAAAACCTGCATCAAGGGTACCTGCTTGAGTTCTTTCGGCGATAACTCTAATGTAGTCTGTGTCGACGTTAAGGACGGCAAGATAATTAGAATCAGGCCGTTACACTATGACTGGCAGTATGACCCAGAAGAATTCAAACCCTGGAAGTTTGAAGCTCGCGGTAAAACATTCGTACCACCTCTCAAATCACCGGTCCCCCCTCACGGTAATGCTTATAAGAAAAGGATTAATTCCCCTAACCGTATTCTTTACCCCCTAAAGAGGGTGGATTGGGACCCAAACGGTGAGAGAAATCCCCAGAACCGGGGTAAGAGCAAGTATGTAAGAATCTCATGGGATGATGCTCTTGATATCGTAGTAAGTGAAATCAAGAGAGTCCTTAAAGAGTATGGACCGGAAGGTGTCTGCCTGCAAGCAGAAGGGCATGGGGAGAGTAAAGTGGTAAATGCCTCTCACGGCTGCTCGACCTACTTGATGAAGCTCCTCGGAGGCTACACCCAGCAAATCCGTAATCCCGATAGCTGGGAGGGATGGTACTGGGGTGCCAAGCATGTCTGGGGTAATGAGCCGGTAGGCCTCAACATGGAATTCAGCTCTAATCTCTACAATGATGTTGCCAAGAACACCGAGATTCTTATTTGCCAGGGCTGTGACCCGGAGACTACCCCCTGGGGTTTTGGCGGCGGCTGCCTGCCCAGCCTGATGTGCTACTGGTACACCGAACTGGGTATCAAGCAGGTTTATATCTGCCCCGATCTGAATTATGGAGCTGCTGTCCATGCTGATAAATGGATTCCCATACTACCCAATACGGACGTAGCCTTGCAACTCGCCATTGCCTATATCTGGCTTACCGAAGACACCTACGATAAGGAATATATCAAAACGCACGCCGTCGGTTTTGACAAATTCGCTGATTATGTCCTGGGTAGGGAAGACGGTATTGCCAAGACTCCAACCTGGGCTTCTGAGAAGTGCGGCGTACCTTCCCGCATCATCAAAGCCCTCGCCCGTGCCTGGGCAACCAAGCGGACCACGGTAGCCCATGGCTACGGCGGACCTTATATTCGCGGTCCGTATTCCAGCGAACCGGCCCGCATGGAGGTATGCCTGCTGGGTATGCAGGGTCTGGGCAAACCGGGCTGCAACCAGCTTACCTTTGTTGAAGGTACCATGCTAGGTAGTTACCTTAGAATGAGAGAAGGTAAAGGGCGTGTAATGGGAATGCTCACCCCAACCTCGGTGATACGTCCCATGGTCAACGCCGCCTACCGGGGCTATATCCCCTTCATGTTCAAACAGGAGTCAATGATTCCTAAAACAATGCTGCATGATGTGATACTAAAAGGAAAATATGATATTTATGGCAGCTCGGACCAGATGGACCCGGTCGAAGACCAGTTCATACACTACACTTACCCGTTGCCGGGTAAGTCTGAAATACACATGCTCTGGACTGATACCCCCTGCTTCACCACCTGTTGGAATGATGGTAATACCTTCCATAAAGCCATCCGCCAGCCCAAGATTGAATTTATCCTGGTACAGCATCCCTGGCTGGAAAACGACAGTCTTTTCGCCGATATTATCCTGCCGTCCAACACCAAATTTGAGGAAGATGATATCGGCGCTGACCATTGGCCTGTTCAATACAACGCTGTTTACTTGGAAGAGAAATGCATCGAGCCCCGTGGCGAGACAATGAGTGATTACGAAATAGTTGCTGCTATCGCGGACAGGATGGGACTTCTGAAGGAATACACCGAGGGCAAGTCTATCCAGGAATGGATTAAAACAGGTTTTGACGGCTCACAAATGGAGCAGGCAGGCTTATGTACCTGGGAAAAGCTCAAGGAGAAGAAGTACTACGTGGTACCGACCGATCCTGAATGGGAGAAAATCCCGGCCGGCATGATTGAATTTTACGAAGAGCCGGAGAAATGGCCCATGTCTACCCCCAGCGGTAAACTGGAGTACTACTCTCAGAGATTAGCGGATAATTTCCCTGATGACGAGGAGAGACCGCCGGTTCCGCACTGGATCGAGAATAGTGAAAGTCATAATGAAAGAATTTCCAGCGAGAGAGCTAAGAAATATCCTCTGCTCTGTATATCCAACCACCCGAGATGGAGAGTGCACGCTCAGCTCGATGATATCAACTGGTTCCATGAAATAGAAACCTGTAAAGTCAGGGGGTCAGATGAATATCTCTACGAGCCAGCCTGGATACACCCATCAGAAGCCGAAAAGAGGGGCATTGAAAATGGTGACATAGTGGACATCTACAACGAGAGGGGCCGTGTTCTTGCCGGAGCTTATATCACGGAGAGAATCATGCCAGGTACTGTCTATATTGACCATGGCGCCAGGTACGACCCTATCATTCCAGGTGAGTTGGACAGGGGTGGCGCCATCAATACCATATGTCCATATAACACTACCTCCAAGAACTGTGCCGGTATGGTCACCAGCGGCTTCCTCACCGAGGTAGCGCTGGCCAATATGGACGATCTGAGAAAGCAATACCCCGAGGCCTTTAAAAGACCCTACGATCATGCTTCAGGGCAGCGTATGGATAGAGTATTGGCTAAGGATGACTAGAGAAAACGGCGGTAGAAATATTGCTAATAAAAATGAGTTAATAATCGATTATAAGTCATTGCTACATAGGCTGCCAGGTGCAGATGCCTTCCTTCTGCGTAATATAGCCGAGACCCGGGAATGGAAAATGACAGGCAAAAACAAGCACCCCGGAATCGGCGATATCGGATAGTATCTGCGTCCTCGTCTGCACGGCTTGTTCAGGTGTGACATCGAATAATATTAAATGCTCGGGGTTAGTGAATTCTAATTGCGAATGGATTATATCCCCGATACAAAGCAGGCGGGTTTCCTTCGAGGATATATCCACCATGACGTTTCCCGGGGTATGTCCGGGCGCGGATATCAGCTTGATACCAGGCAGTGCCTCAGCGTTATCCTTCACCAGGTCAAACTGCTTGCGGATGGGCAGAAGGTTCTTTCGGGCGGACTCAAAAAACATATTATGGAGCTCATTACTGCCCGGTGGCATTTGCCAGTATTCCCACTCCTTCTCAGTCGTTATGAAACGGGCGTTGGGGAAAACAGGATTTCCCCCTGAATCAAAGCAACCGCCGGCATGGTCGATATGACCGTGGGTGATAATTATTCTATCGATATCCGAGCGTTTTATTGATTCCGCCTCCAGGTTTTTAACCAGATGCCCGGCGGTAGCCTGAAATCCCTCTCCGCATCCCGTATCGATGAGTATTTTATGAGCCCCTGAATCTATAAATAGGCAATTTAAGTTAAATACCTCTTCGTCCTCCGAGTCCTGATTTACCAGTGTACCATCTCTGAAGACTATGCATTTGAAGTTGCCTATGTCGTAGTGAAATCCCACTTCAACCATTATTTCTTCCCTTCTTCTACTTTAGAATTCATCTCCATCCTTACACCTTATAAATTTTACAGAGAAAAGAACGCCAGGGTTCTGAACCTGTTTGAGGGTCGCGGGGCATACCGTGCGTGAGCATGTTGCAGTTCGACTCGGTAAATCCGTACTCCCAGGGCTCTTTTTCCGGAAACCACCAGCCGTGCTGGACGCTGACGACACCGGGAGCAATACCATCGGTAAGGCTGGCTCTCTGTTTGATTCTGCCGCCTCTCGGACTCTCAATCCAGACCCAGTCACCGTCTTTGACGCCCAGCTTCCTGGCGGTATCGGGGTGAATCTCCACCTTAGGGTCGGGATTTAACCGACGCAGCGATTTAATCTGTCTGCCCTCGGTATGGAAGAAAGCCTTAATCCTGGCTCCGGTCGTAATAATTAACGGATACTCCTTATAAAGGTCTGGTGTTGTATAAGGACTTTCCGGAGGCTCAACATAATAAGGCAATGGGTCGTAGTCCATTTCTTTCAAGGCTGAACAATAGATTTCAAACTTACCGGAAGGTGTCCTGAATCCCACCTGTTCGTATTTTTTATATTGCATGTCACCTTTGAGAAATCCGATGTCCTTAAATTCCTGAAAAGACATCCCTGTATCCTTCAGTAACCAATCGCAATACTCCGTGGTATTACGCCAGGGAAAACAATCTTCCATTCCCATGCGATGAGCCAGGTCGAAGAGAATTTGCTTGTCGTCCCGGCATTCACCGATACTAACCACCTTTGACCGGGCGGTAACACACCAGACCATGTGAAGGTCGGGTATATCGTCGGTTTCCGGCCAGCTGGCAGCCGGCAGAACGATGTCGGCAAGTTGAGTCGTGGGGTTCATAAACAAATCGGTAGCGACAATAAAATCGATTTTCCTTAATGCCTGGACCATCCTCAGGCAATCGCTGTGACCGATTAATAAATTGGTTCCCATAATAAAGAGGGCCTTGATGGGATAAGGCTTTTCCGTGAGGGCCGTATCTATAAACTCTCCTGGTTGTATTGTCGTACTGAGTTTATATTTACTGGCTCCAATCATTTTCTGTTTTGATTCGGGCGGTAGCTTCTCGGGCAATTCTATATCCGGATTGATTCGTGGTGCCTGTACCACCACGTTGGACGGGGGTACCCAGAAAGCGTCGCCCCCAGGGACATCCATGTTGCCCGTAATACCGGATAATATAAGTAATGAACGAATTGTCTGGAAATTATTAATCCCCTGGTCAATTCCGACGCCCCATTGCAGGCAGGCCGGCTTGGTAGTGGCATACATTCGCACCGCCGCTCTTATATCGTCGGCAGAAACCCAGGTAATTTCAGCAACTTTTTCCGGGGAATATTCTTTTATCCTTTCCGTAAACTCTTCAAAACCGATTGTCCATTTATTTACAAAATCTGTATCATATAGCTTTTCCTTAATGATCTCGTGGAGCATACCCAGGGCCAAGGCGGCGTCTGTCCCGGGACGGAGTTGCAACCAGCAATCAGCGCCGGTAGCTAGTTTCGTTCTTCTGGGATCAACCACTATTGATGCAGCACCGTTATGTAATACCTGGGTTAGCTGATTGCTGCACATGCCATCGGCGGCACCTACCTCGGTGAGGTTACATCCCCAGATGAGTACACACTTTGGCTTAAGACCACCAAGACCATAGTAATCGCATACGGGAAGGTCGCCGCAGGTCATCGCCGAGGCCGTTAATCTGGGTCCGTAGCAAAGATGAGCGAAACCGAGTCGATTGGGAGTACCCAAGCAATTGAGAAACCGGTGAAACATTACATAGTAAGGTCTGCCTGTCCCCCTTGCACCGACGATTGATTCCGCTCCATAGTCCCGCTTCGCTTTAAGTAATTCCTTACTAACCGTATTCAGTGCCTCGTCCCAGGTAATCCTCTGCCATTTATTCTCACCACGGACACCTGCCCTCTTCATGGGATATTTTAGACGGTCTGGATGATATAACAGCTCCGGAGCTGATTTACCTTTAACGCAGAGATATCCCCGTGAAGTGGGACTATCAGGGTCACCGGTAACTTTTACCAGCTTACCGTCTTTCATATGCAGCAGGACGCCACAAACGCCATGGCATCCCCGGCAGGTGGATTTAACTACACGCTCTGACATGATTCAGCGATTAACCTTAGATTCAGGTTGTTAATTAGTAATCAGTTTCTTTCTTTGAGTAGATGTTAACTCATTAAACATGAATAACACCTTATTGTACTCCCTCATCACTTCCCAATCAATTTCTCTACCCGCTGCTTTTCCAATTTCTTACGTCATACTTCCTTGATAAATCCATAATTATCTTAGCACGTTTTTTCCGGCTTAATTGATATCTTTGATTCATGAAGAAGAATGCTTTTGTTAATGAGGCGGGAGTAATATTAATACTAGCGGTAGGTCACCAAAATCGTCGTCTCCAGTTATTATTAATCTCCTCTATTCACTCATATGGAGTTTCCGAACCGGCATTCCTGCCGGCGATACGGCCAAAACATATCGCATTTTGTATCGCAGTACCGGCGGTGGGATAATTATATCCTATTGTTCCGCCAGTTGTTTCACCCGCTGCATAGAGTCGCCGAATTACTCGGCCATTAACATCTATAACTTGTGCTTTAGTATTAGTTTTCAGTCCTCCAAACGTTGAGTGTATACCAACAATCCGCTCAAAGGCATAAAAGGGCGGGGTATTGATAGGAGTAAGATCCCGTGTTTTCCCAAATTCAGGATCTATCCCCTTTTCGGCGTTAATGTTATAATTAGTAACGGTCTCTTCTAATATTTTTGGATTTACCTCAATTTTTTTTGCTAATTCCTTGATTGTATCTGCTTTCTTGGTAGTTCCATCTTTAATGTCCCTATTCTCACTACCACTCCAAGGAGGCCAATCGACTGTTCCGGTTGTTCTCACTTTCTCATCGAAGATCAAGTAATTCGGCAGATTTCCAGGTAAAAGCATGTCATAAGCGACATAATTATAATAACCAGATTCGTTGGTGAATCTCTTTCCTTTTTTATTCACGGCGATAATGCCATAATGACCACCATCACTCCTGTAGTAACTGGGGTCCCCCGGAGTGTGTACTATTCTGGCTATTCTCTGACTTGGTCTTTGTACAGCCGGTATAACCCCTACCTGGCCCATGCACCTGAGGTCAGCTCCTATCATTTGGCCTGCACGAATACTGTCGCCGGTGTGATTTACACTGCCGGTGTATTTTGCTCTATAACCCTTATCAAAAGAATACTGTTTCAGCATTTCTTCATTGCAAGCATATCCACCACAAGCCAGCACAACAGCCTTCTTCGCTCTAATATGTAGTGTGTTTCCCTTGCTTTCAACTTGGATGCCAATAACCTCTCTCTTAAGGGATGTGATTATTTCTTTCAGTTTAGTTTCATATAGACAATTGATCGCCCTCTTATCACAAGCATTTTTTAACACTTTGAAAAATGATCCTCCACTTCCCGTGCTGTGACCTCTGGGTTTTACCGGAGTTATGAATGAGTATTCCGGGTAATCCTCTGCACCGGAAACATAGAGATATTTGAATTCCATACCCATGCCTATGAGCCACTCGATGTTAGGCGCTGAGGTGTCACATAGAGTCTTAACCATATTAGAATCATCAAGTCCCTGACCAGTAGCCCTAAAATACTTAAACATTTCTTCAGGAGAATCAGATACTCCTCTCTCTTTCTGGACAGATGTCCCGGCACCGGCAATTACTCCGGCAGATATGGCGGTAGTTCCTCCAGCTACGGACGCTTTCTCTACTATTAAGACGGCAGCTCCGTTATCGTAGGCCTCAATCGCCGCCGCTGCTCCAGCCCCGCCGTACCCTACCACAACAATTTCTGTCTCATAGTCCCACTTCAAGCTAGGTTCGGTTGCTTCTATTAACATCGTCTCACTCTTTCCATTCACTATTACAAATACTGACCATGCTTGCTTTAACCAGTAATTATATATCTTAGTAATACTTGATTACCAATCCAGTTAAAAACAATCTATTAATAAGATGATTAACAGTATAGGTTTCTAAGCTATTATAAGGTTTTACACTACCTGAGGTATATGAGTATAAGCCGGTATCAAGATATCGCGGTTATAACGTTGGATAGTAAATGAGCAGGCTGATTTTCTCCTTAAAAATGAGATAAAATTGAAAAATATTAGAATCATGGATTCCTAAACCGGAATATCACTAATATCAAAAACGTAATACTAAGAAGAATCCTGTGCCTAAAAACCTGGCACGCAACCCGGTGCTCTTACCACTAAAACAGGTACACAAGCGGAGCGGAGTATTCGTTCTGCAACACTACCCCAGACCCAGCGGCTTATACCGGAACGACCGTGTGAGGCGATAGTCACAAGGTCTATAGAGTTATTAGTAGCATACTCAGTGATATTTTCAGCCGCTTTGCCAACTATGACTTCTGATTTCACCGTTACTCCGTTATATGTCACTCTATTCACTATATGATCTAGGTAATTTTCAGCTGCGGTCTTGTTTTCTGAATTTGTACTCTTTATTTCTTCTTCACTCAAACTCGCATCATGATAGCCACTATGCATATCGATAGGTTCGACAACGCGTAGAAAGATGACATTTTGTACGCCACATCCCTTGGCGATAGCTTCTACATGAGGAAGAATACACTCTGCCAATTCTGAGCCGTCCAATGGCACAAGAATGTTTTTATACATCTTTCGCCTCCATCTATTTTGGTTCTTTCTTTATAAATTAAAAAAGTGATTGCCATTTCTTCACGGTCTTTCCCACGTATTCGGAACTAAAGCAAGAAGTTACCGGAAACTTGTCACGACGTTCATAGGGCCAGCAAGCGTCAATGATTACCCTGTCATTAACTATCACCGGTTTCTCTCCAGGGACGATTACTTTAGGGCGTTTAGCTTTTGTCTGTATCCCACTGATTATTTGGACATTGTCCAAATTTGCTCTACTAGCTATCGCCCATATCACATCCTTCTCATTTGTGATATCAATGTCATCATCTACAACTATTACAAATAGTCCTGCGAAAGTATTGGCCCGGCTTGATGCTGCGGCTAGTGCGGCTTGTTTGGCATGTCCGGAATAGCTCTGCTTTATGGATATTACCAAAAAGACCGGCCATATTAATCCTAGACCAAACCAGACACCCTTTACATCAGGAATACCAGCGTATTCCAGCACGTTCCAGATTTCTGCCGCCATTAAGGGGATAGTGAAGGGAAATGGGATATGTGCCTTCCATGGTACGACGCCAAGGATAATGGGATTATCTCTATATAGAATAGATTTGACTCTCATTACCGGATGCGGAGCTGAATTATAGGTCCTAATCCACTCACCAAATGTACCATCGTCTCTCATCTCCATTTGGGGTGGGGGGGGTATCTCCCCTTCAAGTACTATCTCCGCTGCAGCCGGAATAGGCAGGTCCGTTATTTCACCCCTTATCACCTCAACCGGCTTACCGTGTATCCCGCCGGCGAAATCATACTCGCTCTCACTAACTCCCGTGAGTGGACTTCCAGCAGCCATAAACAGGACAGGATCCATACCGCATACAATAGCGAGGGGGAAGGCTTCTCCCCGGCTGTGATATTTCTCCATCATCATTGTTCCATGCTTGCCCGGATTCATACCGACACTGATATGGTCTTTGTCAAAGACTCTACATCTGTAAGTTCCCAGGTTAATCCAGCCTTCATCAGGATCCCTGGATATAACCGCACACCCTGTGCCTAAATATCTTCCCCCGTCAAGTTCGTGCCAAATCGGTGTTGGAAACTTAAAAAGATTGACATCTTCCCCGGTTAATATATTCTGCTTCACCGGTCCTTCCTTGACCTCAAGGGGTGGCACCGGCTTGATTTCTTTCAATTTTTTCCGCCAAGCATCCACCATCGCAACATCTGATAACTCTCCAGGGATGCCCAGCACCGATGCGGTACGAGTGTGACTTTGAAAAGGATTACTTAGTACTCTATAGCCCTTTGGATAGTCCTGGATATTATCGAATAAGAGCGCTGGACCGTTACGTTCTGCCATCAATTCACTAATAGCACCTATTTCTCGGTCCCAGTGTGCTCCTTCGATATGTTTGAGTTCTCCTATCTTATCTACTTCCTCCAACCATCCTCTCAAGTCTTGATAATCCATAATTCTCCTCCATAAACTTATATCGTTAGATATTGATAATAGTAAAGGTTTCTCAATCTAATATTAAACGAGACCAACAACCTAGTCAATCGTAGGTCTTCCTATCTCTGTGTATTTGATGTACTATCCTTCAAATACCCAGTATGCTTGCCTTCATGACCTATGTCGTGCTGGTTTTTATCTAGGAACACTCTATTATAGTAACAGCGTACGAGGAGAGTAACGTAAACGTACTACTATATTTTGGGGATAACTGGTAAAACCAGGTACGAAGCGTATTCCGGGTCGTGGTGAACCTTATGCAGTGTTGTTTTACTACTACAGATGTGCAACCCGCCTGTCGTATTATCCATACTGGCAATTTCTACTTCAATACGATGGCCCGCTTTAAAAACATGCGACCTTGGCGCCAAAGCAATGGCATAGTCGTAAACCTTTCCCGGTGTTAGCGATTCATTCTCAGCATGCGGATGCCAAGGACGGCAGATCTCGGACTTACTCTCATCAATTGCCCGATGTGATGCCTTCAGCCAGTCTTCTGTTAACACATACTTATTCAAACCGTATTTATCCACATCGGAAAGTGTCACGCGCCAGTTTGTATCCTCCTGATCGATTGAAGCATATAAGTAAATAGCCATTGGGCCGGTTACTTCAACATCTTCATTCAAAGGTCCGGAGCTGTATTTGATGGAATTGATTTCGGAAGTTTCATCAAGGGGTTGTTGCACAAAACAATCAGGTCCTTCATTGAATATGGGAGGTTCTTTCACCAGGCGTCCCCGGCTACGCAGGAAGTACTTAGTCCAATTTGTTCTAGCCAAAGGCCACTCATTCTCAGTACGCCAGACGTTGCTTCCCGTTGTAAAAATTTTAATCGGCGGTTCATCCATAATCCCATTGTTTATGCCTTTTAGCCAGTAATCAAACCATCGCAAAACCTCATCATGCATCTCATACCATGGACGTTCGTCACCTGGTCCCATGATCATCTTTTTGGGTGCGTTCAGTTTATCATAAACGTACCAACCACCTTTAGCCCAGAGGCCTGCCTGTGGTCCAGCCCATGGTCCACCGACGTAAACGGGAATCTTGATCTTATCAAGTCTGGTATGGGGAGTCCTTTCCCAATAGAAAGGCCCGTCGTTAGGATGGAAGAGGAAATCGGCAAAAAGAGGGCTCTTTGCCGGGTACCTGAGTACGCTCCAGTAAATGCTGTACTTCCTAAGGTCGGGATCGTTCAGCCTCTCCTGCCACAATTTTTCAAATTCATTTTTCGGCATGTTTTTTACGGTGGCGGAGACACAATTTCTATTTGCGTAACCACTACCATGGGTCTGTCCTGGATCCATACCCCGCCCGCTGAATAAACGGTACATCATCGGATGAATAACACCTTCATCAGTGGCAGCCTGACGGTAAACATCATAAAATACTTCCCAGGGGAAGATGGCCTTTAGGTGTGGTGGTTGTTCAGCCGCAACGAATACCTGTACGCAAGCAAAGTAAGATATACCAATCATCCCTACATTTCCATCACACCAGGGCTGCTGGGCGATCCATTCCACGAGATCATAGCCGTCTTTGGGTTCATTCAAATCAAACATACCGATATGCTCTCCCTCAGAGTCCCCGCAACCCCTGACATCAGCAATAATATGAGCATATCCCCTGCCTACTATCCGCTTGGTATCCCCAGCTTCAATAGTGCCATCCCAGAGGAGTGAACCAAGATGTGGCTGAGGTATCATCGGTAGTGCCTGTAGGTCCTTGCCATAGCCGGACATCGCAAGTAAAGCAGGGAATTTCCCCTCAGCATCCGGACGGTAAATATCGACAGCTAGATGTATACCATCACGCATCGGGACAAATACAGTTTCCTTGGATTTGATCTTATATACAGGTTGTGGGTGTAGTTCCTCTTTCATATTACTCTCCCCTATAGTATTGACCGTACTAATACATCAACAATATTTTGATTTTTTTATACGTTTTCAGGGCTTCTTTTGCACTGTCGCGGCGTCTCGAGGTATCATCCTAGCTTCCATTTATGTACCATCCGTAGAATATTCCGGTGTGTTTGTCTTCAGGGCTCATATCGTGCTGGTTGTTCCCCAGATATACCTAATTGTAGCACTAGTGTACGAAAAGAGTAAAAGGTCGGTTTGAAAAAGGAACCTTTGTTTCAGCTATGCGAGCCATAACTTCGGCTTATTTATTACCACTCCCTTATTATTCCGTCGTTAGAAAAGCCTGTTAAAAATGACTTTTTTTACACACCCCCATTTCCATAGCTTTTTCAGGCACTTCCCGTTATAATATGCAAAGGCCGTTTCATATCCGGAGGGGTGTCCGAGTGGCCTATGGTGACGGTCTTGAAATCTGTCAAAAAGCCCTCTCAGAAGCTAAATTGATTTTTCCACACCTTCCATTTCGTGCGTAAAATTCCATTATGTCCGATTATGTTCGCAACAAATTAGTAGCAAATTCGTAGCAAGAACATTGCTCGTTTTCGGTGTTACATTTTTAGCTGATTCAGAGTGTTGAGCATTCTCACTCCTCAATACCTGTAATCATGTAAGGTAACAATCAGTGGATTGTTCATCAAGTCACTGCCTTGAGTATGTGGCGCAAGTTCGAATTCTGCTTGGCTGGCCAGCCATACGATTCTTAGTCTACACTAAGACAAACTATACGAATATTCTGTTTCCAGAAAATATTCGAGCAAAATGAGCATGTTTAAATGTAAATGAGGATGGCAGGATAAATTCGTCAACACCTTAGTGTCGTTTTCTAGGACACTTCAAACAAGAGGCCAGCCACTCTGGAAGCATTCCGAACTTCTGTTTGAGAAAAAGACACTAGTTCCATCGCTGCAACAACTTCTCAAAATCTGTCCTTAATTGCCTAGATTCGGTTTTGTTTCAAGTCCTCAGATTACAAGACAATAGTAACAACTCCCTGAGCCCTTAGCTTGAAGGTGTATCAATTGGTATAGCTTCTTTAACGACCTTCGACTTCGTTATTAAGCAAGATAACCATGACATTCTCTCAAGTATAATCTGCTATAATCTTGGCAAGAACAGATTAATAACACAAGGAGCCAGTTATGGAATTAAATAGTGTTACTAAACTTGTTATCAGTATCCTTGCCAGTTTTGCCGCTGGAGGTATCGGTAGTCTTTTCACCTTCAAAGCAATACCAACCTGGTACGTCGGACTGAAAAAACCACCCTACACCCCACCCAAGTGGGTATTTGGGCCTGTTTGGACCACCTTATATATCCTGATGGGAATTTCCGTCTTCCTTATCTGGCAAGAAGGATTAGCAACTAATGGCGCATTGCTGGCTTTTACGCTATTCTGGATCCAACTTACGCTTAATGCTCTGTGGTCAATTATCTTCTTCGGAATAAAGTCGAAAGGTGGAGGAGTCATAACAATTATTGTCCTATGGCTCCTTATTCTGGCGACGATGATTACTTCTTTCCGGGTTTCGGGATGGGCAGGCGCACTTCTAATCCCTTACATCATCTGGGTCAGCATCGCTTCATACCTGAACATTGGGGTCTGGCTGCTGAATAAGCCCGTTAAACAAATGATAGTCGACTAGCTGTGCTTCCGAATTTGGTTCTTTAATCTGTTCCAGACCTGGAACTTTCGGGGCTAAGCTAGCGTTTACTTAACTTCGTTTGAGTCCCCTTCGGTCCACCATTCCGTTCAAAAGGTAAAACTTTCGAAAAGACATTCCCTCTAGTCTTGTAGTTCTCGGGGTTCAAGTCCAGTAGCGTGGGCGGTACTGTACAATACGCAGAACCTTTTGCCTGTCTTTCAGTATACCATAATCAGTCTAGTTCGAATCCCCTTAGCTGGAGATAGGGTGATAATAGGCAGAACTTTTGAATTAGCTTTTTCTCTTACATTCTAATAGGAATCGCAACACAAAACA
>Ga0315554_1000732_pt1 | contig 19447 bp, 9 predicted proteins | sample SalMarSW160370MG_FD_202114 | JGI IMG/M metagenome (GOLD analysis project Ga0315554, IMG submission 202114) | Salt marsh sediment microbial communities from the Plum Island Ecosystem LTER, Massachusetts, United States - Salt Marsh Sediment SW1603-70 ... | reverse complement strand
CTTTGGCCTTTAGAAGAGAATCTAGCTTACACAAATGATACTTTGTTGAATGCCGGGATGGGCGGTTTCCCGCTTGGAGATTTGTATCATTGGTTCCCCGAGAAATATGTACAATGGAAAGCCCAGGAGGCGGCAGAAAATGATACCATTAGCAAGTGGCTTCAGTATGGTTTTTCTCCTGCTGTCGGAGTGGATCCACCTCCTGGCATTCCCGAGAAGTTTGACCTTTCTCAGAATTATCCCAATCCCTTCAACCCGACAACACAGATCAGATATTCTATTCCGCACAACAGCTATATCACTTTGAAGGTCTATAATCTTCTCGGACAGGAAGTAGCGACATTATTTGAAGGAATACGCCAGCCCGGAAATTACGAAGCAACGTTTTCCGTCAAAGGTGGATCCGTCTCTGGCGGAGACGACAGCAAGCTTGCGAGCGGTATCTACTTCTATCGACTTACAGCAAGTAATTTTGTGGAGACGAAGAAACTGATACTATTGAAGTAGCATATCATCAATGTTCTGAGGAGAAAAGTGAGAAAACATTCTCTCGAACTTGGATTTTGTTTATTGCTGGGATACTATGGATATGGACAGTCGCCCTCTTTCACGACATACATGAATCCTGTAATCTCCGGCGACCACCCAGATTGCACACTAACAAAAGTCGGCGATGATTATTATACAACCGGGTCATCGTTCAATGTAACGCCGGTTATTTATCACTCGACTGATCTGGTTCACTGGGAAGCGATTGCACAGCCGGTCAGCGCTTCGTGGTTAGACTATGGCGACATAGCAGGAGGTGGCTGTTGGGGAGGTCATATGGTTTATTACAAGGGAGAGTACTGGGATTTTTTCTCGCGCGCGAATACTATGTATTTTGTAACCGCCGCTGAGCCCAAAGGTCCGTGGACTCTGCCCACCAAAGTCAATAATCCAACACAGCTCCCTTATGCTTTGGGATATGATAATTCGATTTTTATTGATGATGACGGCAAATGGTATTTGGTGGTCAAGAATGGGCAGCCCAATAATGGAATTGTTGAATTGGGCGACGACGGACAGCCTACAGGGACAGTGTATAATCTGAATTGGCTGAATCCTTCGCCCAGCTATCCCTACAGCTGGGCCGAAGGCCCCGTGATGTGGAAATACGGCGGCTATTACTACTACTCGTTTGCACGCGATTTAGGCGGAGGACAAAAAGTGATGCGGAGCAGAACGCTCACTGCGGATCAGTCTTCCTGGGAAATGCTGGGAGATTTTTTCAACCCGAGTGACCCACTGATAGGAGGTTCGCTGTTTACCAGTCCAAATCATAGTTCCAATGTCATTATGATTGGTGATAGCACCACTTGGGTAGTCCATCCCCTTTATGCAAAGGGCGAATGGAAAGGACAGGGACGACAGGGGTTGTTGAACCAGGTTCGCTATGATGCAAATAACAGGCCGATTGCAGATTACCCGGTGAACAAATCTTTTATAGCCCCTAATTTGCCAAGTAGTGGTATCCCATGGATGGTGCCTCATTCGGATTTCTTTAATTCTAATAAACTAAATCCTGAATGGTCCCATTTGGGGTATACGCTTGATAACACATATTCGCTTACGGATCAACCAGGTTGGCTGCGTCTGTCACCAAAGAGTGGCAAAATAAATACTGTGATTAAAAATGACGGTGAACATAATTACTCGCTCATGACCCGGCTCGTGTTCAATGCCCAGGGATTTAGCGATGAAGCAGGGCTAATTATATTGAGAGGTGATGAGAAATCAAATGTGAAATTATACAGTTCAATGAACGATTTTAGACACCATGCTGTTTTCTTCAGTTTTGATGCCAACAAATATGAAGCTGAGAGTACTGCGGAGGATACCGTATGGCTCAAGATGATCAGGGTAAACCATAGCATAACCGGTTATTTCAGCAGTGATGGCTTTAACTGGATACAAGTTGGTCAAAACTTTGATATATCTGTGATTGATTCGTATTGGGATCCAAATTATGTAGTTTTTGAAGGTACTCGACAAGGTTTATATGTTCAAAACAGTACCGCTTATTTTGATCTCTACATCTACCGCGACGCTTATACGCCGATATTGGCAGAATGCCCCGCAAACCAGTACGGCACAACCATATCGAGCAAAGTGAATGGAATAAGTTCGTTAGACAATATCCATAACGACGACTGGGCGTTATATGCAGGCGTAGAATTTGGAAGCACGGAATACCTGAAGAAACCTGATTCTCTTAAGATCACTGCTTCGTGCGCTTCTTCAGGCGGTGTCGTCGAGGTGTGGCTCGATTCGCTCGAGTCGCACGGCAAGATCGCAGAGTGCAATATCAGCAATACTGGAAGCTGGGACACCTACAAAACATTCACGACCAAAGTTCTTCTTCCTGTTTCCGGCAACCATGATCTCTATCTTAGATTCAAAGGAACCGGTTCCGACAAACTGTTCATGCTTCAGTGGCTCACTTTTGTCCCCACGTCCGGTCTCGGGACATCCGTGGGTGAATCACGATCCGGCCAAGTTCCGGACAGATTTTTCCTGGAACAGAACTATCCCAATCCGTTCAATCCGTCGACGACAATTCAATACGATCTGCCCGTTTCTTCGCATGTGACGCTCACGATCTACGACATGCTCGGCAGAGTTGTCACCACGCTCGTTGATCAGATGCAACCGGCGAGCCAACAGACGATCCACTGGAACGCGTCAGCGATGGGCAGCGGTGTGTATTTCTGCCGAATGCAGGCTCGAAGCCGGGACGGATCAGGCAACTGTACGTCAGTGAAGAAGCTCCTTCTCATGAAATAGCGCGTGTCTGAGTGCGGGTTCGCCCCGTCCGCGCTGACTCTCTCCAAGACCTCGGCCGATAATGGAATCTCTTCTCAAATGCGATTCGGCTCTCCAACCGGGTAGTGGACGTTCACGAAGGGTGGCGCTTCTGCTAACGCTCGCCCTTTTCGTCGCGCCGACGAATTCGCTGGACAGAGCTGATGGAATTGCGTCTGCCGCAGGACAGACAAAGAGTGCCGGGGCATACTATACCGGAAATTATCCGGATCTCTTCGTAAGTCTGTTGGGGAAAAGCAGGCAGGAGGTCAAAGCAAAGATCGACACGGCTTTCCACCAACTCTTCTTCGGCAACGACCGAACTGAGCGAGTGTACTATCCCGTCGGGTCGGACATGGCGTACATCGAAGATATCGGAAACCGCGATGTGCGCACAGAGGGAATGTCGTACGGGATGATGATCGCCGTCCAAATGGACAGGAAAGATGTATTTGACCGGTTGTGGAAATGGGCAACGACCTACATGCAGCTCGACAAGGGTCCTCACAAAGGTTATTTTGCATGGCATTGCAGGACGGACGGAGCCGTTCTCGATTCCAACGCTGCTTCTGACGGAGAAGAGTGGTTTGTCATGTCGCTCTTCTTTGCTTCTGCAAGATGGGGAGACGGAGAAGGAATATTTGATTACCAAGCCGAGGCGCAGAACATTCTGCAGACGATGCTCCACAAGGAATCGGAGCCCGGGCACGGAACTGTGACGAACATGTTCAATAGAGAGCAGAAGCTGGTTGCGTTCGTGCCGTCGGCTCAGGCAAATCATTTTACGGATCCGTCCTACCAGGTTCCGCACTTCTACGAGCTCTGGGCCCGATGGGCTGATCGGGACAACCAGTTCTGGTGCGATGCGGCGTCCACGAGCCGGAGGCTGCTGCAGAATGCTGCTGATTCAACGACGGGGCTGTCGCCTGACTACGCCGAGTTCGACGGGAAACCGATCAGCCTCTGGAGGGGCGGACATGCTGATTTCCGCTTCGACGCCTGGCGGGTAGCGATGAACGTGGCCGTCGATTGGGTTTGGTTTGAAAAGGACGACTGGGAAGTCACCCAGTCGAACCGGCTGCTGAGCTTTTTCCGATCTCAAGGGATCGGGACCTACGGCAACCAGTACACACTTGACGGCCGGAGGCTTGGAGACGATCACAGCCCCGGCCTGGTGGCGATGAACGCGGTCGCAGCTCTCGCCTCCACAAACGATGACCGAAGAGAGTTCGTCGAAGAGTTCTGGAATACTCCGATTCCCACCGGGTTGTATCGATACTACGACGGAATGTTGTACATGCTTGCGATGCTGCAGGTGAGCGGTAATTTCAGAATCTATGATCCAACGGGCACGGCGGTACCGGCCTGCCCACAGTGAATCAAGGTGCGCCATGAGTTATCTAAACTTGTCAATTCAGGCGAAAAGCTCACAGCGAAATCGAGGAAAAGAACCTACAAATGCCTCGTTGTCGCGGTCTTGGCCTGGTTTGTTGATTCTTCTCTCGATCTTCCTCTTTGGATCGGTCCACGCGGCGTTTGCGATAGGAGGCAAATCCTACATCCGCTTCGAGAAAGTCAAAGGAGGATTCCCTCTCTCCGCCTCCGGGAAGTCCGCGCCCCTCTGCGTAAGCTCGAACGACTATCCCGGAGTGCTCCGCATCCTCACGAATTTCCAGAATGACATGGCAAATGTCACGGGCGCGAGACCCGACATCTTCACTGACAAGGTCCCCTCGGCGAAAGAAATAATCATTGTCGGCACGCTTGGTAGAAGTCCGCTCGTCGACAAGCTGGTGCAAGAGAAGAAGATCAGTACCAGGGGCATCGCAGGAGAGTGGGAGAGCTTTCTGATTCAATCGGTCGAAAGGCCGTTTCCCGGCGTGGATCGCGCCTTGGTGATTGCGGGAAGCGACAAGAGAGGCACCATCTATGGAATGTTCGACGTCTCGGAGAGGATCGGCGTGTCGCCATGGTACTGGTGGGCCGATGTGCCAACAAAGCACCATGAAACCCTCTACGTCCTTCCGGGGCGACACTCTGCGGGTCCGCCTTCCGTGAAATATCGCGGCATCTTTCTCAACGACGAGTATCCCGATCTGACAAGGTGGGTGACGGCGAAATATGGAGAAGCTGCGGTGAGCAGCAATCCCCCCGTGCCGCCCGGGGTCGCCAACTATGGACACGAGTTCTATGAGAGGATATTTGAGCTGCTCTTGCGCTTGAAGGCCAACTACCTCTGGCCGGCAATGTGGAACAACGCCTTCAACGAGGACGACCCGGAGAACCCGAGGCTCGCAGACGAATACGGGATCGTTATGGGTACGTCTCACCAGGAGCCGATGCTGAGAGCACAGAAGGAGTGGGACAGGCGCTACAAGAGCACGCTGGAAAGTTGGAACTATGCGAAGTATCCCGATACCCTCGAAAACTTCTGGCGCGAAGGCATACGGCGCAATAAGAACTACGAGAGCATTATCACCATGGGCCTCCGCGGCGCCGACGACACCCCCATGGCACCCGGCGGTCCGGAAGCGAATATGGCGCTTCTTGAGAAGATCGTTCGCGTGCAGCGGACGATGTTGGCGGAAGAAATGAATCCGGACGTCACGAAGGTCCCGCAGCTCTGGTGCCTCTACAAGGAGGTGCTGGATTTCTACAAAGCCGGGATGCGGGTTCCTGACGACGTGACGCTGCTCTGGCCTGATGACAATTGGGGAAATATCCGCAGACTGCCGACCGCGGAAGAGCGTAAGCGCAGCGGCGGAGCAGGGATCTACTATCACTTCGACTACCACGGCGGACCTCGGAGCTATCAATGGATCAACACAGACCCGATATCCAAAATCTGGGACCAGATGTCGCTGGCCAAGGAGTACGGAGCAGATCGGATCTGGATCGTGAACGTCGGACACTTCAAGGGATACGAGTTTCCGATCGAATACTTCATGAACCTTGCGTGGGATACGAACAGGTGGACGAACAGCAATATCAATGAGTACACGCGCCTGTGGGCGGAGCGCGAATTCGGCCCCAAGTATGCCGACGAGATCGCCGACATCATTTCGAAGTACACAAAGTACAACGGCCGTCGCAAGCCGGAGCTCCTCAGCCCTATCACATACAGCCTCGTAAACTACCGGGAGGCCGAGTCGGTTGTTGCTGACTTCAAGGTCATAACGACTAAGGCCGAAAAAATCTACAAGAAGTTGCCGGAGAAGGATTCGTTCTACGAATTGGTTTTGTTCCCGACCAAGGCGAGCGCAATCGTGAACGAATTGTACCTGGCTGCGGGAAAGAACGCCTTGTATGCAAAACAGGGGCGGTCAAGCACCAATGACATGGCGGAAGAGACGAGAGCCTTGTTCACGGCAGATACAGCTTTTATGGGCTACTTCAACCGCACTTTAGCCCACGGCAAGTGGGACCATTTCATGGACCAGTCACATCTTGGCTACACAACCTGGCAAGATCCACCCACGAACAGCCTCAGGGCAATCCAGCTCTCCGAACTTGAAGTGCCCGAGTTGGCATCAATGGGCGTCGCTGTCGAAGGCTCAGAGGCGACATGGCCGGGAACGGATGGTGACCCAGTTCTCCCTGTTTTCGATCCATTCAACCGGCAACGCTACTACATCGAAGCCTTCAACAAGGGCAAGACACCGTTCGAATACGCCGCCAGGGCCAACGAGCCATGGATAAAGATATCCGCTGCCGGCGGAGAGGTTCGGAAACAGACGCGAATCTGGGTCAGCATCGAGTGGAGCAAGGCGCCCAAGGGGGATGCCAGCGGCACGGTCAAGATTGCCGGTACCGGTCAGAATGTATCCGTGAATGTAAAGATCTCCAATCCGACCGGCATCACACGCAATTCTCTGCACGGCTTCATCGAGAGCAACGGCTACGTGTCGATGGAAGCTGAGCATTACACGAAGAAGACGCAATCTGGTTCCAATCGCTGGATAAGGATCGAAGAGTACGGACACACCTTGTCTGCAATGAGGGCGACGTCCGCGGTAAATGCGCTGCCCGCCACGCCCGGCAACGACTCCCCATGCCTAGAGTATCGGATGTACCTTCTCGGCACAGGGGAAGCAGAGGTTGAAGGCATATTCGGCGCCACGTTGAACTTCATGCCGGGCAGAGGACTTCGATACGCGGTGTCATTTGACGACGAACCGCCGCAGGCCGTCACGCTGCTGCCACAGGATTACAACGCGCAGAACGGAAACAGGGACTGGGAGCAGTCCGTCATACAGAACGCGCGCTATAGTCGTACGACGCACAGGATCTCGAAACCCGGCTATCACACGCTGAAAATCTGGATGATCGACCCTGGGGTCGTGCTGGAGAAAATCGTCGTGGATCTGGGAGGGGTGAAACAGAGCTGCCTGGGTCCGCCCGAGAGTTTTCATCGCGCCGAAAAGGGCAAGTGAAGCAAAGTGAGGAGAATGTCGTAGCGAAGTTCAATCCTGAATCTGACTAGAAGCTATCTCAAAAATACCAGTGGTGTCACCCCGAACTCGTTTCGGGGTCTATTCCAAGCCGAAGATATAGATGCTGAACCGAGTTCAGCATGACGCAGAGTGTTTTTGAGATGAGTCCTAGCGAAAATGGAGCACATATGAGGGACAAGAGAATATTTTGTATCGCGCTGTTCTGCCTTCTCCTTTCGGCGTTCCAGTCAGCTATCTGCCAGGTAAGGCTTCCTCGCCTCATTAGCGACGGTATGGTCTTGCAAAGAGACGCCGCGGTGCGCGTCTGGGGCTGGGCTTCGCCCGGTGAGAAAGTAACAATGAGATTTCTCGGCAGAACCGATACTGCCACGACGGCCGCAGACGGTAAGTGGGCGATGGTGCTCTCTCCAATGAAAGCCGGCGGGCCCTACACGATGCAGGTCGATGGCAATAATCATATCGTGCTGAACGACATCCTGATCGGCGATGTGTGGGTCTGCTCGGGCCAGTCGAACATGGTGCTTCCGATGGAAAGGGTGAGGCCGCGGTATGAAGACATCATCGCTCGTTCTGAAAATCCTTCCATCCGTCAATTCATCGTTCCTCAGAAGTATGATTTTGACGCCCCTCAGACAGAATTACAGTCGGGCCGATGGGAATCCGCAAATCCCTGGAGCGTTCTTCACTTCACAGCGGCCGGCTACTTCTTCGCCAGGACGTTAGGGGAGAAGTATCACGTCCCTATCGGCCTGATCAATGCGAGTGTCGGTGGAACGCCGATCGAATCGTGGATGAGCAGGGATGCGTTGAAAGAGTTTCCCGCAGCCATCGAGATGGCGGAGAGATTCAAGGACGGCAGCTATATCGACAGTGTGCGAAGGGAGAACGGAAAAGTGAGCAACGCCTGGTACGCTCGCGTCTGGCAGTCAGACGAAGGCCTGACCGGCCAGATACCGTGGTATGATGCTGCTTACGACGCGTCCGACTGGTCGACGATGGAGCTACCCGCTTATTGGGCGGACGAAGGATTGGGCAGGACGAACGGGGTCGTCTGGTTCAGAAAGGAATTCGACGTGCCCGCGGCCCTGGCGGGAAAGCCTGCGAAACTCCTGATGGGCAGGATCGTAGATGCGGACTATGACTACATCAATGGTGTGCTCGTAGGTTCAGTTTCGTACCAATATCCCCCGAGAAGATACGATGTCGCTCCCGGTTTGCTCAAAGCAGGGAAGAACATCATTGTTGTTCGCGTCATCAATACTGGAGGTCGCGGGGGATTCATAAAGGACAAGCCGTACGAGTTGAGGATAGGAAACCACGTCATCAGCCTTGCCGGAAGGTGGAAGTACAAGGTGGGAGTCGTAGCCCGTCCAATGCTCCCTTCGATCACGATTCAATATCAGCCGTTGGGATTATTCAACGGGATGATCGCCCCGCTCTTGAACGCGACAATTAAAGGAGTCATCTGGTATCAAGGAGAATCGAATACCTGGCGCCCTTCGGGATATGGAGAAATGTTCGCTGCGATGGTAACGGATTGGAGGGAGAAGTGGGGGGAGGGGAATTCCCCGTTCATCTATGTGCAGCTCCCCAACTACGGGGAAGCTCTGGATCAGCCCTCTGAAAGCGGTTCGGCCGAACTGAGGGAGGCTCAGCTCAAAACGCTTGCTCTCCCGAACACAGGCATGGCAGTCACGATCGATGTTGGCGAATGGAATGATATTCATCCTCTTGACAAGAGTGACGTCGGCAGGCGGCTCGCACTCGCCGCTGAAAACGTGGCCTACGGTGACGCGACAGTCGTCCCTTCAGGCCCGATCTACAGGTCCATGCGAACTGAAGGGAACAGGATCATCATCTCATTTACGAACATCGGATCCGGTCTGATGGCCAAGGGTGGCGGCCCCCTGAAGCGTTTTGAGATTTGCGGCAGCGATGGGAAGTTCGTGTGGGCAAAGGCGAGAATCGTGGGTGACAGCGTCGTGGTCTGGAGCGATAGCGTGTCGGTTCCCACGGCTGTCCGGTACGCCTGGGCTGATAACCCGGCCGGTGCCAACCTGTACAATCGAGAGGGTCTTCCTGCCTCACCGTTTCGAACAGGCAGGTGATCTCTGGGAGGACTGGAGATTGTCGGCATCTGAAGAATGACGCTGGAGCGCAAGCCATGAGATTCTCGCCCTTGATCATAGCGTCCCTCCTTGTGCCGCTTATTCTCACCTTATGTACCCATTCCCCACAGAACGGATTGGAATACACAAATCCCATCTTAGCAGGATTCTATCCCGATCCCAGCATCTGCAGGGTTGGCGACGATTACTATCTGGTCAACTCGACGTTTGCCTATTATCCCGGTATCCCGGTGTTCCACAGCCGGGATTTCGTAAACTGGAAGTTGATCGGATATGTCATCAACACACCGGATGAGCTGAACTATGACAGCCTTGGAGTCTCGCGCGGCATCTTCGCCCCGGCGATACGGTACCACAATGGGCTTCTTTACGTCACGTGCACATTTGTCGACGGAGGCGGCAATTTCGTCGTCACAGCGAAGGATCCCGCCGGCCCGTGGTCGAAGGTGGCCTGGCTGCCTCAGGTTAACGGAATCGATCCCTCGCTGTTCTTTGACGACGATGGAAGAGCATACCTGGTGTACAACAGCATCGCGCCGGACGACAAGCCGCTCTATGAAGGGCACAGGACAATCAGGATGCGTGGATTTGATGTCGCCGAGCTTCGAGTGATGGACGATGAGCACATACTCGTCAACGGCGGCACGGACATTGCGAAGAAACCTGTCTGGATCGAGGGTCCGCACATCTTCAAGGTGGATGGCCAGTACTATCTGATCGCTGCGCAGGGTGGAACCGCCGAGGACCACTCGGAGGTCGTCTTCAAGAGCAGGAAGGTGGAAGGGCCGTACGTTCCCTATGAAGACAATCCAATACTGACGCAAAGGGACCTCGATCCGGAGAGAAAGAATCCCATTACTTGCACCGGGCACGCGGACTTTGTCAAGACGCCGGGGGGAGAGTGGTGGGCAGTATTCCTCGGCTGCCAGCCTTATCCTCCAGACACGGGGAACTACTATAACACGGGAAGGGAAACCTTCCTTGCACCTGTTACCTGGAAGGACGGATGGCCCACGGTCGTGCCTCCCGGCCAGCTCCTCGCGTACCACTATCCCTATCCGCATCCCTCGGCGCAGGAGAAAGGTCAGCTTCGTTATGGCGGGAGTTTCGACTATAGAGACGATTTCAGCTTAGACAAGCTCGATCTGAATTGGGAGTTCCTGAGGGCGCCCAAGGAGGATTGGTACAGCCTGACCGAGAAGCCAGGGTTCCTGTCGATGCGGCTCCGACCAGAGACGTGCGGTGGAAAGGGGAATCCGAGCTTTCTCGGACGCCGTCAGCAGCACGCGAACAGCGCAGCGAGCACGGCGATGCAGTTCGCTCCGAAGCGCGACAATGAGAAGGCGGGCTTGCTGGTCTTCCAGAACGAGATGCATTTCTACTACCTGTGTGAGTCGTTTGGTGGCGGTCAGCCCGTGATCCAGTTGTACAAATCGTCCGACGAAGCGGGAGAGATGCAACTTGTTGCTTCGAGGAAGCTGAGCCGGGAGGAGGGAGGGAGCGAGATCCGTCTCAAGATAGAATCGCACGGGAACACTTACTCGTTCTTGTGTTCGCTGAACGGAGAATCGTGGGAGATGGTGAAGGAGGGTGTCGACGGGACGTTTCTGAGCACGAAAGTCGCAGGCGGATTCGTCGGCTGCATGTACGCGCTGTACGCTACTTCTCTGGGCAAACCCAGCGAGAGCACTGCTCATTTCGATTGGTTCGCTTATGAAGGAAACTCTCAGGAACGGAAGTGACCCATGAGCGACGGGAACATCCCAACTGTTGGGGATCTGTTGCGTCAGACCTCCTTGCGCCCGCGTTCTCTGATTAGGATACCGACAATCCGAACAAGGCGGGCAACATTGCAGGAATTTGCACGTCGACCTTTCAATGCCCCTGGGCTGGCGGGCGGCGTCTATCTGATCAAATGAGGATTTGGACAACTTTCAACATCTGAGGTCACGCCAATGAGAAAATATCTAGGAATCTTTGGCCTTACCGTCCTTCTTCTTACGTCGGGCAATGTCCCGGCCACAGCACAGCCGTCCGGCGGACCCTACGGCCCAATCCAGCAGACGTATCAGCTGCCGAAGGTGACGGGCAAGATCTACTACGTCGCAGTCGATGGGCAGCCGGATCAATCAGGTGAGACGCTTGCCAAGCCAACGACGTTCGAGGCAGCCATCGAACGAGTTCGGACCGGAGACGCTATCGTCATGCGCGGCGGGACGTACCGAACCGGCAATCTGCTTTTGAACCAAGGGATCACCATTCAGCCGTACGCCGACGAGCAACCTGTGCTGAAAGGTACCTATGTCGCGACACAATGGAAGAATCTTGGAAATGGAGTCTGGAAAACCTCCTGGTCCCACTTATTTCCGGCAAAGCCCGATACCTGGTGGTCACGCGACAGGTTTGGGAAGGAAACTCCATTGTACCGATTTAACAACGATATGGTATTCGTGGATGGGAAGTTCCTACAGGCTGTGGGTCGCGAAGGAGAGGTCGATGAGAATTCCTACTACATCGATTATGATGCCAAGCAGGTGTATATCGGAACGGATCCATCGACACGGCTGGTCGAGATCACGGCGTTTGACATCGCAATCAAGAGAATTGTCGGAGAGTGTCACGGCGTCGCGTCCGATCACAAGGGACCGGTCATTCGGGGGATAACCTTCACGCAGTACGCTTACCGCGCACTGGAAGTCGAGGGAAAGGAACCGGAGGCGGTTTCTCCTGAAGCTGATCACGGGAAGGACGTTGTCGGGACAACCCTGGAGAACTGCACCATATCGTTCTGTTCTCGGGTGGCCGCATATCTCAGAGGAGATCATCTGACCCTTCGGCATTGCAGGGTGAGCGACACCAGCACGGAAGGGATCTACATCATCGGATCGTCCGACGTTCTCCTGGAAAAGAACATCTTCACGCGCAACAACATCGAGAGGATCACGGGATACTATCCTGCGGCGGTGAAGATATTCAACCAGAGTTACCGCGTGACCTGCCAAGACAACCTGGTGATCGACCTCCCCTATTCAAATGGCATCTGGTATGACGTCGGAAATGTCGATGGACGTTTTCTGAACAACTGGATTGAGGGGGTCGGCAACGTGCACAGAAAATTCAGCGACAAGGCGCCGTATCCCAGTGACAACGGGTTCTTTTTTGAGATATCAAAAGGTGCAGTGTGCGCCGGCAATGTCTTTGTGAATTGCGATCAGGGGATTTTCGTCCTGAACAGTTCGAATGTGCAGCTCTATCAAAATACGCTGGTCAACAGCACCGTGTGTATTGGACGCAACGCAAGGACTGCCGCCAATGACCGCATGTTTGGCTGGCATTCGAGCACAGGTCCGGATGTTGACAAGCGCGACGGCCACGTTTGCGTGAATAACCTGCTGACGGGAGATTCGGACTATCGCAGGCCGTTTCTGTTTGTCTATCAGCCGGATTCTGTTTGCAGGCAGCTTCGAACTCCGTTGCTGAAACAGCTTGACAACAATGTCTACGTTCGCAGCAACGAAACGTCAATTCCGCTGATCTTGTGGAGTCCCGCATCGGGTGGGCAGTGTCAGGCGAGATTTCAGTCCCTGGACGACCTGCAAAGACTGTACCCTGAGTTTTCGGCCAGCAGCCACTATTACGGAAATTACAGCGGCCCGTTGTTCAAGTCTACTGAACTGGGGAACTACCAGCTCTTGCCGACCTCTCCTGGAGCGAAATCGGGGATGCCCCTCCCCGCGGAGCTACGGAAGCTTCTGGGCGAATCCAAGAAGGATGGTCGATACGTAGGAGCGTATCCGCAGATGCCGTGACCCACATTTGGTTTGTCTGAGGAGGGGAGCGCTGAGTTCTGACTGCCCTACGGTTTTTCCTTTCAACACCACTAGCATCTTGGCATCGGCCCGGTGCTCCGACGGTGTGATGAGAAGAACGTGTGAAGGACCGGCTACTCCAGCTCGATTCTGTCGATGCTTGGAACCAAGAAAGGAGGCACTGCTGTGAAGAACTCATTGGGTCTCGTTGCAGCAGCGACTTGGTCGCTCGTGGTCCACGTGGGTCGTCGTTTCTGCGGAAAGGCGCTTCTCGCTGTAGGTGGGTTCTACAAGGAGACCGTAAACTTCACGCAATGCACGCGATACACCTTGCGCCCGTTTACTCCGCTAGGACTTGACTCCATTAGGCCCTTCAGCGTGAGCACAGCAAGCGGGAAAATCAGTCCCGAGAACGGCGCGCAACTGTATGTGTAACCAACGGCGCTTGCAATCTGGCACAATCCGATGTGCAAGTGGGCTTTTGCAAAATTGGGAATCCGTCCGTTTGAGTTTGAAGGCAACCAGATTGATCTTGGCAACTGCGCCTGTTAATATGCTGTTCCAGTGCCTTTTGGTTGCCCCCCTTTGAGGGATGCACAAGTCCAGAAAAATTTGCATGATTAAACGGATTTGATTACTATTGAAACGATTCAACTAAGCCTTCAGCCGAAGCTACTCCATTACTCCAAGAGACTGCCATGCGATTCGGTCTCGCTGACCAAACGCCGGCTTTGTTCTCGGTGTGGAGTCAGGCACACCATCCACCTATCGCAGATGGCGGAACAAACGCCACGGGGCGCGTTCCCAGATTCGTTGTTCAGCCATTTCACGCGACATTCCGTAGCGGAACTTCAAGAACAGCGCGCGTACACATGCACCGACGTACCACAAACGCCCATCGTCGGATGGAACCTTGCCTCCAACGGTTTGAGCAGTGCGTGTTCGAACAGCGAAGCCGCCATCTCACTCAGATCATCAATCATCTTGTATGCCGATTGATTGATAAACTGATCATCGCAACTCAATTGTTCATTCAACCCATGCCGTTGTTCAAAGATGTTACCGTCCTACAAACAAAAAATGAGAGTCAGTCATGAAAGTTCTCAGATACATTTTCTTGTTCGCTGCCCTTTTGCTGGGCTCTTCTTCAGCGTTGGCTCAACAGGAATCCGGGCAAATCCATGGTGTACTCAAGGATGCAGCAACAGGTGATGTCCTGATTGGAGCCAATGTTTATTTGAAAGGTACGAGTCTGGGAGTGTCAACAGATCTTTCGGGTGCATATGTGATACGATCGATCTCCCCCGGCCGTTACACTCTTGCCGTCCGTTATATTGGGTACAAGAGCACGGAGATATCGATTGATGTAAAGGCAGGTGAAAACCTTGAGCGAAACTTCCCGCTCATTGCTCAAGCCATAGAAGGAGCAGAATTCGTTGTAAGCGGACAGGCAAGGGGCCAGCAAGAAGCGATCAACCAGCAACTAACGTCCAATACGATCATCAATGTCGTTTCTGCGGAAAAGATCCGCCTACTTCCCGATGCGAATGCTGCAACTGCGTTGAGCCGTCTGCCCGGTGTTTCCCTTATGAACGGGGACCAGGTAGTTATCCGTGGAGTCCAGGCTAAATTGAATCAAATCCTAATAAACGGTATTGAATTACCTTCAACGAACATGAACGACCGTGCAACAGGTCTTGGTTTTATATCAGCAAATTTGCTCTCCAGCATTGAAGTCATAAAAGCACTTACGCCGGATATGGATGCGAATACAGTTGGCGGCGTGGTTAATTTAAGATTAAGGGAAGCCCCAACGGGTATTCATTTTGACGCGCTCAGTCAGGGAAATTACAATTCGACAGATCATGTCGCAGATAATTATAAGTTTTGGGCAAGTATCAGTCAGCGTTTCCTTGATGATAAATTAGGCGTTTTCTTACAAGGAAATATGGACCGTTCTGATGGCGGTAACCAAATAGCTTCCATCACACCGACGTTCCTCGGGACAAGCGATAATTCATACGGTCAGGCTACCTACATAACTAACGGTGCAAACTTTGAGTACGATGCCAATATTGTCAAAAACAGCGGCGGCAGTCTTATATTGGATTATCGACTTCCGGATGGTAAGATAGTTTTCCAAAATACGTATGCCGGTAATCTTACTGATCAAAATAATAATCAGATTCAAATGAATTTTGATTTAACGCAGGTAACCTATACCGTAGATCGCGAACTGTATGGAAAAGATTTATGGATTAATGCACTTCAAGCAGAAAATACTTTTGGTAGCATCAAAGTAGATGCAAGCTTGTCGCATTCCTACACACAACAATATACCAGATTTGGTCATCAGCTTAGTCCATGGACTAGTTTTACCAATCAATCCAATCTAGTTGCCCCCTTTGGTCTCGATGCTTCAGGCAATATAGTACGACATAATACTGATGAGCAAAGTATGACACTTATGAGGGCACTTGGAGTCCTTAACAATCTCAACCCAGCAGATGCCGATAGCGCAACGTTGGCGGGGTGGCTTTCTTCGCATTACAATCAATTTTCCCAGCACTTATATAATACATCGTTCAATGTGGCGGCGCCGGTTAACTTTTCTAACGATATCACTGCCACATTCAAAGCCGGTGGTAAGTATGCGAGAACGACACGTGAAAATAACGTTGATGAGCATTTCTCCCATGGCGAAGGGGATACGTATGCAAATCCGGCCGCAAATAGTTACTTTCCGGGTGTAACCCTTTCCCCCTCAAATCCGTTGAGATTTACCCACGTTATGGATAATAATTTTGCGAGAGGAAAATATTATCTAAATAGTTTATTCGATTTTGCTCATGGCGGCTTCCCGTTTGTGATCGATGAGAGTAAATATGATGCCTGGTTGAAATTATCAGAGCAAGGCTGGGCTGTTCCATTGCACATGGGCGATAGCTGGAAAGATGATTGGAACGGTGCAGAACAATTTTTAGCAGGTTATTTGATGGGCACTTTCAATTTTGGTCCAGCGCTGACAATACTCGGCGGTGTCCGTTTCGAAAGTTATAATATGAACTATCATGCCCAGTTTACGCAAGTACAACACACGGTTTTCGGCACTTCAATTAGTACTATAAACGGTACAATTGGCGACAGCCTTAACCCCGTCAACCTATATCACAACGTGCCACCTAGTACCCACAACGTTGATCGGACGGATAACAACTTATTCCCCAGTGTACAGCTCCAATACAAATTCAATGAGTGGACGGATCTTAGGCTTGCCTATACAACCGGTATTGCCCGCCCGGATTACCAAGCAATTATTCCTAAAATTGCTTTTTATGTCGGCAACTTTGAACTAGGCAATCCTTTGCTGAAACCTGCTACAGCACAAAACTTTGACGTCATTGCGTCCCTGCACAGTAATTCAATAGGTCTCTTTACAATAGATGCATTCTACAAAGTACTAAAAAACCAAATGTATAGTACCTCAATTTACTATGTGAATCTTTCTCAATATGCCGCCAACGTCTATATCCCCGACTCATTATTTTTGGCGCAGAGATTTGGTTTTACTGTGCCAATCAGTCAAACTGTTGGTATCTCTTTAAACAATCCGAACCCCGGCTATATAAGAGGTATTGAAGTTGATTGGCAGACAAATTTCTGGTATTTGCCTGCGCCGCTTAGCGCTCTGGTTTTGAATGTAAACTATACAAAATCAGGATCAAATACGGCTTACACTATTCTTACGCCTACCGTGACTACTGTTAATGATACGGTTAATGGTCGTATTAGACCACGCAATATATACTCTACAAGAGATACGACTTATGTCGGAAGACTAATTCAGCAGGCAAACGATGTGGTGAACGTTGCGCTTGGCATCGACTACAAAGGCTTCTCCGGTCGCATATCATTTAGTATGACCGGTAATGTATTGAACTCCGTAGGTTCAAGACCTGAAGCGACTTCCTTTACCGGCAATATTTATAGATGGGATTTTACGCTAAGGCAAAATCTGCCTATTGATGGTTTGAGCCTATCTTTGAATGGAGTGAATATTTTTCACAATGGAATAAGTACGTATCGTAATTACAGAATGAGTCCGGGTGCTCCAATAACTAAAAACTTGGTCCAAGTCTTATATTCGCCGACATTATTCGAGATGAATCTGAGATATTCTTTCTAATGGTCTATTCTAATAATATCATACTTAAAGGAAGGGGGTGTGAAGGAATTCACAAGAAAGCAACAAAGCGTGACTAATTCACTAAAATCTACAGAAGAACAACTCAATTCAGGAGCATTAAAATGAAAAGCGTGATATTACTTTTCAGTATGTTGCTTCTTCTAGTATCGTCGGCGTTTGCTCAAGACATGCAGTATGTCCATAGCCAAAGCGGCGACACTCTTGTGGTAAAAGATGATATTGAATTTGGCGGCACGAATACTCTGCGTAATCTCATGCAGTCAGACAGCCTCGCTCCCGCAACCCGTGTATACATGCTGCAAGCCGGGGGAATATATTCGTGCGTAAATAATCCTGCGACTTCCTCCAAATATCGGACCATTATTATGGGACCGACGCAAAATATTAAAACAGGCACAATTGCACCGCCGATTATTTCGGGTTCGTATGCCACAGGGGTCAGCACCTATGGAGGTATGAACGTCAATAAAGACCTGCTCATTAAGAACATCGATCTTGAAATAGGTAATTCTGCCGGCAACAACGGAGGATGGGCCTTCTTTAATTTTGGTGGACCCAATATGAGACTCCAAGTAGATAACTGCATTATGGAGCATACTTGGTGGACATGGGTTGGAGGTCCTCCCGGTTTCGAGAGCGTATTTTTTACAAACGATTACTTTGTAAATTTGACCGGTCATACCTGCCGTCGAAATGGTGGTGTTGTGGACTTCAATGGGACCACTAAGCACCAGGATACTCTTGTTGTTCAAAACTGTACACACGTGAATATCCAGGGTCTCTTGTACAAATTTAGGTATGGGTTTGTGGTTGACAGAGCGCTTTTCAATCATAATGACTTTATTGATTGTTCGAGTTTTGTTGTTATGAATAACGGAGATCAGACGAATCTCAGCGTAACGAATAATATCTTTGTAAATTGCCAGTTACAAGCCTATTGCCCTGTCCTTTCAAGTGCTGATGTAGGTGAAGTCGATATGGACAGCCTGGCAATGGGCCTTGTTAATTTGCGCGTTGATTCTACTTTCACAGCAGGCGTCCAAACCCATGGCGTTTATGTTGATAAGAACTTAACTTACTGGGATCCATCTCTTTCCGATATCGTTTCAACATTAAATACTAATCACGTAGATGGCAGGACAGATTGGGTCTCCCAGATGATTCCAATGAACACAAGAACTACGGCCTTATTTGCCGACAAGACGCATTATCCTAAGCTTAATAATGGCACATGGATTAGTAAATTGCCTGCTTTTAAGAAGACGGATGTTTTGTTTACAACTCAGCTTGCAGAAGTAAAAGCCTATTCAATAGCAGCAGTTGACACGAGCTACGGGACTCCAATGAAATCCTGGCGTCAATCGAATAATGTAGAAGCTTCAAATTACATTTTTGCTGATTGGCCCATTCCTATCGATCTTTCATATACCGATTCTGATTTGTTGACTGCAGGATTGGGTGGGTTCCCTGTAGGCGACTTAGGCTGGTTCCCAACTCAATACGCGGCGTGGAAAGCTCAAGAAGCTGCTGAACTGGCTCAAATTCAGAACGTCTTGGACACAGGGAATCTTACTGATGTTGCCACCACACAAGAGCTTCCCCAGAACTTCCAGTTGCAGCAGAATTATCCGAATCCGTTTAACCCAAGCACATCCATTACTTTTGCCCTCCCGCATGCTGCGAACATCACGCTGAAAGTGTTCGACGTGCTCGGCCGCGAGGTCGCGACGTTAGTCAACGGATACATGACGGCGGGTGCGCACGAAGTACGCTTCGATGCGTCGCATCTCTCCTCCGGTGTCTATCTCTACACCTTGACGAGTGGCGACTTCACGCAGACAAAGAAGATGTCGCTTGTGAAGTAGAGATGTAGCTCTGTAATCTTGTATTCCACATAAAACCCTGATACCTCGTTATCAGGGTTTTATGTTTAATTTTGTTCGCGCAGGCAGGGCTTTGCGACTGATATCATCAGACACCATTCCTGAATCAACAGACGCGGTT
>Ga0315554_1000731_pt1 | contig 19451 bp, 23 predicted proteins | sample SalMarSW160370MG_FD_202114 | JGI IMG/M metagenome (GOLD analysis project Ga0315554, IMG submission 202114) | Salt marsh sediment microbial communities from the Plum Island Ecosystem LTER, Massachusetts, United States - Salt Marsh Sediment SW1603-70 ... | reverse complement strand
CGCCTACCGGCGCGATTTAGGCCAATATGCCGCTCACCTCGAGGGCCGAGAGCCGAATGTGGACTCCGTGTCGGGCTTCATCCGCTCGCTCACGGAGCTGGCACCGTCGTCGGTTGCTCGCAAGGTGGCTGCGCTGCGCACTTTCCACCGCTTTCTAGTTGCCGAAGGCTTGTCCTCCGAGGATCCCACCGTGCTCGTCGAGACACCTCGTCTGCCCCGGTCCCTTCCCAAGGCCCTGACCGTCGCCGAAGTGGAGCTGCTGCTCCAGGCTCCCGCCGCCTCGACGGCGATGGGGCGCAGGGACCGGGCTCTTCTCGAGTTCATGTACGCCACCGGCGCCAGGGTGTCGGAGGTGACCGCGCTGGATCAGCTCGACCTCGACCTGGAAGCGGGAAGTGTGATCCTCACGGGCAAGGGCAACAAGCAACGCATGGTCCCGTTTGGCCGCTACGCCCGCGCCGCCATCGAGGCCTACTTGCCGGATCGCCTGGCGCAGCGCCGGCCGGGTGCTGATTCAGGTGCGGTTTTCCTCAACCAGCGCGGCGGGCGCCTTACCCGCCAAGGGGTCTGGACCATCGTGCGCCGCCAAGCCCGGAGGGCCGGTCTTCCGGTCGATAGCGTGTCTCCGCACGTGCTTCGGCACTCCGCGGCGACGCACTTGGTGGAAGGGGGAGCCGACCTGAGATCCGTCCAAGAGCTGCTCGGGCACGCTAGCATCAGTACGACACAGGTCTACACACGAGTGTCTCCAGGCCGCCTCCTAGAGGTTTATGCCGCCTGTCATCCGCGCAGCTGAGATCGGGATATGAACACATTCTCCACGAGTGAGGCCGAATCCCGTCTCCGAGAGGAACGGGAGAATCTTGTGCACCAGCTCGCCGAGCTGGGTGCAACGGAGACGGGCGAGCTCCGCAGCGACTACGACTTCGGCGAGGGATTCGCCGACGCCGCCGCGGCCACCGCCGAGCGCACCGAGGTGCTCGGCCTCATCGACTCGCTCAGGAGCACGCTCGAAGACGTCGATATTGCGCTGCGCCGAATTGAAGACGGCACCTACGGGACTTGCAGTAGCTGCGGCAATGAGATCGGTGCAGCCCGCCTCGAGTTCCGGCCCGAGTCGACGCTCTGTGTGGACTGCAAGAACAAGAACTCGTCCTGAGCTCGTGGTCGAGTCTCGCGCCTGATGGAGATCTCCGGCAACGTTCTGGCCGACCTCGTCCTCTTCCTTTTGATCCTGTTGCCCAGCGTCATCCTGCACGAGGTGGCCCACGGATGGGTGGCGGAGCGGTTTGGGGATCCGACGGCGCGACAAGCCGGCCGCATCACCCTCGATCCAATCCCGCACGTTGACCCCATCGGGTCTCTGCTGATACCCGGCGCGCTGGCCCTTGCCGGCCAGCCCGTGTTCGGGTGGGCTAAGCCGGTGCCGGTCAATCCGTCGTACTTCCGTCGCCCCGTCCCGACGATGGCCCTGGTGGCCCTGGCCGGGCCGGCGACGAACCTGGTGCTGGGGATCGTCGCTCTCCAGGTCGGTCCGTTCTTCGACGCCTATGCGCACCCTCCCGCCGGTGTGTCCTACTGGTATCCGGCTCTGGGGATTGGCATGACCACGGTCAGCGTATGGGCCAAGGTGCTGCTCGGTTTCGCCGTCATCAACATCGTGCTCGCCATCTTCAACGTGCTGCCGATCCCGCCCCTCGACGGCAGCAAGCTGCTCCCGCTCGTTCTTCCCGAGAAGGGCAGGCAGGTTTTCCACCAGATCTCCCAGTACGGCTTCCTCATCCTGTTCGGGCTCATCTTCATCGTGTTCCAGGGCAGGCTCGGCTTCATCTCCGACGCGGTCGGCTGGTTGATGAGGGCTTTCCTGTGATGGCGCGTTTGACCCACCTGGCGTGCCGCTTCTTCGAGTCGCTGCGGGCGCGGTCGCTGTCGCCGTCGGAGCAAGCCGAGGTGGCGCCGCTGCTCCGAGATGCCGATGCGTCGCTGTTCTGGCGCCAGTCGCCGGCTGATCAGCGCCATGCACTCGACTGCGCTCGCTTCGTGCTGGAAGAAGCACCCGGGCGCAGTGATCTGGCACGAGCCGCACTGCTCCACGACGTGGGCAAGAACCGTGCCCGCCTGGGCGTGCTGGGCCGTACGATGGCGTCGGGCCTGCGGCTGCTGCACCTGCCCGCGGGCGGGCGCTTGCGCACCTATCTCGAGCACGGGCCCATCGGCGCGGAGGAACTCGAGAGCGGTGGCGCCGAGAACCTCGTGGTGTCCTTCGCTCGCCACCACCATCGCAGCCGCCCGGCCGGCATCGAGGTCGCGGATTGGGACCTGCTCTGCCGGGCGGACGAGCGATGAAAAGGCGGGCCCCGGGCCGCGGCGGCAATACGATGGGCCGATGAGCTACGACGTCAAGACCGCCGTCTTCGAAGGTCCACTCGACCTTCTCCTCCAGCTCATCACGGCGCGCCAAGTGGAGATCACGGAGCTGAGCCTCGCCGACCTCGTCACCGAGTACCTGCGGCACCTCGACGCCATGCGCCAGCTCGACCTCGAGGTAACGAGCGAGTTTCTGCTCATCGCCGCTACCCTCATCCAGCTCAAGGCTCGCCGCCTCTTGCCCGGAGACGCCGAGATCGATCTGGACGAAGAGCTGGCCCTCGCCGAGGCGCGCGATCGGTTGCTCAGCCGGCTGCTCGCCTGCCTCACTTACAAGGACGTCGCCGCCGTGCTGGCCCATCGTATGGAAGCGACGAGTCGGTTCGTGGGCCGGTACGTTGGGTTCGATCCCGGCATCGACTCTCTGCCGCCGGAGGTTCGGCTGGCGGTCGGAGCCGACGAGATCGCCGCCGTGGCCAAGGGCCTGTTCCGCCGCCGTCGTGATCCCGATCTCGACCACCTAGACCTGGAGCTGCCGTCGGTGAGTGCCGCCATCGAGGATATCCGCTCCCGAGTGTCGGCCGAAGTGTCGACGGATTTCGACCGGCTCACGGCGCACTTGCAGCGATCCGTCGAGGTGGTGGCCTATTTCCTTGCCGTGCTCGAATTGGCTCGCTGGGGCCTCCTGAGGGCGAGCCAGAAGAACTCAGAGGCGGCGATCGTCATCGAGCACGTCAAGGATGCCGACACTCGGCTGGTGAGCGAATGGCAGAGGTGAACGATCTCCTGGCGGCCGTAGAAGCCGTTCTCTTCGTGGCTGAGGAGCCGGTGCCGGTGCGGGAGATCGCAGAGGTGCTCGAAGTCCCGGCCGTCACCGTCGAGGAGGCGCTGGCGGCGCTCGGGCGGCGCCTGGAGGAAAGGGAATCCGGGCTGGTGCTCAAGGAGATGGGCGCAGGCTGGCGTCTGTACACCCGACCCGATCTGCGTCCCTTCCTCGAACGTTTCGCCACCACGGCAACCGCGTCCCGCCTGTCCAAGGCGGCGCTCGAGACGTTGTCGGTGGTGGCGTACCGGCAGCCCGTCTCGCGAGCGCAGGTTTCGGAGATTCGAGGAGTGGACTCCGATCACGCTCTGGGCACCTTGGAGCGCCGCGGCCTCATCGATGCCGTGGGACGGGCGCCGGGCCCGGGGCAGGCCATCCTGTACGGCACGACGGCGCTGTTCCTCGAGAAGCTGGGGCTCAGGTCCCTGGAAGAGCTGCCCCCTCTCGCCGACCACGTGCCGCCCGCCGACATGGTCGATGTGCTGGAGCAGCCCTTCCGCCCGGAGGAATCATCGAGCGACTCCAGAAGCTGATCGCCCACTCCGGCCTCTGCTCGCGCCGAGCCGCCGAAGATCTGATTCGCGCCGGCCGGGTCACGGTCGACGCCGAGCCGGCCCATCTCGGACAGAAGATCGACGTCGATGAGGCTCACGTCGAAGTCGATGGGGTGCCGTTGCCGGTGCGCCCCGGTCTGGTGCACTACTTGCTCTTCAAACCGTCGGGAGTGCTGAGCACCGCCTCCGACCCGCGGGGCCGTCAGACGGTGGTCGATTTGGTGCCTACCGAGGCCAGGGTCTACCCGGTGGGGCGACTCGACGCCGACAGCGAAGGCCTCATCATCCTCACCAACGACGGCGAGCTGGCCGAGTGGGTCACTCATCCCCGATACGGGGTGACCAAGACCTACGTGGCAAGGGTCACCGGCGTGCCGTCGGCGGCGACGCTGCGGCGGCTGGTCCGGGGCATCGAGCTGGAAGACGGCCCCGCCCACGCCTCCGAGGCGCGCCTCCTGGACAGCCACGTCGCCGAGGCGCTGGTGGAGATCGTCATCGGCGAAGGTCGCAAGCGGCAGGTCCGCAGGATGTTCGACGCCGTGGGCCATCCGGTCCGGGAGCTGGTTCGGACGGCGATCGGGCCCATAAGGGATCAATCGCTGCGGCCCGGGACGTGGCGCCGCCTGTCGGTTGCCGAAGTCCGCTCGCTGTACGTGCGATGATGGGCCCGTGACGACCTTCCGTGCTCCCGGCACGGCATTCCGCGCCAGCCTTCGGGTGCCCGGGGACAAATCGCTGTCACACCGCGCCCTCATCTTCGCCGGCATGGCGGCGGGGCGGAGTCGAGTGATCGGGCTGGGGACCGGAGACGATGTCGCCGCCACCCGCCGGTGTCTCGAGGCCCTGGGGGTCGGTTTCGACGGCGACACGGTGGACTCGCCGGGAGTCTGTGCGTGGACGCCTTCTAAGAAGGCGCTGGATGCCGGCAACTCGGGCACGACGATGCGCCTCCTGGCCGGCGCTCTGGCCGGGCGTCCGTTCAAGAGCACCCTCGTGGGCGATAGCTCGCTGATGGTGCGTCCCATGCGCAGGATCGCCGAGCCGCTGGGGGCTCTCGGGGCTTCGGTCGACATCGGGCCGGACGGCACGCCGCCGGTCACCGTGGGCGGGGGAGCGCTGCACGGCGCCCACGTCCATGTGCCCATCGCCTCGGCACAGGTGCGCAGCGCGGTAGCCCTTGCCGCAGTGCAGGCCGAAGGCAGATCTACGATCGATTCGCCGGCCGGCTTCCGCGATCACACCGAGCGGTGGCTGGTGAGCCTGGGCCGGGCCGGCCGTCGCTCGGAGACGTCGATAGAGATCGACCCCGGGCCCCTGCCTCCAGCGGAGTACCCGATCCCGGGCGACCTCTCTTCGGCGGCGTTTCTGCTTGCCGCAGCCGCGCTCCGGCCCGGGGCCGAGGTGGCGGTGCGCACGGTGACGCTGAACCCGGGCCGCACCGGGTTCCTGGACGTTCTCGAGCAGATGGGAGCCCGAGTACAGCGCCGCTTCATCGGTGAGGTGCACGGGGACCCGGTTGGGGACGTCGGCGTGACCGGAGCCGGGCTGCACGGCATCGAGATCGGCGGCGAGCTTGCGGTGAGGACGCTCGACGAGCTGCCCCTGGTCGGTGTGCTGGCAGCCGTCGCAGATGGGCGGACCCGCGTGAGCGGAGCGGGCGAGCTTCGGGTGAAGGAGACCGACCGTGTCGCCGCGTCGGTTGCCTTGGTGAGGGCTCTGGGAGGCGACGCAGAGGAGCAGGCGGAAGGCTTCACCGTCACCGGGAAGTCGAAGCTCGATGGGGGAGAGGTCGACGCCCGCGGCGATCACCGAATCGCCATGGCCGGAGCGGTGGCCGCCGTGGCCTGCGACGGTGAGGTGAGCATCCGCGGCTTCGAGGCCAGCTCGGTGTCCTGGCCCGAGTTTGCCACGGTCTTGGAGCGGACGTGGTCATCGCCGTAGACGGTCCCAGCGGAGTGGGTAAGAGCACCGTTGCCAGGGCGGTGGCCGCCGCCGTGGGCGCGGCGTACATCGACACCGGGGCGCTCTATCGTGCCGTCACCCTTGGAGTCCTTCGAAGCGGCTGCGATCCACAGGACGCCGCGGCCGTGCTGGCTATTGCCGCGGGCTCCTGCTTCGAGTACGAGGACGAGGTCACCTCGCTCGACGGGGAGGACGTGTCGGAAGCGATCCGCACTCCCGAGGTCAACGCCCTGGTGAGCCCGATATCGGCGCTGCCCGATCTGCGGCGCTGGGCCGTCGAGTGGCAAAGGGCCTGGGTGGCGCGACACCGGGGTCATGCCGTGGTCGTGGGCCGGGACATCGGAACCGTGGTCTTCCCCGACGCCGAAGTGAAGGTGTACCTCACTGCGGACGCCGAGACCAGGACCAGGCGCCGTGCTCTGGATCCGGAGGCTGCAGGTCAGGATCTGGCCGCCGTTGCCGCCCAGCTGGAGTACCGCGACGAGATCGACTCGACTCGGGCCGCCTCGCCGCTGAAGCCCGCCGACGACGCGGTGATCATCGACACGTCGGCTCTGGGGATCGACGAAGTCATGGCCCTGGTGCTGGCGTTGGCCTCGGACGCCTAGCCGAAGAGATCGAGAGCCCGGGCGGCATCCCAAGCCCGATCGTCATCCAGTGGGCCGGGCCGGCCGGGCTTCCGCGCCGTCGAGCCGGCCTCCGTCGCCGCCTGTAGCGCGGCGATGAAGCGCCGCAACTGTGGTGGCGGAGGGAAGTACTCGGCCTCGTCGGTGACCTGGACCACCTCGACGCCTTGGCACGGCTTGAGCGCCGCGACCAGGTCGCGCACGGAACGGTCGGGAGCCGACGCACCGGCGGTGATGCCGACGACCGAGACCCGGCGGAGCCAATCGGGTCGTAGAGCGGCGGCGCCGTCGACCCTGTGGGCGTCTGCGCCGGCCCCTCGCGCCACGCGGACCAGCGCTGCGGTGTTCGATGAGGTGGCGCTGCCGACGACCAGCACGAGGTCCGATCGCTCGGCCAGGACCTCGACGGCAGCTTGACGGTTCGTCGTCGCGTAGCAGAGGTCGGCCTTGCGGGCGGTCCAGAGGGCGGGGAAACGTTTGGAGGCGTCGGCGAGCGCCTGGCGCCACTCGCTCATGGCAAGCGTGGTTTGGGCCAGGAGCGCCACCCGAGCCGGGTCGGCGGGTTCGAAGCGGCCGATCCGTTGCCCGGGCTCCACGAGCGTCACCGCACCGGGCGCCTCGGCGATCGTGCCTAGCGCCTCGTCGTGGCCTTGGTGGCCCACGTAGAGGATGTCGTAGCCGTCGTCGGCGAGGCGCTTCACCTCGTGGTGGACCTTGGTGACCAGGGGGCACACGGCGTCGATCATCACCGCGCCGCGCTCGGCGGCCGACCTCACGGCGCTTGGAGAGGATCCGTGGGCCGAAAGCATGATCGGCGAACCGGGGGGAATCTGGTCGACATCGTTCACGAAGACCACGCCGGCCCGCTCGAACATGGCGACCACGGCCGTGTTGTGCACGATCTCGTGATAGCAGTAGACCGGCGGCTCGAAGATGTGAACCATCCAGGACAGGGCCTTGATGGCCATCTCGACGCCGGCGCAGAACCCGCGTGGCTCGGCGAGGAGCACCTTGTCGACCATCTCCGGAATGGTAGGTAGCGGCCGACATCAACCCGAGCCGGGCATAATCGACGAACATGAGCCGCTTTCCCGTCGTCGCCGTGGTGGGCCGTCCCAACGTAGGCAAGTCCACGCTGGTCAACCGCTTTCTGCGCCGACGTGCCGCCGTGGTCGAGGAGAAGCCCGGTGTCACCCGCGATCGCAAGGAGTTCCTGGCCGAATGGGCGGGGCGGCACTTCGTCGTTGTGGACACCGGGGGATGGGCGGTGAGTGGGGACGAGCTCACCGGGGGCATCCGCCAGCAGGCCGAAGCCGCGGTGTCGGCGGCCGACGTAGTGGTGTTTGTTGCAGATGCCACGGCCGCTTTCAGCGAGGATGATCTGGCCGTCGCCCGGCTGGTGCAGCGGTCCGGGGTGCCGACTCTTCTGGCCGGGAACAAGGCCGACAGCCCCAAGGTGGATCTGGAGCTGGGCCCGCTGTGGTCCCTGGGCCTGGGCGAGCCGCACCCGATCAGCGCACTCCACGGCCGGGGCACAGGCGACCTGCTCGACGATCTGGTGGCCCTGTTGCCCGAAGGTGGCGAAGGGGGGCCCGGAGAGGAGAGTCTGGCCACTCTCGCCATTTTGGGACGTCCCAACGTGGGCAAGTCAACCTTGCTGAACCGGCTGCTGGGAGAAGAGCGCGTGCTGGTGTCACCGGAGCCCGGCACCACCCGCGACGCCATCGACGCCGTAGTTGAACTCGACGGGGAGCCGTTTCGGGTCTACGACACTGCAGGCATTCGCCGGCCGGCGCGGGTCGACGAGGCCACCGAGCGCTATTCAGTGGAGCGGGCGCGCCAGGCCCTGGCTGTGTCCGACATCGTCCTTCTGATGGTCGACGCGGTGGCAGGTGTGACCCATCAGGAGCAGCGCCTCGCCGAGGAGGTTGTGGCTTCCGGCGCGGGGCTCATCGTTCTGCTCAACAAGTGGGATGCCGCCGGTCCGGAGCAGAAGGCGGCCACGGAGGACGGTGTCGGCGACCGGCTCGCCTTTGTGGGCTGGGCTCCCGTCTTGCGCCTTTCCGCGCTCACGGGGGCGCGACTGAAGCGGCTGCCGGCGGCGGTGCGCACGGTGCTTGAGGCGCGTCGCTCCCGCATCCCGACTCCCGAGCTGAATCGGAGGATCCGCGCATGGCAGGAGGCGCACCCGCCCCCGGTGCGCAAGGGGAAGCGGGCCCGCGTGCTGTACGCGGTGCAGGCCGGCACCGAGCCGGCCGCCATCGTGCTCTTCGTGCGGGGCGGCGAGTTGGGCCCCGACTATCTGCGCTACCTGGAGAACCGGCTTCGCGCCGAGTACGAGTTCACCGGCTCCCCGGTCCGGCTGCTGACACGCTCTCGGAAACGGGGCTCGCCGGAGGCGATGGACGAGCAGCGATAGAATGGCGGCTCCGGGCTGTGGCGCAGCTTGGTTAGCGCGCTTGACTGGGGGTCAAGAGGTCGCCGGTTCAAATCCGGCCAGCCCGACCGACAAGGCCCCGCGCCGACTGGGCTCTTGCGAATGGCGGCCCCACCAGAATGAGCGATTGGAGCAACTAGGCTCCGGCTCCATGGACACCAGGCGCTCCGCTCGCCCTTGTGTCGCCCCGGCTGCCACACTGATCGCCCTCTTGGCGACCTCATGTGGCGGCACCGATGCGGCAGGATCCACCACGCCGGTCACGGTCGCAACGTCGAGCACTGTGGGCCCCGTCGCCGCTACCACTGCCACCACCTGGCCCGTGGCCACTGCTACGACCGCTGCACCAATCGAGCCGATCGAGGAGCCCAGCGTCCGAATCACGATCGTCTACGACAACGTCGTGTACGACGAACGGTTGACCGGCGACTGGGGGTTTGCTGCTTACATCGAGTACGGCGACCGCGTTGTGCTCTTCGACACGGGGGCCGATGCCGCCATCCTCATGAACAACATGGGGCTTTTGGGTGTGGACGTCGATGCCATCGACGTCATCGTGCTGTCTCACCATCACCACGACCACACCGGCGGGCTGCTGGGCCTGCTGCAGGAGACCGGTATCACGCCGGCCGTGTACATGCCGGCGTCCTTCAGTGCGGCGATAAGGGATCCCGTGGCAGCTCTCACCACGGTGGTCGATGTCACCGATCCGGTCGAGATCGTCCCCGGCATCTTCACCACTGGTGAGCTGGGCTCGGGCATCATCGAGCAAGCGCTTGTGGTGGACACCGATCAAGGCAATGTGGTCGTCGCCGGCTGCTCACACCCCGGCATCGCGGCGATGGTGCGCCGGGCGCAAGAGGTCACCGGGGAGGGTACCGCTCTAGCGCTGGGCGGCTTTCACCTCCTCAGCACCGCGCCGGATGAGATTGCGAGTCTCATCTCCGAGCTCCGGGATCTCGGTGTTCAGCAGGTGGGCCCCAGCCACTGCACCGGCGAGGAGGCCATCGTTATGTTCGCCGAGGCCTACGGCGATGACTACGTGGAGTCTGGGGTGGGACGCGTCATCGTCGTGGGGTAGCCGGCATCGAGCCGGGGCCGGACGCCGTCTTCTTCACCTCGGCCAGGGGACATCGCGCCCGATGAGCTGAGACGTCTCTTCGATGTCGTCGGCGAGTCGTCGATTGATCTCGCCTTCCACCTCTTCCGGCAAATCGACCTTTCTCGGCACGTTGCGCAGATAGGCCTCGGCATAGGCGGCCTGGGCGCGTGAGGGCCGGCGCACGATTTCGATGCGGCCGCCTGCGAACCGGTAGACCACGGATCCCGCCGGCGCCACCAAAGTGCCTTCTCTGGAATGGATCTCGGTGTCGACGTCGACGAACTCGACGTGGGGCAGGCGCGGGCGGCCTAAGGAGATCGGCAGTTCGATGGGCGCGGCGGGGTCCACACCCAGGAACTCAAACAGCCTCCGGGCAGTCTGCTCCTGGCCTCGCACGATGTCCTCCTCGAAGATGAGGACCAGGACGCGGCCGGGGTCGAACACGTCCAGGTAGCGCCGGATTTGGCCCGCATAGCGCCCTCTGTCCAGGTAGCTGAAGGCCAGACGGTGGAAGGTGTCCCTTTCGATACGCTCCGGCTCGGCCTCCAGCGCCTTGTCGAAAGGCAGGCTCTCGCGGAGCATCTGGAACCCGTGCCGATAGTGGGAAAAGGCGCGTGCCGCCGGACTGCGCAGAGTTATGACGATGCCGACATCGTGGCCCAAGGTCACGGCGATGCGTGAAGGGACCTCCGGCAGGTAGAGGTACTCGGGTGTCTTCTCACCGGTGGCGCGGTGTCCATCCCACGCTCCGAAGAAGGCCCTCTCGTAGTATGCGGGCCCCTGGGTGAAGAGCGTGTCCTCGTAGAAGAACTTGGTCTCGCGCGGCTGTGAGAAACACACATCGGGATGCTGCTCCAGCATCTTGGCCAGAGTTGTCGTGCCCGCCTTCTGGGCGCCCACGATGAGGAAGCTGGGAAGCATGGCGAAACGAGGCCAGGCTACATGATCTTTGCCATCGTCTGAGCCCCGGGACCGGCCCAGGCCGGTGCCCAGGCGCGTCGGCTAGCCTCGGCATACACGCCGATTCGCGCCGCCGGCCCGCCCGCCTGCAGCGCATGGGCAAGGAAGGCATTCGATGAGGCTGACCAGTGCCATGCTCGCCGATGCGGCCCAGGTAGTTGGGGGCAAGCTGTTTGTGCTGGGTGGGGCCTTCGACGTGATTGGTGCCCGCTCGTTCCCGGCTCTGCACCGTGGTCTGGCCGTGGTGCTGGTCGCCGAGATAGGTCCTGGTGACCGTAACCGGGACTTGGAGCTGTCTATGAAGCTTTTGGACGAGGACGGCAACGAGATCGGTGTCGAGTCGAAGGGTGTGATGCGGGTCGGGGCCCCCTCTTCACTTCCCGCCGGGGCCACCAGTCTGGTTCCTTTGGTGGGCAACTTCTTGGGGATCCGATTTCCGCACGCCGGCGGCTACGTGTTCATCATCGAGCACGATGAGGAGGAGCTGGCGCGTATCCCCTTCCGGGTCCGGGAGGCCCGGTGAGCCGACGCATCTTGACGCTACCCAATCTGGTGTCGGCGACCCGGGTGGCCATGGTCCCGGTCTTCTTGTGGTTGCTCTTCGGGCGCGACGACCCCACTTGGGCCGGCATCCTTCTCGCCATCATCGGGGCCACCGACTGGGTGGACGGTCAGCTGGCCCGGCGTCTGCATCAGGTCTCCGAGCTGGGGAAGCTCCTCGATCCGCTGGCAGACCGGCTGGCGGTGGCCGCCGCCGTGGTAGGAGGCTGGGTCGCTGGGGTGCTGCCGTGGCCCGTGGCGCTCGCTCTGACGGTTCGTGAGTCTGCGGTGGCGATCGGGGCCCTCGTGCTTGCCTGGAAGACGAGAGCCAAGATCGAGGTGCGGCCTATGGGAAAGGCGGCCACGCTTGGCCTCTACACGGGTATCGCCGCCTTCTACGGGTACGCGGGCACCAATCACCCTTTCTACATCTGGACGGCCTGGATCTTCGTCGTCCCCGCCCTCGTGCTCTGCTACGTGGTGGCCGGCCTCTATGCCGAAGACGCCCGGCACATGATGCATGACGCTCGTTAGGCTCACGCTGAAGCCGAGACGCAGGAGAGTGGAGTGAACGTCCCCGACGACCGGAGATACACGGAGCAGCACGAGTGGGCCCACATGGAGAACGGCAAGGTACGGGTCGGCATCACGGACTACGCCCAGGAGGCCCTGGGGGATGTGGTCTACGTCGGCTTCAGCGCCACCTCCGGGCCCGTCGAGGCCGGCGCCGTGATCGCCGAGGTCGAGTCCACCAAATCCGTGGCCGAGGTGTACGCCCCGGTCGCCGGCGCCATCGACGAGGTCAACGACGCTCTGTCCGAGCGCCCGGAGCTGGTCAACGAGGACCCGTATGGGTCCGGCTGGTTCGTCTCCATCGTCCCGGCCGACGCCGGCGCCATCGACGAGATGCTGGACGCCTCCGGCTACGAGGCGCTTCTCGACTGATTCGCGCGCCGGGCTCGCCGGTCTCCGGCGAGCCGTGGCTGCTGCTCTTGGCGGACCAGGCGGCCCGCGCGTAAGGTAGCCTCACGGCGCACGAAACCACGGAGAGTGAGGTGAGGTTTGGGCATTTCGACGACGAGAACCGCGAGTACGCCATCACCGACCCTGGCACTCCGACCAAGTGGATGAACTAATTCCTCCACACCAACCCGTGGGCCGTGATGGCAGAGACGCTCCTCGGCAACGGCGACCGGGCATACGAGTACTACTGGCAGATCAACTCTGCCGCCAAGAACGATCAGGCCGAGCGATACGAGATCGAGCCCTACGTCTATGCCCAGAACGTGTTCTTCGACGAGCATCCCCAAGCCGGCCTGGGCCGCAACTCGTGGCTCTCGGGGACGGCCTCGTGGTGCCATCAGGCGGCCACCCAATGGATAATCGGGATCCGGCCCACCTATGCCGGCCTCAGGGTGGCGCCCTGCATCGCCTCGGAGTGGGAGGGCTTTTCGGTCTCACGACGCTTCCGCGGTGCGATCTACAACATCACCGTGTCCCGGGGTGACGTGCCCGGGCCCACGATGACCGTCGACGGCGAACTGGTCGGCGGCGACGTGGTGGCGCCCGCCCCTGCCGGGACCACCGTCGAGGTGCAGATGGTGCTTCCGGAGGCGGGCTGAGAGGTCGGGCGGCGCGGGGGAGTGCCGCGGGCATCCTTCAAGCCCGGGTACAGGGTTCAGGGTTCAGGCACTACCATGCCGGGGATGGCAAAGCGAGAAGAGCCCCCCAGTGGTCCTCCCGAGGACGACGAGCCGGAACCGACCCTGATCTTCGACCCGGTCGAGGAGGTGCGGCGCATACGGGCCCTCGAGGCCGCGGCCGGCATCCCCGGCCTGGCCGGGTTCGCATTGGTCGTCACGGACGGCCCGCGCCGCGGCTTGCACTGGGATTTGAGCGAGGGCACAAGTGAAGCCGGTCGCAGTCCCAACTCGACGATCTTCCTCGACGACATCACCGTGTCCCGCCACCACGCCGCCTTCACGATCTCCCAAGGCACGCTCATCGTGCAGGACCTCGGCTCGACCAACGGCACATATGTGAACGGGGAACGAGTTGCCATCGCCACACTCAGCCCCGGTGACGAGGTCATAGTCGGTCGTTTCCATCTCGTTGTCGCGCGGGGCGCATGAGCGACGGCAGGACCCTCAACATCGGAGAGGTCATCGACCGACTTCGAGACGAGTTCCCCGACGTCACGGTCTCGAAGCTCAGGTTCCTCGAGTCTGAAGGCCTCGTGCATCCGGCGCGCAGCCGCTCCGGCTATCGCCAGTTTCACAAGGCCGACATCGAGCGGGTGCGCTACATCCTGCGCCAGCAGCGAGATCACTTCCTTCCTCTCAAGGTGATCAAGAAGAAACTGGCCACTTGGGAGCGCGGTGAGGAGCCGCCGCTACCGCTGCCCGGCGGCCCCCCGCCGGACGCCTACTTCGCCGTCAGCAGGGCACGGATGACCGCCAGCGAACTGGCCCAGGCGGCGGGCGTATCGATGGAGTTGATCAGCCGTCTTGTCGAACACGGCGTGATCGATCCCCGCAAAGGGGAGAAGGGCCCGGAGTTCGGCGACGACGATGCGATCATCGTGCGATCGGCCCATCGGCTCGTCTCGTACGGCCTGGAGCCCCGGCACCTGCGCTCGCTGCATCTCGCCGCCAACCGGGAAACGGATCTGCTCACCCAGCTGGCTGGGCCCCTGTTGCGGCACCCCAGTCCGGCCAACCGCCAGCGTGCCGCGGAGATCCTGGCCGACTGTGCACAGGCGGCGCGCGAGATGCAGGATGCGATGGTGCGGCTCCAACTGCGCGGCCTGGTCTCGGAGCCATGAAAGCGCTGGCCGCACTCGCCTTGACCGTCGGCATGTTCCACGTCGGACCCGTCAACCTCCCTCCGCCGCCCATAGCTGCCTTCCCCGATCACGAGCCTCCAGCGATCGACGCAGAGGCATGGGTGCTCTACTCGGTCGACGAGGGTGCGATCCTGCTTGCCGTCAATGCGGACCAGCTGCGGGCTCCTGCATCGGTGACGAAGGTGATGACGGCGCTGGTGGTCGTCGCCAACTGTGAACCGGATGAGCTGGTCACGATCAGCGCCAACGCCGCGGCCACACCGGTCGGCTTCGTCGGGCAGGCCGAGCTCAGGGAGGGGCAAGTGTGGACCGTCGAGGACCTGCTCGCCTACATCCTCGTGATCTCGGGCAACGACGGGGCGGTCGCCCTGGCCGAGCACGTCGCCGGCAGCGAGGAGGAGTTCGTCGCCTTGATGAACGACATGGCCGCGCAGCTCGCCATGGACTCGACGAGCCCGAACGGCCTGGATGCCGTGGGCCATCTGACCACAGCGCGCGATCTGATCCGTCTGGGGGTGGCGGCCGTCAGGGAGCCGCGCATCGTGGCGCTCACCAGCACCAAGTACGTCATCTTCGAGCTCAGCAGCGGTGGGGTCATCGAGGGAGAGAACACAAACAAGCTGCTGGGCAGCTTCCCCGGTGTGCTCGGCCTGAAGACCGGAGACACGGTGTCGGCAGGCCTCGTTCTCCTCTCGTATCTCCACGGCCCTCACGGCGATTACGTGGCCGTCGTGATGGGTGCCCAGAACCATATGATGGCCACACGGGAGCTGCTTGCCTACGCCCTCGACACTCTCGGGCCCAAGGATCATTTCTACTCGGTCGTTGCCGGCACCGACCTGCTGGCAGGGATGCCCGAATGGTTCCAGGCTCGAGCGGCGGCCGCCGGCCCTCTCAACGACGGTGGGGGCGCTCCTGCGGAGCACCCGCCGACCCCGGCGGAGCGGGCCTTGATCGCGCAGCTGAGGGACCTGTTGCCCGGCGTGCTCGGAGGTGACTCCGCCTAATGCGCCTCCTCGCCGAGGTTGTCGACCAGGCAACGATCTCGGCCCGCGTTGCCGAGTTGGGCGCGCAGATCCGTGCCGACTACCGGGACAAGCAGCCGGTGCTGCTCGGAGTTCTCAAAGGAGCGGTGCCGTTCCTGGCCGATCTGGTCCGGTACCTGCCGCCCCAGGTTGATGTCGACTTCCTCAGCCTGACCCGCTTCGGCTCGGAGGGCCGGGTGGGCATAGCGGTCGACAGCGCTACCTCCATCTCAGGACGCCACGTGCTCATCGTGGAGGACATCGTCGATACGGGCCTGACCCTCTCCTTTCTGGTGGGCCTGCTGGAGACGCGAGATCCGGCCTCCGTGGCCACGGTGACGTTCCTGGACAAGCGGACGCGGCGCATTCTCGAGGTTCCCCTCGAGTACAGGGGATTCGAAGTGGGGGACGAGTTCCTGCTCGGCTACGGGCTCGATTGGGAGGGGCGATACCGCAACGTACGCGGCCTGTGGGCCGTGCTCGATCTGGCCACGTTCAAAGAGGATCCGGACGCTCTGGCCCGCAAGGTATTCGGACCGGCCGGTGATAAGGTTGGAGCATGAGCGAAGGCATACCGGTCGAGCTCGTAGGCGTTCGAATCGAACTACCCACGAACCAGCCCATCGTGCTTCTCCGTGAGGTCGGCGGCACCCGCTATCTGCCGATCTGGATCGGCGCGAGTGAAGCCACCGCCATCGCGTTTGCACTGGAAGGTGTCGAGCCACAGCGCCCCCTCACCCACGACCTGCTGGCCGCTTCTATCGAAGCGCTGAACGCCAACGTCGACCGGGTCATGGTCACCGAGCTGCGCGACGGCATCTTCTACGCCGACCTGGTGTTCCGCAGCAACGGCACGGAGATAGTGGTCTCGTCGCGTCCCTCCGACGCCATCGCCCTGGCGGCGCGGACCGGTTCGCCCATCTTCGTCGTCCCCGCAGTCCTCGAAGAGGCTGGCGTGGAGATCCACGACGAAGAGGAGGAGGACGAGGTGGAGCGCTTTCGGTCGTTCCTCGAGTCCGTTTCGCCCGAGGATTTCGGCACCGCCGGCTGAGCTGTCGAGGTTCCTACCGCGCTTTTCCACAGGGGTTGTTGACAACTGGCATGCGCGCCATCTAGTTTCACGTCGGTAGTTCCACGTCGCGGAATTACGGTCGTGTAAGCTCTCGGGGGAGGTGAGCAAGGCCGTGACGGACGAAATGGGTTATCGGGCGCCTCAGGTGTGCAACATCGTCGGTATCACATACCGGCAGCTCGATTATTGGGCTCGAACGCAGTTGCTCACCCCCTCCATCCAAACGGCCCGCGGTTCGGGCTCACAGCGGCTCTACTCCTTTTCCGACATCGTGCAGCTGCGTGTGGTCAAACGCCTGTTGGATGCAGGCATGAGCCTCAACAAGATCCGCCAAGCCATGGAGATCCTGCGCAGTCAGCTCGACAGTGCAACTCCGCTCGCCGATGTGACCCTGCTTTCGGATGGGACGACGATCTACGCGGCGCACAGCGCGGACGAGCTCGTCGATGTGTTCCGAAGAGGCCAGGGCGTGTTCGGCATTGCAGTCGGGCCCGTGCAAGCGGAGCTCGAAGGTGAGATCCATCGGCTCTTTCCCAAGCGTCCGGTGGCCGCTGCTGGCACGGCCACCATGGAGGCGTGAGACCCTGATCGCAAACGACGACTTCCAGTTCCCTGCGGACACGGTCGACTTCGCCCACCAGAGTGAAGAGCAGTTTGCCCGCCTCCTGGACTTCTATGGAATCGACTGGGAGTACGAGCCGAGGTCCTTTGCCATCTCCTTCAACGGGAGCGGCGAGGCGACGAGCTATTTCACTCCCGACTTCTACTTGCCGGATGAGAACCTCTACATCGAGATCACGACGATGAACCAGAAGCTCGTCACCAAGAAGAACCGGAAGATAAAGCGGCTGCGCCAGCTCTATCCGGCCATCCAGTGCAAGATCTTCTACCAGCGTGACTACCTCCACCTCCTGGTCAAATACGGTCTTGAGGCCGAGAACGCCACCCAAGTGGCCGCACCGACCCGCATCCCCGGCCCTCCTCGGGTGAAGAACCTCGGAGAAGTCGAAACCGGCTGAGCTCGCCCGGAGGCTAGGCTTTCCCCGTGATCGGCAGCCCAGTCGCCGAGGCCCGCTCGCCGCTGCACAGCACCCACGAGCGGCTGGGGGGGCGCTTCGTCGTATTCTCCGGCTGGCTGCTGCCGCTGAGGTACGCGGGCACTCTTGCCGAGCACCAAGCCGTACGCAGCTCTTGTGGGGTCTTCGATGTCTCCCACCTGGGTCGCTTCTGGATATCGGGCGACGGCGCGACGGTGACCCTTCAGGAGCGTTTCTGCAACGACGTTGCTCTCGTGGAGCCCGGCCGTGCCCAGTACACCATGATGCTGAACTCCGATGGAGGCGTCATCGACGACATTATCGTGTGGCGCTGCGCCGACGAGGAGTACTGGGTCCTTCCCAACGCGGCCAACTACGAGGGGGTGCTCGCCGCCGTTTTGAAGGCGGCTCCGGGCCTGACGGCCGAAAGGCGTCGCGAGTCGTCTGCTCTCATCGCCGTGCAAGGACCGGATGCTCCCCGGGTTCTGGAGGAGGTGCTCGGGTGGCGTCCGCGCCGGTTTGGTGTGGACCGCGTCGACTTCGGCGGAGTGTCTCTCATGGCCGCCGGCACCGGCTACACCGGAGAGGTTGGCGGAGAGATCGCGGTTCCCAACGACTTTGCCGAGGCCTTGTTCCAGGCCCTGCTGGAAGCCGGCGCCGTCCCGTGTGGGCTCGGCGCCCGGGACACACTGAGACTCGAGATGGGCTATCCACTCTGGGGACAAGATCTCGACCAGGGCACGACGCCGCTGGAGGCCGGCCTGGGCTGGGTAGTGTCCTGGGATCACGACTTCATCGGGAAAAAGGCCCTCCAAGCCCAGCAAGAGAGCGGGCTTCGCAAGCGGCTCATCGGCTTTGCCTTCGAGGATCGCTCGGTCCCTCGGCACGGCTACGCGTTGCGTTGCGGGGAGTCGGTGGGGGCCGTCACCAGCGGCAACTTCAGCCCGAGTCTCGAGGTGGGCATCGGCATGGGATATGTGGCGCCCGACCCCGGCGATGACCTGGGAGATGAAGCAGGGGTCAGTGTCGAGATCAGGGACGTCTTTGTGAAAGCTCGACGCGTAGCCCCTCCGTTTGTCGAACGCTGATGGACTTCACTCCCCATACCGCTTCCGACGTCAGCGTCATGCTCGGACGACTCGGCATGTCGGATGTCTCGGATCTCTTTCAGCACCTGCCCGCCGCCGTCGTGGTCCAAGGCTCGCTCGACCTGCCTGCGCCTCTCGCTGAGGCCGAGGTGATGGCGCACATCGACGATCTGGCGTGCCGGAATCGCCGGGATCTCGTCTGTTTCGCCGGCGGGGGCATCTACGACCACTACCTGTCGCCCGTTGTGCGCTCGCTCACCATGAGACCCGAGTTCGTGACGTCGTACACGCCGTATCAGAGCGAGGTTTCCCAGGGCGTACTGCAGGCCCTGTTCGAGTACCAGTCGATGGTGGCGGCGATCACGGGGCTTCCGGTGGCCAACGCCTCCCTGTACGACGGTGCGAGCGCAGCCCTGGAGGCGGTGAACCTCGCCGTCGGTGCCACGGGCCGCAGTGACGTCTGGGTGTCGGCGGGCTTGCCCCCGGCGACTCGTCAGGTGATCGGCACCTTCGCCGACGCTCGGGACATCGACATCGTGGAGCATCGGGTGGAGGCCGGACGTACCGTGTGGGAGGAAGACGCCGACGGCGCGCCGGCGGCCGTGCTCTTCGCTCAGCCCAACTACCTAGGCGTCATCGAGGACTACGAGGCCGCCGTTCGCCTGGCCCACGATCGCGGAGCCCTCGCCCTGGCTCAGGTCGACCCCATGCTTCTGGGCGTGCTCCGCCCGCCGGGACATGCCGGCTGCGATGTCGCTTTCGGCGAAGGGCAGCCTCTGGGCAGTCCGCTGTCCTTCGGAGGGCCCGGGCTCGGCATCTTTGCCGCTGCTTCGAAGCTGCTTCGCCGTGTTCCGGGTCGCCTTGTCGGGCGCACCGTGGACGAGCGGGGCGCCGTTGCCTACACCCTGACCCTGCGCACGAGGGAACAGGACATCAGGCGCGAGAAGGCGACCTCCAACATCTGCACCAATCAGAGTCTGAACGCCATCGCTGCCGCCGTCCATCTGGCCTGG
>Ga0315554_1000729_pt1 | contig 19462 bp, 21 predicted proteins | sample SalMarSW160370MG_FD_202114 | JGI IMG/M metagenome (GOLD analysis project Ga0315554, IMG submission 202114) | Salt marsh sediment microbial communities from the Plum Island Ecosystem LTER, Massachusetts, United States - Salt Marsh Sediment SW1603-70 ... | reverse complement strand
AGCCCGAGAATTGCCTTGCTTGCTGAATATGATGCTTTACCCAAAATAGGGCATGGCTGTGGGCATAATATAATAGCTGCTTCAGCAGTCGGGGCCGCTGTGGCTAGTAAGTCTATCATTGATCAGTTAGGAGGCAGCGTTGTGGTTCTGGGTACTCCTGGAGAGGAAGTCTTCGGTGGCAAGATTGACATGGTGAAAGCGGGAGCCTTTAAGGAAATAGACGTGGCTATGATTGTACATCCCGATGTGCGCAATATGGTAACCATACAGGCGCTTTCCTGTAGCTCCCTGGAGGTGGAATTTTTTGGTCAGCCGGCTCACGCCGCTGCCCAACCTGATAAGGGTATAAATGCCCTTGAAGCTATGATTTTAGCTTTCACTTCTATAAATTCATTGCGCCAGCACATAAGGAGTGAAGCGCGCATCCATGGCATAATAACTGATGGAGGTGAGGCCCCTAATATAGTGCCTGCGCATAGCGCTGCTGTATTTTTGATACGTGCTCCGGATATTGAGTATCTTGCTGAATTAAAAGATAAGGTTTTAAACTGTTTTACAGGAGCATCTGTAGCTACCGGTGCAAGATTAGAATACAAGTGGAAGGACAGGTCTTATGCTCCGATGAAAAACAATTCGACTTTAGCCGGGCTATTCAAGCAGAATCTAGAATCGCTGGGAAGACATGTCGAAGCCTTCGACCCTCGCTTTGGCTTTGGCAGCACAGATATGGGAAACGTCAGTCAAGTGGTACCAAGCATACATCCCACTATAGCCATAGCTTCGTCCGAGGTATTGATACATACACCGGAGTTTGCCGCAGCCGCTGCCTCTGAGGCAGGACACGAAGGCTTAATGGACGCAGCCAAGGCAATGGCTATGACTGTGGCTGATATCCTCCAGCCAGGAACGCTCGATAAGATTAAGCAGGAATTTTAGAGTGGTTAGGGTAGGTATTCCCAGAGCCTTATCTTATTATCAATATTACCCTGGGTGGAAAGCATTTTTCGAAGCCCTGGGCGCAGAAACGGTGGTGTCACCGCCAACCAACAAAGATATCTTTACCGCAGGAAATTCACGGGCGGTTGCTGAGACTTGCTTGCCGGTTAAGATCTTCTTCGGACATGTTATTTCCCTGGCAGATAAATGTGACTATATGTTTATTCCAGCGCTGCGCAGCCTGGGTCAGAAAGCTTACTATTGCTCCAAATTCATTGGCTTGCCGGATATGACCAGGGCCTTAGTGCCAGAGTGCCCTACTATTCTCGACCCTGAGATGGATTTGAATAAAGGGCGCCGCAGCTTATATCACGTAATATATAGTTTAGGAAGCCATTTTAGCTCCGACAAAAGCAGGTTTAAAAAAGCTTTAGAGCAAGCAGAGAAAGCCCATTTAGCCTACCGAAAGGAAATGTCCGATAGAGGAATCACACCCGTTCAAGTTCTGGATAAGATTCACCAAGTTGAGGGCAAATCATATTTGGAACCTGATATGTCAACTGGTTTGTCTATTGCCGTTATCGGGCATCAATATGTTATCTATGACGACTATGTCAATCATCGACTCATTTCTAGACTGCAGGCGATGGGAGTCAGGATATTTACTCCAGAGATGGCAGAGCAGGAAGCACTCGATAATGCTATGACAGAGTTGGGAGGAACCCCGCACTGGTCTTTCGAAGCCGATATAATTGGTGCCGGTGAACACTATCTGGAGGCAAAAGTTGATGGTATAATTAGTGTAGCTGTTTTTGGTTGTGGCCCCGACTCCATGTTGATAGAGATGGTGCGGCATCGAGCGAGCGAGTTCAGAACCCCCTTTTTACACCTCAGTTTGGACGAGCACACAAGTGAAGGGGGATTGCTCACCCGGTTGGAGGCTTTTCTCGATATGGTCAGAAGGAGGAGAAGGCTATGCGCGTAGGGATACCCCATTGTGGACATGCCTACATCATAGCCGAGGCGTTGGTCCAGAAACTGGGCAATGGAGAGAGCGAGCTGATAATCCCACCTCCAACCAGCCATCGAACCTTAGACCTTGGGGTCAAATATTCGCCGGTGGAAGCCTGTTTGCCCTTCAAGCTTACCTTGGGCAACTTAATCGAAGCCTGCGAATTGGGAGCCGATACTCTGATTCATGCCAGAGGCACTGGCGTGTGCCGATTGGGTTATTACGTTAAGGAACAGGAACAAATCATACGTGACTTAGGCTACGACGCTCACTTCTTAACCCTTGACGTATCTCAACATAGATTTACAAGCATCATGCACCTTGTGAAGAACCTGACTAACGATGCCCCATGGCCCAAAATTATTTCAGCCCTCCGCTTTGCCCTGGAAAAACTATTTGCTTTAGACAAAATGGAGAAAGTGGTTCACAAGGTACGGGCGGTAGAACTTGAGAAGGGCAGGGCTAACCAAATTTACCGTGAAGCCGTTAAAGCTATTGGCGAAGCCACGACAGTCAGGGGGGTCAAGAACGCCACTAAGGAATATATCAAGAAGCTAGACCAGATGCCCAGAGACCCGACCGCTGACCCGGTTAAAGTGAGCATCGTTGGCGAAGTTTTTGTGGTTCTTGACCCGTTTGCCAACATGGATATAGAAATGGAATTAGGCAAGTTAGGGGTGGAAGTAGAGCGCACTATGAGCCTTTCTCGCTGGGTCAAATATAGGCTGTTCCTCAACTATTTAGGTGTAAATGAGTGGAAAGATGTTCATGAGGCAGCTATGCCCTATCTTAGGCGTAATGTTGGTGGCGATGGCTGGGAATCGGTGGGTGAGAAGGTGGTTTATGCCCGGAACGGATATGATGGCGTGGTTCATCTGGCACCTTTCACATGCATGCCTGAGATAGTGGCTCAGAATATTATGCCCTCGACTAAAGAGGATATTCCTGTGCTTACTGTCCTTTACGATGAGCAGATGGCCAGGCCGGGGATGATAACCAGGCTTGAGGCTTTTGTTGATTTGCTGAAGTTTAGAAGGAAAAGAAGAAGAAGGTGAAAACCTATCTGGGCGCTGATGTTGGCTCGGTTACTACCAAACTGGCTTTGCTTGATGAGCATGACCAGCTTATAGCTTTTACTTACTTACGAACTCAAGGCAAACCGATCAGTATCATTCAGAATGGCCTGGAGAACATAAGGAAGCAAATGCCACCTCAAGCCGAGATTTGCGGGGTAGCTACTACAGGAAGTGCTCGTTATCTTGCCGGTGTCGTCCTGGGTGGCGATTTAATAAAAAATGAAATTACCAGCCATGCTATTGCTGCTATGCATTGTGTACCCGAAGTACAAACTATTGTTGAAATCGGGGGGCAGGATAGCAAAATCATCTTAATTCGTGATGGCGTGGTTGTCGATTTTGGCATGAACACGGTTTGTGCTGCCGGTACCGGCAGTTTTCTTGAGCATCAAGCCTCCAGGTTAAATATAGAAATCGAGGAATTCGGGGGGCAAGCTTTAAAAAGCAAGGCTCCGGTACGCATTGCTGGACGGTGTACCGTTTTTGCTGAATCGGACATGATTCATAAGCAGCAGATAGGGCATAAAACAGAAGACATCGTTTATGGCTTATGTCAGGCTTTAGTACGAAACTACCTTAATAACGTGGCTTTAGGCAAGGAAATCTTGCCTCCAGTAGTATTCCAGGGCGGAGTTGCCTTCAATCAGGGAATAATTAAAGCGCTCGAAGAAGCTCTTGATGTCAAGGTCCTCGTTCCTCCTCATCATGAACTCATGGGTGCTATCGGAGCGGCTCTTTTGCTACACGAAGAAATCGGAGGCGATAGCCATAAGACAAATTTCAAGGGATTTGAGGTTAGCCAGACAGATTTTGCGGTTTCCTCTTTTATCTGTAAAGCTTGCCCCAACTTATGCGAGATTGCTCAAATCTCCGTGGATGGCAAGGTTCTAGCCAGGTGGGGGGGGCGCTGTGACTTGTGGGAGGAAGCTACTACAGGTTAGAATTTCGAGCTATGGATAAAACTTATCATGTAGTCATAATTGGCGGTGGACCGGCGGGACTCGTTGCCGGGCTGTATTGCGCCCGCTCGAGGCTTAATACTTTGCTTATCGAAAAGGGAATAATGGGCGGGAAAATAACCAATGCTGAGAGGGTGGAGAATTACCCTGGCTTCCCACAGGGTATTTCAGGTATTGATTTAGGACGACTTATCCATGAGCAAGCCACTAGCTATGGATTGGAAACCTTGCCTGCCGAGGTTACCAAGGTAGTGCCCAGCCAGCGGCATAATCTGGTCAGCACCAGTGAAGGCGATTTTGTAGCTGAGTCGATAATCATTGCCTCTGGCTCGCAATTTCGCAAACTGGGTGTGCCCGGGGAAGATAAACTTGTAGGCAGGGGAGTTTCCTATTGTGCTACCTGTGACGGTCCTTTATTCAAAGGTAAAATAGTGGCAGTAATAGGTGGTGGCGACGCTGCCATCACCGAGGCACTCTACTTGAGTAAGTTTGCTTCCTCGGTCAAGGTCATCCACCGTCGCAGCCAGCTTCGAGCCAGCAAGATATTACAGGAAAGAGCTAAGGGCGAACCAAAGATAGAGTTTATTTGGGATACTGTGGTAACCCAAATTGAAGGTGATGGGTTAGTTAAGCAACTCGTGCTAAAAAGCACCAAAAATGCTAAAATATCGAAATTAGAGCTGCCTGGTGTTTTTGTGGCTATCGGCTCGGAACCTAATAGTGCTCAGTGGCGGGGATTGTTGCCTTTGGACAAAGTAGGCTACGTAATTACCAATGAAATCATGGAAACGAAGATTCCAGGAATATTTGCTGCTGGAGATATCCGCCATAATTCAGCTAGGCAAGCGATAACTGCTGCTGGCGATGGCGCTACTGCCGCCATATCGGCGGAGAGATTTCTGTCATCCTGAGCGGATTGAGGAGTTTTATGAAAGTTGTTTTGCTAGAAGACCTCCCCGGAAAGGGAAAAGCGGGAGAGATAAAGGAGGTAAGCAAAGGTTATGCCAGACATTTCCTTTTGCCTCGGGGTTTAGCTTTGGTAGCTACCCCTGCGGTCATGAAGCAGGTAGAGTCCAGGCTAGAGAAGGAAAGGCTGGAGGAAAATATTGACCGGGAAAAACTGGTTGAACTGGCTCAGCAAATTGAGGGAAAAGAAATTCGTTTTAAAGCTCGCATGGGTGCCGGAGAGCGCTTGTTTGGCTCTATTACCGCTGCTGACATAGCTGAAGAATTAAGTCAAGCCATAGGTTCTGTTGTTGATAAAAAGAAAATAGACATCGGGGAATCTTTACGCAAAACGGGCAGCTATGAGGTAGCCGTTAAGTTAGCCAGTGACCTTAATCCGCAAATTACGGTGGTTATCGAGGAGGAGAAAGAAACAGAGACGGGGAGTGAGAAAAAAGTAGAGAAGAAGGCAGAGAAAAAGGCAAAGAAGAAGACAGAGAAAAAGACAGAAAAAAAGGTAGAGAAGGAGAAGGAGAAGGAGAAGGAGAAGGAGAAGGAGAAGGAGAAGGAGAAGGATTAGGCATGGCAGAGGAAAAATTACCCCCCCATGATATTGAAGCTGAGGAGGCAGTAATTGGGTCTCTGCTTATTGACCCTGATGCCGTATTGAAAGTTGCCGTTTCCCTAAAGGCCGAGGATTTTTTTTCAGAAACAAATCGGGTAATTTACCATGCTTGTCTCGCTCTTTATCAACGCAACGAGGTTATAAACCAGATTACACTGGCTCACGAGCTAATGCGTCAGGACAATCTGGAGCAAATTGGTGGTGCTGCCTTCTTAAGCCATTTAATAAGTAATGTGCCCACATCCCTCCATGTTGAATATTATGCTCAAATAGTATCAAATTCGGCATTAATGCGACGGCTTATCGCCGCCGCTGGCCAAATCGGGGCTCTTGGCTACGAAGCCAGCCCGGATGTTGAGGCTAGCCTCAATAAAGCTGAAGATATTCTGTTTCAAGTGCGGATGAGGCGGGAATCCCGGGACTTCATCGCCATTCGGGATGCTTTAGGCCAGTACTTTGAAGAAGCTGGACCACCTACCGCCACGCGGGAAGGGGAAATACCTCATATTCTGACTGCTTTTACTGCATTAGATGATTTTTTAGGAGGATTGCAGAGGTCTGATTTAATTGTTTTGGCTGCCAGACCCAGCCTGGGCAAAACAAGCCTGGCCTTGAATATTGCCAGAAATGCCGCTATTAACCAGAAGGCTTGCATTGCGTTATGCAGCTTAGAGATGTCTCGAGAGGCGGTGGTACAGAGGCTTCTATCCAGCGAATCAGGGGTGGATTCTAGAAAAGTTCGTCTTGGGCGCTTTAATGAGAAGGACGAGGTAAAGATTATGGAAGCCAGCGGCGTCTTATCCGAGGCGCCGATTTATATTGATGATTCACCTCAACTTCGTGCTTTAGATATAAGAAGCAAGGCACGGCGCCTTCACTACGAACGCAATATCGACCTGATTATCATCGATTATCTGCAATTGATACAGGGTGATGGCAAGAATGAGACCCGGGTCCAGGAAATTAGCAAGATAACCCGTGCTTTAAAAACCCTGGCCAGGGAGCTAAATGTGCCTATACTAGCGGTATCCCAGCTCAGTCGGGCCGTGGAATGGCGAGCCTCCCACGTACCTCAGCTCGCTGACTTGCGCGAAAGCGGTAGTATCGAGCAGGATGCCGATGTCGTTCTTTTCATCTATCGCGATGACATGTATTTTTCTGCCGAAGACTGGAGCAAGGTGCATGATATTGAGAAGGAACCTTATCCCCGCGGCATCGCCGATATTATCATAGCCAAACACCGCAATGGTCCTTTAGGACAAATTAAGCTGCGCTTTCTGAGCAGGACTGCCAAATTTGATAATTTAGAGGCTGAGCTTATTTCTGCCTCTTAAGGGTAAAGAGATGCCTGACCGGCAATTATCAAGCTCTCAAAGGAAAACAGATTTTGTCTCCTTGCCTGACTCTTTCTTTACCCAGGCGATGCCTAAAATTCAGGACATGGCTGAACTTAAGATAGTGTTATATGTGGCTTATCTTATTATGCGGAAACAAGAGCGTCCTTATTTTGTCACTTATAAGGAACTGCTATCCCATGAACTAATGGCCAAGATGGGTGCGGAGACACTTCGCCGGGCTTTGGACTCGGCAGTAGAACACGGTGCTCTATTACACTCGACTGCAAATATAAATGGAGTACCTGAAGATGTTTACTCCCTGACCGATGATAGCCGTCAGCTATCGGATATCAACATTTTTGCCCTCTACGAGCAGAATATCGGCATAATAACGCCCATGATTGCTGAAGAACTCAAGGAAGCAGGTAAAATTTATCCGCCCCAGTGGATTGAAGAAGCATTTAAGGAAGCAGTTACACTGAATAAACGCAGTTGGAAATATATCGCTCGCATTCTGGAAAGATGGGCTAGCGAAGGTAAGGACAGTGGAGAGTATAGGAGAGACATTAAAAAGGATGGCCCGGACAAATACATCAAGGGCCGATACGGACACCTCGTCAAAAGATAACGTTCCCCCCGAAGAAGACGCGGGTGAAATCTGCCCGGTTTGCAAAGGGGCAGGCTTCGTTCATCCTGCTCTGGATTCAGGGCAAGTTGATTTCAGCCGGGTGGTACCCTGCCAGTGCAGTAAAGGGAAGCTGAGAAAGAAAAAAACAGAATACCTTGAGAAATACAGCAATCTGGGTTACCTGTCGCAGCTTACCTTCGACAATTTATCTCCTAAAGGAAAACCTGCCCGTCATTCTGAGCGAAGCGAAGAATCTCAAGAACACTTTGCTCAGGTTTACCAGGCTGCCAAAACCTTTGCCGATAATCCCGGGGGTTGGCTGGTATTTTCAGGTCCCAGCGGCTCTGGCAAAACACACCTGGCCTGTGCTATCGCCAATCACCGTCTCAGCTTAGGTGAGCCTGTTTTTTACATCGGTGCTGCCGACCTTCTTGACCACCTCCGCTCCGCTTTCAGCCCCACAAGCGACACTACTTATGACGAGCTGTTTGAACGAGTAAAGAATGTGCCTCTATTAGTGCTTGATGACCTTACCCTGGGAAGCGCTACTACTTGGGCTAAAGAGAAGCTGGAGCAACTCCTTCATCATCGCTTCAATGCCAGGCTGGCCACGGTAATCATCACCGACATGCCGCTGGAAAGAGTGGATGAGCGCTTACGCGGCCATCTTGTCGATAATGAATTCTGCCAGGTATGGACGATTGAACCTGCACCGCCTCTGGAATCCCAGGAGGGCTTAAAATTAGAGCTATTACGGAATATGACCTTTGATAATTTTGACCACAAGAGACTGGAACTTCCTCTGGAACAGCGGCAAAATTTGCGCCAGGCTTTCAACTTAGCAGTAGAATTCGCCCGCTCACCGGAAGGTTGGCTGATATTCCAGGGTGTTAATGGCTGTGGTAAGACTCATCTGGCAGCAGCTATCGCTAACTATCAACTGGCGCAAGGAAAACCGGTCTTCTTTGTGGTTGTTCCCGACCTTCTCGACCATTTACGTTCCACATTCAGTCCGGATAGCAAAATATCCTATGACGAATTTTCTGAGAAAATCAAAGAAGTTCCACTGCTGATACTCGACGACTTCGGGGAGCAATCGGCTACGCCCTGGGCCCAGGAGAAGCTATATCAATTGATAAACTACCGTTATAATGCCCGGCTGCCCATGGTGGTCACCACCTGTCTCTCTTTAGACGAAATTGAGACACGAATCAGTTCACGGATGGTAGACCCCAGGATAAGCCTGGTATTCAACATCACCGCTCCCGATTATCGGGGCAATGTAAAGCCTACACGTCAAGCTAAACGCTACTAATTTGACTAGAGAGGCAACTCTATTTCTCTTCCTATGCTCTGCCGACCGGGATTGCTTCGGCTGACCTTCTTAATCTAGCAGTGACAGGGCGCAGATAAGAATAGAGTTAGTCTCATTCCTCCCATTATTTTTTGATTTCCCAGTATCTTGCCAGGATACCGCTCCCAACCCAGCAGGCTATTGCTATGATCAGGCCGACCCAGAAGCTATACGCCGGGGTAAACAATCCCACCAAAAGCACTATCAAGCCCACCAGACCAATAAGGCTGACGTAAGCGATCTTTGCATTTTTAGACATATTGCGACCTCCTGTTACTTCATGTTACCAGATTCTTCGAGGCAGTGCCTATATTATCCATGGTACCTGTTGTTATTTATGTCTTACTCCCCAGAAGGAAACACACAATCCTGCCAAGAAAATGCCGAGCCCAGATGTTAGGGCGACCATCATTGTGTAATCAGGGAACTGCTGGAGCTCCACGATTATTTAGTCCCATGAATGGAGATAACAAGGGTTTCGGCATTACTATATGGATATAGTATATGATAAGGATTGTAGGGGCTCTGAAGTGCCTTTGAGGGTATTGTGGTGCAAAGCGACAAGCGGTAGCAGTCGCTTGGTTTATAATCCCGTAAATGGCCGTTCTGGTATAGGAGGTCTAGTTATCAAATAGTTGTAGTGATTTAATTGCGATGCTTCTTGCGTATGTGGTAAATTTAATATATCTTAATAAATAATAATTGGGAAAATATGGGCAGTTGGCTCAGTGGTTAGAGCGTCGGTTTCACATACCGAAGGTCACAGGTTCAAATCCTGTACTGCCCACCATAAAATGAGGAGAAAAGGAAATGGCATCTAATAGTAATGATAGGGGAGGGTTCCTCAGCGCTGGCGGAGTCTTAAGCATAGTAGCGGGTGCATTTGAGATAAATGGTGGAGGGACGATGCTGGCTTCAGCAAAGCTCGGTGTGCCGTTCAGGCTGTGGGATTTTGCATTATATCCAGGTATCTGGTTTGAACATATTATACCTGTCGACTCACCCTGGTTTATTATTATGGGAGGACTTCTTGTTGTTCTGGGCATAATAGCCATAGTAGGCGGCATCTGGGCCTTAAGGAGGAGAAGTTTTGGTCTAGCTTTAGCCGGGGCTGTTTGCGTCCTTCCATTAGGCATTTTGGGAATACTGGCAATCGTTTGTATCTCTCTGGCAAGGAGAGCATTCGAGGCAGGTGATTAGATGCCGAAGTGGCGGAAAGGCAGACGCGCTACGTTCAGGGCGTAGTGTCCTTATGGACGTGAGGGTTCAAATCCCTCCTTCGGCACCAATTGAATGGAGTGTTTGATTAGATGGGGTCCCCGAAAAGTACGCTGAGCGAAGCGAGGAACTTTTCGGGGTGTATATGCGCCTGTAGCTCAGCTGGATAGAGCGCAGCCCTGCGGAGGCTGAGGTCGCGGGTTCAAATCCCGCCAGGCGTGCCATGGGCGGTTAGCTCAGTGGTGAGAGCGCCTGTCTTACACACAGGAGGTCAGAGGTTCAAGTCCTCTACCGCCCACCATAGTTAATGATATTAACCCAGTTGCCAAACTAGTTGCGTATTCTGTTTGTTTGAAAATCTGTAATTCTTACTTGTGGGCTACTCGCTCTTCAGGCTAGTATTTTGAGGCTCCTATTTCCTCCATTTTCCCGGTTACCATATAGACTACTCGCTCGCAGATATTGGTTACCCTGTCAGCGCTACGCTCCAGGTTATGCGCTACCCAGATGAGCCGGGTCGCTCGGGTAATAGTTCTCGGGTCTTCCGCCATGAATGTGAGTAGCTCACGAAACACCTGGTCGTATAGATTATCCACGTCATCATCTTCAGCAGCGATTTCCCTGGCGGTAGCAGCATCATGTTTAACAAGGGCGTCTAGACTGCGATGTAGCATATCTGTCATTTTTTCTGCCATACGGGGAATATCAATCAACGGTTTGAGGGGCGGCTCATCACCAATCATTATTACAATCCGGGCAATGCCCATAGCATAATCGCCTATCCGCTCTATTTCAGTCGTAATGTTGAGGATAGCAATGATGATGCGAAGATCACTGGCCATGGGTTGCTGAGTAGCTATAAGCTTAATACACTTCTCCTCGACTTCAAATCGCTTTTGGTTTACCTTCAGGTCATCGCTGATTATCTGGTGCGCCAGGTCAATGTCTCTCTCCTTAAGGGCTTTAATGGAGGACGTAATAGCTTTGCCTACCATGCTGCCCATGACCAGAACCTCATCCTGTATCTCCCTCAATTTCTTGTGAAAGGTTGTTCTTATCTCCATGATTGTCACCTCCCTTTTGCCTTTATCCGAACCGCCCGGTGATGTAGTCCTCGGTTCGTTTATCTTTGGGGTTAGTAAAGAGCTCAGACGTAGGTCCGTATTCTACCAACACGCCGGCTCTATCCTCTTCCATCATAAAGAAAGCAGCCATATCTGATACCCTGGCTGCCTGTTGCATATTATGGGTGACGATGACGATAGTGTAGTGCTCAGCCAGGCTTCTCATCAAGTCCTCTATTTTCAGGGTGGCCACTGGGTCAAGAGCACTGCAAGGCTCGTCCATTAAGATGACTTCAGGTTCCACAGCCAGCACCCGGGCTATACACAGCCTTTGCTGTTGCCCACCAGATAGGGCCAGGGCAGATTGGCCAAGTTTATCCTTTACCTCGTCCCATAATGCGGCTTGATGAAGGCTCCTTTCGACGATGTCTTCAAGCTCCCCGAGGTTATGCCCATGCCTTTCGTGCCTCCTTGGTCCGAAAGCGACGTTCTCGAATACCGACATAGGAAAGGGGTTGGGCTTCTGGAATACCATGCCTACTCTTTTTCTCAGTTCTACAACATCAATGGACTTATCATAGATGTCAATGTCATCAAGCTCAACTCGCCCTTCGACTCTGGCTCCCGTGATAAGGTCATTCATTCTGTTGAAGATGCGAAGAAAGGATGACTTACCGCACCCGGAAGGCCCGATGATGGCGGTGATAGCGCACTCGGGTATCTCCAAGGTGATATTGCGCAAGGCCTGAAAGTCGCCATAGAAAAGATTTACCTGAGTAACGCTTAATCTTGTTCTTTTACAATCAGGTGACTCGTTTAACAAATTAGAGCTTAATTTCATATTCATGAGCTTCACCTCCGCTGACGGGCTCTTAGTCTAATAACGGTAGCCAGAACATTGAATGATAGGACGACTACCAGTAGGACCAGGGCAACACCCCACATGGTACTCTTGGGCATACCGGGAATGTGAGCTGCCACTGTGTACAGGTGGTAAGGCAATGCCATAAACTGGTCTAAAGGTGACTGTGGCAATCCTGGAAGAAGAAAGGCTGCCCCAACTACCAGTATAGGCGCTGTTTCTCCGGCAGCGCGACTCATTGCCAAGACTGCCCCAGTGATGATTCCCGGTGAAGCCTGCGGTAATACCAGGTGTCTGATTGTCTGCCACCTAGTAGCTCCTACTGCCAGACTTCCTTCCCTGTATTCCCTGGGTACTGCCAGTATCGCTTCTCTTGAGGTAGTCACGGTCATCGCTAAGGCCTGACAGGCTAAAGTAAGACTAGCTGAAAGTAAAGACATGCCGAAATGAAATAGCAGCACGAAGACGCCCAGTCCGAAAAGTCCGTAAACAATACTGGGCACGCCAGCCAGATTGACAATGGCCAGATTTATGGCTCGGGTAAACCAGTTGTCTCTGGCATACTCGGTGAGGTAAATCCCTGCCATCACACCAAGGGGCAAGGCAACTATAATGGTACCCAGCATCAAGTAGAACGTCCCCACGATGGCTGGTAAAATGCCACCGGCCTTTCCTGCCTGGGAGGGTGCCTCAGTCAGGAATTCCAGGCTAATAGCGTCGGCACCATTGACAATGATTTGAATGACAATAGCCAGGACCGGGAGGATAACAATAATAGTTGCAACAATTAGCAGGCTAAATGCGGTTCGCTGTGATAACTGACGTTTTGATACTGCTCCGGCTCTCATACCTACCTCGCAAACTTCCTTTTCTGGCGTTCAAGTACTCTATCGGCAATCAGATTAACAGCGAGGGTGATAACGAATAGAATGAGGCCAATAGCGAAAAGTGCCTGATACTGTAACCCACCACGGACGGCGTTGCCAATACCAGACGCAATAGCTGCTGTCATGGGCATCATGGGGTCGGTAGGCGAAACTGGCACAGCCAGGGCACCACCGGCGACCATGAGCACCGTCATTGTCTCACCGATAGCACGCCCCACTCCCAGCATTACCGCTGCGGTAATCCCAGAGAGTGCTCCCGGGATGCAGACGTGCCTGATTGTTTCCCATTTGGTGGCTCCAAGAGCATAGGACGCCTCCCTGAAATCATCTGGGACAGCCCGCAGGGCATCCTCAGAGACGCTTATAATTATGGGCAGGCTCATCAGTGATAGCATAATACCAGCGGTAAGCCCGCAAAGACCGGTATTTAAATTAAATGCACTCTGCACCAGTGGCGATAGGAGCATGAGCCCGATGAAGCCCATAACCACCGAAGGAATCCCCGCCAGTATCTCGATAATTGGCTTCACCGTCTCCCTCACTTTAGCGGGTGCCACTTCCGCCAGGTAAGCGGCACAGGCAACACCAATCGGGACAGAGATGGCAGTGGCGACCAGGGTAACCCAAAGTGTCGCCACGAAGAAAGACGTGATGCCAAAGGTGGGCGGTTCTGAGACGGGGTACCACTTCGTGCCGAATAAGAACTCCCAGGGTGAAGTATACCAGAAAGCAGGCAGTCCCTCCTTCAGCAGGAGGGCGATGATACCCAGCAGTACAGCAATGGTCAGTATACCTGCCAGAAAAATCCAGCCCTCAATTAGCTTCTCACCCAAACGCCACCGACGGCGGAGGGCTTCCCCAGGCTCCGCCGTGGTGGGCGATGTTTTCCCGAGCATCTTAATCTCTATTTCGTTACTCCAGCGGTACGTAGCCTACCTCAATTACCTTCTCCTGACCCTCAGACGACAGACAGTAATCAATGAAATCTTTGGTGACACCGGTGGGTTCGCCATCTGTGTAGAACAAGAGCGGTCGGGCAATAGGATAGGTGCCATCTAAAGCTGTTTGCACACTGGGTAAGACCCCGATTGAATCAGCCGTCTGCTTAATTGCCAGAGGTTTTACTTCTTCGGTGACATAGCCTAGACCGGGATAGAAGATGGAATTGGGATTGCTGGCTACTTGGTTGACACCTTCTTCTGTCGAAGGGAGCATCAGAACGTCGCCGCCATATTCCAGGCTCTCGTCCTCAGTAGGAAGCCCCTTCATCTGAACGACCTGTTCCTTGAAGAAGACGTGAGTGCCGGAGTTGGTATCCCGGGCGATGGCAACAATCTCGACATCGTTCCCGCCTACTTCATTCCAGTTGGTTATATCCCCGGTGTAGATGGCTGATAGCTGAGCTATCGTCAGTTCTGAAACCGGATTTGATGGATGCACCACCACCGAGAGGGCGTCTGTGGCTACCTGTATCTCGTATGGTTCCACTCCATTGGCTTCTGCTTGGTCAATTTCACTCTGTTTTATCTTTCTTGAAGCCTGGCAGATGTCCGTAGTGCCGTTAATCAAGGCAGCGATTCCCACCCCCGAACCAGGACCACTAACAGCAATGCTCACCTCGGGATGTGTCTCCATAAATTCTTCCGCCCATACCGCAGATAGCGGCGTTACCGTGTTGGAACCGATAATTCTAATAGAACTACCACCACCGCCCAGGGCAATAATGGTGACAACCAAGACCACTACCACCACTACCGGTAATATTATGAATAGTCTTTTTCGCATATTCAGTTCTTTTACTCCTTTCGATTAAATTTCTTAATACAAAAAAGCCTTAAACCTGTTGTCCATTTCATCTACCATTAATGTAACAAGTAGAGTTTAAGGACGGTTTAAGGCTATGTTAAAATTGGGTTAAAAATTTAGTCTTTATTTAGAACCTGCCTGGAACGGCAGGCTGAAACTGAAAGTCGAGCCTTTACCTTCTTCACTCCGAACCCAAATACTGCCACCGTGGGCCTCAACGACATGTTTGGCGATAGCCAGTCCCATGCCGGTGCCTTCTCCTGCCCGGGCTTTATCTCCCTTATAAAAACGCTCAAAGACGCGAGTCAAGTCTTCCCTGGGGATGCCTATCCCGGTATCGGCTACATCGACAACAACTGACTCCTCGAGTGCTCGGGTGGTGATTGTTATCCCGCCCCCAGCGGGGGTGAATTTGATGGCGTTGTGGACCAGATTGGCGATTACCTGCCGGACTCTGTCTCTGTCGGCAGGGACAGGGTGCAAGTCAGCGGCGGACTCTCTGGAAATCGCAAGTTTTTGTCTCTCCACCTGGGGGCTGAACTGAGCGATGACTTCATCTATTAGCTGATTGAGGTCCACCGCCTCTTTCTTTAGCTCGGCTTTGCCCGTCTCGATGCGGGAAAGCTCGGTCAGTTCGGCTACCAGCTGTGTCAAACGGTCTACCTCGTTATCAATCCTGGCGAGAAAATCTCCCGCTGCTTCCTTGTCATTTATGGCACCATCACGCAGAGTTTCCACCATAGCTTTGATGCCAGCCAGTGGCGTTCTGAGTTCATGGGATATGTTGCCGATAAGCTCGCGCCTCGTTGTTTGCAGGTTCCTCAGCTCGGTGAGGTCCTGGAACAGGAGCAAGACACCACTACGCGCAATAGGGACGGCGATAGCCCGCAGATATTTCTTCGATATACCTGATTCATACTGGACAGTCTGCGTCTCGGCTTTTTTCAGGCATAGCTTTAATAGCTCATCCACCTCGTGGTCGCGCACTGACTCGATGAGCGGCTTATTGTCGGCGTCCTTGATGTTAAATAGCTTTTCCGCGGCTCTATTGGCCAGCGATATGTTCCCCTCGCTATCTATCATGATGACAGCGTCGGTCATGTTGTCGAGGATGGTTGCCAGCCTGGTCCTATCTTTTGAAATCGCCTCCACCAGTTCTTTGGTCTTTGCCGACATTTCGTTGAAAGCTTGGGTCAGTTCCCCCACCTCATCCTTAGCTTCTATAGCTATCTTCTGTCCCAGTTCACCTGAAGCAATTTTTTTAGAAGCAGCAGTAAGCCTTCGTATCGGCCGGGTAGTTATACGGGCAATAATCCATGCGGCCAGGATAACCAGTGCTGTAGCAATCACCATAGCGATAATGATAATTACCGTCACTTGACGCACCATGTTTTCCAAGGCTGTCAGCGGTAGCGAGACGCGGGCTACACCTAGAGTTTCGTCCTGGTACGAAATAGGCACGGCAACATACATCATCTTTTGCCCAAGGGTTGTGCTGTAGCGGGTGCTCTCTCCAACACCTGTCGCCAGGGCGTCCACAATTTCGGGGCGGTTGGCATGGTTTTCCATAGTGGCAGGGTCTTCTTCGGAATCGCCCAATACGGTGCCGTCGAGGGCAACGATGGTAACCCTGGCTTCAATTTCTGCCCCCAACTTCTTCGCCAGGGCGTCGAGGTTGCTCGGCTCATCCGTGCTCAAAAAACCGGGCAGGCTGGCTTCGGCAGTAATTCTGGCCTCGTTCTCCAGTTGAGAGCGCAGGTTATCAAGCTGGGAATTACGGGTGGAGTTCACCAGATAGGCACCGAGAATACCCATGATGATGAGTACCACTAAGATAAAAGAAACGGTTATGCGCCATTGAATGCTGCGGAACATCTTTAGCCTTCCAGTTTATAACCGGTGCCCCTGACAGTCACCAGATGCTCGGGCTTTGCTGGGTCGCTCTCTATCTTTTGTCGGAGCCAGCGGATGTGGACGTCAACAGTTCGGGTATCACCAGCGTAATCATAGCCCCATACTTTATCTAGTAGCTGCTCTCTACTGAAGACGAGTCCCTTATTCGTGGCAAGGAAGACCAGTAAGTCATACTCCTTTGGAGTGAGGTCTAGTCGCGCACCTTTGTGAGAAGCTTGGTGACGACCGATGTCTATCTCCAGGTCACCGATTTCCAGGGTTTTTTGCTCGATGGCAAGTTGCAGTTTGGACATCTCAGCCCGGCGAAGCATAGACCTTATGCGAGCCAGTAGCTCTCTCATGCTGAAGGGCTTGGTCATATAATCATCGGCCCCAATTTCAAGCCCGACTATTTTGTCTACTTCATCTGTCTTAGCGGTAAGCATCAAGATAGGGATGGTCATCTCTTTTCTCAGGATGCGGCAGACCTCAAAGCCACTCAACTTGGGGAGCATGATATCGAGGATGATGAGGTCGGGCTTTTCCCGGCGGGCGACATCCAATGCCTCAGCGCCATCAACCGCAGTGACCGTATTGTAGCCCTCCTTACGAAGATTGTATTTGAGCGTAGCTAGTAGATTTTGGTCATCTTCGACAATCAGGATTTTTGCCATTTGTGACTCCGCCGATAGTATAAACCTAACAAGATGGCCTATCAAATATTGTAAGAGGCGATGTAACATTCCATTGCAGGGAGACTTAAACAATCAATCTTTTGTTGATTAAAAGTCTCTGATTTAGATACGGACGATGTCCCCTTTTTATATTTTTATTATTTTTCAGTTTTTTTGTTTAAACACCCCTTGACAAAGCCGGGATTTAGTGTATAATAATATCTAGATATATCTAGATATTATTTATGTCACATTAGTTAATGTGGCGGAAAGGAGGATTTAATGTTTAGAGACCGGATTTTTGACGAAGAGCGATTTTTTCGGGGTTCACGGCGATGGGCTTCCTTTCATAAGGGCGACCTCAAATACGTAATATTGGACCTGTTGAAGGATAAGCCAAGACACGGTTACGACATCATCCGGGAACTTGAGGAACTGTCCTACGGTTTTTATAAGCCGAGCCCTGGAGTTATCTACCCTACTCTCCAGATGCTGGAAGAAATGGGATATGCCAGTTCCGCTGAGCAGGAAGGCAAAAAGGTTTACTCGATTACGGAAGAAGGCCTTAAGTTTCTGGAGAATCAGAGCAACATCGCCAACGGCGTAAGAAAGCAGATGAAACATAAGTGGAGTTTCAAGAATATCGGCAAGATGATCATGGTAATGAGGGAATATCATGCGCTCGAAAATTTGCTTGGTAGCAGCTTTCGCAGTCTGGATGCCGATAAAGCGGAGCAGATTCGACAGATTCTCTCCCAGGCTTATCAAGCAATCGAGTCTGTGCTACAAGAATAAAACAAAGGAGGTCTAAAATGGGTTACTTCAGAATATTGGCGGCGATACCGGGTTTCTTCTTGAGTTCATTCTTCCTCATGCTTCTCTGGGATGTCATTGCTGCGAAGCTTGGTATCAGTTTGGATATTAACTACGTCACAGCCATGCTGATAAACATTACGCTGTGGATAGCGATAGCTCCCCTGGCCGCCGTTGCAACTAAAAAGAAATTTTTTGGTTAGGAATGAGCCATATGGAACAGCTGCCCTATGACAACATAATAATTGCCTATGATGATGATAGTCAAAGTTACTATTGCATCTGGCGACCTTTGACCAGTGTCGGCCTGGGAAAGACAGAGGCGGAAGCCCTAGACGACCTGCGAGCGGCAGCACATTTTGGTATTGAAACGATGGTCGAATCGAAACTAAGAGAAATTGAAAAGAACTCATATCACAAGCAGGAGAATGTAATAGGCAGAATAGCAAAAGAATAAGCCATCTTGGGTGCCTGGATAATTTCTATTTTCTACGCTTCAGGAAGCGATAGAGGCCTAAAAAGACATTTATTCTGGGCACCCTTTTCATATAGTCTACATAAGCATCCCCGAACTTCTCGATTAGACGCTGGTCCTCCTCTCGACAACCCATGTAGACAACTGCCGTGCCTACCGCCCCGAGCACCCCGAATAGCCAATGGGGATACCACAAAAAAGTGGTGAGGAAGATTGCGTAGATTCCCCCCGTGTATTGCGGGTGCCTGACAATGGCGTATATGCCTGTATCCACCAGTTGGGTAGTATGGACAAATGATTTACCTTTGGCAACACTACCCCGTCGTGGGAACATGACTATGGGGGCCATTACCAGCACCATGCCGAATGCCCATACCACCCAACCGATGATGAATAATACGAGGTATGACTCTACTTCTATGACGCCTGTCAAGACGAGGGGATTGGCCGGAAAACAGACGATACCCAGAATAGTCAGAAGCGTGCTCCAGAGGATATTTTGCCGATTTTTAAATGACGGAGTTTTACTCATCTCTATGTCTCCTTCTGATGATTTTCCAATCAGTAAGATACTCGTTCAAAGTTTGCCGTAAGGGCCCTTCCAGTGATCGGCTATGTCTAGAAATTTGGAGTACCCATTATTTCTGATAAATTCAATTGATTGCCGGTATTTCCCATATTTGTATCCGCTTTTCCCATATAGCCCATGAATTATTTTGCAGTTGGAGTAATCGTCACAGTCGGCACAGGTTTCAAAATATCTATCTCGAAAGCAGCAGATTTTAATCTTACATTTGGCTTTAGCGATGTCTCTTTCGCCAGTTTCGTATCCCAATTTACATCCACGGCATGTACCTTCAGTAATGTATGCACGACAGGTTTTGCAGTATGCGCCGCA
>Ga0315554_1000728_pt1 | contig 19466 bp, 12 predicted proteins | sample SalMarSW160370MG_FD_202114 | JGI IMG/M metagenome (GOLD analysis project Ga0315554, IMG submission 202114) | Salt marsh sediment microbial communities from the Plum Island Ecosystem LTER, Massachusetts, United States - Salt Marsh Sediment SW1603-70 ... | reverse complement strand
ACTCTTTATTACAGGTTAAAGCAAATTAACCTGGATGGAACCTTCGAATATTCAAAAGTTATTAACGTTAAAGTGGGTACTCCTCTAAAATTTAAATTATCACAGAATTATCCAAATCCGTTTAATCCAACAACTACTATCTCTTTCCAATTACCGGAAAAAGCTCTTGTCACTTTAAAAGTCTACAATATTTTAGGACAAGAAGTAGCAGTATTATTAAATAGCTCTAAAGATGCCGGCTCATATCAAATTAATTTTGATGGTGCTAAACTGGCAAGCGGAATTTACATTTATAGATTATCCACTAATTCGGGGATTATCGCAACCAAAAAAATGACTCTACTGAAATAAATTTTTACCTAACTTTCGAGGTTAACACATCGTTAACAGTACATTAACCTCGAAGGTTTTTAATACCTTTTACATCATTTAAAAAATATTCTTTCCATCTTTTGAATAAATCCCTAGTGTTAGATTATAATATTTATCTTCATTATATTATAATTATATAACATTATTAAATTAGCATATGGAATTAATAGACAGATTAAAAAAAATTAAAGAAAAGTTTGAGCATATAAATCAGCAGCTTTCAGATCCTCAGTTTTTAAATGACAGGGCTAAAGTTATATCTCTCAGTAAAGAAAGAAGTGAACTAGAAGATATCGTTCATGCTTATGAACATTACTTAAAAATATTAAACAATATAGAAGAAAATGGAGAAATAATTTCTTCTAATATTGATAAAGAGCTTACAAATCTTGCGGAAGAAGAGTTAAAAGAGATTGAAGAAAAAAAATTAAATCTTGAGGAAGAATTAAAAATATTACTCCTTCCAAAAGATCCGGATGACAACAAAGATGTAATTATGGAAATACGGGCAGGAACCGGCGGAGAAGAAGCTGCTCTTTTTGCAGGAGATCTGTTCAGAATGTATAGCCGCTATGCAGAAGTAAAAGGATGGAAAGTAGAATTAATAGACATAAATGAAACAGGATTAGGTGGTGTTAAAGAGGTTATTTTTTCAATAAGCGGTAATGATATTTACGGTGAATTAAAATTTGAAAGCGGTGTTCACCGGGTACAAAGAGTGCCGGAAACGGAAGGAAGCGGGAGAGTTCATACATCTGCAGCTTCTGTTGCAGTATTGCCAGAAGTAGAAGACGTCCAGGTTGATATTAATCCAAATGATTTAAAAATTGATGTATTTAGGTCAGGGGGAGCTGGCGGACAAAACGTTAATAAAGTTGAAACTGCTATTCGAATTACTCACCTCCCTACCGGTATAGTTGTACAATGCCAGGATGAAAGATCGCAGCTTAAAAACAGACAAAAAGCAATGAAAGTTTTACGGGCCAGGCTTTACGACGCTGAATTAAAAAAACATACCGATGCAATTTCTGCAAAGAGAAAAAATATGGTGGGAAGCGGCGATAGAAGTGATAAAATCCGTACTTACAATTTTCCACAAAATAGGGTAACGGATCATAGAATAGGCTTAACTTTATATAATCTTTCTAATATTATGGAAGGTGAGCTCGATGAATTAATTGAGCAGCTTAAACTGGCAGATAGAACAGAAAAATTGCAAGCTAATATTGAAATGGATTAATTGCACCTCATTTTATTTTTATATTATTCCTAACTATTTTAAATTAGTTCTTTTCAAAGAATTTAAACATTCTTTTTATATAAAAGTTGATTTAAATACTACACTTTCTTTGAACCAACAATTTTATACAAGATATAAGTATTATTATTTTAGAATAAATAAATTTCATCTCAATATTTTTAATCTGCAAAAATCCAAAAAACCGGGGTTAAAATGAAAATAGCAAAAGTTTTAATCATTGTTCCATTCTTAATTTTATTTTTCCTTTTCGTTGGCAATTCTAATAAATCTAAAACTGATTTATTTAACAATAAAAAAGACAAAACCATAGATGAGAATGTTGAAAAGCTTTTAAAAGAAATGACTATTGAAGAAAAGATAGATCTTCTTGGAGGAACAGGTTTTGCGACTAAACCGATTAAAAAACTCGGAATACCGGAATTAAAAATGACAGACGGACCGCTTGGAGTTCGTTGGGGAGTATCTTCAGCTTTTCCGGCAGGAATAGCAATGGCATCAACATGGGATACTTCTTTAATTCATAAACTTGGTGCGGCAATCGGAGAAGAAGTTAAAGGAAAAGGCCGCGATGTACTTTTAGGACCTTGTGTAAATATAGCACGGATTCCACAGGGCGGGAGAAACTTTGAAAGCTTTGGAGAAGATCCGTATTTAGACTCACGAATGGCAGTAAGTTATATCAAAGGTGTTCAATCAGAAAATGTTGCAGCCACGGTAAAGCATTTTGCATGCAACAATCAAGAATATCAAAGAGGATTTGTAAATGTAAAAATCGACGAAAGGCCATTGAACGAAATTTATTTGCCGGCATTTAAAGCTGCTGTTGAAGAAGGAAATGTTTTATGCGTCATGTCAGCTTATAATAAAGTTAATGGGAAATTCTGTAGTGAGAACGACTATCTTTTAAAAACCAAATTAAAAAATGATTGGGATTTTAAAGGGCTTTTAATGTCTGATTGGGGAGCAGTTCACAGCAGTATACCTACTGCAAAAGGAGGATTGGATCTTGAAATGCCAACCGGCCTTTATTTAAATGATTCAACTCTACTCAATGAAGTAAAAAATGGGGAGATAAAAGAATCAACCATTAATGAGAAAGTAATAAGAATACTAACAGTGATGTTTAAACTTGGTTTGTTTGAAAAAACTCACGAAGAGAATCCTAAATTGATAAATACCAAAGAACATCGGCAGATTGCTCTTAAAGTCGCACAAGAAGGAATTGTGCTTCTGAAAAATGAAAATAATATTTTACCAATTAATCAGAAAAAAATAAAATCTATTGCTGTTATTGGACCTAATGCTGAGGTGGCAAGAACCGGCGGAGGTGGAAGCTCACAAGTTTCTCCTATATTCTCTGTTAGTCCTCTTGAAGCATTAAAGAAAAAATTAAATAAAAATACAAAGATTAATTATTCTGAAGGGGTAAAACTTCTTGGAGAATCAAATCCGATACCTGCATTATTTTTCTATCTGCCTGGTTCAAATGAACATGGCTTGAAGGGAGAGTATTTCAATAATAAAGATTTAAAAGGCGAACCGGTATTTACGAGAACTGATTCCATAATTAATTTTAATTGGGGAAATGGAGGTCCAAAAGAAGGGTTTAATAAGGATGATTTCTCTATCCGCTGGACGTTTGATCTTAAACCGGAAAAAACCGGGAATTATATACTGGATGTTTTAAGTGATGACGGTGTAAGATTATACTTAAATGATCAGCTTGTTATTAACGACTGGACTAATCATGGTACTAAGACCAATTCATATAAAGCTTTTTTTGAAGCTGGCAAAGCATATAAGATAAAGTTAGAATATTATGAAGATATGGGAGAAGCAAATGTTAAACTGTCATGGCGCTCGCCTGATGAAATTCTATTTAAAAATGCTGTTGAAGCGGCAAAAAAATCGGACATAGCAGTAGTATTTACCGGTACTTCTAATGCATATGAATCGGAAGGGTTTGATAGGGAAAATTTAAACCTTCCAGGCGAACAGGATAATCTTATTAATGCTGTGGCAAAAGCAAATAAAAATATTATTGTTGTAGTGACTTCTGGTTCACCGGTTTTAATGAGCAGCTGGATGAATAATACCAAAGGTATACTGGAAAGCTGGTTTGCAGGTGAAGAACTAGGAAACGCAATCGCTAATGTTCTTTTAGGAAATGTAAATCCTTCTGGAAAGCTACCTGTAACTTTTCCCAAAAGATGGGAAGATTGTTCTGCTTATGGTTTGTACAAAACCCAGGATAGTGTAACAGATTATTCGGATGGAATATTTGTCGGATATAGACATTTTGATAAAAGTAATATTGAACCGTTATTTCCTTTCGGGTTCGGGCTTTCTTACACAAAGTTTGAATATAAAAATTTAAAAGTTGAAAGAGTTCAAAGTACAAACCCGGAATGGAAATTTACTTTTGAATTAAAAAATATAGGCAAACAAAAAGGTTCGGAAGTTACTCAATTTTATATTCGTGATGTAAAATCATCATTGCCGAGACCCGAGAAAGAATTGAAAAAATTTAAAAGAGTTACTCTCGAACCAGGTAAGAGCAAAAAAGTCATATTCGTTGTTAACAAAAATGATCTGTCTTTTTATGACCCTGCAAAACACAACTGGACTGCGGAACCTGGGGAATTCCAGGCACTAATTGGAAGTTCGTCAAGAGATATAAAATTAAAAGACAGTTTCGAATTGAACGATTAAGAAAAAACAATGGAACGCTGATTTAACGGATGAGACGGATTAAACCGGATTAAGAATTAAAATCTTATTGTAAAATTGGAGAAATCTTCTGCTCTGTGTTCGGTAATAAAAGGTTAGTAAAATGGAAATAAGTAATTTATTTTGGATTGTCTGTATTTTCTGGATTGTATCCGAAATTCTAATGCTGATCCTGCGCCGTTCTAAAAAAGATAGTCAAGATAAAGATTTAGGTTCTATTAAAAGATTAAATCTAGTAATCTATATTTCGATTGCTGCAGGAATTTTTATTTCTTTTACAGAGTATGGAAATATCTATGTTAACCACTTTGCGCTTCTGTTAAGCGGCTTTTTACTTATAGTATTGGGCCTTATAATTCGCTGGTTGTCCATACTGACTCTTCGTCGATATTTTACCGTTAATGTTGCAATACATACAGATCATATTATTATTCAAACCGGTTTTTACAAATATATACGTCGTCCTTCTTATTTAGGTATGCTGATATCTTTTCTAGGATTATGTTTATGTAATTTCATATCAATCGTTGTAATTATTATTCCTATTACATTTGCTCTTATCAATCGAATTCAGATTGAAGAAAAAGCCTTGAACGATGCATTTGAAAATGATTATCAAACTTATTGCAATAATACTTGGAGATTACTTCCCTGGATATATTAATTAATCCCGTTGCGCTTTAAGAAACATATGGATTGAATAGCTTTTCTATAGTTTCCTGGCAATAACTACAACTGTTTTTAAAGTTTCTGAAACGCCTGATGTTTCATTTAAAGCTTCCAGAAAAACTATATAAATTCCCATTCTAAATGGAGTTCCATCTTCTTCCAGACCGTTAAAAACAACTGAGCCTTTTGAACCACTTGGTTGATTGTTCAAAAGAGTTCTTAAAAGTCTTCCCCTGTTATCATATATTTTTATTCTTACCTGGGAAGTATTTTGGGTTAGGTTATAATTAATTATAGTATAATCTTCAAAGCCGTCATTATCAGGAGAAAATGGATTTGGCGATACTGAAATCTTTTCTTCAGTCTTTCTATTTTCACTATAGATACTATTGATTTTTCCGGGTGTTGCACCGCGTGGGCTTACTGAACTATTCCAATTCATTAAATTATTTCCATCTAATTCTGGATTGATTCTTTCGAGCGAAATATTTTTTGTAGATGAAAAATTTTTGTTGTGCCATTTTTCGCTATAGGAAATTGAATCAATTATGTTCCCCTTCATTTCTTTAAGAATTATTGTTTCATCCTTTGATAATCCTAAACTTCCGGTATTTAAAACAATTATATTCTGAAAATTGGATAAATCATAATTATTAAAGATTTGAGAATCTGCTGATAGTACAAAGAGACTATTGGGAGAAACCATAAAACTAACATCTGATAATTTATAGAAATTTCCTCTACCATCTTCCACCTTCCAACCGCCAATATTTATAAAGGAATTGCTGCAATTGTAAAATTCAATAAATTCACTATTGTTCACTTCCGGGTCGAACATAATTTCGTTTATTAACAAATCATTTCTTTTATATTCAGAAATGTTAAGGAGTGAATTTTCTTTTCCGGGTGTACTTTTATTTTCACTTAAAGAAGTAGACCAATTTGTACTGTCGTTAGTAGGTCTCTCTAATGAAATTCTTTCCAGTGAATAGCCTTTAGTACCGCCCCATGTAGATTGATATTTTAGACTATCAATTATCCCCTCACGGAAATCATATATAATAATTCCATCTTCTGAATTTCCAAGAGTTCCGAAGTTTACAAATTTAATTTTCCTATCAAAATCCGGATGAGAATTATAAAATGATATATCGTGTACAATTACAAAATATTCGCCCGGACTGACAACAAAGTCTTCAGTTGAAATATAATACTTTGAAGGCAATGGTAATAAATCACCAATCATCCAATTTATTAAATTGAGAGTATCATTTGAAACATTTACAATTTCTATCCATTCAGATTCATCTTTGGAAGGTGCGTACATAACTTCATTTATTAAAACGGTACCTTGTTTTATTCCCGGTTCTATAAACTTTTCAAAATAATTATTAAGTGTATCTTCATCATTTTGATAATTAATTTTTGCCGCAGTTAAAATTTTATCTAATACATTATTGATAGATTCTGATGAAGTTATATAAATCGAATCCTGCGAGTTTAAATTAATGTTAGATTCTGCACTTAATAGTTGATCCGCATGATTATCAGAATTCGAATCGAAATAAAAATTTACGGAAAATGAAGCAGTTGCAGTTCCATTGTTTTTTATTTTTGCTGATAAGAAAACATTATCCCCGGGAATTGGGAATCTAGGAATGAATGATAAATCGGATATAGATAGATCATAAGTTTTGGGTTTGATGCTATTAATTCTTCCCGGGGTACTTAATTCAATATCGGTTGAGTTCCCCCAATTGGAAGCAAGGTTTGAAGCAGCTTCAAAAGAAATTTTTTCAATCGAATGGCCCGTTTTACCACCGTAATCTTTATTATAAAAAACCGAATCAATTGTAAACTTTCTATCATCTCTTAAAACAACACCATCTGCATCATTATTTAGCACCGGTAAATTTATGGTTATTATTTCAGAAGTTATTACCCGATGATAATTAAATATGGATGAATCCCTTGCTATAATTATATATGATTTGGGTGGTATAAAATGATCATTTTTAATTTGTGAAATTGCTGGGGTTGTAACGATATCCGAGATAAACCAGCCATTTAAATTAATAGTATTGTCTGTAGTATTAAAAAGTTCAATCCATTCCGGCTCGCCGCCGGAGGGGTTATACATAATTTCATTTATAATAACCGATCTTTCAGGGTATCCAGGTTTGATTATTGAGTAAATCGAATTATTGGAAGTATCCTGATCTGGCATATAAACTGCAACTACAAAAAATCCCATCTTAGTTTTTAAATTATTAATTACATAATTAATTTGAATAATTATTGAATCTCCTGAAGCCAAATTAAAATTATCCGATGTATTAATTAAAATATCCGGTATTGAATCCAGGTTTGTATCTTCAAACAGTTTTATTTTAAATATGGCATCACTTTTCCCAATGTTTATGATTTTAGTAGAAATCTTTACATTATCATTTGGCACCGGGAATTGAGGTGAGAAGATAATTTCAGAAGCGAGTATGTCAAAATTCTTTTGAGTTACAGAATTAATTCTTCCCGGCGTACCGGGCATTTTATCTTTACATGTTTTCCAATTTGAGGAATCGGTAGAAAATTTTCCCGGATCAATTCTTTCTAAAGATTTACCGTTATTTCCACCCCATAAGGAATAATATTCAACAGAATCAATTACCCGTTTAATTGAATCAAGCAGAATTATTTTATCACTATTATTGTTTAAAGATGGAAAATTCTTTACCGAGTATTTCGATTGAATATTATAAAAATTCTTGATGGAGCTGTCATCGGAAACAATAAAATATTCACCCGGATTTATAACAATAAAATGATCTATTACTTTTATAGTGTCTTTATCATCAGCAAAAGAATAATTTTTTAAATTAATTACTTTATTACTTCGATTGTATAGTTCAATCCATTCAGGTTCACTGTTTGATGGTGCATACATAATCTCATTTATTACAATATCATTTCTAATCTCATTAATTTTAACACCGGTTACTTGTGCAAATGCAATATTATTTTCAAGATCATCATCATTTTCTGCTTCAATTGAAAGGATAAAATAATTTTTTCCTTCAGAAATATTCTGAATATCAATTTTTATTAATGAACTGTCATTTGAGTTTAAAGGGTTACCGCTTAGCTGGTTAAATAACTCGTTAACTTGAGGAATTGAATCTTTGTTAACGTCATTAAAAACTTTTAAAATATAATTTGAAGATCGGTTTAATCCAATATTTTTTATTTTCAAATTAATCTGAAAAGTTTCTCCAACTATGACATATTCATTTTTCGTTTTATTAATTTTAATTGTTAGATCATAAATCTTTTGCGATACGGAATTAATTATTCCTGGAGTTGCTTTAAACTTACTCTCGGAGGTTTTCCAGTTTTCTTCACCAGTGCTTTTATCATTTATTGATACTCTTTCGAGAGATTTGCCGTTAAGATTTCCTCCCCATGAAGGTGAATAAATTAGACTGTCAATTATTACTCCAAGCGAATCTTTTAATACGACTGCATCACCGGTATTATTTAATGAAGGTAAATTTACTGCTATGATATCCGAAGGAATTGAATAAAAATCTTGAATAGATGAATCTTTTGAAATTACTAAATAAGCACTGGAATTAAGATACTTATCTTCCTTTGTAATTTTGATTGAATTTCCGGCATCTGAAAATATCCAGCTTTTTAGGTTAATAGATGAACCGGTTTTATTAAATATTTCAACCCATTCCGGTTCCCCGCTTGAAGGTGCATACATAATTTCATTTATTACAACATCGTTATAATTGCTGCCCGGAGGATAAACAACGAAACTAAAATATTTTGTATTGTTATTTAAATTATCATCTTCATTATAAACAATTTTCAAAATTAAATTATATTTTCCATCCTGAACAGATTGAAGCTGTGTTGTAACTGTTACCGAATCGTCCGCTCTTAAATTTAAAGAATTACTTTGGTAGAATAATTCGGAAACTGAGCCGGCCGAATCTCTATTTAAATCATTATAAAATTCGACAGAATAATTTGCCGCAATTTCATTCCCTTTATTTTTAATTACTGCACTAATATTTACATTATCATTTTTAATTGGAATCGATGGAGAAATTGAAACCGAACTGAAAGCCAAATCGTACATTAAAACGATAACGGAATTATTAAATCCCGGTGTTCCATTTAAAGCTATTGAATTTGCCCAATTATCTGGAGAATTATTTTTGTTTAAATTTATTTTTTCGTCTGAAATTCCACTGCTGTTATCCGCTGTGTAAATGTAAGTTTCTAAGGTATCATCCAAAGAATTTAATAAAGATATTGTTCGATCCGAACTATTAGACATCCCGGAAGAGCCAAATGAATTATCCCCGATTTTAAGAGCTAATGCGTTTGATGGAACTATATCTTTATATATTCCCGAAGCCAAATCATAATCTCCTTCGAATATAACCGCATAAGACTTAGGCGACAAAATTGTACCGATTCCAGCAGATACAATAATATCAGGTTTTGAAGTTTGGTATTTTATTTTATACCCGTTTAAATCAACATCTTCGGTTTCACTAATGTTATAAAGTTCAATAAATTCATTATTACCCGACTGAGGGAAGAACATAATCTCACTCAACACAACATTCGATTCTGTTTGAGCAGATATAATTATCGGAAGAAACAGAAATGAAAGAAGGAATTTTCCCATTTTTAAAAGGATTTTACTCACTCTTGAATTCCGACTAAATGAATAGTGTGAGAAAATTATTTGTAATTTTACTTATTCTGTAATATGAAGAAAGATTTTTTTGATTCGCTTTAGACTAACCTTTTACCGGATAAAAATTATTTTCCCTTTTATGAAATAACTTTTTGATTATTTCTAAAGCTATTTATTCCCTGTTTACCCTTTTGTCTAGAGTCTTATATTTAATATAAGAAAAATTTTAAAAAATCAATAATTTTTTTTTGAAGGAAGGGGTTTTGACATTAAAAAATCATACAGCTTGTTAGGCATGATCTTCAGGAATTTTGAGCCTAAAACTACTGGAAGAGGAAATTGAATTATTGTTTTTCCTTTCTTTATTCCTTTAACAATAATATCTGCAGCTTTTTCCACATCCATTAAAAAAGGCATGTAAAATTCATTCTTGTCAGTCATTGGTGTTCTTACAAAACCCGGCTTAATTGTTATAACTTTTATGTTGTATGGTTTTAATTCAACACGTAAACTTTCAAGATAATGAGATGCTGCTGCTTTACTTGCAGAATAATAGCTGCTTAATGGGTATCCTCTTGAGTCTGCTAGACTAGAGACACCGACAATCATTCCCTCATTATTTTTTTTAAAATCATCTATCAATTCTTCAATGCAATATATTAGGCCAAAGAGATTAACATTTATAACTTGTTCACCTTTTTCTTCATCAGAATTTACTGCGCTGCGGTGACTAATGCCTGAGTTTAAAATTGCAATATCAATTTTGTTAAAATGATTCTTAACTTTTGAAAATGCTTCTATTACGTTTTCTTTTTTACTTACATCGCATTTAACGGCAATAATATCTTTGCCAAAAGCTTTTAATTCTTCCGATAAATCATCAAGTATTTCAATTCTTCTAGCAAGTATAGCAAGATTACATTTTTCTTTTGCAAGGCTTTTGGCAAGCGTATAACCTATCCCGCTTGAAGCCCCTGTCAGCAGTATGTTCTTATCTTTTAATTCCAATTGATAATTTTTTACATTAGTAAAGCCATAATAGCTTTCTGTACATGAAGCCTGTTTTCTGCTTCATCAAAAATTACAGAATTTTCAGAATCGGCAACTTCATTAACTACTTCATCCCCCCTGTGTGCGGGAAGGCAATGCATAAAGATATAATCATCTTTTGCATGTTTAATTAATTCTGGATTTACCTGGTATTTTGCAAAAATCTTTTTTCTTTCCTGTGCTTCGGCTTCCTGTCCCATGCTTGCCCAAACATCTGTATAAACAATATCTGCATCTTTAACAGCTTCAACCGGGTCTTCTAAAATAGAAATTTTACTTCTTGAAATAGCAGCATTCTTTTCAGCATTCTTAACAATTTCTTCATTTGGTTTATATCCTTTGGGGGATGCAATGGAAATATGCATTCCAACTTTTGAACATCCGTGCAGAAGACTATGAGCCATATTATTTCCATCGCCAATGTAAGCCAATTTTAAACCTTTCAATTTATTTTTCTTTTCAAGGATTGTAAACAAATCGGCAAGTACCTGGCATGGATGAAGCAGATCGGTTAATCCATTAATAACAGGGATTGAACCGTAATTAGCTAAGTCAATTACATCTTGATGTGAGAATGTTCTTATCATTATACCTTCAAGATATCTTGACAAGACTTTTGCTGTATCATGAATCGATTCACTTTTTCCTAGTTGTAATTCTCCAGGACCAAAATACATTCCTAAACCGCCTAGTTGGTAAATGCCTGTTTGAAATGAAACTCTGGTTCGTGTAGATGGTTTGGAAAAAATCATCCCAAGAGCTTTTCCTTCCAGCAACTTATGTGGAATATTCTTTTTAAGCTTGTCTTTTAATTCACTGCTCAGTTTGAGTATCTCATTTATTTCTTCCAAGGAAAGACCGTTAATCGAAATAAGACTCTTCCCTTTTAGATTAATTCCCATTTTTTATCTCCTTTGACTACTATTATAGTGAAAAAGATTTAATAAATTCTCTATAAAAATTTCTAAAAATAATTTGAAACTACAACGCCAGGTACTATTTCCAACAACAAACAACCAAAAACATACTTCAGACTCTTAAGAAGTAATTATCGTTCCAATATCACGATTTGATATTAATTCTGAAGCATCTGTAATAATAGTCTGCTTTCCACCGCTTTCAATAAAATTTATTGCTGCCAGTATTTTTGGTCCCATACTTCCGGAAGCAAACTCTCCGTTATTATAATACTTCTTTATTTCATTAACATTTATTTTATCAATTGCTTCCTGGTTAGGTTTACCAAAATTCAAGTAAACTTTAGGGACATCTGTAAGGATATAAAAACTATCAGCTTCTATCTCTTTGGCAAGTAATGCAGAAGCCAGGTCTTTATCAATTACAGCATCAATACCATATAGCTGATTATTATTTCTATATACAGGCACTCCCCCTCCGCCGGCAGCAATTACTATATTCCCGTTCTCTGCTAATTGTTTAATTATTTTTTTATTCAAAACTTCCAGGGGTTTTGGTGAAGCGACCACTCTTCTCCAGCCGCGCTTTCTTGAATCCTGTTTAAAAAACCAGTTGTTTACTTTTGTAAGTAAATCAGCTTCTTCTTTCAGATAAAAAGCACCGATTGGTTTGGTTGGTTCTTTAAATGCCGGATCATTTATATCTACAACTACCTGAGTTACAATTGAGATTACATCTTTCTCTAATTCATTTTCAATTAACAAATTTTTCATTTGTCTTTCTATCATATAACCTATCCCGCCCTGAGAATCGGCTACACATATATCCAGAGGCATTTTAGGAATTTTATATTGATTATAACCCGCTTCATTCCTTAAAAGAATATTCCCTACTTGGGGTCCGTTCCCATGAGTTACTACAATATTAAAATCTTTATCTATCAGACTTAATAAATTTTTACAAGTTTCATAAGTATTTTTTTCTTGTTGACTTATGGTACCTGTTTGATTTCCCCTTAATAAAGCATTACCTCCTAGTGCAACTACAGCTAACTGTTTCATATTAGATCATAAAAAGAAAGAAAATTTTCGAAAACTGAAATTAAGTAATCTTTACACAACAAAAAATAGAATTTGGTGATTTTAAGAAGATTTGGGGGTAAAAAATGGTATGCTTTTTGCTTTAATAAGCCTCTTGAGGTGTTGGAATTTTTAATGTTATGTTTTATCTTTAACAACAAAAATTATTCCAATGTTTGTTAGTAATATTATACCTGTTGAAGATATTTTAGTTCGCCCGGAAGTTTCTAATGTAAATTTTGAATGCGACCTGGAAAAATGTAAGGGTGCCTGTTGTACACTAGAAAGCGAATACGGTGCTCCTTTATTAGAAGAAGAAGTTGTCAAAATTAGAAAAATTCTAAATATTATTAAGGAATATTTACCTAAAATACATGTCGATGAAATTGAAGAAAATGGTTTTTATGAAGTTAAAAGTGGTGAATTTTTAACGCGAAGCATTAATAACAATGCATGTGTTTTTGTTTATTATGAAGGTAATATTGCTAAATGTGGAATAGAAAAAGCTTTTTTAGATGGAAAGGTAAAATTTAGAAAACCTATATCCTGTCATCTGTTCCCTATTAGGATTTCAAAATTTGGCGGGCAGGTTTTAAGATATGAGAAGTTTAGTGAATGTAAACCGGCATTGGAAAAAGGAGAAAAGAATAAATCAACTTTAATCGATTTTTGCAGAGAATCGCTTATAAGGTTATATGGAAATAAATGGTATTCAAAACTAAAGGAAATTATCGGTAAGTAATATGTTAAATCTAACTCAAAAATTATCGCAGCAGCAGAGATTATCACCGCAGCAAATTCAATATCAAAAATTACTTCAACTAAATACCCTTGCTTTGGAACAAAGGATAAAAACCGAATTGGAAATTAATCCTGTCCTCGAAGAAATTATGGATGAAGAAATTGAACTTACTCAAGAAAAGGAAAAAGAAGACGAAGTTCAGAACGAAACAGAAGATGTAGATCATGAGGAATTTGAACTTGAAGACTTTATGAATGATGGTGAGTTTGAAGGTGATAGAGTAAATAAAAGTAAAGATGAAGATGTTTATCAACCTTTAGCACCTGCAAAAGAAAGTCTCACCGAGCATCTTACTAAACAGTTAAGACTGTTAAATTTAAATGATGATTATTATATGCTTGGTGAAGAGATAATCGGAAACCTGGATAGTGATGGATATTTAACCAGGGATATAAAAAGTATTGTTAACGAATTAAATCTTTTTGAACATGTTAACATTACCGAGGAAGGTGCTGAATCTTTATTAAAGAAAATACAAAAGTTTGATCCGGTAGGAATAGCATCCAGAGATTTAAGGGAATGTCTTCTTGTTCAGCTTGGAAACTCTAACTATGATGCATACTATAAATTTTTGGCTAAGGAATTGTTGGAAAATTATTTTGATGATTTTAAGAACCGCCGGTTTGAAGCTATAAAATTAAAAATGAATTTGACCGATGAGAGTTTAAAAGCTACTTCCGATCTGATCTTAAGGCTTAATCCAAAACCCGGGGAAGGAAATATCGAATCTGTTGAAATGAATCAGATTACCCCGGATTTTCTTGTCGAGAAAATTGATGATAACTTTGTAATTACTCTAAACGACAGGAGCCTACCGTCAGTTACACTTAGCAAAACTTACCTGGAAATGATCAGTACAAATAAAAAGAAAAAGAAAAATGATAGGGAAAAGAATACTTATAAGTTTTTAAGAGAAAAATTTGAATCGGCGAAATGGTTTATCGCCTGTATACAGCAGCGCCGCGATACATTGATGAAAATTATGAGAGCAATTGTTGAAAAGCAATATGAGTTTTTTGAAAAAGGTCCTAAATTCCTTAGACCGATGATTTATAAAGATATTGCCGAAGAAATCAATATGGATATATCAACAATCAGCAGGGTTGTTAATGGAAAATATGTACAAAGCCCGATGGGAATACATGAATTAAAATATTTTTTTAGTGAAGGGCTTGGTACAGATAACGGTGAGGAAGTTTCTAACAAACATATTAAAATTAGACTAAAAGAGATAATAGATAACGAAAATAAAAGATCTCCTTATAGTGATGATAAGCTTACTTCCATGCTAAACCAGGAAGGTATTCATATTGCAAGACGTACCGTTGCAAAATATAGAGAACAATTAAGGTTGCCTGTTGCCCGTTTACGTAAAGAAATATGATTGGTTATATTATTGATGTTTTTATACTAATTGCGGCAATTTTCTTTTTTGGTGCGTCCCATACTTTTCTTGCTTCTTTAAAAGTTAAAAATTATATAAAACAAAACTATCCGCACTTACTACCATTTTACAGGCTGGGTTACAACCTAATTTCCTTTATAACTCTATATCTATTTTATATTTATTTGCCTCAACCGGATATAACCATTTATGACTTAATAAAACCATATGATTTTATTATCTTGGGATTTCAAATTTTAAGTTTGTTAGGTTTAATCTGGACATTCAGGTTTTTCAGTTCAAGCGAATTCCTGGGAATATCACAAATAATAAGATGGTATAAAGGAAATTACGATTTAACCGAACTGGATGAAAAGATGACATTAAAAATAGAGGGGCCTTATAAATACATGAGGCATCCTGTATATTTTTTCTCGATTTTGTTCTTAATTTTTAGACCGTATATGGATTTGACCTACCTTACTTTAGTTATCGGTTTTATTATTTATTTTTATATCGGTTCTTATTATGAAGAGAAAAAATTAATTGAAATATTCGGAGATGAATATAAATCTTATCAAAAAAATGTTCCTAGAATATTCCCTCTGAAACCTTTTCATCCTTATAATATTTAACTCTTTTATTTAACTTATAATTAATTTTGTAAATTAAATTCATTATAATTATCAAAAAGTTTTTTTATGGAAAATAAAATTAGATCTACTACGATTCTCGGTTTACTTCATAAAGGGAAAGCAGCGCTTGGTGGAGATGGTCAGGTATCGCTTGGAAATACCGTGATGAAACACAATGCTCTAAAGATCAGAAAAATTGCCAACGGCAAAGTGCTTTGCGGTTTTGCAGGTGCTTCTGCCGATGCTTTTACACTAATGGAAAGATTTGAAGATAAGCTGGAACAATATCGTGGAAATGTTCACCGTGCTGCAGTAGAATTAGCAAAAGATTGGCGGACAGATAAATTTTTAAGAAGGCTTGAAGCAATGCTCGCTGTTATTGCTGAGGATACTGCCTTGGTAATTTCCGGGAACGGTGATGTTATTGAACCTGATGATAAAATTGTTGCAATTGGATCAGGAGGAATGTATGCTTTAGCTGCTGCTAAAATGTTAATAAAATTCAGCGGCTTATCTGCTGAAGAAATTGTTAAAGAAGCTTTAAAAACTGCTTCCGAGATTTGTATCTATACAAATGATAAAATAAACGTTGAAGTAATTGAAAAATAACTTGGATTTAAAATGACAAAAAATAAAAAAGATGAATATACACCATCACAAATAGTTAATTATCTTAATAAATATATTATTGGACAGAACGAAGCCAAACGTGCCGTTGCAATTGCTTTAAGAAATAGGTGGAGACGCCAGCAAATTACCGATGAGCTTAAAGATGAAATTATGCCTAACAATATTATTCTTATCGGACCTACCGGGGTTGGAAAAACAGAGATTGCAAGGAGACTTGCTAAACTTGCTAATGCCCCTTTTATTAAAGTCGAAGCTTCGAAATTTACTGAAGTCGGATATGTAGGAAGAGATGTCGAATCAATAATTAGAGATCTTACAGATATTGCGGTCAATATGGTTAAATCCGAAAAAACATTAGAGGTTAAATCAAAAGCTGAAGATATTGCAGAAGAAAAAATTTTAGATATTTTAATTCCTCCTGTTAAAAAGACTACAACCACACATGCGGGTGAAAATTCAAATGATGAAGTAAATAATGAAGCACTTCAAAATCAAAAGACCCGGGAGTGGATGAAAGAAAAATTAAAAAACGGCGAAATGGATAAGAAGATGATTGAGTTTGACACTGCTTCGCAAAATGCTATCGGTATGCAGGTGCTGGGTCCGTTTGGAATGGATGACATGGGAATTAATATCCAGGAGATAATGGGAAATTTAATGCCCAAAAAGAAAAAGAAAAGAAAAACAACAATTGCCGAAGCAAGAAATATTATTACCCAGGAAGAAGCTCAAAAATTAATTGATATGGAAGCTGTTCAAAAAGAGGCAATTGAAAGAGTTGAAAATTCCGGGATGGCTTTTATAGATGAAATTGATAAGGTAGCAGGCGGTGGAAAATCACAGGGTCCGGATGTGTCCCGTGAAGGAGTTCAAAGAGATTTACTTCCAATTGTTGAAGGTTCAAATGTTAATACAAAATTTGGTGTGGTTAAAACAGATCACATCTTATTTATTGCTTCAGGCGCTTTTCATGTTTCAAAACCGAGCGATTTAATTCCCGAACTACAGGGACGCTTCCCGATACGTGTTGAATTAAAAAGCTTGACCGAAGATGATTTTGTTCAAATTCTTACGACCCCTGAAAATGCGCTGTTAAAACAATATAAGGCTCTTCTTCAAACTGAAGATGTTGAGCTTGATTTTTCTAAAGGAAGTATTAGAGAAATTGCAAAAATTGCTACTGAAGTAAACGAACAGGTTGAAAATATCGGTGCAAGAAGGCTTCACACAATTTTAACAACCCTGCTTGATGAAATACTTTTTGATGTTCCGGATAAACTTCCTTCTGATGTTGTTAAAATTACAGCAGAAACTGTGAGAGAAAAACTTGATGCAATAGTAAAGAATAGGGATTTAAGCAAATTCATTCTCTAATCAAAACGAACCTAATTTCTTGGAGAAATTGGGTTTGTTTCTAATAATTTTATTTTTATAAAATATAAAATAGTTGCACTCCTCTTTCAGTTCTGAGACTTATCATTCTTTATCAACAATTTATCTAAAATTTTATTTTTATTTTTGTGAAAATCTTTTTCAGAATTAAATAAATCTCTATTTTATCAAATAATTTAAATTCAGTCTTAACAAAATCGGAATTCTTAACTGTTTTCAAACAGTATGAAAAAAATGCTAACAGGCTTTCAGAATAAAGTGGTACTAAAATCCATTCTTTTTATTCTCACAGTTATTTTTTTATTAATATTCGATAGTTTTAATAATTCAATAAATAATGATATTGAAGGGGTATTTGCAGCAATTAGAGGAAGCGTTAAACCGGATACTAATATTGTTCTTATAACAATTACCGGAAATGATATTGACAAAATAGGTCCATGGCCGATTAAAAGAAGTTATTATGCGCTGTTAATTAAAAGCCTTACTGATTTGAATGTAAAAAAAATAGGGCTGGAAGTTTTTCTAAGCTCTAAATTTTCTTCCCAGGCTATTTATGATAATTTATTAACTAGAGAAATTATTAAATCCGGAAGAGTTGTATTGGGTTCGGTTGCAGGAAAAATAAATTTAAAAGCGGGAAAATATGTCACGGATTCTCTCAGCTTGCCAAGTCCAAAGTTAATTGATGATAATATCCCAACAGGACATTTAAATTATATTGAAAATAATGGAATTTTTATACCGGTTGAAATAAGCGGCTTTGACAGAATTGAAAAAGCATTTTCTTTCCAATTATCCGGTTTGTTACTAGAATCAATTCATAATTCTATTATTAAAGTAAATTTTGTTTCAAGCTGGAAAATGTTTAAAAGTTTTTCGATGCTTGAATTTTTTAATCTCTTAAATAAGAAAAGCCCTGAATTAAATAGATTCAAAAATAAAATTGTAATAATCGGTATTACCGATCCGCAGGTTGCTTCAACATTAAATACCAATTTTAATGATGATTTGCCCGGTTTAGGACTTCATGTCTTTGCCCTGGATAATCTTTTAAATAACAGATCATTAAATTTTTCCTATTTAAATATTTCGAAGATTGTTTTTATAGCAGCATTAATTCTTCTTCTAATTATTTTTAGAAATCAAACGGGAAGCAAATTATTTTTATTTTATGCGATGTCTTTTTTCTCCTTTTTAATAATTTCATTTTTATTATTCGGTTTCTTTTATATCCAGCTTTCATACGCGTTTTTTATAGTTCCTATTTTAATATTATTTGTCGCTGATATCTCTTTAATATTTTTTGAAAGAGAAAAGCAGCTTAAAGGAATAACAAATGAAACAGAAATTTTAAAAAATCTGCTTTCAAAAAAAGAGACCGAATTATCCCATTTACAAAAAGAATTAAACATTGAAGGCGGAAGCGGATCAGAATCTTTAATTGAAAAAATCAAAACATTAAAATCAAAAATAAATAAATTAAAAGAAAAAGAAGAGGACGAAAAAGCAGTCGATTTTTTAAATGAAAATGAAGTAAATAATTTCCATGGCATAGTCTACCGTTCAAAGGTAATGTCAAACATTGTCGATTTAATAAATAGAACTGCACCCGAAGATGCAAGTATTTTAATTTTGGGAGAAAGCGGAACGGGTAAAGCATTAGTCGCAAAAGCCATTCATCAATTAAGTAAAAGAAATAATAATAATTTTGTTGCTGTTAACTGCGGCGCATTATCCGATACTCTTTTGGAAAGTGAATTATTCGGGCATGTTAAAGGAGCTTTTACAGGAGCTATAACAGATAAAGTAGGCAGGTTTGAAGCA
>Ga0315554_1000727_pt1 | contig 19467 bp, 17 predicted proteins | sample SalMarSW160370MG_FD_202114 | JGI IMG/M metagenome (GOLD analysis project Ga0315554, IMG submission 202114) | Salt marsh sediment microbial communities from the Plum Island Ecosystem LTER, Massachusetts, United States - Salt Marsh Sediment SW1603-70 ... | reverse complement strand
TACCTCCTTTCGGCGGCGTTCAGCTACATCCAGGGCTGGATTATGTCCGGCGTGTCCATGGACATCACCTACCGCTTCCGCAGGGACATCGCCGCGAAAATCAACCGGCTGCCGTTCCCTTACTTCGACAGGACCACCCAGGGAGAAGTGCTGTCCCGCATCACCAACGACGTGGACACGGTCAACCAGACGCTCAACCAGAGCCTGTCGCAGGTTGTCACGTCGGTTGTCACCGTCATCGGCGTGCTCGTCATGATGCTGTCCATCTCGTGGCAGATGACGCTGGTAGCCCTGCTCGTGATCCCGCTGTCCATGGTGGTCATCGGTCTCATCATCGGCCAGTCGCAGAAATACTTCAAGCAGCAGCAAGACTACCTGGGCCACGTCAATGGTCATGTGGAGGAAATGTACGGCGGCCACCTTGTGGTGAAAGCGTTCAACGGCGAAGAGAAGAGCATCAGGGCGTTCGACGTGCTCAACAACACCCTCTACGGTGCCGCCTGGAAATCGCAGTTCCTGTCCGGCCTGATGATGCCCATCATGGGCTTCGTCGGCAACCTGGGCTACGTGGGAGTGAGCATCCTGGGCGGCTGGCTGGCCATTCGGAATGCCATCACCGTGGGTGACATCCAGGCGTTCATCCAGTACGTGCGCTCGTTCACACAGCCCATCACCCAGATTGCCAACATCTCCAACATCTTCCAGCAGACGGCCGCAGCAGCCGAGCGCGTGTTCGAGTTTCTGGACGAGCCCGAGGAAGTCCCAGACACCGCAACGCCTGTCCATCTGGCCACCGTGAAGGGTCGCGTAGAGTTCAGGCACGTCCGCTTCGGCTACTTCCCGGACAAGCCCGTCATCCACGACTTCTCCGCCAGCATCGAGCCCGGTCAGAAGATTGCTATCGTCGGCCCGACCGGCGCCGGCAAGACGACGCTGGTCAAACTGCTCATGCGCTTCTACGACGTGGACGATGGCGCCATCCTGGTGGATGGATACGACATCCGAGATTTCACCCGCCAGGACCTGCGGGAGAAGTTCGCCATGGTTCTGCAGGACACGTGGCTCTTCAACGGCACCATCATGGAGAACATCCGCTATGGCCGTTCCGACGCGACCGACGAAGAAGTCATCGCTGCCGCCAAGTCGGCCCGCGTGGACCACTTCGTCCGCACCCTGCCAGAAGGCTACAATATGGTGATCAACGAAGAAGTCACCAACGTATCCCAGGGACAGAAGCAGTTGCTGACTATTGCGCGTGCTATCCTGGCCAACCCCAGCATCCTCATCCTGGACGAGGCAACGTCTTCCGTCGACACCCGTACCGAGGTGCTGATACAGGAGGCCACGTGGGAACTGATGCGGGGGCGCACCAGTTTCATCATCGCTCACCGCCTGTCTACCGTCCGCAACGCCGACCTGATTCTGGTGATGCGCGACGGCGACATTGTGGAGCAGGGCACGCAGGAGGAATTGCTGGCGCGCAACGGCTTCTACGCCGAACTATACAACAGCCAGTTCGAGTACGCGGTGGCCGTCTGACCGGACAGCGCCCGTAGGTCACGCTTGGAGCGTGACGACCCCCGCTGGACGGGTTGCCAACCCGTCCTACAGGTTGAACCCCCGCGCTGAGAGATTTCTTCCTCTCCGCATCGGAGAGGGGGCCAGGGGAGAGGTCACCCAATTTGCGCAAGGACAAGTTGCCACCCTGTCCTGCATCGTTCATTGAGCCTGAGGGAAAATCCCGTGGGACACGCGCTGAGACCGAAGAGCGGCGGCATGCATCTGGACGCCACGTTGGGCTGCGGTCAGGTCTTCCAGTGGCACCGCCTGCCCGACGGTCGGTGGCAGGGCGTCATCAGCGGCGCGCCAGTTCGGGTGTGGCTTGAAAGAGGCACCTTGCACTGCGATGCGACGGTGCCGGCAGACCGCCTCCGCGCCTACTTCCGATTGGATGATGACCTGGAAGAGATCTACGGCGCGTTCCCAGACGATGCCCTGCTCCGGCAGTCTGTCTCGGCCTTTCGAGGGATGCGCATCCTGCAGCAGGATCTCTGGGAGTGCCTTCTTTCCTTCCTCTGCGCCACCAACGCCAACATCCCGCGCATCCGTGGGATGATTGCCGCTCTCTGCCAGCGGTACGGGCCAGACATCGGCGACGGTCTACACGGATTCCCCACGGCAGGGTCGCTGGCTAAGGCCGAAGAGGAGGACCTTCGGAGCCTGCGGCTTGGCTACCGCGCCCGCACCATTCTGCAGACGGCCCGCATGGTCAGCAGTGGGCAGTTCGACCTGGAGATTCTTCCGCTGCTCGATTACAGGACCGCCCACGCGCGGCTGTGCACGCTGCCGGGGGTGGGGCCGAAGGTGGCCGACTGCGTGTGTCTGTTCAGCCTGGGCTGGCTAGAGGCGGTACCTGTGGACACCTGGGTGCGTCGGCTCGTGCAGAAACAGGAGCCATCGCTCCGCTCGTATCAGGCAATGGCAGAGTTCGCCCGCTCCTGGTTGGGCCCGTACGCCGGGTACGCGCAGCAGTACCTATTCCACTATGTGCGAACGCTTGGGGACGTTGAAGCAGAGGGGTGTCGAGGCGGTTAGGGCAGGGCGAGAGCAATCACGATGTACATGCCGACGGAGAGGGCCAGCAGAGAGGCCGACACGCTGATGATGATGCGGCGCTTCTCCATGCCCAGCGCGGAAAGGGCTGCCGTTGCCGCGTATGCGCCGAGCACCACCACCGCGGCAGGAACACCAAAGACGCCGTAGCGGTTGAGGAAATACTGCACGCGTTCAGTCCGCACCCGGTCCAGTTGCTCCGCCATCTTTGGGTGATCCTCGGCTTTGGACACAGCACCCAGGATTGCAAAGACGCCGCCGAATTGCCCGGCTGTCGACAAGCCGACAGCCGCAGGTAGTCCTAGGCCGAGAGCAATGCCCGCTGTAGATGGGAACCAGATACCTCCCCAGGGCGCTGCTCCCAGTGCAATGACAACCAGTACTTTGCTCAGCATCCCTCTTCACCCTGTCTGTGTAGCGCGGCAGATACAGTGTACCACAAGATGCCGAATTTTGCAAGAGGCAATTTTCGCCCCGGACGGGATCGTCGCGCGCCGCGCCCGACGGGCGAGTTGAGTGCGACTCGGTTTCATCTTGTGTTGGTGAGACCTCGCAACCCTCCCTCAGGTTTGCTGGCAAGGCGGATGTTGGCGTGGAGCAACCTGCGGGAGGTTCCGCCAACAGACTTTGGAACCGAGCCTTGTGCGCAATGCATTTGACAACCCGCGCAGGCAGGCATATAATCAGACCCGATCAACAACAGGAGCCTTCGGGGCAGGGTGAGGCCAGGAGCATCAGGCCAATTCCCGATCGGCGGTGGAGTCCCAGCGTCGGGACCGAGCCCGCGAGCGTATGCTGATCTGGTGAGAAGCCAGAGCCGACGGTATAGTCCGGAAGAAAGAAGGTTCAGCCGATTGACGAGCGAGGCCATTCCGCGTGTCGGACGCCTTGCGCAATCGAGACTCTGCCCCGCTGGCACCCTGCCTGTGGGGTTTTTGCATGTCCGAAGCCTGCAAGCCAGAAGCAAGCCAGAAGACTCCAGAGCGGCGCCTGCCTTTTCTGAAGCGGCTCGTCCCTGCGCTGGGGGTGGTTGCCTTTCTCCTCCTCTGGGAGGGGGCAGTCCGGTTCTTTGGCTACCCGCCGTTCATCCTGCCGGGGCCGGCCCGAGTGTGGTCGCGGTTCCTGGACGTGCTCAGGGACGGCACTCTCTGGTGGCACACTTCGCTCACGCTGTTCGAGGTGTTTGCGGGGCTGCTCATCGGACTGACCGCGGCCACTGTCGTGGGGTACCTGATAGCCAAATCGCCCGCCCTGGACAGATTGATTTCTCCGTACATCGTCGCGGCCCAGTCCATCCCTGTGGTGGCGCTGGCTCCCCTTCTCGTCATCTGGTTCGGGTTCGGAAGCCTATCCAAGGTGCTGGTCTGCGCCCTCACGCTGTTCTTGCCCGTCCTGATAAACACGACGGTAGGCCTGCGCTCCGTGGACGAAGATTTGAGGGACCTGATGCGGTCGCTCAGGGCTTCGCGCTGGCAAACGTTCACCATGCTGGAAGTGCCTGCGGCCCTGCCGGTGCTCTTCGGCGGCCTGAAGGTCGGCGTGACCTTGTCCGTCATCGGGGCAGTGGTGGGCGAGTTCGTTGGCGCGGACAGGGGGCTTGGGTTCCTCATCAATCTGGCACGCGGGCTTTTCGACACGCCGCTGCTTTTTGTCGCTCTGTTCACTCTGGTCATCATTGCCCTTGCCTTGTATGAGGCAGTGACGCTTCTGGAGACCCTTGCCTTGCGAGGGCGATAGATGTCACATCTTTAGGAGGCTGTTGTGAGACTCTGGCGAACCGTGTTGGCTATTCTCTGTGTAGCGGCTCCCATTGCTGCATCGGGGTGCGCGCAGGCTCCCGCGCCGGCCGAAGAAGTCACCCTTGCGATGGGCTACATTCCCAATGTTCAGTTCGCGCCCGTCTACGTGGCGGTCGAGAAGGGCTTCTTTGCCGAAGAGGGAATTGAGGTCAAGTTTGACTACGGCTCGGAAACCGACCTGCTCAAATTGGTCGGAACGGGCGAACTGCAGTTTGCCATCGGCAGCGGCGACCAGGTTATCCTGGCCCGCTCCCAGGGCCTGCCCGTCGTCTACGTCATGAACTGGTACCGCCGCTATCCCGTGGTCGTCACCGCGCTGGCCGATGAGAACATACGGGCACCCGAAGACCTGGTAGGCAAAACCATAGGGATTCCCGCCCTGTACGGCGCGAGTTATGTCGGCTGGCGCGCGCTGCTCTACGCGACGGGGATTGACCCGGCGTCTGTGAGTCTGCGGGTTGTCGGATACGCGCAGGTGCCCGTCATGGTGGAGAAGCAGGTTCAGGGCGCTGTGTGCTACATCATGAACGAGCCTGTCCAGTTGGAGCAGGAAGGGTACGAGGTGGACAACATCCCGGTGAGCGACTACATCGACCTGATTTCCAACGGGATTATCACCAACGACCAGACGATTCAGAAGGAGCCGAAACTGGTGCAGGGGATGGTATCGGCGGTGCTGCGAGGGCTGGAGTACACCCTGGCGCACCCCGATGAGGCTTTCGAGATTGCGCGAAAGTTCATCCCGGAGATGGACACTTCTGACGTTGCTCTGCAGCGAGCCGTCCTCCAGAAAAGCGTCGAAGTGTGGCAGGGAGACAACCTGGGAGAGACAAGCGCCGCCTCGTGGCAGGCCTCCGCCGAATTCATGAAAGCGGCCGGCTTCATCCAGGAGGTGCCCGACGTCGACAGCCTGTTCACAAATCAGTTCGTTCTGGCGGTGAAGTAGGGTGCGCAGTTCTTCCGGAGAAGGCGCAATGGCCGGAAGCGGGCCGGCGCTGGCGGCGGAAACCCTCTCCAAGGTCTACGAGACCGCGGCTGGGGCCATTCGGGCCGTGGACCGGGTCACGATGCAGGCGGATTACGGAGAGTTCGTGTGCATCGTCGGGCCCTCCGGCTGCGGCAAAACGACCTTGCTCCACCTGTTCGCCGGGCTTCTCGCTCCCACAGAGGGCTGCGTGATGGTGAACGGGCGCGAAGTGCACGGCCCCGCCCCCCAAGTGGGACTCGTGTTTCAGGATGCCACTCTGATGCCTTGGCGCAACGTTCTCAGAAACATCACACTGCCGCTGGAACTGCACGGCGTTCCTCTGTCGAAGGCGGAGGAGATGGCCCGTTCGGTGCTGGATCTGACGGGGCTGGCGGGCTTCGCCCACGCGCGTCCAAGAGAACTGTCGGGGGGCATGCAGCAGCGCGTGGCCATCGCTCGCGCCCTCATCTACGACCCGGAAATACTTCTGCTGGACGAGCCTTTCGGTGCGCTGGATGCCCTCGCGCGAGAGCGCATGAACCTGGAACTGCTGCGCATCTGGCACGCCAGGCGCAAGACGGTGGTCATGGTGACGCACAGCATTCAAGAGGCCGTGTTTCTGGCGGACAGGGTCCTGGCGATGACGCCTCGCCCCGGAACCATCTCGTCCGAGACGCGCATCCCGCTGCCCCGCCCGCGCGAGTTGTCCTTGATTCACACGACAGAATTCGGGCGGCTCGCGCGGTCCGTCCGAGAAGGAATTCACGAATAGCCACTGGATGGATTTCTTCCGTCCTAAAGTCTGGCCATGGGGACCCGGTCGAATCGGGGTTTGGGCTTTGGCGTCAATCTGGCCCGCACCTGGCGCCACCGATATGCCAGAACACGCTTCCGCAGGGTGGACAAGTGCTCGTGCGCTGCTGTTGGGTCCAGAGCCACCTGTCTGCTTCCACCAAATCGCTCCCGGTTGTACAGGTTGGCGAAGAAGAGCGCATTCCGGCGGCACTCTCCCAGCGTGCCGGACACGCGCAGGGCAAACTCGCGAGGGGTTTCGCTCTCTTTTTGGCGGATGCCCGCCAGCCTGGCAAGCCCGACCACGCGGGCGAACATCCGCTCCGCGGGCTTCATCTTCCGCACGGACACGAACCACCAGATGGCCATGATAAGCAGAGCCAGTACAAGAAGGCCGCCTATCACGACGGCTGCAATGGGCCATGCGCTCCACGTGGACTCGGCGGGCTGCTCTGCGGCAGAGCCTGTGTCGCCGGGAATCACCTCGTCGGGGCCGAACTTCTCCTCGTCCTCAAGGAGACTCAGCGGCACGGGTGACGTCTCGCCGCTCACCAATCCGGTCTCTTCTCCTGTGGGTCGCACAATCAAAGGCTGTGACGCGGTAGGTTCAAAGGGTATCCACCCGTAGTTTGGGAAGAAGACTTCGGGCCAACTGTGGACATCGGAGTAGAGAATGGTGTACCCGTGCCGCATTGGGTCCCATGAGCCGCCAGCGTAGCCTGATGCCAGGCGCGCCGGGATGCCGACAGCGCGAAGCATCACGACCATCGCCGAGGCATAGTAGTCGCAGTAGCCGGTCTTGCTCTCGAACAGGAAGTAGTCCACCGCGTCGGCATTGGGCGGCGGCGCCTCGATGGAGCGGCTGTACTTGGCCTCGTGGCGCAGGAATCGCTCCAGCGCCACGCCTGCATCGTACGGATTGGTGGTGCCCTGCACCGCCTGCTGAGCCAGGGCAATCACGCGGTCGGGGAGCGAGGCGGGCAGGTCCAGGTACCGCTCCGTTACCCACCCCGGATACTGGGTGCCGGCCTGCCGCAGGCTTTGCTCGTCTGCAACGGAAATCGCAGATGCCACACTGTATCCATCCTGCGGAATATCCGCCCCCACGCGGATGACCGAAACATCCCCCAGCCCCGACACGAGTCTGCCGTCTTCTTCCACAGCCCCGGTGATGAACGACAGTTGGATGCCCACGGGAACGTCGGCAGAGATGGGTTGACCGGTGGCGTAAAGGTATGTCACGTCGCGTCGAAGCGGAATCAAGGTTTGAGTGATTGTCTCGGTCAAGTCAAAGGCAGGAACAGGCCAGTTGGAATCTTCCGGCCATCTCGTGGACTGGTAGTCCGTGTTTACCCAACCTCGGCCGGTGTACTCGTGGTAGACAACTGCGCGCAGGTACATCGGTCGAGGAGTCTCTACGACCATGAAGGGGGTGTCGCTGAGTTGCGCGCCTCCGCCCAAGGCCATGGTGCGCCCAAAGGAGATGGCCTGCTCCTCTGCCTGGGACCGCAGGGCAGAGTAAAGTCGCGACCACTCGTCTTGAACCTGCTCCCACGGCTTGGAGAAAACGTTCCACACATCGCTCCACATCGGCTTCGACATCATACTGGGCAGGAAAATGGCAGCCGCGACAATCAGGAGCGAGAGGACGGCTCCGTCCCTGAGAAAGTCGAGCACAATATCGGGGGCGAAGGCGATGTGTCGGTCTTGCCAGCGCACTTGAGACGCCAAGACGTGGACTCGAACGATGAGCAGGAGCGCGCAGAAGAGGTACAGCACGAAGTAGATGGTCAGCCCGCGCGTGGCGTAGGCGTTGTTCACCAGAATGATAAGCCCTGCGGGAATGATGGCAGCCCACGCCTGTTGTCGCCGAAAGGCGAACCAGGCTCCCAGATAGGCAAGAATCCACACGAGCATGCCAATCTGCAGGACGAACATGATGTTGTCCGCGTTCACTCCTCGAGTGAGGGCATTGGCGACCCACGTCAGAAGTCTCTGAAGCAGGGCGAGAAACCGCTCCTTGACGGTGGCCGTGCCTGGCACAGCGTAACTCACCACGAAAAGCGTCCAGAACATCCCAATCACCGTCGCCAGCACGTGGGCGATGATGCCGGGAAGCCACTTGGCCTTTGCGAAGGCAAGGCCCAACGTGACCGACAGAGCAACGACCCAAGTGAGCAGTCCAAACCCGTCTGTCCAGTTGGCGGAGTTCAGGCACCAGACCGGGAGTAGATAGATGAGCAGAAGCAGGAAATATGTGACCCAACCTTCTTTGAGTCTCAGGCGGGATATCAAGATGGCCTCCTTATGCCGCGCCGGACACGCCTCGCGCACCCAGCCCATGTTCAGAGATTCGCACGGCCTGCCCGTCCCAGTACTTCAATATGAGTACCACAAACGACGGCCAAAGGTTCAGCCTGTAGCGAAACATGAACATGGATGTGTTCAGAACTATTGTAGGCGTCTCCCTGCTCTCTGTCAAACCGTCTGCTCGTTCAGCACCCCGGCAGGTCACGCTGACGCTGCCGTGCCTCTGAGCCGCAGGCGAACAGCGACAGCAGGCGCTCGTTGACGAAACGGCTTGGGTAGAGTATAGTATCGTTGAACGAAACGAGATAGGCTGAGGGGTAGATACCGTGGAGCATCGGACCCGACGAACGCTGAAGTGGGCGGAACGCGTTCTGCTGCTGTTGATTGTCCTGACCCTGGGGACGCTGGGCTACCTGGCCACGCGCGCGGGAGACATTTCTGCGCCCCCGATTCCAACAATCACGCCGACGTCCGTGTTCCTGGCACGACATCCAAACCCCCGGCCTGCCACGCTTCCCGTCCGAAAGGTGGGCATCATCCCGGGGCACTGGCAGAACGATGCGGGCGCTGTGTGCGAGGACGGCCTTACGGAGGCCGAAGTCAACCTGGCTGTCGCGCAGAAAGTGAAGCAACTTCTCGAATGGTACGGCTACCAGGTGGAGTTGCTGCCAGAATTCTCGCCGAACCTCCTGGGCTACGAGGCCGACGCCTTTCTCTCCATCCACGCCGATTCGTGTGAGATGATTGAGGGGGCTACGGGGTTCAAGGTGGCGCGCGTCGAGAACAGCGCTATCCCGGAGGAAGATGACCGCCTGGTCGCATGCCTCTGGCAGGAATATGCCGAGGCGACAGGGTTGCCCCGGCATGAAGGAAGCATCACCAACGACATGCTCCACTACCACGCTCTGAAGGAGATTGCGCCGCAGACCCCTGGCGCAATCATCGAGATGGGCTTCCTTGGGAACGACAGGGAGACTCTCGTTTTCGGCCAAAACGCAATCGCAGATGGAATTGCCAGCGCCATCATCTGCTTCTTGGAGGGAGGGGAGTAGAAAGGAAGGGGAGCCACCTCGTCAGCGGCTCCCCCCTTTGCTGCGCTGTTGCCTCGCTTCGCTACCCGGCTAGGTTCTGGCCGCAGTTGTTGCAGAACTTGGACCCCGGAGGAACATCCGCGCCGCAGTTCGGGCACTTGGATTCCTGCGCGATTTGCTGCCCGCAGTTGTTGCAGAACTTGGAGCCAACTGGCACCGGGCTGTTGCAGTTGGGACAGGCGATCGTTGGCGCAGCCTGCTGGGGCGCTTCCTTGCCCGCGCGCATCGCTTCCGAGATGGCACCGGCCATCGCAGCCCCAATGCCCACGCCTGCGCCCAAGCCGACACCGGCGCCCGTCAGGCTCCCGGCCTCGCCGCCAGCCGTGGCCGCCTTGAACTGCAGGTACTTCTGCATGTCGCCGATGGCGCCCATGGCAGCGCGTTCGTCGATGGCTTTGGCCGTCTCTTCTGTCGGGCTGATGGAACTGATGAACATCGATTTGAGATCGATGCCCAAGGCCCGGAAGTTATCCAGAAGGCGTGCCTTCACGATGCCGGCAAGTTCGTCGTACATAGCCGGCAGGTCGAAGAAGGAGACCTTCGATTCGCCCAGCACGTCGGTCAACCTGGCCACAATCTGCCCGCGCAGATAGTTGTCGATTTGATCGGTGCGGTAGATGCCCTGGGTGCCTACGATTTTGGTCACAAAGAGTTGCGGGTCGGAAATCTGCATCGCGTAGACGCCGAAAGCCCGCAGTCGCACCATGCCCAGATCGCTGTCCCGCAGGGAGATGGCCTCCGGCGTGCCCCACTTCTGGTCGATGAACTCCCGCATGTTCACGAAGTAGACTTCGGCCTTGAACGGCGTCTGTCCCGAAAAGACTTTGCCAACCAAGCCCACCAGCAGCGGAACGTTGGCCGTGGTGATGGTGTGCCGTCCTGGCCCGAAGACATCCAGCGCCTTGCCGTCGCGGAAGAAGACGGCGGACTGGCTTTCCCTAATGATGACCTGGGACCCGATGCGGAAATCCCCCGACCCTGTCTCAGGGATTCGGTGGACAAATTCGCTTCCCGTTTCGTCAAAGTACTCGACTACATCGAATATCCGTGCCATAACATTCTCCTTTCTCTATCCTCGCTCGTGGTACACAACGATGTACTTCTCTGGCGTGCCCTTCCGCTACTCCGACGCTCCCATCTGCAGGATGGCCTCCGCGCGATGGTTCAAAGCCAGGTCCATTTCCTGCAGAATGCTGACCAGAGCAGCGATGGCGACTCCCAAATCTCCATCATCTTTCAGTGCTGTGGCGATGTTGTTGATGCCTTCGTCAATCCTGGGAATGTAGGTGAGCAACTGGTGGTCGTAGTCATACAACGCGTCCAGTTCCTTTTCCTTCACCTTGACTGCGTCAAACAGCCCTGCATAGCCGTAGGTGGCCGTTCGCAGGCGGTCAATCAGTATCTGGAGTTTGCCAACGGCGCGCTCCAAATCGTCCACCAGCCACAGTTTCCCTGCGCTCATGAAATCCAACTGCAGTCCGCTGAGTTTGACGCGCAGGTCGGACAGTTGTTGAGCGAGGGTTGTCCGCAGCAACCTGTCCGCTTCTCTGCGAAGTTCCTTCTGCTTGTACCCTTTGTAGCCGGGCACCTTCCCTGCAAGTTCTTCGAACTTGCCCACGCTGTCACTGATTTTGCCTTTTACATCCATTGCTGACCTCCCTGATAGTCTGCTGTAATTTCGAACTCAAGCCGAATTGCTGCCTTGTGCAGCGGCCTATCTGTTACAGCGCCTCCTTTCGCAGTCTTGCACGACGCCAGGTCGCTCTCCACAAAGTCCGCACGCCCCCTGGAAGGGCCGCTCGAATTCTCAATGATGCCTATTCCTCACCCAGGCCGCGTGCCCGCAATCCTAATGCGCCGTGCGCATCCGCCGCACAGCAACGAGCACCACTGCCACGGCCACTGCCGCAAGCAGAATCACGGTGCTGCTGCCCGTGTTCGGCGTTGTGCCCTCCGATGGCACCGGCGTCGCGCTGGGTTCGGCGGTGGGCTGGCCTGCTGCCCCACTGGTCTCCGCTGGAGTCACTGCCGCGGCCGTTGCCTCTATGGTGGGCTCGCTGGTCGACGTTACCGCCGGCAGCACAGGCGTGTTGGTCACGCGCGGGGTGGACGTCGGCAAGGGCCTGGGGGTAGCGGTTTTTGTGGGTGTCGCAATGGCCACGGTCGCGGTGGGAGTGGGCTCCGCGCCAGCGCCTTTGTTGAGCAAGGAAATCACGCCTATGGCCAGAAGACCCACGAGGATTATCCCGACAAGAATGATGGCCGCGATGACAAATGGCCGATGCCGGCTCCCTGGCTGCAAGATTCTTCCAAACATGTCCCATCCCCCTCCTTCGAAAACGAATCGCTCCTATCGTACGATTTCGACGTTGCTTACGGGAACGAATATGTGCTCACCCGACTGGGTTTGGATTTCCGCGCTTTCCAGCGACAGTCCTATCTCGTAGTAGACCGGGTGCTCAGGGAATCTCACAATGCTGCCCGTCACGCCTTTGTGCGGCCCTCTCACCACTCGTACAGTATTACCCAGATTCAGCATTGTGTCCAATTCGACCTCGCTCGGTGGCGCGTCCGCTGTCGACAGCGGAATGACGACCTCGGGTCGACGCGGTCTCCACGGGTTCAGGTCGCCAGGGTCCAGGCTGACTTCCTCCGCCAGGTGCTGCATCAGAATGTCGAACACCAGCGCGTTCACCGGGTGCTCCCCTATCCCTTCGGTCACCAGCACGGGGAACGGCAGCGAGGCCGCCTTGTCCATCAGGCTGCTGCTGAGGCCGCCGATGATGAGTCCGCGGGCCTGCATCTTCTCAGCCTGCTCGAGGGCCTCTTTCGTGACCCCCGCGCCGCCGACGACAATTGCCCCGAGGCAGCTCACGTCCACGCCGGCTTCCGTCAGGATGGCATCGGGCACTTCCACGGCTGCGCGCAGCACCCCGTGGGACACCTCTCCGACGCCCCACACACCTTGAATCAGCGACGCCACCGTCTCGATGGCCACGCCGCGCTCCGGCATGACGCTGATGATGCGCCCCCTGATGTGTGCCCGCACCGACACTTCGTCGCTCTCCGTCTCCAGGACGATTTGCGAATCGGTGATGGCCACGATCTGCCCGCGGGCAGGCGACCGCAGCACGCGAGGGAAAAGCCCCCTCAGGCGGGGTTGTGACGCCAGCACGTCGCCCTGCGCCACCGTCTCTCCAGCCTGCTTCTGGAGATAGCCCGAAAGCCCTCGCTTTCTCAGGCGCAGGGTGGAAGCCGCATCCACGACGACAAGTCGGCCCGGCCTTCGGTACGTCCCTATGATGTCCACCGCGTCCACGCGGTCTCCCATGTTGACCAGAACCTCCCCTCGCCGGGGGAGCATGCGGTCTCTGCGGAGAAGTGTAGCCGGTGTGATGCGCGTGACTGTGCTGAAGGTTCTCATCCGATGTCGCTCCACGTCACCATTAGTAGCCGATGCCCCAACGCCATCTCTGGAGGACGCGGGCGCGTTCCTCGTCGTCCTCCGGCACCTGCAAGGGTCTGCCTCGGGCGTCGATGACCAATCCGAGAATTCCTCCCTCTACCTCTGCCACGGCACCCCGGCCCTTGTACCCCCAGCCGATGTCGAATTGGCGGGAGGGGCGCAACTCGAGCGATGCCTTCTGTCCCGGCGAGAGGGGAATCACCTCCACGGTGCCAGGCGCGATTTCCAAATCGAGAACTTCCTTGTCGGGATAGGTCAGTTTGGCGCGCATGGCGACCTCACCCTCCCGAACGGTGCCCACCGGGCACACCAGCGTGCCCAGCGTAACCAGCCCGTCATGTTCCAATACCTGCGCCGCCGCCAACGGCTGCACAGCAGCAACCACGCCCAGCGTCTCGGCCACGCCTGTGCTGTCCATGACCAGGGTGCAGACGCCGATGGGCTGCAGCCCGTCCAGAAGGGTCATCACGCCCTGGCCCAGGGTGGGCTGGCTGGTGAGGAACTTGCCGCTCATCACAATCAGGTCCCACAGCGGAGGCAGATCGGCGTAGGGCTGATATGACCCACCGGGCCAGAGGGACCGAGTGCGCTCTGCAGTCAGGCGCAGCGCCTCTCTCCCTATGGCCTGCTCCGTCTCTACCTCAAGGGGAGTGAGGCCGATAGAATAGGGATACAGCGCTTTCGTCAGCGCGGCGTCGACTACATCTGTCGGAGTGGTATCCTCCGCGAGAACCCAGCGAGACACCCTTTCGGGCGCAGCATCGCGGAGCACCCGTTCCGCTCCCAATCCAACACCCCAGCCAGCGCCGATGCCCGTGACGGCATCTCCGTCTACCACAGAGGCCAGGATGGTCTGGGTCGAACCCACGCTGACCCCCACCACGTTCAGCCCAAGCGATTCCGCAAGGAACTGTATCGTTTGGGAGTAGGATTTGCTCCCCGGCAGGACGGTCACAGGGCTCCACGCGCTCAGCCGCCCGAAGCCGGGCACGCGCGCTACCTTGAAGTCCGAATACAGATGCTCCAGTTCTTCCAGGAGCGGGCCGATCTCTTCTTCATCCAACGATGGGCGCGCGTTGTCCACGGGGTGGAAATTCATCAGCCCCGCAACCTTCTCGGCGATGAGCGAGCGGGCTTCGATGTTTCCGGCGAAGACCAGTTCGGGGCGATTCTCGCGCCTCAGCAACTGGCACGCCAGGGTGATGATGTCGGCAAGTGCGCGAAGACCATCCACAGCTCCGCCCTCGGTGCCTCCCACCATGACAATGGCTTCGGGCTTCAGCCTGCGTATCAAGTCCACATGCGCTTCTGGCCGCCTGCTATCGCTCAGAAGAACGGAGCCCTCCACCAGAGCATTTGCTTGAGAAACGGCGCGTCGTGCGCTGGCGATACTGACCTCTGGGATGAGTCCCGCCAGCAAGAGACGGAGAGGAGCGCCAGCACTGACGGAAGCCACGAAGGCGTCCACACCCGTTCCGTCTGTTCGTTCCGGGCGAATGACCTTGGTCTCGGTGTCCAGGAACTTCCGCTGGGTGAGGTCTTCTATCTGTCGAATGGCCTGAACGACGCCTATGATGATGTCGTTGTGGGGGGCTGCGATTGTTGTGGGCGCCGCTCCCTGCGCCACCAGGCGGTATTGGTCATCGACCAGGTCGAGCAGAAAGACGCGCGTGGTGGTAGTCCCACAATCTGCCGCCAGGATGGATTCGATGGTGTAGTTGTCTACCATGTCTCAACCCCAGTCCCCGACTATCGCAATGACTTGGGAAGTTCATAGATGAGAAACTGCAGCCTCCCGATGAGCAGGGAGACACGGGCCATGACGGTGTTGGCAAAGATGGCCCCAAACGTGACCATGATGAACCACTTGCCGATGCCCCGCCACGCCTTGACGAAGCCCGATTTGACACGACCCAGCCCGGTGCCGCTGTCGGCCGTGAAATAGAAGTAGAAAAGGGCGCTCAGCGTGCCCGCTACCAGAATCAGATTGCTCAGGGCGACGTTCCATCCTTCGGCAGCCGGGTTGATGGAGACGATGGTCTGGAGAATCTGGGGCAGCAGCGAGCCGAAGAGCGCTCCACCAATCGTCAAGGCTACGCCTACCCCCAGCAGAAAGGCCAGCGGAACAATGCCCAACCTGTGCCACCTGCGGTTCAGCCTTCCCAGGAGCAGGCCCGACAGCAGAAGCGGCACGACAAGGGTCCAGTTGTCCAGGGGTGCCTGCACCAGGGGCAGAATCAGTTTGGGGCGCAGCAAACTGTAATAGGCAACCAGGACGGCATAACCGATGGCGGTTCCGATGAACAGATGCTCCGCCAAACGATAGAGGGGATTGTCTCCCAGCAGGTAACTGAACACCATCACGGTGAGCAGCGCCGATATCCAGATTCCAATGGCTTCACTCATGCTCGTCTCCCAAACAGACGTTTGCCCCAGTAGACAGCGTTGCCCAGCAGAATCAGCCCCGCTATGGCCAAATGAGCCAGCGATTGGGCTTCCAGTGCCGCTGGCCCGCCCTCACCCTCGGATGCCGGGAGGCCAGCGGCCTCTTCGTAAGCCTGTGCCCCAACCCATCCGCTCACCAGCCCAACAATCTGGCCGGAAGCGTAGTACGGGCGCACGGCAGGCTCGATGGCCGCGCTGACGATGGCACCAATGGGCGGGGCGCCTGTCTGCGTGCCGACCTGCTCCATCCACCACCGCACCGTCTCCTGCGAGGCAGCGATGGTCAGAACGAGCGCGACATCGTTCAGCGACTTGACGCCGAAGGGAGCGTCAGACACGGCATTGCTGAAGAAGTCTACCGTGAAGATGCCCTCCAGGTTGGAAGCGAGCCGCTGAAGTCCCATCTCCTGACCGGGCAGATACCCCAGGAACAGGGCTTCTCCTGCCGGAATATCGAATCGGGCTGCCAGCCCTGGGCCCGTCGGCGTCACCCCCATCACCAGCAGGTTTACGCTTCTCGCCTCCAGGTCCTCCAAGATGACTTCCGCCGGCCAATCCAGTTCCGTGGAGACCCCTGGGTCGTAGTCAAATGAAACGAGCACGACATCGGTCTCGTTCAGGTCCCGAATTCGCTCAGCCAGGTCGCTGACGGGCTGGGGAACGGCAACGGTGTCGCCGCCGGGCACAAGCCCCGTAGCGAAGAACGGGAGGAGCACAGCCGCGATGAGCAGCAGTGTCGCGAGCCACGCAAACCCTCTCTCGCGCTTGGGCGCGGCGGAGACGGGCCGCGGCTTCACGACCGACGAGGTGGGCCTGCTCAGCAGGTCGGCGAACAGGTTGGCCTGGGCAGGCGTGGCCGCGACCGGCTCGGACATAGGACGCATTTGCGAGGACGGCAGCGGGTCGATGTCCTGCACCAGGCGGAGAGCGCCCACCACGCCCTGGAGTACACCGCTCTCTTCCACGGTCTCTTCGGCTTCGGGCATCTGCTCTCCGGGCCGGCCAGGGCGAAGGCCTTCCAGCCACGATGGAATCTCCGCTCTCTCCAGACCCATCGCTTCGGGCGTCCGTCTCCCTTCTTCGACAAACTCACCCCCCAGTTCTTCGGGCAAGACGCCCTCAGGGGCGAGGGTTTCAATCCAGGACGGCAGCCTGCCCTGGTCAGGGGCTTCTTCGGTCTCGCCCGCGCGCGGCTCGAAGACGATGTCTTCTTCCTCTTCCTCTCCCTCGTCCGGCTCCAGAATGACAGGCCCTTCTGCTTGCAGCCAGGCGGCGAGGTCTTCTTCATCGCTGGGAGGTTGTGCCAGGGCCGGGATGCCGCCCGGGGCTTCCTCGGCCTGTTGCGGCAACTCTTCGGTAGGTTTCAGGGCGGGCGGCTCTTCCTCCGCGGGCGCCGGAGCCTCCGGTTCCGCAGGTTCGGCCGCGAGCTGATCGCGGTTGGCCTCCTCTGCCCACACGTCTGAAAGGAGTGCTTCTTCGCCCTCTTCTACCTCAGGCGCGGACGGTTCCTCCTGTGGAGGCATAGGTTCGGCTGGTTCCAACTGCTGGAGCCATTCCGGAACATCCGCTTCTTCGAGGTCCTCGGAAGGGAACTCGCCCCAGTCCTCCGGAGAAGGTGTCTCCGAAGGCGCGGATTCTTCCGGCTGCTCACCCGACGCGGGGCTGGCTGCGCGCAGTCGGAGCAGCCACTCCGGCATCTCTTCCTCGGCCTCGCCTTCTTCAGGCAGGCCCGCGTCTTCTTTTGCCGTGTCTTCGGGCACGCTCGCCTCTTCTTCCTGGGCTGCGGGCATCTCCTCTCCATCGAGAGGGCCTTGCCCTTCTTCGTCCAGGGGCTTGGTGGGCAGGGACAAGCCCTTAATCTCGGCCCGCTCCTCGCTCCCCTTGGTCACCAGGGGAGCCAATTTAGCCCCGCACGAGTCGCAGAACAGGTTCTCCGTGGGGTTGGCAGCCCCGCAGGCTGGACAGGCCGCTTTGGAAACGCCTGTCAGGTTGTGACCACACTGGTTGCAGAACTTGCTCCCGCTCTTGTTTGCTGTTCCGCAACTCGGACAGTAAATCATGGATTCCTCTCCAGGGTATGGCTATTGCGCATGTGGTCGGTCTACCCCAAGTAGCACCCTCAATCCGGTCAGCACGGCTCCGAGCGCGGCCCCCAAGATGATGCCTCTGGCTCCGCCCGTGCTGGGATAACTCAACAACCAGTCCTTGGCGCTCGCCAACTTGCCCCAAATGGCGGCTCCGATGGGCACCTGGCCGAGCAGCACAATCAGACCGACGACGAGCATGATGAAGGAGTCAACGCTCCGCACCCGAAAAGCGCGGTAGGCTGCCGACGCGACGAAGAAGGCCAGCAGGGAGAAAATCGTTGCCTCGAGCGGTATCTGCACGTACTGGAAAATCCAGGATACCACCGGCGACGCCGGTCCCCTGGGGTCGGCAAGCCCCACGATGATGACCGCTCCCATCGCGGCCAGCAGGAAGATGCTGTAGAGCCAGCCTGACTGCCTGCCTCGAATCTTTCGCAGATGGGTGCCTATCACGTTGAACACGCCCAAGATGAGCGCGATGGCAGCCAGAATAATGGCCCAATCCAGCAGGGTCTGCTGCACCAGCGACAGAAGGTCGTTGCGGACGAAGAAGTTCGCCAGGATGAGAAGACCCACCCCAATGGTGATTGCTGTGACCAGGCTTCGTCCCAATCTGCTCTTCACGGTGTCCTCCAAGAGTTACAGCGACAGCGAGCGCAGCAAGACGCCCAGCAGAATGGCGATGGAAATGAGAACGCGCATCCAGTCCTGAACGCGCAGGCTCGCGATGTGAGTGGCCCGCGGGTTGATGTAAGCGCCGGAAGCGAAAATCTCCTCGCCGATGAGCGTGTCATCCGCCGTCGCATGGATGAAGGGGAGCACTTGCGGGTTGACGCCACCGGCGATTTGAGGGACCTGTGACCGCACGCCGGTTTCGCCCATCAAGAGATACTCGTCGCCGAATTTCCCGACCATGATGTTGGCGATGACGTTCTCTCCGAGGAGCACGTCCATGACTCCGGCTGCATAGGCAACCGGGTCCGGCGCGATGAGGCGCACTTCGGGAGGAGCCGACTGGTAGCGATGCAGGCGAGTCTCCCACGCATGCCGTGCCGTTTCCTGAGCAAGGGGCAGCAGGGTGGGGTCCGACACGGTCACGATGAGGGGAGCGCCGCTGGACACCGACTGGTGCGCCACACGCTCCAGGAGGATGATGCCTGCCAAACTCTCGGCGGTACTGGTATCGATGATGCCGCCCGTGCCCAGGGAAATATGGATGGGGCGCTCGGTTTCTGCGCCGCGCCCGATGAGTCCTTCCAGGCGTCTGAAGGCTTGCATGGGGCGCAGGGATGTGGGCCTTCCGGCGCGCAGTTGGGAGGTGAACAGCAGCAGCAGCGGCAGCATCACGAGCAGAAGAATCAGCACCAGGGCTTGCTGCTCGCTGGTCCCAGAGTTCTTCAGGAGTTCTATCACGCTGTCCATCGTCACCTTCCCTGCTTATCGAAGGGAGCCTGCCTCCAGGCGGTTGATAATCTGCTCCAGGGTTTCTCGATCTTCCAGCGCCTCAGCCCAGGCGGAAACGGCTTGCCCCTGGCCAAAGGCGCGAAACACCGGCTGCGACAGCAGAAGCATCTGGCTGGCGAGAAACGAGAAGGGCTTGTTGATTTCCAGAAACAGGATGGCTGGGGCTTGCAGTCCCCAAGCCTCTATCCTCTGGCTCAACCTCTCGACCATCGCTTCGCGCTGATTCTCCGGCACAGGCACTACACCTCGACAGGGGTGATTGCGTTTGAGTCAGGTACAGTATAGCACAACTTCTCGACTTTTTCTAGTATGACATATCCGTTGGGAGCATTTCAGTTCTGGGGCAATCAACGCAGCCTAGCCCCTTGTGGGCGTTGGGACGGGCACAAGGGTTTCTGTAGGTTTTTGCACATTAACAACAGAGATAGGTAGA
>Ga0315554_1000726_pt1 | contig 19468 bp, 11 predicted proteins | sample SalMarSW160370MG_FD_202114 | JGI IMG/M metagenome (GOLD analysis project Ga0315554, IMG submission 202114) | Salt marsh sediment microbial communities from the Plum Island Ecosystem LTER, Massachusetts, United States - Salt Marsh Sediment SW1603-70 ... | reverse complement strand
TGCTTACCTTTTTATTAATACAATTTGAGTTTAAATTACATCTATTTTTAAAATGCCTTTTCAAACACTAAAATTTCGCATGAAAGTATTTGTATATATGTAATTATCGTGTTATAATAATATCTAAAATTGTGTTATTAATTGATGGCAAACAAAAAATCTAATACTAATAGTATTATACTTAAGTGGATAAAAATATTTTTATCCCCCTGGGTTATTGCAATTATTCTTATAATAATTATTGTCTGGTTTTTTATCCACTTTTTGATTTTATAAATTGAATAAATTCTTTACTTATACTATGAAGAATAGCTGGGTGAAATTATCCGGAATTCGGTACTGTTAAGTTTTAAAAATATTTTTTACAGGATCACATTTAATAAATATTTATCTACATGAAGGGGATTTCAAGAAGCATATTTTTAGGTACATATAAAAATGTTAAGAAGATGATTTTATTAAAGTGATAAATCATGATGAAAAATCTATAATTGTATTAACAAAAAAACCCGCCTGTTAAGCGGGTTTTTTCTTATCTTTTAATATAATTTTACGCTGATATGCTTATTGCTAAAAAGAATGTTTCATTTCCTCTCTGGATTAGAAAAGCATCAGTATCTCCTTTTTGAGTTTTAGCAATTATATTTTCGAATTCCGAAACAGATTTGACTTCTTTTTTATTTACTTCTTTAATCAAATCGTTTACTCTAATACCTGCATCATCAGCGGGACTGCCTGGTTCTACTTTAGTAACAATAACCCCTTCTTCATTTTGGTATCCTAATTTTGTAGCAATGTCTGCCGTTAAATTTTGAACGGATAATCCTAATTTTTCATTTGAATAATTCTGATTTGAATTCTGATTTGAATTCAGGCTTGCAGTTATTTTATTAGGCCGTTTTCCTACTTTAACCTCCAATTCTTTTGTTTCATTGTTTCTTAAAATAGTAACCGGTACTTCAGTATTTGGTTCTGTTTCTGCAACTAGATTTCTTAACTGGACACTATTTTCAATTTTTTTGTTATTATATTTTAATATAATATCGCCGGTTTTAATTCCTGCTTTATCTGCCGGTCCGTCTTTTACAATATCACCAACCAGAACACCCTCGGTACTCTTAAGATTTAAAGCTTTTGCAAGGGCGTCAGTTATATCCTGTGGAATTAATGCGAGGTATCCACGTGAAATAGAACCATGCTTTATTAATTGGTCCATTACCTGCTTTGCCATATTTATCGGGATGGCAAATCCAATTCCAACATTGCCTCCGGATGGACTGCTGATGGCTGTGTTGATGCCGATTACTCTGCCGTCAAGATCAGCTAAAGCGCCTCCGCTGTTGCCCGGATTTATTGCAGCGTCTGTTTGAATGAAATCTTCATATGCAGCCAGTCCTATGGAAGATCTGCCCGTTGCGCTAATAATGCCTGCAGTAACTGTATGCATTAATTCGAACGGATTTCCAACGGCTATGACCCATTGTCCTATTTTTAAGTTATCGGAATTTCCCAGTGTCGCAACGGGTAAATTACGCACATCAATTTTAACAACAGCTAAATCAGTCTGAGGATCAGTACCAATAACTTTTGCAGGGTATTTTTTCTTATCATTCAATACAACGGTTAGTTTGTTTGCACTTTGTACTACATGGTTATTAGTTAAAATATATCCGTCTGAAGTTATAATAACTCCTGAACCCAGGCTGTGTATTGTTTCTTTTTGATCAGGACTGCCAAAGAATCCTTTAAAGAAATCAGGTCCAAGAAATTCTTTAAAAGGATTTTCAGGCGAGTTGAACGGATTTGGAACGGTTTTGACTTCTTCGGCAAATATCGGGACAACTGCCGGGCTTATTTTAGAAGCTGCTGCTTCAAAGGCATCACTAAACTCATCTAATAATTTTCGTCCTTTCTTTAAATATGTTGTATCCTGGAATGATGGTGAGTCATCAATTTTGAAACCTTCATATACGTCAGACCTTGTGTGCGAATAAATTTTCTCTGTAATTAAAGTTGTTCCAATTGCAATCAGAATAATCAGAAAAATTTTTTCTGATGCTTTTAGAATATTTTTAACGTTCATTTTTATCTCCTTTTTTTATTGTTTTACAATTGCTGGTTCGTTATAAGTTTTAAATTTTAATATTCTTTTTATTTCTTTATGATCCTGGTATTCGCTTTTTTTCAACTGGTAATAAATATCAGAAAGAAATGGTGATATATTCTCTTTTTGCTTCAAATCTTTTCGAATAGTTTTTATATCTACATATACTGTAGCTAAATGTTGATCAATATTTTTTAAATATTTGGATATTTTTATTTTATTTTCATTTGATGCATGTTCGACCATTTTACTAATATCCGCATTACCGAAACGGACATTGTTTTCAATTCTATCTAATTCAGATTCAAGAAGTTCCTTGCTGAAGGAGCTTTCCATTGAAAGATGATATAGAACTTTAGCTGATTGCATAGCATGAATAAGGTTAAGTGAAAGAAATTCAGAATAAAAATCATTCAGAATTATTTGATGCGGAATTTTTGAGCTAAAACTCATTGTAAGAATGATTGTAAAAAATATTAAAACTATATTTTTTATTTTTTTCAATATTACCTCTTATGTCTTTAACGAAACTCTCTCAAATATTCTGATGCAATATTAGAAAGGTATTATGAAAATTTTATGAAGATTCATTTAAATGCACTTGCGACTGCAAGCGGATATTATTATGTCGTGGAATAAAGAGGAGAAAATCAGAGTTGTTCTGCCATTTTTGTACTGTAAATAATTAAGTTATCTTATATTATGTACATTAAATAGAAATTCTTCTGTTCATAGTTTATATTAATATGACTTAAATTTTAAAGGGTTAATGATTGGAGCCAATTAAAGTTTTTTTATTAACAGGATCGTGGAAAGATATTAAGGGTAGAAATACGCTTTTTTTTTACGGCGCTTCAACGGAATACGGGCCTGTTGAAATAATCATAAATAATTTTAAACCGGTATTTTTTATTGAAAAAGAATTTGAAACGAAAAATCTTAATTTCAAATTTTACCGCAAAAGTTTAAAGCTAAAATCATTTTTAGGCAAATCTGTAGACGCACTTTATTTCAATACACAGTACGAATTAAAATCGGCTGCAGAATATTTAAGTTCAAATAATATCAAAATTTTTGAATCAGATATAGATCCTGTCAAACGATTTTTAATGGAAAAAAATATAAATGTTCAGCTTTTAGCTGATGGGAAAAACATATTCAAAGAATCCGGGAACAAAAAAATTATTTCTTTTCTTAATCCCGAAATAAAACCTTACGAAATTATCCCTAAATTTATTGTTGCTTCAGTCGATATTGAAACCGGTATAAAAAATAACAGCCTATTCTCTATAGCCGTGCATATAACAGAAAAAGATAATGAACAGAAAAAAGTATTTATGATTGGAGACAATAAAAATAAAGAAAATGATTTTGTTTATTATTTTGATAGCGAACCTGAGATGCTGAATAGTTTTATTTCCTGGTTCAGAAATTCCGATCCCGATATTATTATAGGATGGCATGTTATAGGTTTTGATTTAATGTTTCTAGAAAAGAAATGCAGAGAATTTAATATTTCTTTTAGAATAGGAAGAGGGGATTTCCCGGTAACATTGAGAAAAAGAAAATCGGGAAGATTTTTTGCCGATATTCCAGGCAGAATTGTAATGGATGGTCCAGTATTTTTAAGAAGTGCATTTTATACTTTTGATGATTATAAACTTGAAACTGTTGCACAGGAACTGTTAGGTGAAGGGAAAACAATAACGGGGCAGGAAAAACCTAATGAAATTGAACGTTTATTTAACGAAGATAAAATAAAGCTCGCTGAATATAATTTAAATGATGCAGTACTTGTTACCGATATTTTTAAGAAAACGGGGTTAATTGATTTAAGTGCGAAGAGAAGTAAAATATCAGGACTATTCATGGATCAATTGGGAATGATGACTGCAGCATTCGATCATTTTTATCTTCCTAAATTACATAAGGCAGGTTTTGTTGCTCCAAATATTAAAGATATCGAAGAGGCTTCACCGGCAGCAGGGGGATATGTAATTGATCCGAAGCCCGGAATATATAATGATGTTATTGTTCTTGATTTCAAATCACTTTATCCATCGATAATTCAAACATTTAAAATTGATCCTTTGTCTATTTTAAAGAATGAAATAAATACCATTGCGACCCCAGGGGGTTTTAAATTTTCTCTTACTGAAAATATTCTACCGGAATTTATTGGAAAACTAATGGAGCAAAGAACAGATGCTAAGAAAAACAAAGATAAATACCTTTCCCAGGCAATTAAAATTCTAATGAATAGTTTTTATGGTGTGATGGGCTCTTACGGATGCAGGTTCTATCATCATAATCTACCAGCTGCAATTACAAGTACAGGTCATTGGTTATTACTTGGCAGCAAAGAAAAATTAGAAAGAGAAGGTTATATAGTCATTTATGGCGATACGGATTCATTATTTGTAAAATTAAATCCATCACCTGGAAGGATTGAGCGGATTAATGGTGAAAAAATCGCTGCAAATTTAAATTCTTATTGGACAGAAAAAATCTCAAATGACTTTGGATTAAAGTCTTTCTTAGAATTGGAATACGAGAAGTATTATAAAAAATTCATAATTACTCCTGCAAGAGGGGGCGAAACAGGGGCAAAAAAAAGATATGCAGGATTATTATTGAAAGATGGAAAAGAAACTTTGGAATTTATAGGTATGGAGTTTGTAAGATCCGACTGGACTAAACTAGCTAAAGAATTTCAGGTTGAACTGTACCAGAGAATATTTTATGATGAAGATGTGACAGATTGGATAAAAGCAATTGTTCAAAAAGTTAATGAAGGTTTTTTTGATAATAAATTGATTTATCAAAAAAGGTTGAGAAAGAGTTTGGAAGATTATGTTAAGAATATCCCTCCACAGGTTAGAGCTGCCAAAATGATTGACAAAAATATCGGCTCTATTCAATATTTGATTACAAAGAGAGGCCCTATTCCGATTGAACTGAATCCTGAAGATATTGATTATCAGCATTACATAGAAAAACAATTGAAGCCAATTGCCGATTCAGTGTTAGTACTTCTGGGTAAGTCCTTTGATTCAATAGTCTCGTCTTCAAATCAACTAAGTTTTTTTGATTAAGAGCGGTTTAATATCCAATTAAAAATTTTAAAAAGATACTTTATTTCAACTATTCTCTAATTCTTACCAAATTATTAAGAAACTTTCATTTAAAATATTCTGAATTGAAAATAATTCAAATTAATTGTAATATTACAATATAATTTTGGCTGTGAAAGGCTAAAATGAAAATTGGGAAAACACATCAAATATTTTTTAAGAGTCTATTCTTAACCATTCCAAATTTTATACTGTTTTTTAAGAGATTCGTTTTTTTATTAATCATTAGAGGGGCAAAAAATGAAAATAACTAAAATATTTTATCTTGTTTTGTTTCTATTATATTTATTTTCTGCCAGACTGATTGCACAGGATATTAATGTTCAAAATTTAATTGGCAAAAACCTTTCGGAGATTATTAAAAAGTATGGGGAGCCAATTCATCAAGATAGAAGCAATCCTGCTATGATTTGTATTTTTTATAAAGGTAGTAATGGTACAATGAGTTTGGTAAGTGATAATAATGGAGTTTACCAGGCTGAAACAAATAAATCATTCAACTCCGAAAAAGAAGCGCGTGCAGATGTTGATAATTGTATTTCCCGAGCAATATCTAACGGATTTGTTTGTGATACTGTATCTATTAACGATTTCCAACTATCTAAAACGGGTGTTAAAAGTTCTTTACAAATAAATGCGAACAAAATAACAAAAAAAACCGATGTGCACGCAAAAGCGGTTGAGTCCGAGGGTTAAATCTGATAAACTTATTGTATAAGGTATTTTAATTATTAATAAATGGTTTCTCTTTATTTAAAGAGGTCTAATTGTAAGCCAAAGTTAAATGCCGGACTAAAAGGAAATCAAAAATAAAAGACAAATAATAAGATTACTATTAGGAGAAGAAAAACGTTATAAAATAAACCCAGTTTGTCGTGTTTGTTTTTATTATATATAATATTCATTTTGATCATTCCTATCTTAAATATTAAATTTTATCGAAAGATTTATCAAGAGTTCTATAACATTTTTATTAAATATAAATTTTTAGGTAAGAAAAGGATATGATACAAAATACACATTGAGAAAGTTATGCGTGAAACTTAATTTTTTGCACCAAAAACAAATTTTTATGAAATGCCCAGGGCTCTTAATCCATTAACTGTAATAAACATCAGTATGTAGGCAGTGAAAGTGAAAATTAAAACTTGTAGAATAGGTATTCTCCATCCGCCGGTTTCTTTCTTTGATATCGCGACTGTCGATAAGCATTGAAGAGCAAAAACAAAGAATATAATTAACCCTGCTATTGTTGCGGTAGTAAATAGTTTCTCCCCGGTATTTCCGATTTCGGCTTTTCTCATCGCATCAAGTAAAGAAGCTTGCAGATCATTTTGATTATCCGATGTGACTTTGAATATCAGGGCCATTGAGCTTACAAATACTTCTCTTGCCGTAAAAGCAGCAATTAAAGAAACTCCTACCCGCCAATCCATTCCAACGGGGGTCATAATAGGCTGGATAATCTTTCCTAAATCGGAGGCATAGGATGTTGATAATCTTTCAGAACTTATTTCTTGTTTAATTTGCTCTTGGGTCAAATCCTGTGTTTCAATCTTTGGATTGTAATTGGGGAAATATGTTAAAAACCAAAGTATGAGTGCAAATATTAAGATAATAGGGCCTGCTCTTTTCAAATATATCTTTGAACTAGTAATAGAATTATTTAAAACAACTTTCAACTTTGGTTTTCGGTATGCAGGAAGTTCCAATATAAATGAAGAATTATCTTCTTCTTTTACAAGCTTGTGTTTAAATTTGTTCATTATTGCAGCTACAATTACAGAACTGGATATACTAAATACATAAATGGTGGCAAGGATTAATCCCCCGATCCAAGCTTTATCAGCCGGAATCAAAAAAGCTATAAGTAATGCATACACTGGAAGCCTGGCACTGCAGCTTAAAAGAGGGATTATAAAAATGGTTAAAAATCTTTCTCTTTTATTTGAAATTGTTCGTGCCGCCATAATTGCAGGAATTGCGCATGCAAATCCAGAAAGCATTGGTACAAAAGATTTTCCGTTTAAACCTATTTTGGAAAGCGGTCTATCTATAAGCATAGCACCGCGCGCTAAATAGCCCGAATCTTCAAGAAGACCTAATATTAAAAATAGAATTAGAATCTGCGGGACAAATACCATTACCGAACCTGTGCCGCTAATTAAACCATCCGATATTAAATCTCCAAACCAGTTATTTCCCAAAATGTTTACAGCCTGGGCAGATAAAAAAGTAAATAATATATCGACAAGATTCATTACAGGTTCCGCCAGCCAAAATATAGATGTGAAGGTAAGAGACATAATTATAAAGAAAAAGAAAAGTCCCCAAAATTTATGGAGTAAAATCTTGTCTGTTTTATAAGTTAATAGATCTGAATTGCTGTTGTTTTTTATAAAACTATTTAAAACTCTTATTCGTTTGTTTGCAGCTTCAATATTTATGTTTTGATGGTTTCCCGAATTTTCATGAATTACTTTTTTCTCAATAGATTCAATTAACTTGTAAGAGTCTAAAATCGAATTGAACTTTAGTTCTCCGTTAGGTTTAACCGGATTTTTTTTCTTATTAAGCTTAACCTTGTCTAGATTTGATTCTACAACATTAATCAATTTATCGATGCCTTTTCCTGTTCTGCCGTCAATTGAAACAACACTGCAATTCATTTCTTTTGACAACTGCTCATCAGAGATTTCCAAACCTCGCTTGTTAAGTATATCAATCATAGTGAGCACAATAATAAGGTTAAATCCTGAATCAATCAGCTGTTTTGCAAGCAAGAGATGACGGGATATCTGGCTTGAATCAATCGTTACCAATACTACATCAGCCATACCATACTTGGGATGCGAATACAATGAGTCAATAGCAATATGTTCATCAGGAGAGTTCGGATGCAGACTCACTATTCCGGGTGAATCTAAAACTTCCCCTTTTAAATTATATTTTTCATTAAGCTGTGCAATCGAATATTCAACAGTCGCGCCGGGATAATTTACTGTTTTAAGATTCTTTCCGCAAAGATAATTAAAAAGAGTAGTTTTCCCTGAATTTGGAGGTCCTACTAAAGTGATGAGAGGAACCTTATCTAAAACATGGGGGTTCATGTTACTATTATACAGTCTGCTTCATTTTTCCTTATCGCAATTAGCGTCCCACGGACCGAAAAAGCCAATGGATCATTGAAAATTGATTTATTCATTAATTCGATTTCCTGTCCAGGAGTAAATCCCACTTCTAAAATTCTTCTTGACGAAGGATGGTTTTCATCTACATGAGTGATTATCACCTTTTCTCCGAATTTTAATTCCGATGCTGTTCTCATTTTTTCCGCCGATAACGATTATTATTTAGATTTAATCTACATAAAAATAAGGATTATGGTTAAAATTGTCAAGAAAATAAATTCAAAAGAATTTCTAATTTTATTATGGATAAATAAATAATTAGTTAAAATTTTACGAGTGGGTTTTAAATTTTTAAACATATTGAAAATTTTTATTTCTATATTTGTAAACACTTATTAATACAAAAAATATTATACCTTCACTTAACAAAAATCAAAAAGAAATTGGTAAATCTATATTTGATTCTTTATGGATTCAATGATTACAAGTTGTACCAAAAGTAATGGGTGAAGATGTCTTCTTTAAAGTATTAAAAAATACACTTAGGGTTGTTAAAAAATTTTGTTAAATTTGATAAATGCTCAAATTAATTACTGATTAAATATATGTATAAAGAAAAAATTAAAGGCAAGATTTTAAAAGCTGTTGTAGACTCTTCAGAACAATTGAATCACCTTCTTATAAATAAGAATAGTGTTTTTTATAAATTTGATTTTACTACTATGAAATATGATTATATGAGTGATTCGATTTTAAAGTTAACCGGTTTTAGCAAAGATGAAATTAATGAAAAAGGTTTTTCAAGCATTGTCAAAAAAATAGTGAAGGATGAAAAATCCAATTATAAAATTGATTCTGATAAAGAAATTATTGAAGAGCATATCTTGAATTATTTGATAGAAAGTAAAAATAAAGAACCCAAATGGGTCGAGGACATATCGTTTTTAAGCCGAACCAAAGAGAATAAAATAAATTACAGTATTGGTGTTTTGGTAGAAATAACAGAACTAAATGAATTGATATCTAATTTATATAACGAAAAAAACAGTCTTAACTCTATTCTCAATCTTGCAGAAATTATATTTATTATAACGGATAACAATAATAAAATTACTTTTATAAATGAAAAAGGACTTGCTTTTCTCGATTATTCAAAAAAAGAAATAATAGGAAAACAAATTTCTGATTTAATTCATGATGATAAAAAAAGTAAGGAGAATAATCGAAATATTATTGAGATATTAATAGTCAACAAATCAGGTGAAGAAAAAATAATTAGTTGGTATAAAAAAGATGAAAAAGGTGAAAAAGATGAACTACTTTTCACCCTTTATTCCGGTTTGGATATTACTCTCAGAAAAAAGCAGGAAAAGGTACAGCATATCATTTTAGAAATTTTGGAAGAATCAAATACGGAAGCTAATTTGCAGGAATTTTATAAGTTTATCCATGATTCTGTAAAAAAATTAATGCCTGCTGATAATTTCTATATTTCCTTATACAATCAAGAGACTGATACTTTGACTTTCCCTTATTTTATTGATCAGATAGATAGTGAAGCACCTCCCAAAAAATTCGGAAGAGGATTAACTGAATATGTTTTGAAAACAGGGAAATCCGCTTTAATTGATAAGAAAACGGATGATAAACTGGTTAAAGAGGGCAAGGCTGAGATGGTTGGAACCCCATCTATGATTTGGTTGGGAATTCCATTAAAAATTCAGGATAATACTATTGGTGTTCTTGTTGTACAAGACTATGAAAAAGGGAGCACTTATACCGAAAAAGAAAAAGAAATTTTGGAGGTTATCTCGTATTCAATTTCTAGGGCGATAGAACGTAAGAAAGTTGAAGAAGAAAGAGATAAAATGATCGATGAACTTAGAGAAATTAATGCATCAAAGGATAAATTGTTTTCTTTAATTTCTCATGATTTAAGAAGTCCGTTCAATTCACTTCTCGGCTTTTCTGAGATCTTAACAAATGAATATGATTCTCTCACACAAGAAGAGATTAAAGAGTATTTAAAAGTTATCAATGAAACATCAAAAAGTTTATACGGTATGACTTCAAACCTTCTTCAATTTTCCCGGTTCCAGATGGGGACATTTGAATTTAACCCGGTTAAAATCAGTTTAAAAAGAGCTATACAGAAAAGCTTAAAAATGCTTAAAGGAAACGTTCTTAAAAAACAACTAAATCTTCTTTTGGATATTGATCAGGATGCAGAAGTTCTTGTTGATGAAGATATGTTGAATTCTATACTGCAGAATTTGATTTCAAATAGTATAAAGTTTACAAAAAGAGGAGGCGAGATAAGAATTTATACTAAAATAATTTCATTCTTTAATGAACCGCATCAAATTGAAGTATATATTGAAGATACAGGGGTAGGAATCGGCAAGAATGATTTAAAGAAAATTTTCAAGGGGCATGTGCATTCAATGCCTGGTACCGAGAAAGAATATGGAACAGGACTTGGACTATTATTGGTAAAAGAATTTGTTGAAAAAAATGGTGGTCATATAAAAGTAAAAAGCAAATTAAACGAAGGAACTTCATTTGTATTTTCATTTCCAATTGCTAAATAAATTAGACATAAAATAAATTTTTGGAGCTTGTATGGAGGAGAGAAAAGCAAAAATTTTAATTGTTGAAGACGAAAGTATTGTGGCTTTTGATCTGAAACGTATGCTTTTAAATCTCAACTATGATGTTTTGGATATCGTTGCATCAGGGGAAAAAGCAATTAAACAAGCAATAGCTGATAAACCTGATCTTATAATTATGGATATTATGCTGAATGGCCCTATAACCGGTGTTGAGGCTGCAGCAAGGATTAAAGGAATTATGAATGTTCCCGTCATTTATTTAACGGCATATGCCGATACTGAAACATTAAAGAGTGCGAAAGTAACCGAACCTTATGGATATATCTTAAAACCTTTTGAAGAAAAAGTTTTACTTTCTACAATTGAAATGGCAATTTATAAAAATAAGATGGAAGAAAAGCTTATCGCTAGTGAAAAGAAATATCGGCTTCTTGCAAAAGAGTTGGAAGATTTAAATGAAAAGAAAGACCAATTTTATAGAATAATATCCTTTAATTTAAGGGATCCTCTCGATTCGGTTATTGGTTTTTCAGAAATATTGAAGAATGAATATAAAGAATTAAGCCCTGAAGATATCGAACTCTATATTTCGTCTTTACATTTTTCAAGTAAGCAAATCTATAGTCTGTTAAATAATTTAATTCAGTTTTCCCGAATTCAAATAAAAGATATTGATTTCAATCCGCAGAATCTCTCTTTGCATAATATAGTTCAAGATAATATCAGCATATTAAAAAGTATAATGGATAAGAAATTGATCAAAATAGTTAATTATGTAAACAAAGAAGTATTGGTTTACGCAGATCATAATATGTTAAATTCAATATTTTTAAATATTTTAACTAATGCAATAAAATATTCGGATATAAATGGTATTATTGAAGTTTCTGCAAATAAGGATGATGGTTTTGTAAAAATATCTATTGAAGATAAAGGCATAGGGATGGATAATGAATCACTCAATAAATTATTTGTTTTGGATGTAAAGAAAATTACACAGGGGACAAATAATGAAATGGGAACCGGTCTGGGATTATTATTAACTAAAGAATTCGTAGAAAAAAATGAAGGAAAGATTGAAGTTAGAAGCGAAATCAATAAAGGTACCAGTATTATTTTTACACTACCTCTCGCAAAAACCATTCAATAAGATTAATTTGTTCCTGCCCATTGAGCTTAGTATAGAATTAAAACAAAGCTATAAGTATCTTTATACAGATACTTAAAAATATTATTGAAATATGAAAATTAATAAAAATAAATCCGGTGAAAAAATAATTCAAGGTTCTAATTTATTTTCAGATAAGAATATATTTACAAACTTAGCTAATTCCGCTCCATTTATGATTTGGATTGCCGATCCAAAAGGTAGTATAATTTATTTTAATAAACCGTGGCTGGATTTTACAGGAAGAACTCTAGAACAGGAGAAAGGTGATGGATGGACAAAAAGTATTCATCCCGCCGATTTTGAATATTGCTATAATACTTTTAAAAAGAATTTTAGCGAAAAAAAGGAATATACTATCGAATACAGGCTAAGGCGATATGACAATCAATATCATTGGATATTTGAAAAAGGGGTTCCTATTTATTCTGAAAAAGGGGATTTTTCCGGTTTTACAGGTTCCTGTTTTGATATTGATTCATTAAAAAAAACCGAAGAAAAATTTCATAGAGAGAAAGAGCTTTATAAAAACTTGGTTGAAAGCTTAACTGAAGCTGTTATAATATCAGACATTAATGATCATGTTATCTTTGCAAACAAAAGATTGTGTGAAATGACCGGTTATTCTTTGGAAGAAATAATCGGCAGCTCTGCCCACAATCTTTTTTTCGCTTCAAAAGATTGGGGAAAAATCCTTGATAAAACCAAGCAAAGGTATTCAGGTATGTCGGATAAATATGAGATTGAGATTTTAAAAAAAGATAAAAACAAACTTTGGGTATGTATAAGCGGTTCGCCGTATAAAAATAGCCGGGGAGAAATAATAGGTACAATCGGTGCTATTAGTGATATAACTGAAAATATAGAAGCAAGAAAGATTCTTGAAAAAAGTGAAAAAAAATATAGATCGGTAGTTGAACAAGTGAGGGAAGCGATATTTCAAACCGATGCAGAAGGAAACATTACATTTATAAATCCTTTCTGGACAGAGATAACCGGTTACACAAATGAAGAAACAGTCGGGAAAAATATTCTTGATTATGTTCCCAGTAATGATAAAAAATATTGTGTTGACCAGTTTGTAAATATTATATATCAGAAAAAACCTTTTACAAGATTTATAACTAGGTTTAAAACTAAAAACAATCAATATAGATGGGTAGAATTGAATGCAAGGATGACTTATGATGAAAATAAAAATATTCTTGGCACTTACGGTACGGTGAGTGATATACATGAAATGAAATTAACTGAAGAAAAGTTAATAGTTGCCAAAGAAAAAGCAGAAGAATCAGATAAATTAAAATCGAATTTCCTTGCACAGGTATCGCATGAGATTAGGAGTCCTTTAAATATAATTCTTAGTTATAACTATATGATTAGGGAAGAGTTGCATGAAAAAACTGATAATGAATTTGAAGATGCATTCGAGGCAATTAATCATAGCGGGAAACGCCTTTTACGAACGATAGACCTTATCTTAAATATGTCATTACTGCAAACAGGCAAGCAGGATATTAATATTAAATCTTTAGATTTAAACCCGATTTTGCAAAATCTTGTAAATGAATTTATGCCCACAGCAAAAAGAAAAAATATAGATTTAATTTTTAATATAATTACCGATTTACCTGAAGTTTCTGCAGATGAATATACAATAACTCAAGCATTTCAGAATTTGATTGATAATGCAATAAAATATACCGATAAGGGTTCCGTTGAAATTTCTGTAAACAAAATTGATAATAAAGTTTCTATTGATATAAAAGATACCGGTATCGGGATGTCTGAAACTTATGTTAAAAAGTTATTCCAACCTTTTTCGCAGGAAGACGGCGGTTATACCAGGAAATTTGAAGGAACCGGTTTAGGCTTGGCGTTAACAAAAAAATATACCGAATTAAATAATGCCGAGTTAAAAGTAAAAAGTAAAAAAGGAGAAGGTTCCACTTTTTCAATAATTTTAAACATAGTGTGAAATTTATTTAACTGTAATATATTTAAATAATTGTTGCAACATTCTTCTCAAATAGTCTTGTAATAATCATCGAAACAATATAGACTTGATAAAAGTGGTTCATAACTTTAGATTTCCAAATCACAAAACCAGTTTCATCTTTTGGAATTAAAGTCTAAGCTATTAATTGTTTTGTTCCTTTTAGTGCAATCCATCTCTCTGGCACAAATTAAATTTTATTCCACAATAGTGACAGATACAATACCTATTAATTTCGATAATTACTATTCTTTAGCGCATGTTTCCATAGTACCCAACTCCGAAATTATTAGGCTAAGAAATAAAATTTTAACTAGTAAAGATTACCTTTTTTCTTATGAGACTAATTCTTTCAGGCTTTCTGATTCTTTAGCATACTCAATTTTTGATACACTTTATGTTACATATAAATCCTATAAGATTGGATTAAAAAAGAATTATAAAAACCGAAGCCTGGTAATTAAATACAATAAAGAGTCCGGCGATACGGTCAGAGTGTCTACGGTTGAACAGGAAGGCATTTCAGCAGAATCTATTTTCGGCAGCAACATTGAAAAAAGCGGTACTTTAGTTAGAGGTTTTACCGTGGGAACCAATCAAGATTTTTCATTAAACAGCGGTCTCCGGCTACAGCTTTCGGGAAGGTTATCCGATGATATTGAAGTGGTTGCGGCTTTAACTGATGAAAACACTCCCATTCAACCTGAAGGAAATACTGAAAGATTAGATGAATTGGATAAAGTATTTATTCAAATAAAACATCCCAATGCTTCAGGAACCTTTGGAGATTACCAATTACAAAGGAAGCAGGGAGAGTTTGGAGTTATAGATAGGAAATTACAAGGATTGCTTGGAGAATTTAATTTTAAAAATAATAACGGTTATTTAGCTATTGCAAGTTCAAGAGGAAAATTTACTACAAACAATTTTAACGGTATTGACGGAGTTCAGGGACCTTATATTTTATCGGGAATAAATAGTGAAAGAGATATTATAGTTTTAGCCGGAACCGAAAAAGTATATCTGGATGGAATAGAAATGAAAAGGGGAGAAGGAAATGATTATACTATTGATTATTCAAATGCACAAATCACTTTTACTCCCAAAAGGTTAATTACCTCATACAGCAGAATCTCGGTAGATTTTGAATATTCCGATAGGAACTATTCAAGAAATTTTTTTGCCACTGGTGTTCAATCAAAGTTATTGAATGATGCTTTGGGTGTTCAATTTCAATATATGAGAGAAGGAGATAACCAGGATGCCCCGGTTGATATTTCATTATCCGAAGATGATAAGAAAATACTTGCTGCTGCGGGTGATGATAGAAACAAAGCGGTTAAATCAGGAATTTCATTAGCAACACCGGATTCGTTGGGTATCGTTCGAGGGCTTTATGTCAAAGTTGATACTGTTATAAACAAAGATTCAATCACTTACTACCGTTATGATCCGGGTAATCCAAGTGCAATTTATAATGTTTCATTCAGTTTTGTCGGCGATGGAGCGGGGGATTATAATAGAGAGTCATTGGGAAATTTTCAGTTTGTTGGAAAAGGGAACGGAACATATCTTCCATTAGTTTTTTTACCGCTTCCTCAATTAAAACAACTGGCAAATATTGTTGTCGATCTGAATCCTGCAAAAGATATTACTCTTAACCTGGAATATGCCGGGAGTCTCTGGGATCAAAATAGATTCTCAAGCATTGACGATGGAAATAATTATGGTTATGCCCGGAATATTTTTCTTAAAATAAATCCGCAAAAGATTGATATTGGAAGTTTAAGTTTGGGTAAAGCAGGTTTATCTTATAAAGATAGATTTGTTCAAAATAAATTTACCTCACTCGATAGAATTAATGAAGTTGAATTTAATAGGTACTATAATATTACATCTTCCGAGGAAAATGTTGATGAAGAATTAAGGGAAATTAATTTGAATTTAATTCCAATAGAGTTATTAAATATTAATGCAATGGGAGGGTTTTTAAAAAGAGGAAACGATTTTAACTCGGATAGATTCAATAATACTCTAAATTTTTCAAATAATAAGAATTTCCAGGTAAATTATAACTATGATTATGTCCAATCAAGAAATTTATCTTTAAGAAGCAGCTGGTTAAGACAAAGCGGCAGCGGGTTTTATAAATTATGGAAATTAAAACCCGGTGTGGAATTTTTAGCTGAAAACAAAAGGGATAAGTTGAGCCCAAAAGACTCATTGTTATCCAGCAGTTTAAAATACTATGAAATAGATCCTTTCTTAGATCTTGTTGATTTAGGCAGTATTAATCTATCTGCAAAATATTCATTAAGAGAAGATTATTTACCAATAAACGGAATTATGTTTGATGAATCAAAATCAATAGCACAATTTTATCAATTAAGCTACAATGGTATCAAGCAGGTAAACTCTACTCTGGACTTCACATATAGAATAAAAAAATATAAAGAAGCATTTAAAGAGCAGGGTTTACTAAACAACGAAACAATATTGATTCGATCTCAAACAAAATTAAATTTGTGGGAACCTGCTAAAGGTAATCTTTATTATGAAGTTTCAACACAAAAATCCGCTAAGCTTGAAAAAGTATTTGTTAAAGTGCAGCAGGGGACAGGTAATTTTAAATATTTGGGAGATCTTAATAATAATGGTGTTGCAGATGAAAATGAATTTGAACCAACTATTTATGACGGTGATTATATAGAAGTAACTGTTCCTACTGATAAATTATATCCTGTTATTAATTTAAAAACCAGCACAAAATGGAGATTTGAATTTGCTAAGATGTTTGATAAATCTTCTACTGCCTGGAAAATCCTTTCGCCTTTATCTACGGAGACTTTATGGAGGATAGAAGAAAACAGTACGGAACAGGATTACAGTAAAATCTATCTTTTACATTTATCTTATTTCCAAAATGAAGATAAGACTATTTCCGGCTCTAACTTTATCCAGCAGGATGCTTTTTTCTTTGAAAATGATCCTGATTTTTCTCTTCGCTTTAGATATTCACAAATGAAAAGTCTTAACCAATTCAGCGGTGGAGTCGAACGTGCTTTTAACAGAGAAAGAAGTCTGAGGATTAATTTCAGGATGATAGAGGAAATGAGTAACCAGACTGATCTTGTAAATGAAACCGATAATGTTTATGCTCCCCCGACATCAAATAGAAAAAGGTTAATTACAAATAATAATATTACTTCCGATTTTTCTTATCGCCCGGAGAGAAATATAGAAGTTGGTTTTAAGATTAAAGCCGGAAGAAGTGAAGATGATTATCCTGCAAATCCAACGATAATAGATATTAATTCACAGACTTTAAGATTTAATTTATCTTTCGCTGCACAAGGCAGGTTAAATATTGAAATTGAAAGGGATGAACTTTCAGCAAATACTACAGAGAATGTTATTCCATTTGAGATTACAGAAGGTAATCAGATTGGTAAAAATTATTTTTTAAGCATAAATTTCGATTATAGAATTTCAACTAATTTACAATCAACATTAAGCTATGATGGAAGAGCTTTGGCTGGGAGTCCTATTGTTCATACAGCTAGAGCAGAAGTAAGAGCTTATTTTTAAGTCCAAGTGTAAGCCTGCTAGGCGAAGCTTCGGCGAAGCCTGGCTCGAGTTCAAGAAGAATGAAAAGTTTAAAATGAAAATAATATCCAAAATGATAGAAGCACATATTTTTAGAGAAGTTGATAATGCTCTAGAATTCTTGCTTTTGAAAAGGTCGGATAGGGTAATTTATCCTGGTTTATGGCAGATGGTAAACGGGAAAATAAAGAAGGGTGAAAAAGCTTATCAAACCGCTCTAAGAGAAATACAAGAAGAAACAGGTATAATACCTGAAAAGCTTTGGGTCGTACCAAAAGTTGATTCTTTTTATTCACATGAAAATGATAATATGATGCTATTGCCGGTCTTTGCCGCTAAATTTAAAACATCATCTAATGTTGTAATTAGCGAGGAGCATTGTGAATTTAAATGGGTAAATCCGATAGAAACCAAAAAGATGCTTGCATGGGAAGGACAAAGGCAATCTGTCGATTTAATTTTTAATTACTTTAAGGAAGAGATTAACTTTCTTAATTTGGTAGAAATTAAATTCTAAAATACGATCCTAACAAATTAATTTGCTGATAATTTTAGGTATTCATCAATAGCTTTTGCGGCTTTCCGGCCTGCACCCATTGCAAGGATAACTGTGGCACCGCCTGTCACGATATCACCACCCGCAAAAACTCCTTCTTTTGACGTTTTCATAGTTGCTTCATCAACAATGATATTTCCCCACTTGTTGAATTGCAAATCCGGAGTTGTTTTTTGAATAATCGGGTTAGAGCCGTTGCCAATAGCAATCACCGCCATATCAACATTAATGGTATATTCTGATCCGGGAATAGGAACCGGGCGTCTTCTTCCGGATGCATCAGGTTCACCGAGTTCCATTTTTTGTAATTCCACTTGATTCAGCCACCCGTCTTTATCACCGATAAATTTTAATGGATTTGATAGAAACTTAAATTCAATTCCTTCCTGTTTCGCATGATGGACTTCTTCTTTTCTTGCAGGCATTTCAACTTCAGATCTTCTATAAATAATATAAGCATTTTTTGCACCCAGACGTTTAGAAGTTCTAACTGCATCCATTGCAGTATTTCCACCACCAAATACTGAAACATTTTTATCTTTACAATTAAAAACCGGTGTATCGAATTCTGGGAATTTATATGCCTTCATTAAATTTACTCTTGTTAAAAATTCATTTGATGAATAAACACCGTTAAGATTTTCTCCTTCAATATTTAAGAAATAAGGCAGTCCTGCTCCAACAGCAATAAATGCAGCATCATAACCATTTTGAAGTAATTCATCAAGTGTGTCGGTAAATCCAATTACCGCGTTGGTTTTAAATTCTACTCCCATTTCTTTCAAAGAGTTGATTTCTATCTTAACAATTTCTTTAGGTAAACGAAATTCGGGGATGCCGTATATTAAAACTCCGCCAAGCTCATGGAGGGCTTCAAAAACAGTAACATCATGACCCATTTGAATTAAATCTGCAGCACAGCTTAAACCGGCTGGACCACTTCCTATAATTGCAACTTTGCGACCGGTTTTCGGTTTTAATTCCGGTTTTTGCAAACCTACTTTTTCTCTTTCATAATCTGCAACAAATCTTTCCAATCTTCCGATGGCAACAGGTTCATTTTTCTTTCCCACGACACATTTAACTTCACATTGCTCTTCCTGCGGGCAAACTCTTCCGCAGATTGCAGGTAGCATATTATCTTCTTTAATTTTTGCTGCG
>Ga0315554_1000724_pt1 | contig 19476 bp, 14 predicted proteins | sample SalMarSW160370MG_FD_202114 | JGI IMG/M metagenome (GOLD analysis project Ga0315554, IMG submission 202114) | Salt marsh sediment microbial communities from the Plum Island Ecosystem LTER, Massachusetts, United States - Salt Marsh Sediment SW1603-70 ... | reverse complement strand
TTTTTGTTCGAGAATAAATTCGAGTTCGGTATTACGGTCAAAATGGTCTTCGATAGCTCTTTTACCTTTTCCCGAGATGATCAAAATATCATCAATTCCCGAATCAATGGCTTCCTGAACAACATATTGAATTGTCGGAGTATCAATAATCGGGAGCATTTCCTTAGGTTGGGCTTTTGTTACCGGTAAAAAGCGGGTTCCCAGACCGGCGGCAGGAATAATGGCTTTACGCACCATATTTCTAAAATGTCTCCTATATTATGTAAGGTTTAATGACCCGGGCATTGTGTTTTTTCAGATTGACAATCAAACGATTAAGCATATTGTTGTTAGTATAAATACCGATAATTGAGCCACCCGAGCCAGCAAACTTAGCAGAGGCACCACACGCTCGCGCTGTTTGGATTAGTTCCTGATTATCCGGACTTATCTTCATGATTTTGCTTCGCAGGTCGAAATTTTTGTTAATTAAACAATTCAGTTGTTCAACATCGCCATTTTCGATTGCTTCCCGCCCTTCGTCGGCAAGGTCGGCGATCTGATTCAGTGTTTGATGCACTTCGGTATCACCCCGATCATAGCGCATTTTAACTTCATTCAGTACCTGTCCGGATACTTTACTCAGTGAAGTTTTATAGGCTAGATATAATTTTGGTAATTTCTGAGGATCAATTGGCCGATATATGCCATGTTTTTCCTTTTCCATAATCTCGCGATTAAAATCCATATATATGCAGCCTTCATATACTTGAATGACCCGGTCCTGGAGTCCGGCACTGATTCCCAGTTCCTCGATTTCGGCTTCCAGAATGATAGTTGGCAGGATTTCTTTGGGAATTTTTATTCTATAGAATTTCATCAAGGCGCGCATCGTTGCAGTGATGATAGCACTTGATCCGCCCAAGCCAACCTGCCGGGGAATTGAAGAGGAATAACGAATTGAGAAATTTTTACTATCCAGTTTGATCTTATTTTGATTACAGTATGTATAGAATTTACAAATGGCGGCTTTGATTAACCGATCACCGCCATAATATCCCTGGGCGTTTATTCTTTCGATCAAATCGTGGATATTTTTAAATATGTTTAAATCTGATTCTGAAGATTCAATATGGAGTTCAGGTGATTCATATAGAGAAATATGAGCACCGAAATTTCCGATGATAATGGCAATCGTTTTACCAAAATAGCCATCCGAAGGATTACCTAATAAACCGGCTCGGGCATAAGCGTGTGTTTCGATGATCATCTTATTGAAATTTTTGTTTGTTTTTTCGTGAATATGCAGAATAATTAATGGTCATTTTATTATTTAATGATAAAAAACTTTTGTGGCGCATAGGGGATTCGAACCCCTGTTACCGACGTGAGAGGCCAGCGTCCTAACCACTAGACGAATGCGCCTTATGATTTAAAGTCCTATTAAGTCCTTTTAAGCCTTTGTAAGTGCTATTAAGATGAACTGGTTTTTTACTGGCAATTATTTTAACTGAACTTAAAAGAACTTAAAAACGTTTATTAGTACTTGTTTTTGGGATTTCAAAAAGCGTTTGGCTGGGGTGCAGGGATTCGAACCCCGATACTCAGATCCAGAGTCTGATGTCCTGCCATTGGACGACACCCCAAAATTCAAAAAGCGGATTAATTTACAAACCGGCCTGTCAAAGAGCAAGCAATCATCAGGTGGTCAATCAACATAGAAGGCATAGTATCCTAATAAATGATACTCCAGATTCAATAACAGATAGTATCTTTTAGATTCTATGTTTGGATTGCTTTTGAGCTAGAGACGGGGCTCGAACCCGCGATCCCGACCAGTCGGGAGCAACGTAGGGCTTATTGTAATTGCTAATGAATATTTGAGAGCGAGAGACGGGGCTCGAACCCGCGACAACCACGTTGGCAACGTGGGGCTCTACCATCTGAGCTACTCTCGCATTTTATAAAAAGCGGTGGAAATTTAATTTAGAATTAGCCCTTATGCAATATTTTTTGAACCAAATAGTTCAGATTTCAATTTATAAAACATCAGTTGGATTATAGCAGAAATTCTGATAATTTTTCAGCCTAATGGAAATGATTGAAAGTAAATATTGTATAATTATACCGGCATATAATGCTGCGGCAAATATTAACTCAGTAATTAATTTGATTCGATCTTATTATCCGCAAATACGCATTATCGTAATTGATGACGGTTCAACTGATGATACGGTATTAGTTGTCTCCAAATACCCATCGATCTCAATTTATCGTCACGCTAACAACAAGGGAAAGGGAGCAGCAATAAAAATCGGGATCGAAAAAGCACGCCAGAAGGGATTTATTTATGCGATTTTTCTCGATGCCGATATGCAACATGCTCCAAGCAAAATCAGTGATTTTATCAAAATAAGCGAACAGTATAATCTGGATTTGGTTTTGGGGAAAAGATCCTTTTTGCGAACTTCAATGCCATTTCATCGCATATTGTCAAACAGTATCACCTCTTTTTTAATTTCACTACGGACTGGAAAAAGAGTACATGACAGTCAGTGTGGCTATCGCCTGATCAATTTATCAAAAATTTCATTAGATAAGTTTGTCGAAAATAGATTCCAGTTCGAAAGCGAATTTCTGATCAAAATGATATATGGTGGAATCAAATACTCCGAAGTTACAATTCCCACAATCTACAGTAAATCAGGCAGTTATATTAATAACATAATGGATACAATTAATTTTATTAAATTGTATTTAGGCAGTTTTTTCTGGTTTTAACATAATATGTATTGGAGTTTTCAATGACTGAGATTTTACAGATGATTGCGATTACTTTTGTACCAACACTTGAATTACGCGCTTCGATCCCTTATGGTATTTTTGGGATAGAAATGAAATGGTGGATTGTATTTTTAGTGTGTGTGATGGCTAACATAATCATTGGTATTTTTATTTTCATTTTTTTGGAATGGATAATAAAGTTAATTTGCTTAGTAAAACCAATTGAAAATCTGTGGAATAAATACACAAAACACACTCAGCGTCGAATTTCGAAAGCAGTCGAAAAATATGGTGAGTGGGCGGTGGCGATTTTTATTGGAATTCCGCTCCCCGGTTCAGGTGTTTATACCGGTGCCGTTGCCTCATTTTTAATTGGTTTAGATTTTAAAAAATTTATCATTGCTGATATAATTGGTGTATTGATTGCCGGTATCCTTGTTACGATTATTTGTCTAACCGGAGCAGGTTTATCGAGTATTTTTATCAAACAAATGTAGGATTTTTACTTTATAATATTCCGTTTGATTTATAAATTTAGACGCTTTTTAATAGAACTTAATATTACGGGGTGTAGCGCAGCCCGGTTAGCGCGCTTCGTTCGGGACGAAGAAGTCGGAGGTTCAAATCCTCTCACCCCGACAAGATATGTTTACACAGTATATATTTTATATAGTGCTAGTCGTGATCGATATTATATCGGTCAGACAGAGGATTTAGGCCGACGATTAGAAGAGCATAATAGTGGTTATTCCAAATCCACAAAATCGGGTATTCATCCCGAAAAATCGGGACTCATCCCGACTAAATTTGATCTACACAGTATATATTTATAAAGCTTCAATTATGACCAATATTACATTGGTTAGATGAAGGATTTTAATAGATGATTTGTGGGAAAATATTTGTACGCCCAGGAGGACTCGAACCCCCAACCTTCTGGTCCGTAGCCAGACGCTCTATCCAATTGGGCTATGGGCGCACGATATAAAATAACGCTCAAATTTACACTCATTTTCTTGTGATGACAATTAAAAAAACGTTCTCAATTTTCAAGAACTGAACAGAAGATTTATTATTGCTCAGTATCAATTTGGATGTTATTTTTAAAATGATGGTTTTTGAAGGAAATCAATGATAATTAGTGAGTATAAATTTGGGAAAATGAAAATTGGTGAGCAAAGCTTTAACCGAGATTTAATCATTCTTCCCGATAGAATTATTTCCAGTTGGTGGCGTAAGGAAGGACACCTTCTTCAATTAGAAGATTTAGAAGGTTTTCTTGATCAGATGCCGGAGCTGATTATCATCGGTACAGGTAAATATGGAATGATGAAAATTGCCAGCGAATTGATTCAATGGCTGGAGACACGCAAGGTCAAATCATTCATTGGAAAATCAGACCTTGCTATCCAAGAGTACAATAACCTTCCGGATAAATCCAAGACCATCGCTGCATTTCATTTAACCTGCTAAGTCCGAAAATTTTCCTGAGTTTAAATATTCAGATTTTTCCTGAGAAAATGGTCATGAAAAGAATCCGTAAGGCGATAATAAGAATGGATTCAGAGAAGCCAGAAAGTGATCGTAAGTATTTTATAAATTACTTGAAATCACATAAGGAGAATATTAAAATTTAGACCATGATAATAAGTGGCCTATTTTATAAATTACTTTAAGTGCGTAATGTGAGTATGCTTTGACTAATAGCAATTTTTTATTGGTTAGAATTTAAGAAAGGCAGGGAAAAAAATCATGAAGCTCACAACTCTTGGATCTGGGTATTTTATACCGACAAAGACCAGGAATAATTCCGGGTATCTGCTTGAAATTGCGGATGAATTAATTCTGTTAGATTCAGGTTCGGGAGTTTTACGTCAGTATTTGAAGACAGATCATTCGCTTTGGGATATTTCAAAAATATTTTACAGTCATTTACATCTCGATCATATCGCTGATTTGTTACCAATACTTTTTACTCGAAAATATTCAGAGCCGGAAAATCGAAAAGATGCGGAGTTACTGATCTTTGCTCACAAAGACTTTTCGCCAATTATTGCAGGTTTTGAAAATATGTTTGGAAAGTGGATAATCAACGAAAAATTTCCATATTCCATTCGTACGATTGAACCTGGCGTTTATTCTTTTACAACATTTGAAGTTAAAGTATTTCAAGGTAATCATACTTCGCAAAGTTTAATGTATTGCTTTAAGGATTCGACGGGGAAATTGCTATTATACGCTAGTGATACCGATCTTTCTGAAGAACTAATTTTAGCCTCAAAGGGAGTTGATTTGCTGGTTATTGAGTGTTCGTGTACAGATACTGAACCGAAACCGGGGCATATGACTCCGGCAAAAATTGCGACGCTGATTCAGGAAGCAAAACCAAAAATTACTCTGCTCACTCATCTCTCTCCTGAAAATGATACTGATAAGCTGCTCCATAAAATAAAGATACCTGCCGATTGTATAGTGAGAATGGCGGAAGACTTCCTAATTATGGAAATCTAACTTCGACCTGATTTGGTCTAAGTTAGTAACCATTCAAATTTTGGCTATAAATTTTTATTATTAGAGAAAATTAGACTAGCTTTTAACGGCTTAATTTGATGACGGTATTAAAGAGTGCTTCATTAGCCTGGATCACCTCTTCGTTACCGTAGACGCAATATATATTTTGATTTAGAATGTCAGAAACCATCGGTTCCATTTCTCTGATTTCTTTTACCGTAGTTGAAAGTACCTCGTCTCGTTCTTTTTGGACATCTTTTTTACGAATATTCTCAAAGTAGTAACGGACTGCAACATTTCCCTGTTCAGAAGGTGTAAGGGGATTGTCAAGATTGGCAATTGTACCGATTATGTAATCAGTCATTTCGCGCTGATCTGCATCGAAATTGTGCAGATAATCAATTGTAGCCTTGTATATTTCTAATGTCTCTTTGAGATTTGGATCCCGGTAAGAGTTGAAGTCAACATTCCCCGATGTAGAAAAGTTACTCCAGGCACCATAGGCTCCACCGACAATCCGGATTTGATTATAGAGCCAATCACTTGATAAAATGTGATCTAAAACCCTCAACTTTCCATTCCATTGATAGCCTAATTTTTTAAAGTTGGAACCTAAAACTACATATTGAACTTTGGAGGCAGCCATCAATCCCTCTTTTTTATTTGTAGGAGTGAATTGCCAATTATTGAGTTTAACTTCGCTTGTCGGTTGTCTACTTAAGTAAGTTTTAGAATTATTAAGGATATTATTAATATCGGATTTATCACAGGTAATCGTGATAATCAGGTTGTTCTTATTGAACAGGAGATTGGCAGTTCGTTGCAAATTACTGATAATCTCGTCGGCTTTTGTATCAAAATTATCGAGCAGGTCAGTGACAAACCAGTAATACTCGATGCCGCTGGTTAATTCGGTGAAAAATCCCTGGTTGCTGTAATAGGATCGCAGACGACGCGAAGCGTAAGCATAGCCATTACTTTTTAGACTGGCTTCGAGTTGGGATTGATGACGGGTGAGCACATCATGAAGACGCTCTTTATCTTCGTATTTAGTATTTAGGATAATTTCATTAGATAACTCAAACAATTTATCAATTTTTGTATTCATAGCCTTGATTGCGACAATATATTTAGACTGAAGTTGATTATCATCTTGTTCTTTTAAATAACTACCCAAGGATGTGCTAAATCCTCCGGTATGCAAATTCAGCTCTTTCTCAAGTTCTCCGAAAGTGTAATGCTCTGTATTTAAACTTCCCATAACTTGAGCCAGAAGGGAGATGTAAGGAATTAGACCTTGAGGAACTACTCGAGCATCATACAGGTAACGGACATAAACTACATCGTTGGTGAACGTATCATAGTAAAGTACTGGCACTTTTTGAACCTGCTTTTTTTGAATCTTGTAATATTGAGTTTTGGGATTAATATCTTCGATACTTAAGGAAGGAATTGTTGCCAGAGCTTCCGGAGTATCTTCCTTTTGTTGATATGCAATTAATTCCTGGGTTTCGTTAATCAAATTCTCTAAATCCTGATCGGATAGAGTTGATTTATACGCTGCTAATTCTTGGGTAGTTTGGGCATTGATTTCTTTTTCCATTCCTGGTTTTGGTTGGAGAGTCAGCAGCAAGGCGTGGGGATTATCCAAAAAGTATTGCTGAATAACCGATTCAAGATATTTTTCCTTAAGTCCTGCTTTTATTGCAGCAAGTGGCTTTTCCCATTCAAGATTTAAAAATGGATCATTGGCAAATAACCAACCATTCAACTGGTTGAAGTGGTAGGTTAATCCTTTCTGGGCGTCATCGCTCTCACGTAAATTAAATTCCAGCCGATTCAAGGTTGCTTGAACGGTTTCTTCGTCTAATCCCTTATTGACAGTTTCTCCTAAAACCTTAAAGATGATTTCTTTAAAATTATCCTGGTCTTCCAAATTGGCATTCTGTACAGTGATAGTTACTACGTTTTGTTTTAGATCGTCGTAATAGGCAGATACGTCTCGACCTATATTTGCTTCCTGCAGTGCCAGTCTTATCGGAGCTGACTCCTGATTGACCAAAACATCAGTCAGAACGTCGAGGGCGAATATTAACTTACGGTCAATTCCCAATCCTGCTACAAAACTTAGAGAGAGATAGGTTTGATTTTCCGGATTGCCTTCCTCTGGGAACGAATAGTAAGCCGTTACAGTTTTCATAGTATCGAATGGCTTCTGCAAGGAAATATTGACATTTGCCTCGAATTTTTGGTAGCCGGCTAGATATTCTTTATCAATGAAAGCAAGTTCCTGATTAAGATCACCATTGCCATAGAGATAAATGTAACTGTTGGATGGATGATAGTACTTGCGGTGATAATTCAGGTACATTTCATAGGTTAAGGTCGGGATTGCGCTGGGATAACCACCGGCTGAATAATGATAACAATTATCGTGGAATAGATTTTTATTAATTTGATAATACAGTTCTCGACTGGGATTAGAAAAGGCTCCTTTCATTTCATTATAGACGATACCACGATATTCAATTAGACTATCTTTATCCAGGAGTTCGTAATGCCAGCCTTCCTGTTTGAGAATCCGGGGATCGGTGTAGATCAGAGGATTAAAAACAGCGTCCAGATAGACGTGCATGAGATTGAAATAATCTTTTTCATTCATACTGGCGATTGGGTAAACAGTAATGTTACTACCGGTGAATGCATTTAAAAAAGTTTTAAGCGAGCCTTTGGACAAGATATCAAAAGGGCTCTTCACCGGGAAATTCTTCGAACCGTTTAGTACCCCATGTTCCGTAACATGAGGAGCACCATTGTCCGATTCCGGAACGGTCTTGAAAGCAATACTAAAAGTTTTATTTGGATCATCGGCCATAATTTTAAATAATCGTGCACCACTCTGAGTATGTTCGAAATTGAGGCATTCGGCGTTGACTTCCTTAACAAATCGTTTTTCCAGTAGTTTGAATCCGGAATAACTTTTCCCGACTTCAAAGTCGGCTGAGAATAATGTTGACCAAAGAATTATGGTCAGGATTAAAATTGCACCTGCAGCTCGTTTAATCTTCATCTAAATTCCTCCATTAGAATAATTATAAACTTCTATTTAATGTTTTATCGCATCATTTTATGAATAATTCTGCGACTTGGGTAATTACCCTTTAGTTGTCAAAAAATCCAATCCTAAAAAATTGTAAGTATTGATAAAATTTTTCACAAAACGAAGGATCATTTTTTCAAAATATCATTACTAAAAGGAAAACTATTGGGTGGGGAGGGAACCCAATATTGATATTTACCCAATAAACTCATTACCCACTTTGCGGGCACGCTCCGGTTTATCAAGGTTAATTCCCAATGTTAAGCCAATTTCAATTAGTAAATTCCAGCCTGCGCATAAAAAAACATAAGGATTCATCTCGTTAGCATCAGGTGTACGAATGTTGATAAAAGGTGTCTCATTGGGGCTAATGGCTACTACTTTAAGTCCAACTCCCTTGGCTAATACCTCTTGAAATTTTTCTATTTCCTCGGCAATTGGATCAACAATAAAAATGATATCATTCGGATCCATCACTTCTTCAATCCCGTGGACTGCATATGTTCCCTCTAAATAATCAGACTTTTTACGGGTAATTTCGTTTGTTTTCAGGGTCAACTCTTCGGCTACGCCATCATTGTATCCGGCAAAATAAATCGTCGGTGCCTTAGCCGCGGCTTCAATAATCTGGGGATCTATTGGCATTGTCAAGGCTTGTTCGATTTTTTGATGTAGTTTCTCTCTCTCGATCAAATTGCTTTTTGAATCCATATTCCAGAGTAGGGATTCATAAAATAGCGCCTGTTCGATAACACTTTTTGTGGCGGCAACTGCCTGCTCCCAGCCACAGGTCAAGACGAATGTTTCGCTACAGGCTTCTTCCAAAAGAGTACCTTCATTTGCCGTCAATGCAAACCGGTTATTCTTATTCATCTCAGCTAGTTTTTGAGCGAGTAAAACTACCTCTTTGGTGCGTCCTGAATTGGAAGCACAGAATACTGCAAATTTCGCTAAATCATAGTCGGCTGCTTGGCGGGATCCCTCAGTAATTATCTGCAGGTCTAATCCCCAGGAAAGTGCTTTGCGAATCGCGTTCTTTGCCGGGAAGATCCGGCTGGAGCCTTCGCCTGTGAGTAATAATCGGCCGACCGATTTTATCTTCTGAGCCACCTCCTTCGTCTGATCGGGATTGAACCTTTTGACAATTTCAACTGTGTCCATCATTTCCTGAATAAGCGCATACTTAGCGCACTTCTCTTCATTGAGATTCATAATTAAATCCTTTCCTAAATTGTCCTTAACTCCTTTTTTTAATTTCTGCTACAAGTTTTTTAAAATTTTCAGTTTCGCTTCTTACCTGTTGCACAAAGCTATTGTCCTCAATTGTTCCGATTGAAGCTTGCATCTCGGCGGCGTTTCTAAATGTCGCCTGTCGGAAAGGATTTTCGAAATCTTTCTTCCTGGACAGGTAAACTTGATCGCTAATAAATTCTTGAATTTTTATCCCTTTGTCCAGGGCAGCAAGCCAATCTGCTTTGGCCAATTGTTCTTTTCCGAGGATCTCAAGCAGGGTAGCATAGGCGTGTTTCTGTTTGTCTAATTGATATTTTTTCCAAAGTTGATTGTAGCTGTTGTGAATTTTTTCCCAACTGTTGAGTTTACCAGAACCAATGTCGGCTCGTAGTTGATCGGCATCTTTTTCGGGAATCAATTGCCCACCAAAATTTACCCAATTAGTTACACGTTGACCTTGCAAAGCATCGGTCATTGAAGCAAAGTTGGCATTTTTATTTTGATGCAAATATTCAATCAGGTTTTTGACGGCATAATATTCCAGCATATCGTGATAGGCATGATAAGCTTTGAATACTTTTATAATCGCAATCTTGCGATTTGATTTCTCCATATTTTGTCCTAGCACTTCCAGAGTATTTATATCTGCTTCTTTTCCCGATAAAACTTTCCGTCCAAGTTCAGCAAGTTTATTTTCATCCTCAATTTTTGCTATTTTATTTTCACTTTTCAAACTTGCCTGAGCCGTCCAGATTTCCAATAAGCGGCGAGTTTTAAATATTTCTTCGACTGTATCAGGAGCCAGATAGTCAAATTCAATATTCTGGATTTTATTGATTCGTTTGTCACGATTGACAAACTTCCACGAATTCCTCACTAAGGCATACATATTGTAAAGCCACCAAAATGCCGGTAATACCTCTAATTGGTCTTTTGTCGGATTGTTGTTTAATAACGAGAAGGGTAGTGGGATATCAAGTTCAGCGGGATAATCTGCCTTGGACAACAGGATAAAAGAAGCAAACCGACAGGAATGTTTGAGACTGGTACATAAACCGGGCCAGAATCCGCGACCGGCTTGAATCTCGTTATCATTAGCCCGACTATTATGATTGGATCCAATTGTTGCACCGGCAGCAATATTACTTTGTCCCAAAACGACTGAGGCAATCAGAAACGAATTGTTATGATGCTGTTCATGGGCGGGAAATATCAGGTTATTCAGGACCTCGCAGCAGGATATTGTCGAATTATCTCCCAGGAATGAATTAATCAGCCGGGCACCATATTTCAAATTGGAATTATTGCCTAAAATAAACCGGACGGCTTTACAGCCGTAGAAAATATGACAGCCGAAACCGATAATGCCATTTACCAATTCAACACCTTCACCGATCTGGGTTGATTCCAACTCAGCTGAATTGATAGTCAGATTTTTCAGTTTATTAGCGCCCTTAATATAACAGTGAGATCCAATTTTGACATCTTTTAAAATACGTGAGTTTTTGATGACGCTCTGATCGCCTACCATTCCATAGAATCCCCGTCGGGAATCAAAACTGGTTTGGGTGATTTCTTTTAGTCTTGTTTGAAGTGCGGTATCATCTCGGTATTTTGCCCAAAGATAGGCATCCGCGGGTATCATTCCATCGAAAGGCATCACCTTGCGACAACCAGTTTCGTTTATCAAATGCAGCCAGATCCGGACCGATTCTGGTTCACCATCTTTGATAATTCCGTTCCCGAACTTGGCATGATTAGATGTATGCATTTCGTCAATATTAATTAAAATACAACGATTAGCGATGATGAAATGGGCTAAATAGCGGACATTATGAAGGGCAACATCATCGCCGATATCACAGGAAATAATTCTGCTGTTGGAAATACCAACCGGTAACTTTAAATCGTGATGTTCGAGGATAACATTGCGGACATTGCCGATTCGCACCAGTCCAAAGAATTGGTTATTTTTTAACTGCATCGGATTGAACTGATCGGTGGCATAGATATCATTCCAATTGTCGGAGGTGTTATCATTCTTTAAGAGCTGTTCGATCTCATCCGACCGTAGATGCCGCCAATGATCCTTGGGCCACAAGGTTTGTTGATTACGTTGGTAATATTCATCTTTGCCTTTGGGTAGGAATTCCTTGGGAGTGAAATTTTTACCAATTGCACGTGCTGATAAGATTGAGACTGTATCCATATTAACTCCTATTAATTGATTCAGTTACCAGCCAGATATATTTTTCAAGCCACCTTGGTCTGGCTTTGTTATAAAAAATGTAACAATCTTGTTTGTTCTGCTTTCTGTAAAGAAGGGAATTGCAATGAGTTTCAATTTGTCCATTAAGTTTCAAAACACCCGAATATAAAATATTGGCTGTTAATATGTCAATCAGAATATTTTCGATATTTTAAATGAGGTGAATAAGTAAACTCCTAATATTTATTCGTAATATAGTTATCCTCTGATTGAAATAGTGAATATATTGATATATCTGTGTTTAAAATCGCTGGCTTGCATTTACCCCAACCACTCCGTAATTTTTATGCATAATAATAGGAGATTTAAATGCTTAGAACTGCAACCGAAGATGAGATTAGACAGGGTAAAGTCACTGATATCTATTTTGAGCGAACGGAAAAAATCCTGCAAGCGAAGAAGATTAATAAAACTGTCAGCGCTGAATTTTCGGTACATTCTTTTCCGAATGATATTCCCTGGGCGGTTTTCAGTGGATTAGCCGATGTGATTGATCTTTTAACCGGAAAAGAACTTGACCTCGAGTCAATTCCCGAAGGCACGGTGTTTACTCCCGGTTTACCAGTCATGACCATTACCGGAAAATATCTGGATTTTGGGATTTTTGAAACGTCTATTCTTGGTCTGATTTGCCAGGCGTCGGGGATTGCAACTCAAGCTGCTCGGGTCGTACGAGCGGCAGAAGGGCGGACGGTGTTAGCTTTTGGTTCCCGCCGGATGCATCCGGCAATGGCGCCAATTCTTGACCGTAATGCCTATATTGGTGGCTGTCACGGATTGGCGACAAAATTATCCGGTGATATTCTTAATATTCCAGCCTCGGGGACAATTCCTCACGCTTTGGTATTACTAGTTGGCGATATGGTTGAAGCGACTAAAGCCTTTGATAAAATTATTGATAAAAAGATTCCTCGAATTGCACTGATAGATACTTTTAGTGATGAAAAATTCGAAGCCGTGAATGTTGCCCAGGCACTGAAGGGCAAACTTTATGGTGTTCGCCTGGACACACCGGTTTCGCGCAAAGGCAATTTTCTTGAGATTTTAAAAGAGGTGCGCTGGGAATTAGATATTCGCGGTTTCAAGAATGTCAAGCTGTTTGCCTCAGGCGGTTTGAATTTGGAGAAAGTTCTTGAATTAAATGAAGTTGTGGACGCTTATGGTGTTGGTAACTTCATCAGTAATGCGCCGGTGCTTGATTTTTCGATGGATATTGTTGAGATAAATGGTAAACCAGTTGCTAAAAGAGGGAAAAAATCCGGCCATAAAGTAGTCATCCGCGAGGGGCAGCTACTGAATTACAAGTCGGTACTGGCTTCGACCAAACCGCCGAAGACTAAGGTTATCACCAAAACATATTTGGAAAAAGGAAGACTGGTGGTCAAATTGCCTACAAATAGTGTTATCCGTAATTACGTTCTCAAACAAATTGTCAATTTACCTTTGACCAAATGAAAACGTATGTGCAGCAATTAAATCACACTTCGGATTTGGGGCTAAACGTTTATGCCAAGTCGTTGCCCGAACTTTTTTCCGCAGCAGGACGGGCTTTAATGAGGTTAATGGTTGACCTTGATTCGGTTAAACCGCTTGAGCAGAGAAAACTCGAAGTTCAGGCTGACGAAATTGATTTATTATTTAGGGAGTGGTTGAGTGAACTATTAGCCCTTTTTCACAATGAAGAATTTCTGGTTTCCCGGATAGCCAAAGTTCGATTAAATAATTCGCAAATATCAGCCTTAGTCTTTGGTGAGAAGTACGATAAAATCCGTCATAAAATCCAGCGTGAATTGAAAAGTATAACTTACCATCAACTTGGAGTAAAATTTGTTGGTAAGCGCTATATCGGAACATTTATCATTGATGTTTAAATGACTGCTGAATCAATAATTCAAAAGAGTGAGTATCTCTGGGAAATTCCGCAAACTGGTCCCATGCGAGTACCGGGATTTATTTATGCCACGGAAAATTTAATGAAACAAATTCACCAGGATGAGTGTCTGAAGCAGGTTGCCAATGTCGCCCAACTGCCGGGAATTGTTGGTTATGCGCTGGCAATGCCTGATATTCATTGGGGTTATGGCTTCCCGATTGGCGGTGTAGCGGCGATGGATGTTACAAGCGGGGTAATTTCTCCTGGGGGCGTGGGATATGACATCAATTGTGGCGTTCGGCTTCTAAGAACGAATCTTACCGTCAATTCTATTCGACCTCGAATCAAGGAGCTAGTGACCGGCATTTTTCATAATGTGCCAACCGGTGTCGGTTCACATGGAGCAATTAAAAAATTAGATCGTAAAGATGTGCGAAAGGTTTTGCTTAAGGGTGCGCGCTGGGCGATTGAGAATGGCTTCGGCTCCTCCGACGATTTGAATTTCATCGAGAATTCAGGAACACTTAAAGAGGCAAATCCTGAGGTTATTTCCGAAAGGGCTTATCAGCGTGGTGCTCCGCAATTGGGCACACTCGGTTCCGGGAATCATTTTATTGAAATTTCCGAAGTCCGTGATATTTTCGACGAAGATATAGCAGCTCAATTAGGAATTCAAAAAGGGAATGTTGCGATTTTCATTCATACCGGATCACGGGGATTGGGTTATCAGATATGTGATGATTTTATCAAGGTGACATTGCAGGCAACGGCCAAATACGGAATAGCTATTCCGGATCGCCAATTAGCATGTGCTCCGATACAAAGTCCCGAAGGGCAAGACTATTTGGGTGCAATGCGCGCTGCCGCGAATTTTGCCTTTGCCAATCGGCAGGTAATTTCAGCATTGATTGAATCTACGCTCTTAAAAGTTCTGAATCTCAGCCCTAATGATCTCGGTATGCGGTTAGTCTGGGACATTGCCCATAACATTGCCAAAATTGAAACGCATGAATTCCAGGGAAAAAAGTATAGCGTCTGTGTGCATCGTAAGGGCGCAACCCGGGCTTTTGGTCCGGGAAGTCCCGATTTGCCAGCTCAATATCGGTCTATTGGTCAGCCGGTTCTGGTTCCGGGCGACATGGGAACCGAATCTTATCTCTGCATTGGAACGCATAAAGCCATGCAGGAAACTTTTGGCAGTTCCTGCCACGGAGCCGGTAGAGTATTATCCCGAACCCAGGCGAAGAAACGCAGCCAGGGCCGAAACCTGTATCAGGAATTGGCCAAAGCTGGCATTTTTGTAATGGCCGAGGGTAGATCTACCATTGCGGAAGAGATGCCCGATGCCTATAAGAATGTCACCGAGGTCGTTAATACCATGCAGCTTGCTGGAATAATAAAAAAGGTCGCCCGATTTACACCATTGGGCGTGGTAAAAGGTTAAGTCGAATAGCAATAAGAGTTATCGGAAATTGGGGAGTAAATAATGAATGGCAGTGTTTTGATTTTATTGGTGATTCTGGTCTTTGGAATAGGGTATCGTTTTTACGGTGGTTTTCTATCGCGGAAATTCCGCATTGATCCAAACCGACCAACTCCATCCCAGACGCAATATGACGGAATTGATTATGTGCCAGCCCGGGCGCCAGTCCTTTTCGGTCATCATTTTGCCTCGATTGCCGGAGCGGGACCAATTGTCGGCCCGGCCGTCGCAGCAGCCTTCGGCTGGCTTCCGGTTGCCGTCTGGATTGTAGTTGCTTCGGTATTTATTGGCGGAACCCATGACTTCGGAGCACTCGTAGTTTCAATTCGTCATCGGGGACGATCAATCGCTAACGTGATTGAAAAAAACATCGGTGTCAAAGGCGAGCAGCTTTTCCTGCTTTTTTGCTGGGCAACGATTATCCTGGTGATTGCTGTTTTCATCAATCTCATTGCCGTTACTTTTGCAAGTTCTCCAAGTTCGGCAACCTCCTCGATATATTTTATTATTTTAGCGATTTTGTTTGGGCTGGCGATATATCGCTTCAAAGTACCGTGGGGGTTGGCGTCAGTTTTAGGTGTGATTTTATTATTCGCTGGTATTTATGTTGGCCTACGTTGCCCGTTTCAAGCCAGTCGGCAGTTCTGGCAATGGTCTCTAGTTGGGTATGTTTTTATCGCTTCGGTTGTGCCGGTCTGGATTCTCTTACAACCGCGTGATTATCTCAACTCATTTCTGCTTTATGCTCTGATGGCGGGTGGTATGGTGGGAGTATTTTTTGCTTGGCCGGCTATTAATATTAAAGCTTTTAACGGTTTTAATGTACCAACCTTAGGTCCAATATTCCCATTGTTATTTGTTACAATTGCCTGCGGTGCGATCAGCGGAGCTCATTCCCTGATTGCTTCCGGAACTACTTCCAAACAATTGCAAACTGAATCACATGCCCGGATTATTGGCTATGGTGGTATGTTAGTAGAAGGATTATTGGCAATATTGTCATTAGTAGCGGTAGCTTCGCTTAGTAAGACTGAATTTAATGATTTTTATAGCAGTAAGAATTTTATATTGGCGTTTTCCGAAGGCATTGGTCGCTTTATAAGTGCTATCCCTTTTATTCATGTCTCCACTCAATCAGCCCGTATTTTCACGACTCTGGCTGTATCGGCTTTTACCCTGACTACGTTGGATACGGTTACCCGGATTGGACGTTTCGCTTTCCAGGAATTTTTCGAAATGCCGGATCGTACACCTGAGCAGCAGAATATTTTTGCTCGCAATCGTTACCTGGCGACTTTTTTCACGGTTGCATGCGGAGCTGCATTGACCTTTAGCGGCAAAAGCGACACGATCTGGCCAATTTTCGGAAGCGCTAATCAGTTAATGGCAGCATTGGCTTTCTTTGCAATTTCAATCTGGTTAGCCGAAATCAAAGAAAATTATCTCTTTACCCTACTTCCTGGAATAATCATGCTGATCATAACCGTCACTGCTCTAATCACTCTTAGTTATCGGAATCTGGCTGTTACCCATAATTATATCCTCGGGATAACCGCCGGAATAATTTTGATTATGGCTTCGATTTTGACGGTTAGCGCATTTATTTTTATGTTCCGAGAAGCCCAGAAAAAGAATAATTAATTATCGTAGAAGCACGGCGTGCCGTGCGTGTACAGCAAGAATAACGTCGTAGCAGCACGGCGTTGCCGTGTGATTATGGTTATGTGTTGTGGAATTTGCACAGCATACTGTGCATCTACAGTTAATCGTAATCAAATTCGTTTAAAAATTTTGTCCAGAATTTCTTCTCATCGATGGGTAATCTATTCCGATTTTCCTGATCATATTCCCATTTTGGCGGGTTGTTGAAAATGTATCTCCGGATTTTATTTAATTCCTTTTCATCTCGGATGACATGTTCGTAATAATTACGCTGTCAGATGATTTGATCATTTTTTCCTGTCATGAAGTGAATCGAACGGGTGGTGGCTGATTTGAATGACCGGATGGTTGTTGGAATGGAATTTATAACCGGTTTGCCGAAATTTTCAGTTGTAGTTGCACGGCGCGCCGTGCGGCTACATTATGGGCAGATGTTCCGTTGGATGTCATCCAATAAACCATTTACAATGTCACGTTCTGTCAATCCAAATCCACCATAGATGAAATTGCCACAAATCCGGATAACTCCCTCTCCATGATATGGATCATTGACATCGTAGTGAATGACATCTGCATTTTGCATCGGATGTTGAATATGCTGCAAATATTGTCGGAGAAGCTGATGGCTATTTTCTGAGCTATCTGTTTCAATTATAAATAACTGAAAAACTACCCCGTCTTTCTGATAGAATGTCTGGTAACCATTATTGAAAAACGAATACCCGAGAAAATTCCGGGCGACGAATTGTTCCGATTTAGGTTGCAGATATTCAGTTGGGAATGCGGCGATCAATTTGGGCAGGGGAGAGGCAACTTTCAGGAATGATATGAATGCTTGACCGAATTGGGTCAATTGTGAAGTAGCACTATCACCTAAATCGTAGCTATAGATTTTGATATAATTATTACCAGCCAGAATAAACAGATTTGAGCCGTCTATATAACTCTCTGTACCAAAGGACAGGTAATCAGATTCTGGAGAGCATTCCTGACTATAAATCCCAAAGGCATATAGAGGGGACTGATGTTGATAGACTTCGACGACAATTTCCTGTTTTTTGCGGTTTTTATAATAAATAACATCCAGCTGCTGGAATTGATAACTGAGATAGAGTTCCGATGCGCCGTTAATGTAATCAAACAAATTGTCTGGAGTATAGACCTGGACATTCTTTTGCGGTTGCCATTCACCGATTTTTGGATATTTTGGGATTTCCCGGCTGACGACATTTCCGCAACAGGTTATTAGAACAGCTATAATTCCGGCGATCAGTCTTTGCTGTCGCATATTATCCTAAACCAGGAAGTGATCCGGAAGGGCTTGAAGCGTCGCAATTTCGGAAAATTTCTTTTTCACATCGAATCCCTGAACGCATTTTACCATGCATTCCGAACAATCCTGACACATTGATGGATCAACCTGGAGGGATGAGAAAAGATCTTTGGCTTCCCATAAATTTTTATAAGCGTAGGCATACATGTGAGCCCGCATTATATCGGGAATGGGTAGGTACCTGGGACACTGCTTGATGCAGGCTCCGCAGCTCTGACAATAGACTCCACCAGAAGAATTATAGCCAAGTTCGAGTGCCTTGCGGTCTTTTTCGGTGAATTCTAAATCCTCCATTACCGATAAGTCGAGAGTCATCTGATCGAAAGTGGTAAAACCGGGTATTACTGTGGTAACATGCTCATCGTTAAGGACGAATCTGATAGCTGCTTTGGGATCTACCGGTTTGGTCTTGCGCTCATCAATAAAGCCCCCGGCAAGAGTCTTCATGCCGATAATGCCTATTCCGGCCTGGGCAGCTTCTGCGACCGCCTCCTTGACGGCATTGATATGGCCTTGTTTAAAATTATAAGAAGTAAGCACGACATCATAAAAATTACTCTCAGTGGCAGCTCTAATCACTTCTGACTCACCCCAATGAGTGGTAACACCTGCAAAGCGGATTTTGCCGTCTTTTTTCAGTTGATCGAGAGCTTTCATAAATGGTTCATAGAGTACCATACTCCTGGTCACGACGTCGTGAATATAGAGAATATCTACGTATTCTAATCCCAGGCGAGAAAGGCTTTCTTCAAATTTCTGAATGAAACCTGCGGTAGTTGCCTCACGGGTGAATGTACCGGTACTGCGATCGCGGGCACGATCAAGAACTTTGGTTGCAATAACATAGGAGTCACGGGGATAATTTTTTATTACCGAACCAACCATTTTCTCGTTATTGCCGCGTTGGTAATTGCCGGCAGTATCGAGCAGTTTGATTCCAGCATCCAGAGCTGCTTTGACCAATACCGGATTGTCAGAATTCATTACACCCATATTGACGACTGGTAATTTAATTCCGGTTTTGCCCAGGGTGCGGGTCACTATTTTGGCTTTCTTTGGTGATTCCGTGGGAGATTGGTTAAGTTTTTCATCGGAAAGGATCATATATCCACCTAAGCCGGCGAGGGCTGATTTGACAAAGTCACGACGGGTTATTGATTTTTTCTGATTCATCGGATACTCCTCTAATTTGGAGTAATTTTGGATATTTCTATCAAAACTGCCAGAAAAAATTCGAATAAAAAATTGG
>Ga0315554_1000723_pt1 | contig 19486 bp, 17 predicted proteins | sample SalMarSW160370MG_FD_202114 | JGI IMG/M metagenome (GOLD analysis project Ga0315554, IMG submission 202114) | Salt marsh sediment microbial communities from the Plum Island Ecosystem LTER, Massachusetts, United States - Salt Marsh Sediment SW1603-70 ... | reverse complement strand
GGCCGCCCCGCCGAGATAACCAATATCGCCGAGACACCGGAAGAGGAAGGCAAACTTATCGTCCAGTTTGAGGATACGCTGGTAGGACGGCAGAGCCGGCTGCCGGTGGATATGGTGGTCTTGAGCTGCGCCCTGGAGCCGCAGCCGGACGTTGAGGCTATCGCCCGCCTGTTTAATATCAGCCGCAGCGCCGACGGCTTCTTCCTGGAGAAGCACCCCAAGCTGGAGCCGGTGTCAACCATGACCGACGGCATCTTCCTGGCGGGCTGCTGCCAGGGCCCCAAGGATATACCCGATACTGTGGCCCAGGCCTCAGCGGCGGCGGCGGAAGCCCTGGCCATGATTAGCCGTGGCAGGGTGGAGATTGAAGCCGCCACGGCGGTGATTGACGAGAGAATATGCTCCGGCTGCCAGGCCTGCCTGGAGGTATGCCCCTACAGCGCCATTGACTTTGATGAGGAGAAGAAGGTCTGCCGGGTCAACCAGGCCCTGTGTAAGGCCTGCGGAGCCTGTACCACCGCCTGCTTCAGCCATGCCGTAAGCCTGGAGCACTTCACCAACGAGCAGATTGTGGCCGAAATGGAGGGGGCGCTGGCGTAGCCTTTTCTCTAATACTCGCTGGAGACGAAGTCTTTAATCTGGGCGTAGCTGAAGACCGGCCCGTCGCGGCAGACATAGAGATTGCCGATATTACACCTTCCGCACTTGCCGATACCGCACTTCATCCGCTTTTCCAGCGTGGTCAGCATCTGTTCCGGCTTAAAGCCCAGCTTTTCCAGTACGGGGAAGGTAAACCGTATCATAATCGGCGGCCCGCAGACGATGGCCACTGATTCCCCGGCTGATGGGGCGACTTCCTCTAATATCTTGGGGACTACGCCTACCTTGCCTTTCCATTTGTCATCGCCCCGGTCCACGGTGGTTACCATGTTTACCGTCTTATCTTTGTCCCATGCCTCCAGGTCATATTTAAAGCACAGGTCGGCGGGGGTGCGGGCGCCGTAGACAATATCTATCTTTTTGTACTTGTCCCGGTTGTCGATGACATTCCAGATGAGAGACCTTAAGGGAGCCAGCCCGATGCCTCCGCCGACGAAGACAAGGTTCTTACCCTTTAAGAAGTCAAGGGGGAAGCTGTTGCCGTAGGGCCCCCTAAAGCCTATCTCGGCGCCGACGCCGAGTCGGTTCAAAGCGTTGGTGACCTTGCCAACTTTCTGGACGGCGAACTCCAGGTGGTCGGGGCGGGTGGGGCTGGATGAGATACAGAAGGTGGCTTCACCGGTACCGAGGACGGAGTACTGTCCGAACTGCCCCGAATCAAAGGTGAACTCCTTCCGCAGCTTCTCGTCCTTAAAGTTAAAATGGTAAGTCCTTACGCCCGGCGTTTCCTCGACTATCTTCTCGATTACGGCGATATGGGGCAGGTAAACATTACCCTGGGCGAAGAATTTTGTATCACTAACGGTCATTTTCTGGCCTCTGTCTTAGTCGGAACACTCTCTATAACCTGGGTGATATCCCAGTTCACCGGGCACAGGCGGATGCAACGTCCGCAGCCGGTGCAGGCGATGATATCATAGGTCATCGGGTAGAACTCATACTTGTGGCATACCTTCTGCCTGACCCGCCGCCACTTCTCCTGCCTGGGGTTCTCCATGGGCATCTTGGTATATAAGGGGAAGCCGCAGCTATCCCAGCTGCGGAACCTCGCCCCCTCCTGTTTGACCATCTCGTCGTTGATGTCAAAGCAGTAGCAGGTGGGGCAGAGCAGGGTGCAGATACCGCAGCTTATACACTTGGCGGCTGTCTTCTCCCAGAACTCCTCGTCATCAAAACTGGCTAACAGCCTGTCCTTAATACCTTCGGTATCCAGTTTTCGTGTAACCCTGTCATAGGATGCCTTATTGGCTTGTTTAGCTTTAGCCTCGTCATCTTTGGTCGCCTCTTTTAAGCCTTTAGTCTTGGCTGTTAGCTCTTTGCCCTTGTCGGTGACCTCTTCAATCAGGAACTCATCACCGATATCGATGAGCATAAGGTCAACATTGGTTGGGTCAGTGGGACTGGTACCCATGGAGGTGCAGAAACAGCTTTCGCAGGGGTTGGTGCACCCCATCCCAACCAGTACGGTATTTTTTCTCTTAGAAAGATAGTAGGGGTCTTCGTAGGCGTCTTTAAAGGTCATATCAAGTATGGCCATGGCTCTGGCATCGCAGGGGCGGACGCCGAAAATCAACGGCTTATTTTCATCCTCGGGCGGAGGCTCAATATTGTAGCCCTCCTTGCCTTTCTGGAAGCGGAACATCTCCTCCATCGGGGGCAGGAAGCTGGCCTTGGGGGGGACAACCGTGTTCCGGTACCAGTCCAGGAAGCTGGTATCTTGGCCATCCCACTTGAGCATCTCAGCCACGCCGTTTTCTTTTGACGGGGCGAACACGGCAAACTGCTGGCTCCACTGTTCGAGGAGCCCAGTTATATCCTTTTTGCCTACTTTTTTATTAGCCATCTCTACTTGAATAAATCCTCGGCCTCTTCCTGCTCATAGTGGGCCATCAACGGCAGGGCTTCCTTGTCCATGCCCGACTTGAACTGAAAAAGCTCATCCACTATACCGTACATCTCCCGGGCCAGGCTTCTTAAGGGGATATTAACCGGGCAGACTCGCTCGCATTCACCGCAGTCAGTGCACCTGCCGGCGACATGGATATTTCTTATTATCTGGAAGGTGAGGTTGTCCTGCCACCGCGGCACCGGCATTACCCACTGCGGCTCAGTCTCCTCGACGAAGCACCGCTGGCAGAAGCAGGCGGGACAGACATTGCGGCAGGCGTAGCACCTTATGCAGCGGCTGAATTCATTCTGCCAGAACTCCCACCTCTCCGCCGGGGGCGTTTCTTTCAGCTCGGCTATATTCTGCCCGCTGACCTCTAGTTCAGGCGCCGGCGGCCTTGTCTCACCAAGAAGAATGTCATATTCCTGCGGGGTGGGCAGCTCACAGGCAAGGCAGTGGTCGAAGAGGGTCTGGGCGGTGGCAAACTCTTTTTTCTTACCGTCAACCGTTACGATTATTTTATCCCCATCCCGGGTGACATCATCCAACTCGTCCCTGTCTTTACCCACCAGCCGTTCTATTTTGACCAGGTCTATCAGCCCAGGGCAGGGGACAGCCAGAATCACCACGTCCTCCCTGGCCACTTTATTATCCTGTATCAGACTGACGATAGAGCGGCTGTCACAGCCCTTAGCCACGATGCCCACCCGCCCCTTCATCCCGGTCAGGAAATCAGCTAAATTATTGACGATAAAGGGATTGATTATCAGGCGTTCGGTATCGTTTTTATCCCTGGTTATCAGGGGGGTGGCGGTGAACTTCAGGCTCCCCGGCTCGAAGCCGATAACCCAGTCAACCTTGTTCTGCTCCAGTAGCGCTTTAGCTTCCTGTCTTAGCTTTTGTTCCATCTAATCTTCTTTGGCTAACTTTCTTTCGGAAAACAGCTGGTTGGGGCCAACCTCTTTTAAACCTTCGGTCACCTCAGTTACAACCTCGGCGAATTTACCCCCCTCCGAAGCTGATACCCAGCTTGCCTGAAGCCTCTCCGGCTCAACGCCCAGGTATTCCAGGAATTTCTTGGTAATAGCTATCCGGCGGCGGGCGCGGTAGTTTCCCGTCAGGTAGTGGCAATCACCGGGGTGGCAGCCCGATACCAGCACACCGTCAAAACCCAGGCGCAGAGCCTTGAGGATAAACAGGGAATCAACCCGGCCGGAGCAGGGGACCTTTATTACCCTGATGTTGGCCGGATATTTCTTGCGGCTGGTCCCGGCCAAATCGGCGCCGGCATAGCTGCACCACCTGCAGAGAAAGCCGAGTAGTTTGGGTTTCCATTCCGATTGCTGCGTCATTAGTACCCCTAAGGAAATTGGGCTGTGAATAATTGTATCATAGAGGGGAAGTCAGCATCAAGCGTGGTAACACCTAATTGATTTCCTGGCTATGGCATTGTTATACTATTGCTGAACCGTTTATGAAAACCAGCGACTTTGATTACCACCTCCCCCCTGAGCTTATTGCCCAGACCCCGGTTGAACCGAGAGACCAATCGCGGCTTATGGTCCTGAAGCGCAGCCAGGGTTCAGTAGAGCACCGCCGCTTTTTTGAAATAACTGACTATTTGCACGCCGGAGATGTCCTGGTCTTTAACAACAGCCGCGTTATTCCCGCCCGGGTTAAGGGCAGAAAGACCGATACAGGCGGTGGGGTTGAGCTGTTATTGCTGCGCCGGCGGGAGGCTGGCGTCTGGGAGGCGCTGGTAAAGCCGGGGAAGCGGGTTGACACCGGCGCCAGGCTGGAGATAACCGGTGACGCCGGCGATAAGGTTACGGCTGAGGTAACCGGGTTGGGGGAGGAGGGGGTCAGGGTGGTGCGCTTTTCAGACGAAAAACTGTTGCTGCAGATGGGCAGGGTGCCGCTGCCCCCATATATACACACCCCTCTGGCTGATACCGAGCGCTACCAGACAGTCTACGCCCGGGTTCTGGGCAGCGCCGCCGCCCCCACCGCCGGATTGCATTTTACCCCCCGGTTGCTTGAGATGATAGAAGGTAAAGGGGTTCAACTGCTGTTTGTTACCCTCCACATAGGGCTGGATACCTTCCGGCCGGTTAGAGAGGAGGACCCTCTGAAGCACCCCATCCATAAGGAATACGGCATATTGACTCAAGAGGTCGCCACTGAGCTATCTAAGGCTAAGCGAGAGGGGCGACGAATCATTTGCGCCGGCACGACGACTGTTAGAATTTTAGAACAGGCGGCTCAAAGCCAGACTTCTCTTTTAGGGCCATTTGAAGGCTGGGTAAGCCTGCTGGCTTTACCCGGCTACCGATTCCGTGTGGCTGACGCCATGATAACCAATTTTCATCTACCCCGGTCAACGCTGCTGATGCTGGTGGCCGCCTTTGCCGGCAGGGACTATATTATTAGCGCCTATGAGGAAGCCATAGTTCAGAACTATCGTTTCTACAGCTTTGGCGATGCCATGCTAATCCTGTAGGGTTATAATAAAAAGCGGGGCCCCGGAATATCGAGAGCCCCGCAAACTATCGGGTCAGATATCTATACTTATTCCAGAATAGCCTCTGCCTCCGCCCTGTAGGCATCCATCAGGTAAGGTATACCAGTGACCTTGGCACACTCCTCGGTCAGGGACATAAGCTCCCGCCGGGTAATCGCCGGCACGCTGAAGCACCTGGCCCCCGCCATTAGCTGCTGCAAGCCTACTTTAAGCTTATCAACATAGCTGTAGATTCCAACCGCGCCCAGAGGAACGTTCTTCATTTCTTTAGCACCGACGATGTTCTTAACGTCTTCGTAGTTAACAAAAATCTCCTCCGGTGTTGCCCCGAACTGGCCGACGGTATTGGGCAGCTTGCCGTCTTTGAGCCACTGCTCAATGTTCTTACCCACCATGCCGGGAATCATCAATGCCCGCCCCATACAGACCGCTCTGGTGAATGGGGCACCCAAAGCCAGCGCCTTGAACAGGCCATCCTCACTGCTAAAGCCACCGGCAAAGGCGATATCGGGCACCCGCTCACCCTTGTCAACCAGCTTCTGGCAGAATTCACGGGCGGCAGCATGCAGATATAGGCTGGGCATACCCCACTCCTCCATCATCCGCCAGGGGCTCATGCCAGTGCCGCCGGGGGCTCCGTCTATAGTCAGTAAATCAATTTTAGCCTTGGAACCCCACTTGATAGCCATAGCCAGCTCCCGCAGCCCGTAAGCTCCGGTTTTCAGTGTAACGCGCTTGAACCCGAGTTCTCTTAAACGGTTGACTTCTTTATAAAAACCCTCTTCGTCAATAAAACCAAGACGGCTGTGCCGTTCAAATTCCTTTAGGGAGCCATTCTGAAATGCCGCCTGCACAACGGGGTTTGACGGGTCGGGGGTAACGATATAGCCGCGTTTCTGGAGCTCCAACGCCCGTTCCAGGCTATTAACCTTAATCTCACCGCCGATACATTTAGCGCCCTGCCCCCACTTCAGCTCAATGGTGTCCAGGCCGTGCTTCTTGATGACGTATTCATCAACACCCAGTCTGGTATCTTCCACATTCATCTGTACCAGGATTTCACCGTATCCCTGATGATAGCGACGATAAATTTCAATACGCCGGTCCATATCCGGGGCGGCTACAACCTTGCCCTTGGCATCACGCTCCAGCCGCGGGTCAATACCGCAGACATTCTCGCCGCAGACCAGGGTAATCCCGCTGATGGCAGCGCCAACGGCAAAATGGTCCCAGTTCTTGCGGGCTATCTCCGTGGAACCCAGAGCCCCGGTAAAGACGGGGGCCTTCATTTTGACCTTGATATCCCAGCCGTACTCAGTTTCGGTATTCACCGCCGGGAAGATGGCCGAATCGGGGTCACCGGTAACGCCAGCCGGCAGCCCTTCAGCTCCAAGGGCGTATCCCTGTATGTTAAGGTGAGAGTAATCAACGGGGTAGTCCTTGTCGCCGCCAGCAGTGACTTCACCGAAGGGACCAGGGTAGATTAATTCCCGGCCGCGGAAGGTTGCCTTGAAAACCTCGCAGTTTCCGGTGCACCCGTCAATACAGCGAGTACAGATACCGCTCATCGGCGCTACACTTCGGGAACGGTTGGCGGTTCTGGTAGCCTCATTGGCATTTGGTCGTTGCAGATTCATCCGCTGATACTCCTTTAATTTATATTTTTACCGGAATGCCTTTTTCTTTGAGGTAACGCTTGGCCTCAGGAATTGAAATCTCACCAAAGTGGAAGATGGAAGCCGCCAAAACAGCTGCCGCCTTCCCCTCGGTTACCGCCTGGTAAAGGTGCTCCAGTTTACCGGCTCCACCGGAAGCGGTAACTGGTATGGCTACCGTCTCGGCGACCGCCCTGGTCATCTCAAGGTCGTACCCCCCTTTTGTCCCGTCGGCATCCTTACTGGTGAGCAGTATCTCCCCACCACCCAGCTCCTCCACCTGCTTTGCCCAGTCAACGATGTCCATTCCTGTGGACTCGGTGCCGCTCTTGACCACAACCTCAAGTCGGGGAAGATTGCTTCCCCGGGGGTTCTTCCTGCCATCTATAGCCACCACCAGTCTCTCACTGCCAAACTGCCCGGCAGCTTCTTTGATAAGCTCCGGGGTCTTCACCGCTGAGGTATTTATTGAAATCTTGTCCACGCCAAGCTTGATTAGGGCCTCCATATCCTCAATGCTGCCGATACCGCCACCTACGGCCAAGGGGATGGTGACCACTTCGCAGACCCTTTTTACCCATTCCAATCTCGTCTTTCTATTCTCCACGGTAGCGAAAATGTCCAGAAAAACAAGCTCATCAGCCCCCTCCCGACAATAAGCCTGGGCTGCCTCCACCGGGTCACGTGCATCCCTCAGGTCAACAAATTTCACCCCTTTGACCACCCTCCCATCCTTTATATCCAGACAGGGTATAATTTTCACTTGTTTCATATTGTTATTTCCCTAAATCAAACTTGATTGGATCCGGATAGCCAATGAAAATGCCTTAGGCAACAGGCAACCGTTTGCCTATTCTACCCGAACTAGCTTATTTTATCAAGCCAGTTCTTTACAAAGCCGGATTTTCTGGCTAAAATAAGGCTATCAAAGCGGGAGTAACTCAGTTGGTAGAGTTCCTGCCTTCCAAGCAGGTTGTCGCGGGTTCGAGTCCCGTCTCCCGCTCCACAGCTACAGGCTGAGCCGCGGCTGGTTACAAAGCGGGACATCAGTAGTTTCTTCCGCCACATTACTTGTACGCCCGGCGCTAAACGAAATAATGGGGCAGGTGAGGTATCCCGCCATGTGGAGTCGCTCCGACTTCATTACTATTGAGGACTTAAGCGGTTCTTCCACTGGTTAAAGGCAGAGAGGTATGTTCCAAACAGCCCTCTGGATGGGATTGCCTTCAAGCCACCCAAAGACCCCACAATTGAGCCTCATCAGCCAGAGCACCAGAAAAAGTTTCTAGCTATGTTGGACTACGATAATCTAATACTGCCCTCGCACCCTACCATCCCAATGACTTTGAATTACAGGGGTGGGGCAAGGCCTAACTCAACAAGTAATCGTCGGACAAACTCCAGTCCGTCCGGTTTATACGCAGGAAGGACCCATGGCATCTCTCGTAATGTCTCTAACATGGGACATAAAAGGTCAAAGGGGATAGATATAATTTGTAAACCCTCTGGGAGTAGCTTCCTGCGCCTCATACCGTGACCAAGACCGGTAGGGATAAAATTCAGTTCCCCGGTGAGATACGGGTAAATGTAAACCCATGCGCACCCTATTGCGGCTGAGAACTTGCTCTGCCACATTTGCCCCGTCTTATAGCTCATTGCCCGGAGCAGGATTTCCGTCTGGGAAGCATTGGCGAGGAAAATAAGGACATCTGGATCGAATGTGAGCTTATCCAATGGGGAAAAGGCAACATAGTTAACTACGTTTTTGCCTATCTTCGGAATATATAGGTACAGCCTGCTCGCAGAGCGTGGCTGTTCAAAGATTTTTAGCCCGGCTCCAAATTCTCCACCTATAAAAGGCCCTGGGGCATCTGCCTGCCCTAACACATATAGTCCTGCCTCACAGGTATGGTTTTCTGCATCAGCATAAAAGGCGTTTCCTTCCTGTGCCCTATGGAGCATTTCACAGAAAGCCATGTTTTCGCCCAACCTATCAACTTGGTCTGGTCGTTTGAGCAAGAATTTAACGCCTATGGGCTGTACGTCAAAGTCAAATTTCCCCAATAAAGCTAAATCCTTTTTAGTAAGAGTCACTTTATCCTCCTCATAATTTTATTTCAAACCCTTTCTCCTAATTCAATACGTCAGTACGTTATGAAGCTGGGTAAGAAAGTGGCGATTTGGGGGAAAAATACCAGTATGACTGCAGCCACTATCAATGCGCCCAGGAACGGGGATAATCCCTTGAATATTGTCTCGATGGGAACATCTTTAGCTACTCCGCTTAGGTTTGCGTTCATTCCTTGGAACCCAAGTATAACCACACCGCTTGCATTCTAATTCCGGCAATTTTATCTTCCGAACATGATGATAATAAAAGTCCCAAGCTTTGTCAACCAGTTTTAAAAATTCTTAGAGCCAAAAGGGAGGGGAAACCTTAACCCTTCTGAAAAAACGGCTAATTTTGATTCTGGGACGTCTATCATCATAAAGTAAAGGGCTTCCTGCTTGCCCTCATACCTGGAAGCCTCTTTTTTACGCCCAAATGGCCTGCCCCCCGAAAACAGGACCACCCAGCTATTTTTAGCATGCTCTAACTTAAATGGCTATACAAAAGGGCAGATTGTATACTTACAGTTTGAAAGCAAGGCATAGGTCAAGTTGACCGCCACAGGGCTAATAAGGTAGAATGAAGTCCAGAAAGGGGGCAAGGGGTTCCCGCCTTTTATCCGCGGCGCCTTCCAAGCAGGTTGTCGCAGGTTCGAGCCCCGTCTCCCGCTCCATTAACTTTAGGGCTTGCTGTAGACAGTAAACCTCATAGGGAGAATGCCGAAATGGATGACTCACTGGAAGCCCTGGTCGTAAGTGAAAAGAAACTGGATAGAAAGGTGTTAGCTGATATCCTGTCACCATATGTCAGGCTTGATAAGGATACCAGCAACATCAGTCCTCTGGAAGCATGGCTTGGCCTCGGAACCGATTTGAAGATTTTGGTATATCTGCTGGCGAGGAAAGCCATGATACTCCTCCGGTTTGACCTGGAGACGGAAAGAACCACTGCCAGTGAAGTAGCGCGTGATACGAACCTCAAACTGGACGCGGTTAATCCGCTGATAAGAAAGATGTATGCCGAAGGAATTCTGGACCGGTCAAAAGGGCGTAGATACTTTGTGCCCGACGATGCCATTGACAGAGTGCGGGAAAAACTCAATCAGTAAAATATTTGGCGAGCGGTAATTCACCACTCGCTAGAGTCACCATTATCCCTTATATATTAGCGACAATTCGCGAATAATGTCTTTACTGCCTCTCCTCGACCAGTATTTCAACTACTGACGGATCAGCCAGAGTGCTGGTATCCCCTAGGTTCTCAATATCGCCAGCGGCAATCTTAGTCAGAATTCGCCTCATTATCTTACCGCTTCTGGTCTTAGGTAAAGCATCGGCAAACTGGATTTTATCCGGACTGGCTATGGGGCCAATCTCTTTACGGACATGAGCCACCAGTTCCTTTTTAAAGGCGTCAGACTTTTCCACTCCCACGTTGAGGGTAACAAAGGCATATATTCCCTGCCCCTTAATATCGTGGGGCATACCCACCACCGCCGCCTCAGCCACCAGCTCATGGGATACCAGAGCGCTTTCTACCTCAGCAGTACCGATGCGATGGCCGGAGACATTAATAACATCGTCTATCCGCCCCATCAGCCAGTAGTAGCCGTCCTCATCTATCCTGGCGCCATCACCGGTGTTATATACCCCGGGAAACTTGAGGAAGTAGGTATTTTTAAACCTTTCCGGCTCACCATAGACCCGCCGCATCAGGCCGGGCCAGGGCTGCTTAATAGCCAGATAGCCGCCCTCGTTAACATCGGCTACCGAGCCATCTTCTCTCAGGATTACCGGGTCCACCCCGGGAAAAGGTAGAGTAGCAGAGCCCGGTTTAAGCGGGACAGCCCCGGGCAGGGGGGTAATCAGTATACCGCCGGTCTCCGTCTGCCACCAGGTATCAACGATTGGGCAATTGCCCTTACCAATCACATTGTAATACCACATCCAGGCCTCGGGATTAATCGGCTCACCCACCGAGCCCAGAACACGCAGGCTGCTCAAGTCGTGCTTGCTGGGCCATTCATCACCCTCCCTCATTATGGAGCGGAGGGCGGTAGGGGCAGTATAGAAGATATTAACTCGATACTTTTCCACAATGTCCCAGAACCTGTCGGGGTGGGGGTAGGAGGGGACGCCTTCAAACATCAGTCCAGTAGCACCAAAAGCCAGCGGGCCGTAGACAATATAGCTGTGTCCGGTAACCCAGCCGATATCGGCGGTACACCAAAAGGTATCCTCCTCCTTAACATCGAATATCCACTTGAAGGTCTGATAGCAATAAAGAAGATAGCCGGCATGGGTATGGAGCACTCCTTTGGGTTTGCCGGTGCTACCGCTGGTATAAAGGATAAACAGCGGGTCTTCGGCATCCATCTCCTCCGGCTCACAGTAGGGCTTGATATCATCCGCCGCCATCTCATCATGCCACCAGTAGTCACGGCCATCCTGCATTTTAATACCGATATCCGCCCGCTTTATCACAATCACCTTCTCCACATCGGGGCATTCCGTAAGGGCGGCATCGGGGTTATCCTTGCTCCTGATAATCCGGCCGCCACGGTAGTAGCCATCGACGCAGATAAGCACCTTAGCCCCGCAGTCCAGTATCCTGTCCCTTAGCGCCTCGGCACTGAAGCCGCCAAAAACCACGCTGTGGACAGCGCCGATTCGGGCGCAGGCAAGCATAGCTATTGGCAGCTCGGTAATCATCGGCAGATAGATGGCAACCCGGTCACCCTTCTTGACCCCATGTTTTTTGAGCACATTAGCAAACTTGGAAACCTGGTAGTACATATCCTGGTAGGTTAGGGTTTTACCCTCACCAATATCCCCCTCCCAGATTAGGGCGGCCTTATTTTTTCTCCAGGTGGCAAGGTGGCGGTCCAGACAGTTATAGCAGGCGTTGAGCTTACCGCCAACAAACCACTCATGTTTGGCTTCTTTGAAATCCTTAACCAGCACCTTGTCCCACTTCTTATACCAATCAATCTGCTCCGCCATCTCTGCCCAGAAACCCTCAGGATCAGTTATAGACCTCTGGTATATTTGCTTGTATTCCCCCAGACTCTTGATATATGCCTTTTTCTGTATTTCCTCCGAAGGGGGAAATACTCTATCCTCCGCCATCATAGAGGTTATTGTCTTTGCTTCTTCCATACTTAAGTTTCTCCTTCTAGTTCATAAACCTTTCTGTATTGCTCGCAAATCTAAGGATGACTGGTTGAATCACCAAAATTGGATTATACCAGAGATTGGCTATCAGCATAACGGTTATGATACCTGAGGATTAGTCCTGGTAGGATACACCCATCAACTGGGTAAATGCCGCCCGTAGCCTCTGTGAAATCACGTAGGCTACTCCCCCCGCAACCTCAGCGCACAGCTTGGGGTCGGTGTAAATTAAATTACGCAGCTCCTTACCGTCAAAGGCAAGCGTCTTTGTTCTCTCCATGGCTTTGACGGTGGCAGTGCAATTGAATGGCGGCACCGTAGCTGACCAACCGATACACTCAAAATTAGAGGCGGCCTGGATTTGCCGCTTATCGGTCGGACCCAGCTCGAGAAGGATAGATACCAGCCCTTCTTCAATCACATATACCTTGCCTCCCTCGCGATCCTGCTTGCATATAGTTGTGCCTGCTTCAAACACCTCAGGCGTGCACATCTTCTCCACTGCCTTAAGCTCACTCTCATCCAGATAGTGAAATATATCGGACCTTTTTAATACCTCTATCCTGTCCATTTAAACCTCCTAAAAATTTGTGCCTGGTGCCTCGGTATACATAACCTATTTTATACTGCAGCCACATGTTTTTCAAATATCCCGGGATGTCGGTCAAGCCCAAGTAAAAGCGCAGAAAAGGCAATAGGTATAACTATTTAGAGCGCCTTAAAGAAGTCCATATGTTTAAGCGGGTTAAAGACTATCGTACTCAAAATAACCTTACCCTTAATCTTCTCCGATGGCTTTTCTGTGCTTGGTACGACGCTTACCCACCCACAAACCCTTGAAGAAACTCCGATTTAATAGATGCTGGTTATCGGCCACATTCAAGAGGTCCTTTGATATCCCTCTCTCAAAGTAGGCCACCTCAACATGCTTACCCATATTCTTCACTGCTTGAAGGGCATAAGCGAAATCGGAATCACCGCTAACCAGCATTGCCACATCATAGAAATCGTTCCAGGCAAAATATAACAGGTCTGTAGCCAGCATAATGTCTATGCCCTTCTCAACGGAGACTCCCTGTGTTACTTTGGTGCTCCCCAGTCGGACCTCCAGATATGGTGTTTTGCGCAGGATACCAAAGAATTCCTGTTGCTCCCGATAGCCTTCAGGCCATTGAATCTGGTCCTGTAAGACGTTGTAGTAATATATCCTGAATAAACGCCTTGAACCGCATAGCCTGGCGGTAAAATCAGCAAAGTTAAGGTCGTGACGTTTAAAGTTATTTCTCAGAGCGTGGTACAGATTGCTACCATCTATAAAAATGGCTATTCTGTTTTCCATAACTTCCTCCTTGTTGATTATACACAGAAGAGAAGCTGATTGCAAAACCCGGCTATTTACACAGAGAAAAATGGTTGACAAAATGCAACTCCCGTGTTATATAGAATTGATAGGTTGATATCTTTAGGTATAACTCACAAGCCCATTAAAATACCAAAACCAATATCATAATGGGAAGGAGGGGTAAAATATGTGATATTTTATATAAAAAAAGCTGATGCAGTACGCCTAAACCCTATAAAGGAGGAGAAATATAAGTGAACAAGAAGTTACTGTTAATACCGTTAGCATTGTTACTAGCCCTCAGCCTGATTGCTATCGGCTGTCCCGCAAAAGTAACCAAGGACAGCATCGTTATTGGTGCAGCCAGACCTATCTCCGGTGCCTGGGCCTCCATTGGGGATTCAGCCTTCGGGCCAATCATGCAGATGTGGCAGGAAGAGGTTAATGCCGAGGGCGGGATATATGTGGCAGATTACGGCAAGAAGCTGCCCGTAGAGTACATCATATATGATGATACCAGCGACCTGGGCACCATGGTCAGGCTGACGGAAAAACTGATAGTGGAGGACGAGGTTGACATCCTGTTCCCCGCCTGTGGCTCCTCTATGATTCAGGCCCAAGGCCCCATCGCCAATAAATACGGGATGGTATATCTCACTGCCGAGGGCGGTGCCACGACCATGAAGGACGCGCTTCCCGGTTTGCCCTACGTGTTTGTCAACCTTAGTTTTTCCGATAACTACCAGTTGCCGGTTTTTGCTGACATGCTGGCGGCCAAGGGTGCGAAGACAGTGTACATGGTCAATATGGCTGACGTCTACGGCGTAGAGTATGGCGGCATATCGACCATAGAATTCAACAGGGTGGGGCTTGAAATAGTTGGTAACGTAACCATCCCGCTGTTCCCTGATGACTTCGAGCCCATAATTAAGCAAGCCAAGGATGCTGACCCTGACGTCTTTTGCGTCTGGGGCTATCCCTGGATCGTTCTGCCGGCTACCGGTGAGTCAATAGCCCAGGGCTTTAACCCCAAGTGCTGGATAGGCGGACCCGGAGCCAATTTCGGGTTCTATGAGTTCTCATTTGGTGATGACCCCAACATAGTAAACGGGGTAACCTGTTTCGCTGTCGCCAACTCGAAGACGTCTCCTGAATTTGCCGAATTCTTTGAAAAAATCGAGGGCCTTGTCGGCGCGCCAAACATGGACTGGTGGGGACACCCGCTCTACCAGCCTCTGGTAGCAGTCTGGCAGCAGGCTATCGAGGAGACCGGAACCCTTGACCAGGATACAATAAGGGATTACATCGCCACGCACCACTTTAATACCATTCTAGGAGATACCTGGTATACGATGTACGAGCCTGGCGGCGGGATACTGGCCTATGAATGCCATACCGGTGAGATCGGCCAGTGGCAGAATGCGGACATGGAAATCGTAGGCGGTGGTGACTGGCCTGCCACGAAGCTTAGCGCAGATTTTATCTATCCCAAGCCACCTTGGCCAGCACCTTAGACTTAGACGTTTAGTTTAGGAGTTTTGTGATTAATAAGCAGGCTGTCTAAAGGGTGAAAAGATATCGGCTTGTGAGAGTGGTTATCTTCTCCCGGGACTCTTCCTGCTCCTTTAGACAGCCTGTGCCTGTGACTGCTAAAACGAGAAAGTCATATTATGCCTGATAGCATTGTACGCGTCCTGGATATAGCCATCGGCGGCCTGCTGACGGGTGGTATCTACGCCCTGATCGCCATGGGCTTGAGCCTGCAGTATGGCGTCGCCCGGGTGCTCAACATCGCTCATGGCGAATTTATTATGCTCGGCGCCTTCACCACCTTTACGCTTTACACCGTATTTGGCATTAACCCCCTGCTTAGCCTTGTCATTATTGGCCCGATTATATTCATAATAGGTTTCTTACTTCACCGGACTTTGTTCACCCGCCTTAGAATCTCGGCGCCAAACCCGGATGCCTATGCGGCCAGCTCCATGTTAGCCACTTTTGGCCTCCTCTTTATTATTCAAAATCTAGCCTTACTGGGGTGGGGTGCTGACCTGAGGTCGTACAGTTATCTAAATTTCGGGGTCAATCTGGGTGGAGCGATATTTGCCGCTAACCGCCTGGTAACCCTTGGCTTTGCCATTGGCATAGGTTTAGGCTTCTATATCTTTTTAGCCCGTTCCCGCATAGGAAAGGCGATTCGGGCCGCCGCTCAAGACCCGACCACGGCTGGAATCCTAGGGGTAAACATCAACCTGGTGCTGGCTATATGCTTTGCTCTGGGGGCGGTAATGGCTGGCCTTGCCGGCACACTTATCAGCATGCGTTTCCCGATTACTCCAACTATGGGTCTTAACTATACCATCATCGCCATCATCATCGTCGTCTTAGGCGGTATGGGTAGTATCCCGGGCAGTTTTATCGGGGGTTTTATACTGGGCGTCATCGGCACCATAGTAAACTATATAGAGCCGAGTTTATCACTGGCCGCCTACTATTTTATCTTCATGCTTCTGCTACTGGTGAGACCGAAGGGTATTTTTGGAAAATAGAGAAATGGATATTACCGCATTTAAATCAAAGAACTTCCTGATACCGGGTATAATCCTCTTCGTCTTATTAATCGCTTTAGCTACTTTACCCCTTTATGTCGGTCTTTATTGGGTCATACTTGTAACCGCCATCTTGATGTATACCATCCTTACGGTTAGTTGGGCTCTCTTTTCCGGTCCCAGCGGTTACCTCTCACTGGCGTCGGCTGCCTTCTTCGGGGTCGGCATATACACTTCAGCTATGTTACTGCCGAACACGGGGGTGGTATTACCCCTGCTGGTGGTAGTAGCCCTTGGCGGTGTCATCAGTTTCATAATCGCTCTTCTCGTCGGCTTCCTGACTCTAAGGCTAAGGGGCATATATTTTGCTATCTTCACCTTCGGACTCGTTGAGCTCATCAAGCAGGTCCTCATCTTCTGGGAGATTAACATAACCGGCACGCGTGGCCGATTCATTGTCCTGGTGGACACCCACCACGTTTTCTGGATCATGCTGGGTATTTTCGTATTGTTAATGCTTACCACCTATTTTTTCCGGCGCTCTAAATTCGGCTTAGCCCTGCAGAGCATCGGTGAGAATGAGGAGGCGGCGGCCCACCGGGGCATTAATGTAACCATGGTCAAGGTTATCACCTTTGCCATCAGCGCCTTCTTTATGGGAACCGCCGGGGCAGTTATAGCCACAAAATGGACATATATTGACCCATATATTGCCTTTAATGCGCTTTTTTCCTTTCTGCCCATTCTAATGGCCATCTTCGGTGGTATGGGGCAGATTTATGGTCCGGTAATAGGCTCGGCTGTTTTTGCCTACCTGGAAGAAACGTTGCTAACCAAGTTCCCCTATTACTACATGCTAACCTTCGGCATCGTATTAGTGGGGGTTATATTATTCCTGCCTGGCGGACTGGTAGGATTAATACAAAGGTTGACGCGGAGGAAGCGGAAAGGAGGTGTGGTGGAGCAAAATGCGAATACTTGAAGGTGAAGGGGTAACCAAGTATTTCGGGGGGTTAGCCGCGATCTCCAACGTCGACTTCCATGTCGAGCAGGGCGAAATATTCGGCCTTATTGGCCCTAATGGAGCCGGGAAAACGACCCTGTTTAATCTGGTATCGGCAGCTCTTGTTCTTAAATCAGGAGTAATAAAATTCAAAGGCCAAAAGATCAGCGGCTTAAAGCCGCATCAAATCTGCCGGAAGGGAATAGCCAGAACATTTCAATCGGTCAAAATCTTCGCCAATATGCAAGTTAGGGAGAATGTATTGCTGGGGGCGTTATTCGGGACATCAACCACCATGTTGTCAGCAGACGCCGCCAGGGAAGCCGCGGAGTTGTTAGATTTTGTTGGCTTGTCGGCAATGAGCACGATACCGGCCAGTGAGTTGACCCTGGTTGACCAGAAACGCCTTGAAGTAGCTACAGCGCTAGCCACCAAACCAGAACTACTGTTACTTGATGAGCTGATGGCCGGTCTAAATCCTACCGAAACGGCTGAGGCTATGGAGCTGGTAACCAACATCCGGGCTAAGGGGATCACCATTTTCATGATTGAACATGTCATGAAAGCAATTATGGGTGTGTGCGACCGGATTATGGTACTCCATCACGGCGAGAAGATTGCCGAAGGAACGCCACAGGAGATTACCACCAGTAAAAAGGTTATTGAGGTATATTTGGGTGAGTAGACTTATGCTGGAACTTAAAAATGTAGATACTTTTTACGGTAAAGTTCAGGCCTTATGGGATATTTCTCTAAGAATAGACAAGGCAGAAATAGTCGCTTTGGTTGGTGCCAACGGGGCGGGCAAGAGTACGCTGCTTAAGACTATTTCCGGTGTGGTACATCCAACTTCAGGTAGTGTGGAGTTTCTGGGAAAGAGGATAGATGGGCTACCAGCTCACTCCGTTGTGGAACTAGGTCTTTCGCATATACCCGAGGGTAGAAAGCTTTTCACCGACATGACAGTACACGAAAACTTAGAGATGGGCGCGTATCCTTACAACGCATGGAAAAAGAGAAAAGAAACGTCTGAGCAGATTTATCAAGTTTTCCCCATATTAAAGGAAAGAGCAGGGCAGTTAGCCAGAACATTAAGTGGTGGCGAACAGCAAATGCTGGCTATGGGTCGAGGTTTAATGTCCAAGCCTAAACTATGCATGTTTGATGAGCCGTCTTATGGTCTGGCGCCAAGGATGCTATCAGAAGTTTTCCAAATCATAAAGTCCCTGCGTGAGCAGGGGATTACTATCCTACTGGTTGAACAAAATGTTCCCCGCACCCTGGAGATAGCCGACCGGGCATATGTACTGGAAAATGGCCGGGTAGTCCTGGAAGGGATCTGTGATAATCTCCTTAAGAATGATTACGTTAGGAAAGCCTACTTAGGGCTGTAGACCCAACGGTAAATATATCTCCAGTAGACTAGAGTAAAATTCCACTATTTTGTTCAACGAGGTAACAGGCCAAGATACAGAGGTAAAATTAGCTTCAAATCGGGGGTCGAGTGTAGGCCGTGCAGGTCTCGAACCTGCGACACCCTGATTAAAAGACAGGGGCTAATTTTCTCCTATTTTTAAAATCTCCGAACGTAAATCCGCTAAAAATACAACCCTCTTTTCGCCGAATCAGGTGCTCTTTTAATTAACATATCTTCGGTGCATCGCCTGTCAAACAGACAATACCACAACCAACTCCTGTTTTCAACATCACACAATTCAAGCTAATGTCACCTTCGGGGTACATTCATAACATCTAGAAATGGGTTTTTCATCTTTTAACTCAACTCGTTTGGGGCAATGATACGTGTTTAAAGATGCATATTGTCAGCTACCAATTAAAATCCATTGTCTCAGCACTGAGATTGAAGATACTGCTGCAAACTTCCCGGGTGACTACTTTTTTTCAAGGCTTCTTCCTCAGTAATTACGTTTCTTCTCACTAGGCCGGCTAATGCCTGATCCAAGCTCTGCATCCCCTCTGGTTTGCCCTGCTCAATGTTGGAAAGTATTTCATGGCCTTTCTCTTCGCGAATCTGTCTTCTGATAATACTGGTACCGAGCATGATTTCAAAGGCAGCTATTCGCCCGCCCCCAATGCGGGTTAACAGCACCTGTGACAGTACCGCTTCTATCACCTGCGACAGTTGTAGTCTCATTTGCTGCTGCTGGCCATTCGGGAACATATTAATTATACGGTCAATAGACTGGGCGGCATCGTTCGAATGCAGGGTACCAATCACCAGATGCCCGGTCTCAGCAGCCCTCATAGCGGTGCTTATTGTGGGCAGGTCACGCATCTCACCAATGACAATTACATCAGGGTCATGGCGCAGCGCGTGTATCAGGGCGGAGGAGAAGGATTTGGTGTCATCCCCGAGGTCTCGTTGCCTGATGAGACATTTGTTGTTACGGAATAAGAATTCAATTGGATCTTCAATGGTGATTACGTTTCGTCTCTCAGTCTCGTTAAGATGATTAATCATGGCTGCTAGGGTAGTTGACTTGCCGCTGCCAGCGGCGCCGGTTACCAGGATGAGCCCCCTCGGCTTCAGAATAAGCTGTTTGCAAATCTCGGGCAGTCCCAAT